>Ga0307478_10000399_pt1 | contig 46164 bp, 42 predicted proteins | sample atmos_gasesECM4C_2_FD_203713 | JGI IMG/M metagenome (GOLD analysis project Ga0307478, IMG submission 203713) | Hardwood forest soil microbial communities from Morgan-Monroe State Forest, Indiana, United States - atmos_gasesECM4C_05 | ecosystem: Environmental > Terrestrial > Soil > Temperate...
CAGCACAGTGACAGCGACGTTCACAATTTCGGCTGGTGCTGCTCTGACGGCCAGATCGGTCACTGTTACGACGCCGATCGGACCAACCAATGCTGTTGAATTCACCGTGGTTGCACCGACCTTTACTTTCGCCCCCGGTTCGCCGGCGTTCGGTAATCAAGCGGACCGAACCTCCAGCGCGAGCCAGCCGCTGACAATCACCAACGGCGGGATCGCACCATTGACGATCACGGGAATCTCCTTCGGCGGAGCGAATCCGCTGGTGTTCCCACAAAGCAATAACTGCGGGACGCTTCCGGTGACTCTTGGGGTGGGCGCAGGCTGCACGATCAACGTCAGCTTTGCTCCCGGCCTGAATGGCTCCAGTACGGCGCCAGGCCCAAAGACCGCAAACTTGAATGTGGCTGTCAGCGGTACGCCCGTCCAGGCCGTGACACTTACTGGCACGACAATTGTTGGCACAGCGGCATTTAGTGCACCTGTACCAGCATTGACGACCACGCCAAGGGATACAACAGCGAAGACCGGCACCATCACAGTCAGCAACACCGCAACGGGTACCTACGCCGGTCCTCTCACTCTATCTGCAGCACCGACGATTACACAGACCTCTGGATCGGGAACCTTCTCGATCACTGGCGGTTCGTGCGCGTCTGGAACCATCATCAGCCCAGGAGGCAACTGCACCGTCACGGTGCAATATGTCCCATCAGGAACGACAACCTCGACGGCTCACATGACGATAACGGACAGCGGCGCAATGAATGCGTCGCAGAACAGCGCTAACTTTAGTGGCAATTAAGCGACCGCAACAGACCGGACATCCAGAAAACCCGCTGGATGTCCAGCTCTGTGTCGCTATCATTCACTCCCCCGGGTTGAAATGGATCACCTCATGCTTCGATCTTGTGTTTTGAGCACTCTTCTCTTGTGCGGAATCTTGTTTGCACAAAACACCTCGCAGGCCTCACCTGAAGGCAACACGCCGCAGCCGGCATCCAAAACGTCTGCTCCTTCCCGTAAGCCGGTCACGGGCACTCCGGTCCACTTTGTTCCAGATGGGCTTCCGGGACGGGCCAAGTTGTATTACTCAGCTGTTTGGGGAATTGATTCACTGCGAGTGAAGGCAGTGGAGTCGGGCGAACTGGTTCGATTCAGTTGGCGCGTATTAGATCCCCAAAAAGCTGCAGCGCTCCATGACAAGAAGACGAATCCTCTTTTGCTCGATTCGCAAGCGGGGGTGGAACTAGTGGTTCCGATGATGGAGAAGGTCGGGCAATTGCGTCAGAGCAGCACCCCGGAAGCGGATAAATCCTACTGGATGGCTTTCTCGAATCCCGGTCGAAAAGTGAAACGGGGAGACTTCGTCAGCATAGTCATCGGACAATTCCACGCGATTGGGATCGTGGTCGAGTAAGCTAACTAATAGATCGACCTGATCAATGCAAGTCCGGTTTCATCGTCATGGGCGCGCCATAAATGTACCGGCATCTCTGACAAGATCATTTCCAGTGCTGGCCAAACTCGTCCACCCAGGAACTGTCCTCCGTGTCTCTGGCAGATGGTGGTGACGGGGCAGTATGCTTACCGCGGCGAGAGGATCCCGAGCTTTTATCCGAGCGTGCAGTGATAGACCACATCTCCGAGGAATTTGGAACGCGGAGCACGGCGTTGAGCAAAGGCCCCAGAATTGCAGCTGTCCTTGAAGGCAGTTGACCTAAATACGCTTCCGAAATGACCCTCTCCAAGGTGCCACGGACGGCGATGGGGCTGTCGAGCGCAGGCAAAGAATCCATGTCGATATTTTTCTTTCGACTCTTTGAGCCTGCCGTATGCTGTCGTGCCAACCTCAATCGTGGGCTGGGGCTGCTCGCTGCGAGTTGTGTCCGAGCGACGTGAAGGCTTACAATTCTCGAAATCATGCGTCGCATTTCGAGTCTGCTCTCCCACTCTTTCAAGTTGTTTGCTGTCCTTGGATTTCTGAGTTGTTTCCAGCTGGTCGCCGCACAGAACAGCGCCCCGGTGGAGGAAGCGCCCCGGCAACCGGGCCCAGCCATGGAACACTCGGGATCTACCGCCCCTCCAAGTGGATCCCCAGAACACAAAGCTGCGGTGCAAACCGGCCCTTCTGCACTTTTGATCGGTCCAGGCGATGAAGTAGAGATCGCTGTGTACGGCGCACCCGATCTTTCTGAACATACTCGGGTGAGCGCTGGTGGAAATATCTCGATGCCTCTGATCGGCTATATTCCAATCGCTGGCCTTAGCAGCAGCGAGGCGGAAGGGGCGATCGAAGCCAAGTTGCGCCAGGATAACGTACTTAACGACCCGCAAGTCTCGGTGTATGTCAAGGAATACACTAGCAGCGGATTTTCGGTCGCCGGCGAGGTCGCCAAACCTGGGTTCTATTCCGCCATTGGCCCGCACCGGTTGTATGACGTGCTGCAAGCTGCGGGCGGACCAACCGATAGAGCCGCCAATAAAGTCATGATCAACCATCGCGACGAAACAGACGCGACCACCCTCGAGATCTCGAAAGACCCGGCGCAAATGGCCGCCAGCAATATTGAACTGCAGCCGGGCGATACCGTTGTGGTTCCGAAGGCCGGCATTGTCTACGTGCTCGGAGAGGTAACTCGGCCGGGCGGATACGTTCTGAATTCTACGGGAGGAATTACGGCCTTGCAGGTTGTGGCGGCCGCTGGAGGACCGACTCACGTCGCCTCTGCCGGGAAAACCAGACTTCTGCGTCGAACCGAAACTGGTTTCCACGAGGAGCCCGTAAATCTTAAGAAGCTCTTGCGTGGCAAGGCTCAAGATATTGCTGTCCACGACCAGGACATACTCTTCATTCCCACCAGCGGGGTCAAGACCGCCCTGAACGCAGGTGCCCTGGTGGCCACGGTGGGCACCGCTGCGATCTATCACGTTCCTTTCTAGTAGCTCGGTCACGGTGGCGGGTGGCGGGTTGCGCGAACGGTCCGCGGCAGCGGCGTATCGTCGGTCCCGTAGGCACCTCCCTTTGTTACAAGACTGCTTTCCCACGGTTTTAAGCCGTCCTCGGCCATCCGCGGCGTGAGCACGCACTGGAAACAAAGCAGTTTTTGGGTTCGTTTCGTTATCTGGGTCCTGTAACGTGGCCTGGTAGAGAAACACCACAGTCTCGCCCCTTTTAACCTTTTCCTGTTAGCAGCCATTCAATTGGCTTCCCAGACTTGCGTGCGAGTCTGAGAAGAACGGCCGCGCCAATTTCGCTGCGCCCCTGCTCGTACCTTGAGAGCTGTCCCTGACTGACGCCGATTTGAAGCGCAAACGCGGCTTGATTAGTCTCGAGTCCCCGAATCTCACGAACACGGCGCCCTACAGCCTTCCAATCGATCTCGGCTTTTATCGGAACTGGCATGCGAGGATTGACGTTATGTACGTGTACATATATAATTCACATGTACATTAGAATAATTAATGGCTACCGTTGGCCCTTTTATACCCGATCTGAGGTTCTAAAGGAATCAACCAGTCAGATACCTGTTGGAGAAGAAGGAGGGATTACAAATTGAAAAAGAGCGTAGCAAAGAGCGATGTTCACCCAAAGAAAACCACAACTAGCCCTGCTCAGTTGGCCATCCGCCATCACTTTTCGGTCGAATCGGGCGATATCCTCTTGCTGGACGGTCGTTGGTACGTCACTCATTCTGGCCTCGTTCGCTTGGCCAGACGAAATCACTGTGCCGGTATCCATGTCGAGCCAGTTGCTCAATTCTCGGACCCGGCAATTCCACGATGGGCTTTCAAAGCCACGGTCTACAAGTCGCGAACCTGCCGGGGATTTGTCGGCTACGGTGACGCGGATCCGTCCAATGTCTCGTACTTGGTCCAGGGTGCCGAGATGCGGGTTGCCGAGACGCGGGCCGTGAATCGTGCTCTGCGCAAGGCTTATGGGATCGGGATTTGCTCAGTCGAAGAGATTGGATCTGCTGACCAGCCATCGTTTGATCAGAAGTTGCCGCCGAAATCGGCCAACGGGAACGGCTCGCGCACGGTACGAGATCGACTCTGTCAGATTATCCGCCAGCACCAACTCGATCCCAACCTGGTCAAGGCTTATGCAATTGACCAGTGCGGAGTCAAGGAATTGCGCGAGGCAAGCCGCGAACAGATGGAGAGTTTTGTTACCCATCTAGCGGACTGGGCCGAAAACGACCGCAATGCGCTGCTCTGCCAACTCAACAGTTATCTCGGGCAGAAAGAGGGGGCGGCATGAAGCGCCAGATTGCGGGGCTAAGCGCCGTTAGTGACGCCGACGCAAGCGCTATTCCAGACGGGCTCTTCCTGGTTCGCATCAAGCGCATCTCTTTCCAACGTCAAGCTAAAAAACCGTACTACACAATTACTTTAGACGTCGTCGAGCCGAAGAGGTTTGCCGAACAGCTCATTACAGGGCGACTCTACTGCACCCCACGAGCACTGTGGAAGCTGAACTGGTTCCTGCGGGACTTTGGCTACGATGCCGACCAGTTGAGCCGGGATGAAGTGGACGAAACTCAACTCGTGGCATTGAAGGGAATAGTTAAAGTCAGTCGCGTCTCGTTCAATGGTTCCACCTTGTTGCGGCTCGACGGCTTTGCCCCCGCGAGTCGCTGGGGCGACCTGAGCCCATCGAATCTGGACAACTCGGAGGTTGCCTGATGATCTACAGCTACACCCAAATCAGCCAGTACTTGACGTGTCCCAAGCGTTATCGCCATCGATATCTCGACGGATGGAAAGAAAAGGATTCGCGGGCATCCATGTTCTTTGGCCGAGCCTTTGAAATAGCCTTGGGCGCGTACTTCCGGCGAGAAGATCCGGGTGATGTTTTCTTCCGCGAATGGTCGGCCTGCAAAGAGCAAAACCTGCAATTCTCTGGTAACGATACCTGGGACCGCATGCTGGAGCAGGGGATCATGCTGCTGATTCGTTTCTGCCAGGATGATCGTATTCAGATAGCCGATTCACAACGAAACCTGCAAATCAAGTTCACACGTCCGGTAGGAACAGATGAGTTCGTCGCCTATGTCGACGGAATCGGAACACTCGATGGCCAACATCGGCTACTGGAATGGAAGACTTCCGCGAGTTGCTATCCAACTGAGCCAGAAGGACTGCTAGCGCTTGATCCACAGCTCCTCTGCTATTCCTGGATCACCGGGATCTCCGATGTAGCTCAGGTCGTGTTCGTCCGCAAGCGACTGGTGGAAATTCAGTATTTGAGAACAACAATCATCAACGAGCAACGCGAGGAATTTGGCCAACTGGTCGTAAATACGATTCAAAGAATCAAATCTGCCCAGTTCCTGCCGCACAGTGGTATCCGGTTCCCTCAAAACCCTTGTTTGAGTTGCCCGTACATAGGACTCTGCCTCGGGCCCACGGAAAGCGCAACTCCTAACCTAACTCGGTCCACAGGAGCACAGAACCTTGGTTGGCTTAACGAGCTTAATTACTAGGGACCCGCCCATGCCACCGAAACTCAATCGTGAGCGCGCCCTGTTCGTGCTGGGCAAGATCGACGAGATTCTGGCATGGGAACAGCGGAAGGAGAATGAGCGGGACACCAAGTTCGTGGAACTCGGCCGCTACCTATGCGAGGTTCGGGCAGGGCAGTACTGGCGCCTGGAGAAAATGAAATCATTTGACGAGTTTCTGGAACGACGGTTTCCAGAATCGCGGCGAAAGGCGTACTACCTTATGTCGATCCACGAGAGTGTGCCGCCACAAGCACGGCGACAGTTGAAAGAGATTGGGTGGACGAAGAGCCTAGAGTTAGCGAAAGCGGCGCGAAGGGATGGCCAGAAGTTTAATTGTGCAACCTGGTTGCACAAGGCCAAGGAGATGCCAAAGGAGGATTTTCGGCAGGAGGTGGAACGGGAGCTAACCGGGCACGATACGGAACCATGGGAGATCGTCTATTTCAAACTCTACAAAAGCCAGATTCCAGTGATCGACCGGGCGCTGGAGACAGCAGCTTTGATGCTGGGTTCAGACAAGTCCCGGAGCTACTGTCTCGAGATGATCTGCGCGGACTTTCTGGCGGGAGCAAATCTGGACAGTGGGGATCCCGAGTCGTTGCTATTCTCGGTGACGAGGTTCTTTGGATTTCTAACTGGCGATCAAAAGCAGACATTCCTCGAGACAGTAACAGAAAAATCGGCATGAACACGCGGCCAACCAGCGGCAAGCGGTTGCGGCTTGATTCTGCGTCCTACGATAAACTTCGTCAGCAAGTACTCCGCCGCGATGCTTGGCGCTGTCAAGCGTGCGGGGCGATGTCGAATTTGGAAGTTCACCACCAAGAATTCCGCAGTCGCTCGGGCAGCGATTCCGAAGAGAACTTGATCACTCTTTGCGATAATTGCCACAAACTCGTCCACGCCAACGAAGACAGTCTCGAAATCTAGGCAGCCAAAAGACGGGTGGCCGAGATAGCATTCACGCCGCGCAACTCTTGCTTTGCACAGCACGCACGTCACGCTGCTCAATGACCTGGATCATTAGAGGAACAAGTCGGTCTTTCGAAAACAATTTCTCCCCCTCAATCAGGCGGGGCACCTCGAATGTCGCATTCCTCATCGCGCGCAGGATATTCGCTACGACTCCTTCGACGTCACCGTGGGATGAAACATAAGGGTCGTTTTGTCCAATGATGTCCGTCACGTGACTCTCGTTCGGCCCAATGTAGAGGAATGGTTTTTTCACGGCGAGGATGTTGTAAATTTTGCAAGGGTGAACAATGCCCACGTACTTGTCTCCCATCACGACGGCGTGGAGATCGGCTGCAGACAGCGATCCCGATAGTTTCTCCACCGGCTGGTACGGAAGGCACAAGACATTGCGCATGGCGAGGATCCGTGCACGCTCTTTCACCTTCAGAAATTCACTTCCGCCCCCGACAAAGCAGAAGGCGATGTCGTCACGATCTGCGAACCGCTCTGCGGCCTCAAGCAGAGTGTCCAGCGGATGACATGGACTGTGATTCCCAGAATACATAACGACAAACTTATTCGATAACCCGTGGAACTTGCGGAACTCTTCCCTTCCCTCCGAGTCAAATCGCACGTGATCGTCGTGCGCCCACGGTGGCACAACTACAACCTTTTCCGGCTCAATTCCTTTAGCCTCGATCCGATCTTTCATGAACCGATCGAGCGCAACGATGACCGCAGCGCATTTTAGGCTGTGTAGCAACATCCGGGACAATACGCGGGCAGTGAGCGATTTCTCAGATAGCCAGCCGGCAGCAATGGCCTCATCGGGATTGAGATCCATGGACCAGAACACTAGTTTGCTGGCTCTGCGGGGCGCGGCCAAGCTCGAAAGGAAAGAAATGAGTGGTGGAGACGTCATCGCCAACACGACATCGAATTGTGGCAAGAATCCCAAACGAAGAGCGCAGCTTGCCATAAATGTACCGAAGTCGGCTGCCCGACGCCATTTCGAGGCCTTGCCGAATCCGGTCGATCGTATCCGGACGATGTTGACTCCGTTCCACTTCTCCCGTTTGAGAAAACGAATCCTCGGATCGTCATAACCGCGGGAACTGCACACTACCGTGACCTCATGTCCAGCCTGAGCCAAGCCGCATGCCAAATCACTCGCATGCTGAGCGGTCGAGACGACGTCTGGATAGAAAGCCTGGTTAAGGAGCAAGATCTTCATTGTTTGGGATAGCTGGCTTGGCACCGTGATGTTTTGTCAGTATGGCACAACAATACGCCAGGTGCCCGCCCGTGGAGAATTGCCCAATAGGACAGTCAGCCGCTCTGTAATTCCGCGAATGCTGCCCTATTTTCGCTCAGATTCAGATTCTCTTCCTTGTGCAATAAGAAGCCACCAATCGACAGCACGTCCATCCTCGTTCGCAGGAAGCAATCGACCGCTTGGGCTGGAGTTTGAACAATGGGTTCATTCTCATTAAAGGATGTGTTCAGCAGCACCGGCACGCCTGTCACTTCGTCGAACTTGCGAATCAGCTTCCAATATCGCGGATTCACTTCGCGCTCGACTGTTTGGAGCCTGCCGGTCCCATCCCCGTGCGTCACCGCCGGAATCTGCTCGCGCTGGCTTGGCTTAATTTTATAAGCCATTACCATGAACGGCGAGGGATAGTCCGTTTCGAAATATTCACCCACCCTCTCGGCCAAAATCGAGGGACAGAACGGCCGAAATGGCTCGCGGTATTTGATACGACTGTTGAGAATCTCTTTCATATCCTTGCGCCGCGGATCTGCAAGAATGCTTCTGTTTCCTAACGCCCGCGGCCCAAACTCCATGCGACCCTGAAACCACCCCACAATCTTCCCCTGAACAATCGCCTTCACCGTTCTGCGAATCAGATCCTCTTCCTCGAACTTGTGGTAGGTACATCCGGCAGCCTCTAAATCGCGGAGAATCTCACCGTCCGTATACTCTGGACCGTAGTACACGTGGCGCATTTCAAAGCAGCGAGGCACCCTTAGCTCTTGATGCTGCACATACAGCGCCGCTCCAATCGAGGTCCCGGCGTCGTGCGCCGCTGGTTGGACGTACACGTCACGGAAGTGTGTGCGTTCGAAGATCATGCCATTGGCGACGCAGTTCAGGGCCACCCCGCCTGCCAGGCAAACCGCGAACTCACCCGTCTGTTTCTGGACAAAATTCAACAGGGCGAAGTAATTTTCCTCCAACACCAGTTGCACGGAAGCCGCCAAGTCCATATCCCTCTGACGGATCTCGGAACGCGGGGTTCGGGGAACGCCAAACTCCTCGACCATTCTGTGCGAAAAGATTGGCCCCAAAACCGGCTCACCGCCGTACCAAGTCATCTCCACACCTTTGGTATGGTGGGAAAAGTAGTCCAGGTTCAGCCGACATTGATCTTTTTCTGTGCGGACCACGCGCCGCACTTGTTCGGCAAAGCGAGGCTCTCCGTAAGCGGAGAGGCCCATCATTTTGTACTCATCCCCGAACTTGGGGAAGCCGAGGAATTGGGTAAAAGCGGTATAAAAAATGCCGAGTGAATGAGGGAATGCAACGGAACCGCGAACCTCTATCTGATTCGCCTTGCCCAGTCCCCACATGACGCTACTAAAATCACCGAAACCGTCGATGGAGATGACCGCAGCGTTCTCGAATGGCGACGCGAAAAATGCGCTGGCCAGGTGCGCCCGATGATGCTCGACGAAATGTACCGGTCGTATTTCCCGTGAAACAATCCCTTCTGCCGCGAGCAAGTCGCCTACCTGCGCGATCCGGACACTGTTTGCAGCGCGGGAGCTAAGGGTCAACCAGCGATGTGGCCGCAAGGCCGCACGCACCAGTTTGTCCTTTAGGTGAGCCTTGGGATTGCGAGAAATCGCGATGTGGTCTGGTTGTGCGCCCTCGAGACATGCTTTCGCTGCACCAACGGGCAGTCCCGCCCAGTGCTTCGTGCGATTCAACCTCTCCTCCTCCAGAGCCACCACAAGTTGTCCATCGCGCAGAAGAGCGGCAGAAGAATCGCCATGGAACGCGTTAATCCCGAGAATTCTCATTTCTCCTTCCTTCTGTGTGATGGTTCCTTGCAACCAACTTTTTTGATACGATCTCCCTGCCGATGTGACGATTCAGGGTCAGATCGGCCACCATGTTAACTATCGTTCATTTACCGCACCTGGTGCAATGGCGTAAGCGGCGTCGGCGATCCACCGGAATGATTGCACGGTGCAAGTGTCCATGTGCTTGCTAACCTGCAAGACTCCATGGAAACTATGGAAAGACAAAATTGTGAGGGGCCCGTCGCTCGGCTGGCAGATGATGGTCACAATCTCCTGTCCGGTGTAGCAGCCCTTAGCACGCGCACTTGCATCTTGGCGAAGCGTAAGTTGCTGAGTGTTCCCCTTCGCACGGTCAATAATGACATCCGATCCCGGTATTACGCTGTCCATTCCTCCTGAGAACCCACCAATGGAATTTTAGGACTCCGCCGAACGGCTTGCCAAGGCCTGCTTCGGGATGCAGAATCCCTCCCGCACCGTCACTCTACAATAGAACGGAATTTCCCAGATTAAGTTGAGACGCAAGCAATCAGGCGATCTAATCCCTGAATTCGGCGTCGCCGATGGCCTTTGCGGATCCACCGCACAGTCTATTTGGCTGGAGCTAGGAGGAACTGAGCGCTCGCGCCGGATTCTTTCCAATGACAGGTTCCACCCCCGGCCGTGTCGTTGGTGACTGCTCCAACTCCGGATTGCCAGGTAGGTTGCGCATTCCCAGACGTACAGCCAGCAGCGTCAATATCAATAAAAACATGATGATTGTCCGGCGAGGCTCCCACCATTGCATTATAAGAGTAAGGAGTGGAAGCTACCCACGTCTTAGGTTTCCAGCCGCCGCCGGCGTAGACTCTGCTTCCCGCCCCCCCCGATGGTGTGAGCAGGTTTACTGTGTCACCAGCACGATAAAAGTCCCCGACCGGAAATATGTTACTGGACAGAGCCGAACGCTGGCCCGAACCGTATGGCAACATATCTCTGATAAGGACCTGATGGGTCGTAGACGCTGATACGTCATCCCCTTGAAACCACGACTCTAACGGAAATCCATCCAATCGCCATCCATTTGCAGTATAGCCTATTCCAGCAACTCCCCTTACCGTATTGCCAGAGCCTGTGATGTTATTAAACGTAACGTCAGACGAAAGAAGACCTTGGTTCTGGATGGCAAATGCTCCATTCGTCGAACCAGGAGGGAATCTGATGTGAAAATTTGAGATGACATGAACGGGCTTGGCGGCCAAATTCTTCCACGTACAGGTATTGTCAGCTACAGTGTCTCCCACCACGGCTGGGAATGCAGGAACCGTCGCTCCGCTCACACACTTGCCCGAGGCTCCCGTGGGAGCATAGTAAAAGCCGTTAGGCATGGGCGGCTGAATCAATGACGGGGTTTGTGCACTTTGCCTGTAGGTAGCAGACGGTTGCCACGCCGGAAAGGAATTTTGCAGAACTAGGCCCACGCAACTAGAACAGTTGCTGGCGTTCCCCGGCAGTACCATGTCCACGCCATCAATGATCCACTTCTCAGCTGTTGAGCTCAGTATCAGCCCTAGTGCCTGAGTTCCAACGGTCACATCGTTGTCATAACGGAATGAATTATGCCTAAAAATTGAGACGCCGTGGACGTTGATCGTGATTTCTCGGCTCGGCCAGCCTGTGGTTGGTCCTTCCAATCCAAAACCGAGCGAGAATGCTCCGCTGTTTATGAATGTGTTGTTCTCGATGACCATATTGGACATAATTCCACTGCCGTTGCCTACGTTCCCTGCGTTTCCATTCCCCGGCCCGATCGCCCAGTTCACACAAGTGTTGCCGGCAACGTGCGTGTTCCAGATGCCGTAAGTGGCGCTGCCGATGTTCAAGCACAGTTCGGGCGTCACCGAGGATGGCGGATAGTTACCGAGACTGTCGTCGGCTTCCAGGAAGTTCCCGCTGATTTCCTGGTTGGGCGCCCCGCCCTCGACGCCCTGTCCGGAGTAATAGATCCGATTCCGCACAGTCTTGGAGTTGGGCACTACTACGTTGATGGCAGAGTTCGTACCCGAATAAGCTGGTCCTCCCCATCCGCAGTGATAACCATAATTGTCGTGGATGTAGGAGGGTTCGTTGCCCCCAGCAATACACATGTATGACGACCACTCGACGTTGGTGTTGTAAACCTCTGCGTTGCTCGTGCCATCAAGATCAATGTTCTGCGGCTCGCTGAAGAACGTCCCCTTGCTGTTCTGAACCTCAATCAGGGTAAGATCATGAATCGTGACGCCGTTAACCCAATGAGCAGTGTTCTGAATACCGTGATCGTTCGTACTTTGATTGCCAAACATAATCAGCCCGCAGCTATAGGTATAGTTGCCACATTCGCCTGAGGATCTGCCTTTCGAGCCACGATCTGCCTTGAAATTTTCAATGGTAGTAGATGTTGCAGAAGCACCTGCTACGGTTACATTCTTCGTGGCCGTCGTGCACGTATAGGAGCCAAAAGTGCCGACTGCGCCACAAGGGAAATCGATCGTCGGCGTCAAGTAATATCCAGCTGGGAAAAATAGAACATATCCATTTGGATAGCGCCCATTTGCGGCAGAAATCGCGGTATTGATTGCCGTGTAGTTGTTCGTGCCCCATATTAGGTGAATAGATGGATTTGTGGTATTGCTTGCGTTGTCAGCCAGCGTGATCTGCGTTGCGCTTTGATATGACGCGATTGTCGTAGTTAATGCCGTGATGTACTTATTTCGAGATTTGAACACGGTTGAGCCAGCTCCCCACATACCTACAGATTTCCCGACGTCTCCAGCCACAAAGTGGCTGGTTGAGCACGTAACCACTGCTTGACCGCTCTTGATAGAGCAATCGGTTGCCACTCGTCCGTCTCCGATGACACCATAATCTCGCACGTCTACAACGGGTTTCCCAGGCTGCGATTTCACCCTGCCTTTCGCGTGGTAGCTCGGCACTGCTCCATCGCGGATCTGGGCTACTAACATCAAGATAAGAATCAGTGGGAATGATTTCATTTAGAGACTCGCTGGTAAGCCAACGGCTTAAAGCGTTGGGCGTCAGACCGAAAAACTATGTCGAAGTTTGAGGATGCGACCCAGCGGTTCTGCAGGCACGACCTCTGCTTTCAGGGTAGGAATGTTCAATCGTACTCACCATTTCATCGATAAGGAAATCCTTCGCATATGATTTGGCGACGTCGGACTACAGCGAGGTGCGGTACCGCATCGCTTCCAAAATGTTCGAAACCATTCCATCCACATCGGTTGAAGCGTTCTTCCCCCACCGCCGCGATAAGTTGACCATCCTTTGCGATTGCAACAGAGGCATCGCCGTGGTAAGCGTTGCCCAAGATGAACGACGGTCCTCCCAAAAAATCTGGGTATTCTGTGTGGGGACAACGTCTCACCTAAACTCCTAGTCTGTCCTGACGAAGGTTGGTTGGTCCCCTTCCCCCAACAACCAGGCGTAAAGATCTACCATTGCCTTTCCCGAAGCAGCAATAGAAAACTTTGTTAACACTAATTCCCGGCCACGCTCACCCATTTGGCGCAAGTTCCCGCAAGGCTGCTCTAGAGCTGCCACCAGAGCTTGAGTGATCGCCGACACGCTAGGCTCGACATACCACCCGCAACCCCAGTCAGCAACGCTGGACCAAGGTGTGCCGGTTGTTGTAATTACCGGAAGACCGCGAGCCAGTGCTTCGCCGACAGCCAGCCCGAAATTTTCCGAACGTGAGGGGAGGAGAAAGATCTCCGCATCGGCGAAGGCAGTCTCCTTTTCTTTCCCCAGCAGCGGCCCGCAAAAAAAGACTCGTTGCGAAATTCCGAGAGAACCAGCCAAAGCTTGCAGTTGCTTGCGATAGCCGTTCTCATCGTAACCTGCCAACACGAGATCCCATTGTGGAAAAGTTTTTTCCACAGCAGCCCAAGAGTGCAGCAGCAGATCAAGTCCCTTGATAGGGTGAAATCGCGACAGGTACAGCGCAGTGCGTCGACTCGCTTGTCTGCATTGAGAAATGGTTCTCGCCGGATCTTGCCCAGGAATTTCGATGCCCCAAGGTATTACAGCAACGGGGCGACCGAAGCCAAGGCGATAAACGCTGTCGGCTTCTGAGGGCGCTGTTGTGTGGAAACATTGCACTCCTTTCAGTACGCTGTCCTGGTAGAGTCTGCGCGCCACACGCTTGCGCCATCCATGATGTTCCAGGGCTGACGGTTCCAGCATCCCGTGTGTGCTCAGCACTACAGGGAGTCCTTGCTTGCGGGCCCAACGGTCCATCTGCGCGTAGTGCAAGCGCCATAATCCGTGGATGTGTACCAGATCGGACTTTCCCAACGTAGCAAGATCGCGCCTCAAGTGGAAAGCGAAACTAATCTTGCGCCTTGCCAGCGATTGGTACTGGCAAACCCGGATCTGAGGATGCAGACGGTCAGCTCTGCTTGAGCCGTACGGTAGAAAAATGGCTACATCAACACCGCGATCAGCTAGTTCGTTAACCAACTGCGTAACGGAAATGGCCGTACCGCCGAATGTGGCGTCTAGGCTCTCTGCAACCTGCAGGACTCGCATTCGGACGATTTTACCGCGCCCTCGGCAGATCGAAACTAGGCAGTTCCCCCGGCATCGCAACAGCAGTTGCCGGCTTCTCACGTCTCCAGATCGGTTTCAGTTTCAGCAACTCTCGAAGTTCCGGAATCGCAGACGACAAAATGATCAGCACTAGGGCGGACTTAACGACGTAATTGGAAATGTCCTCAAGGTTCCAGGCGGGCTCAGTGGCACCCAGCAAGACGATCGGGGCAGCTGCCCACCAGTGTGGGCTGTTGAACGCCAGTGTGGCAAAACGCGCGTAAGCCATTCCCAATAAAGATCCGAAGACAAAGGTCCCCAGTACACCTCCCCAGTAGCCGAAATTGGCATACATTTCCCCTATGATGCTCAGTCCCATACGAGTAGCCGGCCCCAACTGCAAACCTGTAAATCGAGCAAAAAGAACACGGGAGGACCCTTCTGGCTTGTTGGGAAAAAGCACCCTTGGCAACAGAGTGAACATAAGAGCATCCTTGATAGTTTCTCCTTCAGCGTACGGCACCTTGTGCGGGACGACGTTCATGATTCTAGAGACGATCCAGCCTTGGTCGAATCGGACCAACACGTCCCCGAAGGTCGTCTGGTTTGGCCGCTGGTCTTCCATCATGGCCTTGTTCCAGACCATTCGGCCAAGAGTGGAAACACGTTCGACGAAACTGGGGTCACTGGTAGCGATGTAGTAGCGGTAATCGGACTTTACGTATTGGAGCATGACAGCCCCAACTGTTGCGAGAATCAACGCCAACGCTAGCCTGCTGCGCCACCGGGACCGAAACCCATAAACTAGAAGAAAGAAGCCACCCCACTGCAGCACCAGGTAAAAAATACCATCAGCACTCGCGGTAGCGATTAGCTGCACCATGACAATCGTCACGCGAACCCTCCAACCCGGCGTGCGTGTGAGCATCCAACCCATAGCTGCGAAAAAGCCAAACGAGCCTAGGATCGTCACTAGAAAAAAAAGCTGGGGAGGAGAGTCTTTCGCAAAGCTGTTCAAGATCAAACTGAGAACAAGAACAAAGTCGAGCCACTTCCGCTGGCGTGGAAGCAAAGGTGCGGGCTGAGCTAACTCCAAGTGGTTAGCCAGAAGAACACGATTGAGAGGCCAGTGAAGCCCGATCCACAACGCCGTCGTTGCTGGAATTGCGTACCGCAGGTACGTATCGAGTGGGACGGCCATGTGAAACTGGTGAAAAGAAGTGGGAGGAAAGTCGCTCGCCACAACTGGTGCTAACAGCAGTTCAATGCTTGCAGCAAAACTGATGAGACCAGGAAAAGCCACGTAGCGGTCAGCCACTAAACAAAGATGAACAAAAATGGCGACGGAGAGGCCGTATGCAGAGGCGACCCAAATATCGCCATCGGCGAATAAGATTGACAACATCAATCCGGCGACCGCACACAGCATCAAAAGCATGGGCCAGTGGTTAACGGATAGGCCCAAGAAACGATCGATTACGGTTCCCCTGTTTGATTTGTAAGAGGCGAGTGACCGAGTCAGCATGCTTGGTCCTTATCGGCGAGTACAAATTCCAAGGCGCGAACGACGCCTTCGCAAGCCGCTTCGAGCGAGAAGCGTGAAATGTGGGCTTCGGCATGACATGCCATATCGCCCCGCAATGGGGGATTTCCCACGAGCTTTCTCATACACTCGGCAAGTTGTTCCACATCGCCCTCGTGGTAACTGAAGCCGGTTTCCCCCTCAATGATCAAGTCCGGTGCACATCCGACAGCATCGCTAACAATGGCCGGTGTTCCGCAGGCCATCGCTTCATTCACCACCAGCCCCCAAGTTTCCTGGCCGTTCGAGGGCAGCACTAGAATATCAGACAGCGCGTATGCAGCACCGATCTGGCGCTGGTTCAGAAATCCGGCGAAGCTGCAGGGAGTACTATGCGCAGCGGCATGCCCGCGCAGATCCTTTTCGAGGGGACCCGCGCCGATAAATAGACCCCAAATGTGAGGGCAACTCTGTTTCAGTCTATCAAGAGCCTTCAGAACGTCCAGCGGTCGTTTCCGGGGTAGAAACTTCCCCACGAACAGGAAAACAGTGGCGCCTTCTGGGACGGAGTACCGATGTCGCAGGGCGGAGGTGTTTGAGCCTATAGACATGAGAGACAAGCGGAAAAAGTCGTTGTCAACGCAGTGCGGGACGCGAAAGATGCGGTCCGGCGAAACACCGTAAGCTGTCAAATACTCCGTATTGCGGCGCCCTACGCTGAGGTATGCGTCGAAGACGCCTAACAGCCGAGGGTAGGCTAGCCTCTTGACGCACTGTCGGAAGTGACCGCGGGGCGTCAGCAATTGCGAATCTCCGCGAACCATGACCGGCAAGTGATGGGATCTGGCGGCCCGAACCGTCTGCCAGTAGCACAATAAATTCCACCCGGTCACCAGGACCGCGTCGAAGCGCTGTGCCCGCAGTTCGGTATATATCGAAGGCGTGTCACATCCAAAGAATCGCTCCGAACCTGGTCGGTGCGCGCGGTTAGGAAGCCAGGAATAAGCATAGCCCCCCAACAAATCGATGTCCCACTCGAAGGGCACATCGAAGCCGGCATGCGCCTGGTCCTCAGCAGTGGCCCGGTGAGCGTAAAACACATGTAGATCCACATAGGTCGCCAATTTTCGATACCACGGTGAATGGTATTGCACGGGATGGGAAGCAACGACTGCTAACCTATGCGCAACCACCTTACCTACTATCTCCTGCTGGGCAAACCGAGAAGGTTGCCAGCTTTAGGATCTGACTTTGTAACTTTCGAAGGCGCATGTCGCAGACGCAGAACGAACAGTTCGTAATCCAGAGATTGGAACAGTTCTAGTATCTCCGCGCTGGTACCACCACAACGGGTTATGTAGTGCGGGTCAAATTCGAAAATTATTCTGGGGCGAAATCGCTTAATTGAATGTAGTGAACCGCGCAAAACGGGTAGTTCCCAACCTTCTACGTCAATTTTTATCAAATCCAAACGATCGAGTCCGCTGGATCGGACAACGGAGTCGACGGTAGCACAGGATACATGCTTACAATCCGCTTCCTCCTTCATTGCCAAACGTCCGGTGCCGTCCCAAAGTGTTCCTGCACAGGGTGCTTGAAACCAGCCGAAGCCCGTTTGGTCGCTCAACGCTTCTTCTCTAATTGTTACCTGCGAAAAGCCGTTGTTGGCTATAACTTTCGTCAGTCGCTCCCGAGTTGACGCATTGGGCTCAAACGCAAAAACGCGCCCTGCAGGACCAACCAAGGAAGCCATCAGCAATGTGTGCCAGCCTACATTTGCACCGATGTCAAGACAGATCCGACCCGGCTGCAAAGCAGCTTTGATCTGTTCTCGAACCTCGGATTCATATGTAAGGAAGAAATGGATGTTCCATCCAATCATAGTTGCAGGATCGACCTCAAAAGAATAGCCATCCGGGAATTCTTTATAGTAAGCACAATTTTGTAGCTGGCCAGGCGGGGAGAGATAGCGAATTACGCGTTCCAATCCGGGTGGCTTGCCAAAAATCCGGCTAAAGATTCGCAGTGAGCTCTCGAGCATAGTAATAATAACGTTACAGTACGGGCGTCGACACTAGTACAGACCACAAGACACAGCACTCGCCAGTAGGAACACCCGCGACAGTTGGTAGTGCCAACCCGGCGTGGCGCAGTCGTAGCTCCGAGCCATTCCACTATCCACCGCGGGAAATGCTGAGAATGCGGTCCTGGCGTACAAGCAGGCGGTGAAAGGTTTGCAGACAGTCGAAGATGCGCTCCACTTTCCAGCGTTTTTTGTGGTGGGGTAGTTTGCGGCCATCCTCCCCCCATCGTTGGCGATTCCTGCGATGCGGCACCCAAAAGTTCGATCCCTCGTCGGTGAGCCCCATCGCGCAAGGGCTTGGAGTCGTGAGCCCGATCCACGATGACGTGCCGCGGTCGGCTGCACGGCTGTCCCCCTCCCCAGCACGGAATTTTCCTTGTGCGCGAGCGTGCTTCCGCCTCCGTGACCTCTGCCCGCAAAGCGCTCGCCAGTTCCCCTCCCAATGGAATGCCCTAGCCATCGACCCATCCTATCAACTTCGTGCCCGTGCCCCCGCTTGGTTGCCAACTCGAGTGCCCCCTTTTTTCTGATACGAACCTGCCTCTAGGAACGTCTCATCCCAGTCCCAACAGTTGCTCGCGGTTCAGCGAGGCCAGCAAGGCACGCCAGCCTTGCAACCAAAACCCCTGCTCCTCCTCCCACTGCCGCAACCGCCGCCAGCAAGCCGGCCCACGGGGATATTCGGGCAGCAGGTCCCGGCACCGCGCTCGGTCTTGACCACAGAATGCCAGCCACACACTGCCGGTTCGCAACCCAAGGTCGCCACAGCCCATCTCGCCTGCGTTTCGGTGCAGGAAGAAATACTCGATCAACGCCTACCGTGGGTCGCTTAGCCGCATGCTCCCAGCTCAGCCCATTCCGGCGCTTTTTCGTAAGTGTCTCCTTTGAGGCCGAACCCATTTATGAACCCAGCTCTAACCCGTGCCATTTGAATACGTGGCCTCCACGACGAACCCGTTTCAGTAAGTGGCACCACGCCAACGTCTGCAGGGCTCGAGCACGCTTATAAATCGGGCTTAGGTGGGGTCCAAGTACTACTGTACGCCTAGCTTGTTTGAACGTCAGACAACCAATCCGAACTGCTGAACGAGGAGACACGGCGGGGCAAGGTCATGCCCCCTTTGCCGCGATGTGAGATGCGGCCATAAGTCCCTGCAGGGACTCCAATACAGCCTCTGCTTCACTGTCCTCAAGGTAAGGGCAGAGCGGGAGGGATAGTATCTCGCGTGCCAACTGCTCAGTGACTGGGAAGCTGCCCAAAGGCTTACCCATCCCTGAGTAGGCCTCTTGCAAATGGATCGGAATCGGGTAATGCACTGCGGCCCCAATGCCGTCCTGCTGCAACTCGCATAGAATGCGATCCCGGTCACGAGCGATCAAGCGGACCACGAACAGATGATACGGGTGCGCCGTCGTGGACTCCGCAACGTGAAGCAATCGCACATTTTCTGACCTCTCACTCAGCGCTTTCCGATACATTTCAGCCAACTCATTGCGGCGTGCATTCCACCTGTCAAGATGCGGGAGTTTGACGTTGAGCACAGCGGCTTGAATGGTATCTAGACGGGAGTTGTACCCGAGCCGGCGATGAACATACTTTACGGTCGAACCCCAATTCCGTAGCAGCCGAATCTCCTCCGCCAAGGCGTCGTCGTTAGTGGTGACAGCGCCACCATCCCCATAGGCGCCGAGGTTCTTCGCAGGATAAAAGCTGAAACCCGCTGCGACACCTAAGCTGCCACACTTTCGGCCCTTGTAAGAGCCTCCGTGGGCCTGAGCGGCATCTTCGATTACGGACAAATTGTGGCGCGAAGCTACGGCATTAATCGTATCCATGTCCGCAGATTGTCCGTAAAGATGTACGGGCAATAACGCTTTCGTGCGAGGGGTGATCGCCTCCTCCATTTTGGTTACATCTATCAGCGCGGTGCGCTGGTCGCAATCGACCAGCACCGGGGTTGCCCCAGCGTAAGAGACCGCTTGCGCGGTTGCAATAAAGGTGTTCGCGGGAAGAATGACTTCGTCTCCACGGCCGATGCCCAAAGCCCGCAAGATCAGGTGCAATGCGTCAGTGCCGCTGCCAACCCCAACGCAATGGCGGACACCAATGTACTCCGCAAACGACTCTTCGAAGAGTTGCACCGCGTGTCCGAGAACGAAGTCCCCACGCCTGCAAACGTCGCGCACTGCATCATCAATCTGTGTGGCCATCTCCTGATACTGCTTCTGCAGGTTGACAAGCGGGATCGAAGGCTTAGTTTTCATCAGAAATTCGAGAAAGAAAGACTTCGTTGATTATACAAAGGCACTGGTGAGGAGTCTAACGCCTCGGATTTTGCAGGAAAGAAAGGAAAGTGCCGACCTCCTCTTGACGGAAAAGCTACTCTCGATTCTGCTGCGTATTCACACTAGGGCTCACCAGCGCAAGCAAACTGACACCGAAGGGCATTGGTACACGACCTACAAGATAGCGCTCGAAGCCAAACACGGCAGCCAAAACATTATTCATAAAACCCGGATGGTTGTCTTCGAAGTCGGTGCGCGGGCGGTTTGCCCGACCCAACAGTGCACGCGTCCAGCGTACCGCAGCTACTGGCGGAAACAGAATTGTATTGAAGTAGGAAATCTTTGCGCGCGGAAGTCTCGACCGGCGAAATAACTCACGAAGGTCGCGCAGACTATAGCGGCGGCGATGATGGCTTACCAAATCCTGCCCGCCCCACAGGCTCTCCATCGCAGGCACCGTCACGAGCAGCACACCGTCAGGCTTCAATACACGCGCTGCCTCAGTTAGAGCACTGATATCGTCATCGAGATGTTCCAAGACGTCCAGCAGGAGCACGACATCGAATATCGCTGAAGCGAACGGGAGGGATTCTAGCGTGCCACCTACGATTTCAACGTCTGACCCGCAACCTTGTGACGGATGCACATCGCAGCCGAACACCTTACCTGCAGGGCCAGCGAATTCCAATAACCAAGTCAGGCCTTCACCAGGACCGCACCCAAGCGAAGCAATCCTTCGCGAGCGCCGGACGGACAAATGCGTATGCAGAAGTTTCCGCAGTACCTGCTCGCGGCCCTGAAACCACCAGTGCCACTTTTGGTAGTCTCCGTACCCGCTGGCATAGTTTGGGTCCACGCTATGCAGATGCCCCAGAGACTGTCTTAGCATCATCTTTGGAAGCCCGGCCTACGTACTGATCCAAACGATGCGCTACGATATACAAGGGACGCGACCGTACCTCATCGTAGGTACGGCTTAGATACTCACCGATAATTCCAAGCACCACAAGTTGCATTCCTCCCATGAATAGCAACAGCGAAACCTCCGATGCCCATCCCCAAGGTGTTGGGTGCCCTGACAGTTTGTATGAGACGGCCCAGAGCATCAGCAGCAAACCACCGCATGCCGAGCAGAGCCCCAATCCCGAGGCAATTCGCAATGGCATGGCAGAAAACCCAATGTACCCGGAAACCGCCAACGCGATCAGCTTTCGAAAGGTATACTTGGGCGCGCCCGCATGGCGCGGGTGGCGTTCGTACTCAACTCCGATTTGGGCAAAGCCCGCCCAACTGCGGAGTCCACGTAAGAAACGATTGCGCTCCGGCAGCGCGGTCAGGACGTCTACAACGCGCCGATCCAGTAGACAAAAATCACCCGTATCGAGCGGCACATCAATGTTGGCCACCATCTTCATGGTCTTATAGAACGCGCTATAGCAAGCTCGCTTCAAGAGCCCTTCCTTTCGCTTCCTGCGCACAGCGTATACAACATCGTGTCCGGCCTTCCATTGGGCAACGAATTCAGGAATAACTTCAGGGGGATCCTGAAGGTCGGCATCGATTAGGACTAGGGCGTCCCCCCTGCACTCGTCCAGTCCGGCTTGCAACGCAGCTTGGTGGCCGAAGTTTCGGGAAAGACGCAGCACTCGTATGTGGCGGTCGGCCTGGTGGAGCACCATGAGTATCTGGGGTGAGCGGTCTCGACTACCGTCGTCGACGAAAATGATCTCATAATCGTTGAAGTCCATACCTGCGATGACCTTCTGCAGGCGAGACGCCAGCAATTCGAGGTTTTCTTCTTCGTTGAAGACAGGTACGACAACGGATATCCGGCTCATTGCTCGTGCGTCTCCAGAGCCGTAGTTCTGCTCAAGGACCAGGAGGCCCATCCCGTCCCTGGAATAAGCCGCCAAGGGCCGCATTCGGTGGTCCCGCGAGTACCGAGCACAGCGGACACTTGTAGGCTACGCAGCGATGTGGCAATCCCATCGCAGGCTGCAGGAGAGTCGTCACGAAAGTCGACGGATGCAGCTAGTTCGGTTTGACTCAACCACGCGGGCAGTCCGAGGTCATAAGTTGGTCCGACCACTGCATAACGATGGCCGTTCTTCTGAAGCCACTCGGCTACGGCCCTAGACTCCTCCGGATGGATTGTTTGGCTGCTTCTGAGTCCGTTGATCCAAACAAAGAGTGGAAATAGCCAGAAAAGGATTCCAATGAGTGCAACGGCGCGTCCCCATTTTTCCTGACCGCTAGACGACAAGCCACTTGGCCAGCCCGCGATACCCGCAGCTATCAACACCGGAAAGGGAGCAAGGTAACGACTCTCCACGTGAACCAAGACAAACATCAGCAAGCCAATGATGCCCGCTACTAAAAGCCATGCAGAAACCCGTTCATGCACACATTGGGGCCGGACAAAAGGCACGAATGCGGTCCCTGCAAGCACAAACAAAATTCCAAGAGGCCAATACAACGGGAGATCGGGAGAAAAGAATCCAAAGAACATCGCCTCGAGGTTACCCACAACAATGCGTGCATATCCGGAGACCAAGTGATGGTAGCGGTATGTGCCGCCAGGCACAACGTCGTAGCTTTCAGGCGAGATCAGCGGAAATGGCCTTTCGAAATTTCGTACGTGTCCACCTGCGAGGACTTGCGGCCACTCTGGCGTCTGGAGTTCCTGGCGCGGAAGCTGTGCCAAGAGATTGTTTCGTCCAGATTCTCCCCAAGTGAGCCGCCCCTCCCTGTGACTGAGAACTCCTATCCAAGGCCCAGCAATGATGAAAAAGCCAGCCGCGTAGACGCCAAGCCATCGCACCTGCTGGCGTAGGCTAACATCTCGACCACGTACAATCATCGCTGCCAATACGAGAATCGCGACACCAAACGGTGCGACATATGTCCGGACAAGGTAGGCGAGGCCCCAAAGCGCGCCAGTCAAAAGGCGATGCAAAGCGCCATCGTTCACGACTGCTGCTTCCTCTCCGATGCGCGATAAAAGCCAAAGAACAACTCCAAGTGCAACCAAGTCAGGGGTAAGATATCGCGCAGGAATCACGACGAGTGCCGCGGCCAGCCCGACTCCCAAGACTAAAATGACGCCCGCCACACGAAGGTTTGCGCCGGAACGATGCAGCAGATTCAGAAGCCGCCACGTCGACCACATAACAAATGGTAGAAGCACGAACTGCAGTGCGTGACCCATCGGAACTTGCGCCGCTCGGGAGAGACGGACAACAGGTATGAGAAGCCATGAGTAAAAAGGACTCCAGTAGAGCACAATAGCTTCAGACACCTTCCCCTGACTGTACTTGTGAGCGATTTCTAAATAGCTGACAGTATCTGCTGCTGCGTTGAACCGAAAATGCCAGTTCAAGAGCAGCCCAATTCCGAGACCTGACGCGAACCACAGCGCCACTATCCTGCGCAACGTCATGAAAACCTATTTCCTCTGAGATCTAGGCTTAGAACGGGATGATTTCGGTAGTTTAGTTAACAAACGAGCCGGCACGCCGGCAACGGTCGCAGCCGCAGGCACATCGCGCGTGACAACGGTTCCTGCTCCAACCAGTGCATTCTTTCCGATCGTCACTCCGCACATGATGGTCGCGCTTGAACCAATCGATGCGCCGCAGCAGACCCGCACGGCTTCCAGCTTCCAGGTTCCAGCAGCCGCATCCTTGGTCGTGGGCCGACGATCATTAATGAACGTGACATTGTGCCCGACAAAGACATCATCCTCAATGACAACACCGCTGCAAATGAACGTGTGACTCTGGATACGAACTCGTTTGCCGATTATAACGTCCCGCTGAATCTCGACAAACGCGCCGATACGACTATCGTCGCCGATTTCGCAACCATACAGGTTAACGAACTCGAATATGGCTACGTTCTTGCCAAGCTTCACATCGTTCGCAATGTTCGCGAACCGGAGACCCCGAATTTCCCTCATGCGCTCGCTCCACTCTGTAGCCGGACACGTTCGCCTTCGTGTTTGAGCGAATACCTAACCGCCTCCAGGCAGCGCATGACCCGAAGACCCGCTTCCGCATCGCTGAGGCTCGGGGTTCCGTTCGTCACACGCGCTAAGAAGGCGAGAGCCTGAACACGTAACGGTTCGTCCAGAAGAATTTTGGGGATCACAATGTCCGCATCTCGCAGACGAAGCTGAAATTCGCCGAACGTGTCGTAATAGGGCTCGTCTGTCAAGCCTTTGTCATAAATTCGGATGGGCTCCAGCGTGTCCATATCATTCCAAAATACCATCCGTTTATCGCCAACAAGCGTGAGTGTCCGCACTTTTTGAGGATGCAACCAGCTGACGTGTGCGTGAGCTAGAACGTCGCCGTATTCCATGGTGATGAACGCGACGTCTTCGCGGGGTGTGCCCAAGGGACAAGTGCCCGCGGCCTGCACCCAGTCCGGCAGTGCCCCGAAAAGATAATCGAAGATTGTGATTTCATGCACCGCTAAATCCTGCACGACGTTTATGTCGGACCGGATTGGTCCGAGATTGGTACGCACTGCGTCAATGTACTGCAAATTACCGAAATCGCCACGCACAGCACGTTTACGCAAATACTGAACGGCACGGTTGTACACGAAAACATGCCCGAGCATTAGTGTCACACCGAGTTTCACACTCAGTTCTGCCAGAGTGGAAGCCTCCTTCATAGAGGTGCACATCGGCTTCTCGAGCAACACATGCTTACCTGTCTGCATGGCTCGCTCAGCCAGACCAAAATGAGTGTGCGTCGGGGTAGCGATCACCACCGCCTCAACTTCAGCGTTAGCAAACACTTGATCGGCATCCGGAACTACCGGGAGATCATGATAGAGGCGGGTAATGTGGGCGCGACGATTTTCTGCGAGGTCGGCGCACATCACTACACGAGCTCCTTCCATCTGCGAAAAAGTACGGACATGATTCGGTCCCCAGTGACCCAGGCCGATCACACCGACACCTACGGGTTTGCATGTGGTGACATGTGTTACTGATACGTTAGTCAAAAAAACGAGTCCTCCCGCGAACAACTTTAAAGAATGGGCACAGCTACTCCATACGCTCTTTGCAGAATTTAGCCTTGCATCAATCTAGCACGTCCTGGATTTCAGATTATTCGTGGCACGATCAAGTGCCCGGGCTAATACACCCGTAGCCACGTGCGCTGAGAATTGCTCGTAGTCCGCGTCCCCATTACCAACATCCCGCCTGGAAAGCAGGCGTTCGAGGGCGGTCGTGATTTCTGAAATTTTGTCTGCGATTTCTTCCGGACCGCGGAAAGTGACGCATGCTCCTGAAGCAGTATCGTTGATCACTTTTTTGATACTGGACTCCTCATGGCAGATCGCGAGAATGGGTTTTTTGGAGAGTATCGCCGAATACAGCTTGGACGCATGGTAGTAGTGTTCCCAGGAACCCATGACCAGCACGACATCGCAGGAGCGCAACACGGCGAGGGATTGTAGGTAGGGAATGCGTTCCGGTATCTCACTGACCATGCCCGCCACGCCCATGCTCTGCGCAATTGGTAACACCGAGAAACGCCGATGTCCCCAGGTAAGATTGCTTGTTCCATAAAACCGGAACACTAATCGGTTACCGATTTCGGGTTGCTGTTCCCGGAGCTTACGGGCTGCACCGAATACGGCACGGAGAACCTCGGCTCCACGGGGTTGGAAAGCCCCCGTCAAACAAACATGAATCTGCCCATCGTCGGGGTGAAAATCGGGAGGCATAATGCCAAGGCGCTCGGAAGCTTTCATGTCCTCTGGTTCGGCACCATAAGGCATCGCTGACATCTTGTCTGGCTTTAGCCAGGTATAACGGCGGCGGAGGTCGGAGAGAATACCCTCAGAGACTGCGGTGACATGTGCCGCCCGCCGCAAGACCGAGGGTTCGACAACCGCAGCAAGTCGATGATAGATCCAGCCTTTGGTGAGTAATGGATGCTGCGCGGTCCAGTCTGACAACCAGGGATCTATGTAGTCCACCAGGTATGGCAGTCCGTAAGGCTCGCAAACCCAAGGCCCAAGAGCGAAAGAGAACCAGGGCGGCCCGAAAAGCACGACCGCATCCACCTTTTCCCTGCGTACGAGGCGACGCAAGGAAGCAGCATGGTATGGAAGCGTTCGCAGGCCGAGATCGCCAATCAGCCGAACCGGCCGCACCGGCAGCGCGCCTGTGCGGATCAAGCGCAACTCTGGAGAAAGCAACTGTTCCAGAGCCGGATCGAGAACTCCCTCGAAACAATCGGCACGCACCGTCAGCACGGTCGGGCACCAATCATAGGAAGACAAGTGCTGTGCGAATAGCCGAGGCCGGTGTGCGCCGGCAGTATTGGAGGGAGGAAACTCGGGAGCAACCAAGAGAACTCGTTTCATGGGACAGCAACCGTCGTTCGTACCGATGGCACTGATCGAGTTGCAGACTGGAATGCCTGCAAGAATTCCCCCTGCTCCACTTCCCAGTTATAGCGTAACTGTCCAGACTGCCAAGCTTCACTTTTCGCGTGCAAGAGTTGAAGAGGGTCAAGTACGTAAGGAAGTACGCGACTGACGAGCGCGTCGGGTTCACCCGAAGGATAAAGAATCCCGCACCTCGGGACATCATCCATGATCTCTCGTTGACCCGGCGTGTCAGTCGCAACGATCATCAAGCCCGCTTGTAAGTACAAGAACAGCTTGTTGCAAATCGTGAGGCTGCGATTCAGGCAATCGTTTGGATCTAAGGTAAGTCCTACATCAAAGTCGGCAATCGTGGACATGACCTGATCGGGCTGGGGAATCGGCTTTACGGTGACACGGTTGTTGAGTCCTCGGTTTTGCACCAGCGTATGGAAGACAGGCATATAAGACGGCAGCATTCGTCCGAATATCGTTAGCCGCACATGCTCCGGTAAACACGACAAGGCTGCGACAGCATCTTCTAGCCCGCGACCCGGGCCGATGGTGGCCGACATCCAAACCATTTCGACAGCCTTATTTCTAGTGCGCTCTGGCGGCGGTGCGACACCATGCAATTGCTCTCGGGAAAACACATTGTGAACGATTCGGGGCATAGCAACCCGATACCTTTTAGCCAAATGCCCTGCCATCGCCCGCGATGTCGCCGTAATATAAGCCGCTCCTGGCAAGTAGGCATTTTCAATCTGTAATATCGCTCGGCGGAGCCGAGGATTTTGCAGGCCATCGGAGGCTTCTTCGGCTAACAGATCCTCACAGTCGAAACTGTATGGCGCACCTCGACGTAACGCCGCACATGCGGCGATGGGTAATGCACCCTGCGTGTGTGCAATATAAAGATCGGCACGAGTGGAGAGCGCCAGCGCAAGTACCTGACTAAAACCTCGATAATAGGCTTCTGCGCTCAGCCTGAGGCTAGGCAGAACAGCATACGCCCGAAGGGCCAGTTTGGAGCGTATCGTCGCTAGCAGCCATTGTCTTTTGCCGTCCTCGCTCGACCGGAGAATGTTCGTACGAAGGCACTGCCAGCCTTTTCGCCGTAGCAAGGCTTCGTCGCGTACGTCACTCCATGAATCCACGCGCTTCGTGACCACAAACACGTCGTGGCCGACCGACGTCAACGTGTCCGCCTCCTTCACGAGCCGTGGGTTCACCCACGGGTGCACGGACGAAATGAGACATACTCGCATCAGCCCGTAGCTCCTTGAGTCACTCTTCCAACCTCCATAGCTGACGCCCGGCGTCGCCCTAGAACTAGAGCGCGTTGCAAGGACGCTTCGACTCCAGCAACACTCATGTCGATATGAAAATTCTGAATGACCCATTCGCGACAGCGGCGAGGCAGGTCAGGATCCACACGACGCGACTGACAAACATCGAGGACACGTTGGGCGAGTGCCTGGTAGTTCCGTGGGGGGAATACATACCGTTTGAACTCTCCGGATAGCACTTCCGGGATCCCACCAACAGCGGCCCCGATTGCAGGTGTGCCACAGGACATGGCCTCGACTAACGCGCGGCCAAACAACTCCGGCCAGTCGCTGGGCATCGCCAGAACATCGGCCGCCTCACACAGAGCAGAAACGTCGGAGCGTCGCCCTAGCCAGTGCACTGAGTCATCTAGGCCTAGTTCGCGCCCCATCTGACACAACTCATCAAAATAGGGTTTGTCCTGGTATGCCGAAGGAGGCCCCCCGGCTATGAGCAAACGTGCCTCTGGCATGGCACGCCGCACGATAGCGAATGCCCTTAGCAAAACGTCAATTCCCTTTTCTCGTCCAAAACGACCTACAAAGAGCACAGTAAAACTATTTTGAGGGATACCTAACTGATAGCGCAAAGCAATACGGCAGCCTGTCGGCTTGAAACGCTCTGGATCTATGCCGTTGTAGACGACGTCGATATCTTGCGCGAGCGCGAAGCCTGACTTCAACCATTCGCTCCGTGCAGCCTGGGATATTGCGATGAAACGGGTTACACGGCGAATGCCTAGGCGATGCTGCCCACACGCTGGGTCGGGAGGAGGGAGGCGGACGTGGCATACCAACGGTCTTTGCAGGAGAGTACTCAGAGCGCCGGCAAAAAGCGTATCGTGATACTGGTTAGTGTAGAGAACATCAGCCTGCCTTGCCACCTTCGATCGTCCTACGAATGAAAGTAGCCACTGCGCGGATGCACGTAGGGTGCAGGTACGGTCAACAGTGTAGGACGTCGTCGGAATGATATTAGAGCAAAACTGGCGATAGCTATCCAGCAGATCGCCCGATTTCACGTACAGCAAATCGATCATGTGGGACCGCGCCGCCAGACCACGACAAACGTCCAGCAAACTTAGCTCTTGCCCACCGCGCTTCGAAGAAGGCTCGTTCTCAAATACAAGGATCCGCACTCTAAATCTCCTTACGCATAAAATAGTCGCCGCGCAAGTGACCTGACCTGATTAGTTAGAGGGAGCGGACGAAGTGCATCGAGTTTTTCTAAATTCAAAGGCCGCGGAGTTTCCTTACTAATCGGCAGACGTGGGACACGAAATGGCCGCATACTCTTACAGAGACCAAACCCTGAAAAAGTCAGCTTATATTGCAATTGATGGAGACAATAGTCCGCAAGATCGCAAGGCTCCCACCATGGATAGGCGAACGCAAACGGTTCCTTGCTCAGGAATTGACGAAGTGCTTCGCGGCCTTTGGATAGGTAGGTATGAACACGCTGCTCCCACTCACGACGGCGCTCGTACTCTCCCCGAACACACAGTCTTCCCAAACGGTAGAATCCAAAGCCTGACTTCACGAGGGCGTTAGTAAGCGTGGTGTTCCATTCACAACCCGATTCTAAGTTCTCCAAGACCCTTGCTGCTCGATGGCAGGCTTCTATGGCGCCATTGGCCGGAAAGAATCGCGGCGAGCACAGTTCCGGGCCATACGAACAGATTGGGCCGCCCATCTTTAAGCCGAGTCGCTCCGGCGAGCTGACTAGCGGTCTACGGACATGATAAAAACCGACGACGTGACGAAATTGGAAGGCACGGTCATGCCGAAGGGTGTGATCGCCAATCTGATAGTCCGAAGAACGGGACAATTCACGAAATAATGCATCGACATCATCTTTCATGCGCTCCAAACAGACAAAGAGAGTTGCCGGACAGGAAATCAGTCGAAGGGCAGCAACGAAATCACTGTCGGCTCGCGTGCCGTCGTCAGAAGTAACGTGAAACACTGGGCACGAATACTCCCTCTGGCCGGTTAGGACCCCGTACAAGTCCTCCAAGGAAATATCCAGCCATCCCTCATTGCGCAAATGGCGTACATCACTGATTACTAGCTGAGGATCGATTTCCCAAGCGTGGTATGACAGGACCGCAACATGGCACTCGCGGTTCATGCGGCGGTGACCTCCGCCCCCTTTCGCAACACAAGGCCCCACACGGTCTCGGGAATCCCGAACTTCTTATGATATTCGGGAGACAGATCAGCGGCCACATTAATGACCGAAACCGAAAAAGGAGCAAAGTGCTGCGCAAGGTCTTCAGACCCGTAAATGCGATAACGCGTATTGCTTGTGGGGGGAAGTTCGCGGGTAAAGCTACCCGGCTCGTACGACGCTACAGCGACAACCATACCTGACGGTCGCAAAACACGCCACATCTCCCGAATCGCGGTCAGATCATCTGGCATGCAGTCTAGCACGTGATTCAAAAGGATCACATCACACGAGTCGGTCGGAAGATCGAGGTTAGTAAGGTTCAGGTGGTGCTCGACATCGTCTCCAGCGACTGCGCTGCGTTCGTACGACTCGCAAAGAGGCTCAATGCGGGCGCGAAGGGCTGGCTCGGGCGCGAAGTGCAAGACACGCTGCGGGCGGCGGGGTAACGTCGAAAACAGCTTTGGATAAAACAATGCAAGCGCCCTATGACGCTCAAATGACCCACAGCCAGGGCAGATCACATTGTTGCGAATGTACTCCGTGACAGCGAAACTCCGAAAGCAAAGTCCTGACCATCCACAGCAAGGACAATGGTGGAGTCGTACGCGTGCAAGACGCTCCGCACCAGCAATGGCCAGATTCTGTGCGCGGCAGAGTAGCAACCTTGGCGCGAATCTGTTAATGGCAGGGACGGTTCGTGGTGCGCTCATCGGCGCTCCAGAAGTATGGCAATTCCTGAAACGAGAAAATCGGCAATCGAATCGGATGCACGACGAAAAACGCCTGGATATCGCAAAATGAGCTCCGCACCTACCCCGGCACTCGGATGTTCGCGATATCTAGCAACCCTGAAATCTTGCTTCGCCTCATTAAACATCTGGCGATATTCGTGGAGCGGCACATTATTGATGTAAGGCCAGTCATTCTGTCTTCCCCGCTGGTGCGCGAACTCGATTACCTGAGTCAAATCGAACAAAATGTGGACATAAGGAACTGGTATTGAGCGATAGGCATGCAGGCCATACGGAGCGGTTGCAATTGGTCCAAATTGCAAGTAGAGCCACCCCCCTGAGGGCAATATGCGTGCCGCTTCTTTAAGGACGGCCTGGGGGTTACAAAAGTGTTCAAACGAAGCGAAAGAAAACACCAGGTCGAAAGCACCGGGAGCAAAAGGCAGCCGTGTGGCATCGCTCTGCACAAATGTTACACCGGCATCCCGTCCGCGTTGATCGAATGCTGCCATTGAAATGTCAAGCGCGAAACACCGAATTCCTTTTCCTGCGAGAGCAGCGGATACCATACCATCCATGCACCCCAGCTCCAAGGCGGAGCGTACACGGCTCAGGTCCAACCACGCCTCCATCTCATGGACATTCGCTTTGGCACGTAGCACCAATCCTTCCGGGTCATACCGAATCTTTTGCGGCTCAGGATAGGATGCAGCCATCAACTCCAGCAAGTCGATTGGAAGCTGATCTGCTTTTCGGGTGGCCATGGTGAACGCCACTCGGGCAGCAGTAACTTTGGCGAACGCTTTTGCGCGAGCGATGGGCGCTAGGATCGGTTCTGGAACAACGTTTCGGATCGCAAGGCGAAGCTTGTTATAGCCTGGGTTCATGGACAATAGTGTTTGTAGCCGGCGCAATGACGGCTGTGACACCGTCAAACGGCATCTCTAATAGCGTGTGTTCGTGCAGAGCAGCCATAGTGTGGAAGTCGAACTCTGAAGCGCGACACTTCAACCGGTCCGAATCGACGACCAATCGGCCCATAAGGAAATCGCGCATTCGTTCCGCCAGGGCAACTGGCGAATTGTCGCGTGCCAGCCAGTCGTGAAAAGAAGCACCAAACACTTCCGGTATTGCACCCACTGGAACGCCAATGACAGGCGTGCCGCAAGCATAAGCTTCGAGAATTATCAATCCAAATCCTTCCAGAGAGCGCGTCGGCAATACAAAACAGTCACCGGCGCGATAGACGTCTACCAACCGTTCCTCAGGGACGCGCCCCAAAAACGTCACACGATCCTGTAGCGACAACGCCAATGAGCGATCCTTGAGTGGCTGGAGTTGCGGGCCCTCACCCGCGAGGACCAGTTTAAAAGTGTGCTCCTCTTTCGCCAATATTGCGGCCGCCTCGAGCAACGTATCCAATCCCATCCGTGGCACAAGACGCCGCACAGCAAGAAAGGTAGTTGCCTGAGGGTCCCAGGGTGAACCGAGGCGCTCGCGCACCTGTCGACGTGTTTCCCTGGATCGCGTGAAACGCTTCGTGTCCACCCACGCTGGGAGCACCGCGCATTTGCCGCGCAGAGACCGCTCATACTTCTGTCGCAGCTCGCCCAGCATGTATTCCGAAAAGCAGTGAACTAGATCCGATCGCGAGTAGATGCGCCTTTCGAGTATCCCAGAAATGGCGCAAGCGAGACGAACGTTCCACCGCTGTACCCCGGGATGGTTCGATCGCCACTCGTCTACAAAAATGGAATGTGCAGCGTAACACTTGCGCATGGGGCGGCAGCTCGCGAGGGCACCGAGGTATTGCAGCGGGGAGTGGCCCAGCAAGGCTTCAATCAAACCGTTGGACGCAATACGAGCTGCAACCGCGCGAGAGTAGCGAAGATGTGCCACAAGGTTGGTCACGCTCGGTGCGGAAGCAGCCGGAGATGGGTAACGGTAAACGTCGACACCGTTACAGAGCTCGGGATTGAGGCGGCCGACCCGTTGGCCTGGACACAAGTACGCGACGTCTCGGCCTCGTGTGGCCAAATATGTTGCGAAATCGCTTGGCAACTTGTACGCGCCGCCCGGAAAATCACCGTGCCAGCCACCAGCAGCAATAAGGATGATGCTCATGCGATCCGCGCTCTCTCGCTTGCTGTTAACGAACCCTCAACCGTCGGCTTGGAGCACCACACCAACAAACGATTGCCCCGACCTGTCCACGCATCGCCATAGTGCAACAGGTAAAAGAATCCTTTGGTGAGAATGGATCGGAAGTGGGCGTCTTTCAGTTTCTCCTCGAGTGAATGCGTATAAACGAGGCACTTGTTAATTTCAAAACCGTGCCGTTGAAGCAGGGAACGCATGCTGTGATTGCAGAAATAAAAAGTGTGGTGGGAGGCCGTCTGGAATTCTGGCAAGAGGTGGCCTGTGAGCCAGCTTCGAACGGTTTGGTACTGGACCCAAGTGTTGTGGTGATTCTCGGTGCCGATTACGGCCAGTCCTCCAGGCTTGAGAATACGGTAGATCCCATTCACGAAAGCTTGAAGGTCCAGTACGTGTTCGATGACGTGATAGCTGTAAACAACGTCGAATGACGCCGGGGGCCAGCAGCTGGAATTAAAGATCCCCTTGCGTAACTCATCCAACCCAAGACGCTCCTGACCGAACTTGACAGCACTAGCCGAAGGCTCCACCCCAGCGACCTCGAAACCTAACTGTCGTGCCGCATACAGAAGACTCCCATGCCCCGCCCCAATTTCAAAAAACCGACCCGAGGGGACATATGGAATAACAATATTCTTAAGCCCTTCAAGTTCCTGACACGCACGGTGTAACACCAGTCTTTCCAGATCCGGACTGTTGGCGTTGTATCGGCGTTCTTCCTGCTCATAGTACTGAGTTACATAGAAGCGCTCCAGTTCGAGCTGGTCAACAACCGGGTTACTAAAAACGAGGTCACACTTTCTGCAACGTGACTGAGCGAAGTGCATGGCGTTAGCACGTCGTGCCGGAACGGTGCGTGCATAGGAACCTAGTGACCGGCTGGTGCAAGCTGGGCATGCAGTTAGTGTTTGAATTCTCCACCTCCCGTAGGTCTTCGCATATTTGCCTACTAGCTGTGGGCTGGTATTCCCGGAGATCCCCCCGTCTCCGCTATGCGGATTGACAATGGACGGACCACAACGGACCAGTCAAATTCCGTTCTAGCACGAAGCAAGGCGCGAGCACCCATTGTCTGCCTCAGCTCACTGTTATCAAGCAACGATCCGATTGCAGTATTGAGGGCACCGATGTCCTCGGGATCAACAAGCAAGCCTGTGACACCATCCTCAATTGCTTCTGGAACTCCACCATTCTTACCGCCGATCGCAGGTTTTCCGGAAAGCGCAGCCTCCATAAAAACGATCCCGAAGCCTTCCCATTCGGTATCATCCAATAGCCGGTTAGGCATTACGAAGAGGTCGCACATTTCATAGAGTGCCCATTTAGTCAGGTCATCGGTCTGCCCAAGAAAGTGAACATGTTCCGCGATAGCAAGCTCTCGAGCAATTTTGTGCAGGCGATCTTTCTCTGGTCCGACTCCGGCCACCAGGTAATTGAGGTTTGGATTTTTTATCCGCAAGTCAGGGATGCAACGCAAAACTAGATCGATTCCCTTCCGGCGCACCAGTCGGGATACCGTTAGCAAAACAGGCCCCGAGCGGAGCCCTAACTCAGACCTAAGTCGCGCAACCGTAACGGCGGAAAAAGATGAGTCAGGTTTCGGACCAACACCCGGATGTACAACCACAACATTAACGCGGTCACCGATCTTGTTCCTGACCAGCGCGGCTGTTGCTGAACTGTTAGCATAGATCACCTTTGCATTACAGAAATCTCGTCTGCGCCATTCCGGTAGTCGACCATAGAGTGGGAGAACCACATCCAATCCATGAACGTGCAGGGAATAGGCAATGCCGGCTGAGTAAAGTTCCTCACACCAAAAATGTGCTGCCACGTCCCAAATACCTATGTAAGCTTCGCAACTCGCAGCCTCCTTCTTGATCCGATCCACCACAAGACGGGCGCAGCGCCGAAGCTGCGTAAAGTATCGTGCCGTCTGTAACTTCCGGAAAGGGACGAGTGAATCTCCAAATCGCTCTCCCAACTTCCGTTGAGGCAACGATGGTAAACGCTCGAGCAGATAGTCGTGCTCCCAAGTACGTTCTCCGCACTGCACCGTACTCATGACAGTAACCGGGTAGCATCGTGCAAGGATATTCCAAAGCTGATGCAAGTACTCTGCCACACCACCTGTCATCGGCTTGAAATCTGTAGTCAGCACGAAGATATGCGTCGCCTCGCTCATCGTTTTTCCACGGCGACCAAGGTCAAACCGAATTCGCCGCGTTCAATTCGAAATAGCTTCAGCCCACATGTTCGAATGGCGGCGCGGAGCTGGGATATAGATATTGACTTCATTCTCCGGCAGTCTAGCTCGAACATGTCGTGCATGATCTCCCGGTCAGTAAACGTTTCCGATCCCGTGCGCGCGTGACGTGCAAGCCGTTCTTCCAAAGCCTTTACGTGATCCTTACCTTGCACCCCGTTGAATCGTTCCCATAGGCTGCTCGCCCATTGAAGCAAGTGGCCCCGCCATCGCAGCGTGGGAACGTTGAACAGTGCCTTGCCTCCAGAAACGAGAATCCGACCCATCTCATGAATAGAATGCTCCATCAGATCAAGGCTTGACATGTGCTGAAGGACGAACAAACTAATGACCAGAACACAGGATCCCGTCTCGATAGGCCAGTAATCCTCAATGATCTGGCGAAACTCCATGCTAGAAAACGCACGGTTCGCCTCGCGTGCCTGGCTCAGCATTTCGGCAGAGATATCCAACCCGATTTGGTGCGATGTCAGTACACGCATTGCTCTGGTCAGACGTCCCAAACCGCAACCCACGTCGACTCCCACTCCTTTTTCGAAACCAACTCCGGCAAACGCCTGCAGCGACGCAATGTCTCGCTCCCCGCTTGCCCAGAATTCTAGCCGTTCCGCAGTGCCTGGGCTCAGCATGTGGGGATGACTTAAAATGTGATAGTAGGGCTGGTGGCGGGCAAATACATCCCAGGCAACCGCGTCGAGTTCTCGCCTAGACAGCTTCGGCATGACACTTCTCGCCTCGTTTTAGACCTTCCAGCATCGTCCTAATCGAAGAAACATTTATGCCGAGATCCACAAGGCGCTCACTTTTGAGACTACGATTGCAACGCGGCTCGTCCACTGGCTCGATTTGCACATCGGTCTTTTCGAAAACCTCGGCCGCAAGACAAAGCAAGCGGTACTTATCAATCGCTTCACCAGCAATGTGCAGCAAACCAGTGACGTCGTGGCGCTCCAAAAGTGAGGATAGGATCTCAGCAAGCGCGTCGGCGGTGAGGCCAGACCAGGTGGCTCTTCGGAACCCGCGGACAGTTCCGGTCTGCTCCAAGAACCAGCCGAGCAATCCCTTTGGGTTCCCCGACTCTAAACCGATGAACGACGTCCTAACAGTAAGATGAGGAGGTTCAGTCACTTCACCAGCCAACTTGGTCCGCCCGTAGAGATCCACGGGGTCTGGGAGATCGAACTCGGTATAACCTCCTTCTTGATTGCCAGAGAAAACGCAATCGGTGCTCACGTGCAAAAGCCTTCCTCCCCAGGGACGAATCGCCTCGACAATTAAATGCGGCAGCAAGGTGTTGATCAGAGAAGCCTGATAACCATCATTGCAAATAGATTTGACGATCCCGGCGCAGTTAATAACCAGATCTGGCCTCAAGTCACACAAAAACGAGGACGTTGTGACGAGATTTCGCAGATCCAACCGATGAGTTGTTGCATTCGATAAGTTCGGGGCCTGACCGTGCCACACTCCGAAGTGCAACTCTGCTCTGGTTCTGTGCGCCAAGACGCCGGCGACAGAACGGCCCAGCAGCCCACTGGCACCGAGTACGAGCAAGCGTGGAGCAGACATCAGGCGATGCTCCCGAAGGCGTGCACCAACGGCAGCAGGCGCGGGAAGCAATTCTGTGACTCGAGTAGTTCCATTATCTGTTGTTTTCCCAGTCGCGGTGCGGAGTCACTGGACAAACGGCGCTCACCGTCGCCAGCAGGAAATAGTTCCTCGCTCGAAGAGAATGGCCGAATACACCAAAACCCGTCTGTCTGAGTAGCGTGTCGCATCTCCTCGGGGGAGATCAGAGTCTCGTGCAGCTTTTCTCCCGGGCGAACACCGATCTCCTCGATTTGAATTTTGCGGCCGCCACTCCGGGCACGGTCCGCCATGACCTCTGCGACATCAGCAATCAGGAAAGCCGGCAGATCGAGCACGTAAATCTCCCCATTACGGCATTCGCGCATCGCATATAGCACCAGGTCTACGGAATCAGCAAGCGTCAGAACAAATCTAGTCATGCGGCGATCTGTAATTGGCAAGCGATCACCGCCCTCCTCAAGGAGTCGCTTGAAGTAAGGAACCACCGATCCATTTGAGGCGAGCACATTGCCATACCGCACAACTCCGAAGCGTGTCCGCCCACCTGCAAACGAGGTTATGATGCGCTCCTGGAGAGCTTTAGTCATTCCCATAGCATTCACCGGCTCCACGGCCTTGTCGGTGGATAGATCAACCACCGCTTCGACACCCAGTTCGGTAGCCACCTGGCAAACATTAAAGACACCAATGATATTGGTGTTCACCGCTTCCATAGGGTGGGCTTCGGTGAAGTGGACGTGTTTAATAGCCGCAGCGTTAAACACTAGGTCAGCACCGCGCATCGTGAATCGGAGTCGCTCCAAGTCGCGCACGTCGCCCAACATAGTGCGCAGCCGCTTGTCCGGGAAACGGCGTCTCAAAGCCACGTGCTTCTGCTCATCGCGGCTGAACACTGTGACACTTGCGACTGCAGCTGTGCTGAGACACAACTCTACGAAGATCGATCCGAAGGATCCCGTGCCTCCGGTTACAAACACACGCTTATCGCGCAGCAGCTCAAGAAGTTCGGTACGTTCAACGTTTAGATAGCTCATAATCTTCAGTTCGGTTGTTCCCCTTGACAAATGCACACTGCCGGATCTCTTGTAGAAAGTCGTCGTCGCTGCGCTGGAAGCGATCGGTTGCACGTCGCAGCAGAGCCGCGGGAATCCGCGGCAGGGCCTGAAAAGCGCCTTGCCACAAGGCATGATTTTTCATAATGGCATTGCGTACCATGCGCACTGGTAACAGAGCCAAATATGCGGTGACAAATCCCCATCCCCCAACATTCCGAACGGCAAAGATCACCTCATTGCGTCGAATGAGGCAAGTCACGGCTGAGGCACCGCCCATCCGTTCACTAAAGCTTGCACTGATCCGGTGATAGATTGTACTGCCCGGCTCGAAAACGATTTTCCACCCACGCCGCCAGGCCCGATAGGAGATATCGGTATCCTCCCAATAACCAGGGCGGTAGAGCGGGTCAAAGCCTCCTAGTTCCATATACATAGAGCGTCGGAATGCAGCGCCACCTCCGCATGCGTCTAGGGTCAAGCAGGACTCTTGCACGCCGAGTCGCCACGACTTGTAAAACCATACATGTCGCTTTTCGGCGACGCGCTGGCCGGTCGTAATCTGGTTCCCTTCCCAATCCAAGATGCGCGCCGTCACTGCGAAAACGTCTGCCGAATCGAAGTGGGGCAGCATGGCACGGATAAAATTTTCGTCGAAGTGCATGTCGTTGTTGAGAATGACCACCACGTCTTCACTTCTCGAAGCGACCACCCGGTTGAGCGAAAATAAGTAGTCATTCCGCTCCGCGATCTGAACTTCGACCTCAGGGTAACATCGACGCAACCAGTCGACAGTCTCGTCGGTGGAGCGGTTGTCGACCACCATGATAGGGCACCCCCCCGGCACCTTGCGGGCTGCGCGCAACAGCGAGGGCAGGCAACCTTCCAAGTGTGACCGTCCATTGTAGGTCAGCACCAGAACACAGCAAGTTGACATGGGAACCTGTCGGACTCCTTTCCCTCACTCCCGTTCTTCATCTCAGCTCCGGACACATCAATCAGCACGGACATAGTCCGTGGTTGTACCCCGTAACTATCTTTACGACGGTCCGGCTTACCGCCGGAACCAAGTATTCCGGCGGCACCGTCCAGCAGTTCCCCGCCAATGCCAGTTCGATCGCTGTCCGCAAGACTCCCGGATCGATGCCGCTCAGGATGTTGCTGCCGCACTCAATCGTTTCCGGCCTCTCCGTCGTGTCCCGCAACGTTACATTGGGCACATGCAGGATGCAGCATTCCTCCTGAACCGTGCCGCTATCCGTTAGAACACAGCGTGCGCTGCGCTCGAGCGCAACAAAATCGAAGAAGCCGACGGGTGCGATCATCCGCACCCATTCTTTGTCATATTCAACCCTATAGGTATTCAGCTTGTCCGCTGTTCGCGGATGCAGGCTGCAGACCACTGGGATCCGCAGCTGTTTGGCGGCATTGGCCAAATTCGTAACCAGAGCGACCAAGCGACCACGAATATCCACGTTCTCGGAACGATGCACCGTCGCTAAAACGTACTCCTTAGGTACGATTCGCAGTTCTTCGAGGATGCGACTAGCATCAATCTGGGGCCGATAGTGCTCCAAGACTTCGTAGATCGGATTACCGGTCACGAACACTCGGGTGCCCTCGATCCCCTCCCGCAGCAGGTTCACTCGGCTCCGCTCTGTGTACGGCATCAGAATGTCGCTGCTATGATCAATCACGCGTCGGTTCACTTCCTCTGGGACACGGTCATCGTAGCAACGGTTCCCTGCTTCCATGTGGTACACGGGCACGCCCATGCGTTTTGCAACGAAGGCAGACAGTGCGCTGTTGGTGTCGCCGAGGATCAGGATACGGTCGGGGCGTTCGCTTTGGATGAATTCCTCAGTCGCTGTCAAGATCCGGCCGACTTGACGGGCAAGGCTAGTCGGCTCGGCATCGAAATACACATTGGGTTGACGAATCCCCATTTGCTCGAAAAAGATCCGGCTCAACCCGTCGTCGAAATTCTGCCCCGTATGAACCACCAGGTGATCACTGACTCTATCGAGGGCCGCAATAACCAGCGACAGCCTTATGATTTCCGGGCGTGTGCCGAGGATCGTCGCAATTTTCATTGATCTGGGGCCCTGTCAACCGCCGTACTCGTCGACTGGGAAAAGGCAACGGTTTCTGCAAAGCAGAAGGGTTGTTTCGGTTCTCGAGCTGCTGTGGCTGGCGCCTTCCCACAAGCTTCATCCAGCATTCTGTGTAGGCGCGTAGAAAATATCTCCTTTGAAAACTCAGTTGCGGCGACCTGGCGGCACCGGCTACGGCGGAGTGCGTGTTCAGCTGGATCGGCGAGCGCAGCCCCGAGATGACGCAACACCGCTTCGGGAGTCTGTTCCGTGCAAACATACCCGGCATCGAATTTGCGCAGAAATAGAGCCGGGCCGGCGCTGCCAGGGCCATGGAAAAAGGGTGGTAGACCGACTCCCAAATAGGAGATCATTTTGGACGGGAAACAACATTCGGTTTCCAATGAACGCGCTGGATCGAACCAATACGGAACATATCCCAAGTCGCAATCAGAGGCAAATTCTAATGCCTCTGCAAGAGGTCGCCAACCGAGAAACTCGATCGAGCGAGGCCCGGTCGCCTTTACGATCCCTCCAGCGCCGAGCCAACGCAAGCGAACGGGGCGATCGTGAAGCATCCAACCGCACAAGTCCAGCGCGGCCAAGAAAGTCTCGAATTCACGCGTCGCGTAGATACTTCCGCCTATGTAGAGAAGCCACTCCGTTCTGTTGCCATGTGATTGATTCCGTGGAGGCGCCAGTGGTTCCACGTACTGGCGCAGGATTATCGAGGAACGACCAAATTCCCGCCGATATCGTTCCTCCATTCCTTCACTGGTAACAGCCAATGCAGCCGCGCGCTGTAGAACACGCTCATACTCGCGAAGCGTGCGACGCAATTGAAAACCGGGAAGCCTCAGCGAATGTGCCATGCTTTCCGGTGGATCCCATTCCATAGTGACAAGGGGCCGGTCCAGCACACAGGCAAACCGCTCCAGAGCAGAAATCGATTCCATTGAAGTGATTATGCCGAAAATCAAGTCGGCGCCAAACTCCGCCAGATATGGGAGAGCTATTGTTAGCCGGGAATGCAACTGCAGTGGACGAACCCCCTTCCACTCCACCCAATCTGCTACCCGGTGATTTAATCGTTGGAGCCACCCCAGGCCTTGCACCGGGCCTCGGAGTCCAATCTGTAACCTCGCAGGATCGTTCGGCTGGAACTCGACCCTCAATGGCGAGCCTATGTATAACTCCACGAGCATGAGTTCATGGTCGGCTAGCGCGCCGATTAGCTGTTCGAGGAACACACCCCCGCCATCGGAGCGTTCTTTTCCGCCGCTGGCAAGGAGGATAATCTTCATGAGTCTTTGTCAGAAGGAGAATTCCAATTCATCCGGTCACAGAATTCTCTCAATGAACACGTAATGGCAGTTCTCAGCCGCCGGAACGGTGGCTTTATGTAAGGCATTTCTGCATTGTAGATCGCCCAAAACATTCCGACTGGAGGATCGAGCTTCTCTCCTTTGCCATTTACGTGGTGATAGTGGCGGCAGGCGAGGATGGTCCAGCCTTCGTCAAAATCTGACAAATCCCATCCCGAACGATGTTCCTGCCACGCTGCACCATTCATTCCCCAAGCGTCGACTTGCCCGGTCTCATAATGCTGTGGACAGAATCCCAATGGTGTCGAAATGAGAACCTGTCTACGCGCCAGTCGAAGTGTGCGTTTCAACAGAGATAGTGCCACCGGCTTATCGAGGTGCTCGATAACGTCAACGAGAATTACACTATCCACGGATTCCGGTGGAAGTGAATCAACAACTTGCTGCCAGTCCATCCGCAAATAAATGAATCGATATTGCACCGACTTTGTCTTCTCCTGCAACCGGCCAAGGTAAGGGGGGAACGGCTCGCAGCAGATGTGGATACGCGGAGCGAAAAGCCCCTGCGGCATAATTCCAGGACCAACGTCGAGAAGGACATCGACAGGAGCTACAGCTTGGCGTAGGGCTGCCCGAAGGCCGTCTGAGCTAAACCAGGTCACGCTCATGCCAATCGAGGCTCCTCACCGAGCACTGGGACGCTAGAATCGCCTTCGGCAGCGTTGATCTGATTCGTGCTCCACCTAAGAATAGGACGGACAACTCCTTGCCACTCACCCAAATACCCTCTGCGTAAGTGCCCACCATCACTAACCTCGAAGGAGAGTATCTCCGGAATATCGAATCGCAGTCGGTATCCCTCCGACAGCACTCGAAGCGTAAGGTAATAAGATCCTGCATTAAGAAGAAAGGCGGGGATAGTCGCGTGAGACTCATAGATTCCCCGCGTAAGAGGCATTTCGAAAAAGACATCATGGTTGTTGATCGAACTGAAGACTGGAACGCCAGTATGCGTATAAAGTAGTAGAGTGAAACCACTCATAGTGCCGTCTTCAAGCACGCTGAAGCGAATCTTCACGTCTATCGGTCCATCCGTGTGGATCGATGTTTCGTTGCTTTGAATCGTTATCGAATGAATTGTGAGCTTGTCCCCGGAAACCGGTCTGTCTCTATTCTGCCAAGTGACAACGCCGTTAAATTGGCTACTTCTCCGGTTATAGACCTTATAGGCTTCTTCGATATCTCCCCAAAAAACATTCTTTCCTTGCTCAAGGACCAACGCACAACTAGACAGGAGGCGAACCGCTGTCTCATTGTGACTGACGAACACCACCGTCCGAGCTTGCCCTGTCATCTCCTTGACCTTCCCCAAGCACTTGCGTTGAAAAGCCGCATCGCCCACAGCGAGAACTTCGTCCACGAGCAAAATCTCTGTTTCCAAATGTGCGGCCACGGCGAACGCCAAGCGAACATACATTCCGCTGGAGTAATGCTTGAGGGGGGTGTCAAGGAATTTCTCCACTTCTGAGAAAGCAACGATGGCATCAAATTTCCCACTGACCTCCGCGTGGCTCATGCCCAGAATGGCACCGTTGAGGAAGATATTCTCTCGACCGGTGAGTTCAGGGTGGAAACCAGTGCCCACTTCGAGCAGGCTCGCGACGCGACCACGTAGCTCGGCCCTTCCATTGGTGGGTTCTGTTATGCGACTCAAGATTTTCAGCAGAGTGCTCTTGCCGGCACCGTTGCGCCCTATGACGCCCATCACTTGACCGGGCTGTACTTCGAAGGATACGTCTTGCAGCGCCGAGAAAATCTCGGTTGTTCGGTCACGACCGACGCCCAAATGCCGAAACGGTGCTCTCGCGATGTCGGCCAGCATTTCGCGGAATGTGCCGCCCCGTTGGTAGTTGTGGGCGAGGCGGTACTCCTTCGATAGTTTGTGGACCCGAATGGCCGGCTGCGACAACGCTTTACACCTCAGTCAAATGATATCCGCGAAACCGCGCTCCACCTTGCGAAAATACGCGGTTCCAATCGAAAAAAGCACTGCAACGCTCAACAGTGACAGAAAGAACTCGCCCCACGGTAACGGAGTAGAAAAAAAAGATGATCTATAAGCTTCTATTATCCCGGTCATGGGATTCAGAGCGACCAGCCAGCGCCAGTGCTGGGGGATTACGCTAACAGGGTAGACGACAGGCGTGATGAACATCCCTACTTGAACGGCAAAGGGGACAACGTACCGAAAATCACGGTAGGCGACCGTCAGAGCAGCAATACCTGTGCCGATGCCAAAAGCTGTCAGACCCGTAATTAGCACAAGGAAAGGCAACAAAAGCAGTGGCCAACCAAGTCTCACGTGATAAAACGCCATAATACCAAACATCAAGAAGAACGTGATCCCAAGGTCTAACAATCCACAAAGCACGGAGGAAAGAACCACAATCAAGCGGGGAAAATACACCCGAGTGATGAGGTGCGCACTTCCGACTAAACTCTGTGCCGAAGTGCTCACAGAATTGGCAAAAAATGTCCACGGCAATAGCCCGGCCAAAACGAACAGCGGGTACGGAAGGCCGTCGGACGGCATGTGAGCTAGCCTGTGGAACAGAAGGGTAAAGATAAGCATATTCAGCAACGGCTGCAAAATCGCCCAGGACGCACCAAGCGCCGTCTGTTTATAGCGCACCTTGATGTCCCGCCAGGCAAGCAGCAGCAAAAGCTCGCGGTAATCCCACAGCTCCTTCCAGTCGACCGGGACTAGACCGTTCCGTTGCTCCACTATTGTGATGTTTGTGGCCATCCAAATCCCTGAAAAGCGTGAAAAATCCCTTCGAACTGCTGAATGTTAACTTGCTCGACTAGGCACCAAAAGGCCAGACCCTCACCGAGAATGCATTGAACCTATCGGAGCCTTCTGCACAATGTTTGATCGCGGCCGGACAAGCTACCGCCACCTCGCCCACGATCCCCGGTTTTGAAGACTGCGACATTACCCCTCGAGAAAGCAGCCTAGTGGGCTTGAAAGCGCGGAACTGACTGGCAGAAGCTCGTCCGAGTAGTCTGGGAAATCATTGTATCGTATTGGCGAAAATGAACGACGGTCAATATTCTCCACGGAAAACGATGAAGATTGTGATGAAGCGGACTGGATTCGCGGGATCCGACACTCAGACATGGCCATCCCGCCTTGTGGAATGACCATGCCGAAGTCGCGCAGAGACCAGTTCAGCTTCCACAGGGCTTTGGTGTCCTCTCCGCCGCCTTCCCTGCCCCGAGGCCGCGGAGAGTCGCACCGCAGGGGAACGTCTCACGGATGAAGGACATAACGAACTTCTCACCTAGGTGTTAAAGTTGCGCCAAAAAAGGGGAGAGAAAAATGTTAGAATTCGCCTATTCCAGAAGACAACGTCGGTTCGCAGAAGCGCGACATGCCGCGAACGGGATTACTGGGGTCTAATTGATGGCTTTGCAGTCAAAGGGCAACAGCTCCGGTGAGTCGGAAGCGTTAGAACCGATACAACTCCCAGTCGTTGAAAGAAGTCAGCACGTACCTTACCCCTTTCTTGCCGAAGAACAAAGCCCTCTCCTGCACTACTGGCGGATTCTGAAGAAGCGACGATGGACAATCCTCGCCACATTCAGCATCATTCTTGCCCTCACCATAATTGCCACTCTAAGGACGACTCCGCTGTATCAGGCAACATCGAAAGTCGCGATCTTTCCGGAAACTCCGAATGTCTTGGGATTCAAGAGCCTCGAGGAAAGCTCCACCGATTTCCAATATGACGTAGCTTTAGAAACCCAAGCCGCGATTCTTCGCAGCGATGCTCTGGCAATGAGGGTAATTGAGGCCATGCGTCTCGATCAAAATCCAAAGTTTGCCACTTCTTCCGGCCCACAAGTGGATGACTCTCTTCGAGTTTCAAGCATGCAACCTGATCCGGCGGTAGTCGCGGCCCTCCTGGGCAGATTCCGTAGCGGACTCAGCGTCCAATTGATACCCAATTCCCGGCTCGTGCAGATCAGCTATACCCACTCAGACCCTCGACTGGCCACCGAAATCGTGAATGCATTGGTGAGAACGTTCACTGAGGAGAATTTCAAGACAAAATACGAGGCCGTCACCCAAACCTCAGATTGGCTTTCGACGGAACTGGCGGATCTTCAGATGAAAGTCCAGACGTCCGAAGAGAAACTGGTCCGCTATCAGAAAGACCACAGCATCCTCGGGGTGGATGAGAAGCAAAACATCGTAACGGCCAAACTAGACGAACTGAACCGGGAGCTGACAGCGGCAGAAACGGATCGCATTCAGAAGGAATCGAATTACAAACTCGCTGCGGGAGGAGATCCTTCTGCATTCACGAAACCATCCCGCGAAGGCGCAAGCAGCATGCTGGACAAGTTGCGTGAAAAAGAAGCTGATCTCAATGCCCAGCGCGCACAGCTCACAACTCAATTCGGTACTGGGTATCCCAAAGTGGCTGAACTCAGCAATCAGATCAAACAGGTACATACCGAGATTGCCGCCGAAGAAACCAGATTGCAAGAGCAGATCCGAGACGAATATTTAGCCGCAGCGCAACGGGAGAATCTGTTGAGGACCGCGTTCGATGAGCAGAAGCAGGAGGCTAACAAACTCAACGAAAGCGCGATCGAATACACAGTGCTTAAGCGCGATGCGGAAACAAACCGGCAGCTCTATCAGGATCTTCTTCAACGACTCAAGGAAGCGGGGGTTAGCGCTGGCCTGAGATCGAGCAATATTCGCGTCGTAGATGTTGCACGAACTCCGACAAGTCCAATCAAGCCCAATGTGCCCCGGAACATCGAGCTCGGCATCCTGCTGGGCTTGGCCTGCGGCCTTGGTCTCGCATTTGTGCTGGAGAGTTTGGACACCACAATTCGGACTGTCGAGGAGATCAGTACGATTTCAACCCTGCCAGCGCTGGGGATGATACCGCAATTCGCGACGAACAGTTCCTTGCGGAAGCGGTTGACAGCGGTGTCAATCGAGACGACCGAGAAATCTGACCTTC
>Ga0307478_10000400_pt1 | contig 46158 bp, 46 predicted proteins | sample atmos_gasesECM4C_2_FD_203713 | JGI IMG/M metagenome (GOLD analysis project Ga0307478, IMG submission 203713) | Hardwood forest soil microbial communities from Morgan-Monroe State Forest, Indiana, United States - atmos_gasesECM4C_05 | ecosystem: Environmental > Terrestrial > Soil > Temperate...
TGGCGAGGTCATCCGACATAAGGGTCTCCTTTTCTATAGCGCAACTAGTCTGCACGTATAGAGACGTACAGAATCATGCCATAGAAAAGGGAAACCCGCTAAGTGACACTTCAAGGTCGCCCGCCCAATCAAGGGCGGCTGCTTGCAGTCCGCCAAACTCCCGGTTGCAAGCGCAAAGATCGATGAGTCAGGCCCGCGAGACGGCTGAGAGAACGAGTGGAGAGGCTTTGCGTTTCTCGCGTCTGCGCCCGCTGGGCTCATTTCCCAAAAACTTTCTGGAACTATTCTCCCATTCGCAGTGAAGACAATATGAAGGGTCACTGCATCGAACCTGAAGAGATATGGAAATCCCCCACGAGCTCTCAACCCGCTCCGAGGCTGACCTCTTGCGACTCGCAGCAGCTGGAGAAGAACAAGCCTTCTTGCTACTGTACGGAAGGCTGAAGGCCGGGATTTTTCGCTATGCGTTCTATATGACCAGCTCGAAAGTGAACGCGGAGGAAGTCACGCAGGAAGTTTTCATCACTCTGTTTAAAGAATCGCACAACTATCGGCAGGATCGCGGCGATCTCGCCGCCTTCGCCTTTGGCATCGCTCGCAATTTCGTGCGGAGAATCGCGCGCCGCGAGCGGCCCTACGAGGCGCTCCCAGGAGACGCGGCCCTCGCGACGTTGTCTGGCAAACTCATTTCCGAATCGGATGCGCTGCCCGCGCAGATGATCCGCACTGAACTCGTCGGGCGCGTGCAGGACGCGGTGGCATCGCTCCCCGACCATTATCGTCAGGTTGTCGTGCTCTGCGATCTCTGTGAATTTTCGTATGCCGAAGCCGCTTCCCGCCTGCGTTGCGCCGTAGGAACAATCCGGTCTCGCCTCAATCGAGCCCATGCTCTGTTGGCGGAAAAATTGAGGCCGCTCCGCAGCTCGCAACCGGAGATTGGAGCGACTGGCCCGGAGGGATGCCTCATATGACCTGCCACGAACTTCGCCTGTATTTTGAGGATCCCTTGCGCATGGATGCCAAGTTCCCCGCCGAGGCCGAGCATCTCGCCCGCTGTCCCGAATGTGCCCGCCTCATCGAAGCGCGCCGCGAACTCGGAGCCGAGTTGCGTCTTCTTCGCGAGTCAGCCCCAGCACCCTCTGCGGCGCTCGAGGCCGCTGTTCTCGCGAATTACCGGGGACGGATCACTGGCGATCGGACACTTGGGCGGTCGAGGGCACGCAGATTCACGGTAGTCGCCTGGACCACGGCAACTGCCGCAGTGCTGGCTGTTGCAGGCGCTCTTCTTCTTCATTCCGTGCGGAGACCGGAGACTTCGAACTCAAAGATAGAGTCGGCGCAGCCGCCAATAGCGGAAACAGGTACCTTCGAGAAAGGCGCGTACAGCGTTCCTTGGACCAACGCTGCTTCCTCGCCGAAAACGCGACTGCGCCGCCGGGCTCGTCAATTGGCGACCACGGACAGTCCAGCTACGGAGGATTTTCGCAGCTTGATGTACTGTGACGTGCTCAGTTGCGGAGGAGCCATGCAACTGATCCGCGTGCAATTGCCATCGTCGGCGGCTGCATTCGAGCCGGCTGCAGCGCCACCCTACGGCGCGATTTATGCGGACGTACTCGTTGGTTCAGATGGGATCGCTCGCGGCATTCGCGTCGTGCAGTGAAGACTTTTTTGTTTGCAGGAGGAAAAATTCTATGAAGTGCCTGAAGCTTACCGCTCTCGTCTCAATCGCAATCCTAGCGCTCGGCGCAACTGTGGTTGCGCAGGGACAGCAGGAATCCGGCGTAGTCTCGCCATCTGCCACGATGCCTCCCCCTAAAGGCGCCATGCTCGGCATGCACTTGGAGGACAACATGGACGTTACTCCGGTCAAAGGCGCGCCGTTCTGCGCCGCCGTTACCACCGAGCACACACAGTCCTTCGCCGACGGAAATCGTATTCACACCGCCGAGAATTCAAGTATCTGCCGTGATAGCGAAGGCCGCACTCGCCGCGAAGCCAGCCTGAACCTTCTCGGCGCCGGTCCGCAGGCCTCGGCTCCAAAGCTGATCACGATTCTCGATCCAGTCGCAGGCGTGCGCTACATGCTCGACAGCGAAAACAAAGTTGCCCATAAGATGACTCTTCCGCCGCCCGGAAGCGCTCCTGACAGGGCTATACCAAAAGGCGGACAAATGTTCATCATGCACAGTGCGGGTGGCGCCGAAGCACCAGCGTTTTCGACCAACATGAACATGATGTACAAAAAAGCAGGGCAGGATTCGAACGAGCTTCCGCCCGCCAGCGAAAATCTCGGCGATCAGACGATCAACGGAATCCACGCCACCGGCACGCGCATAACCACCACCATTCCCAGTGGGAAGATGGGAAACGACAAGCCGATTCTCGTTACCTCTGAGCGCTGGTACTCCCCCGATCTGAAAGCGACCGTGATGACCAAGCACGACGACCCTTGGGCGGGGGAATTGGAGACGCAATTCACCGGCGTCAATACTTCCGAACCCGATCCGTCATTGTTCACGGTTCCCAGCGATTACAAGATCGTCGACGACAAAGACGGTCCAGTCAGCATCCGCATGGTTAGCCCTGCTCCACCGGCGAAATGAGGAGAATTCTACGGTCGAGACCTCCGTAGGTTAGAACGATTGCGTGAACCGAGATTCCAGGAACTCTCCCAGCTTGGCCGTCGCCTTGAATTGGGGGATGGGGTCCAATTCTTTGAACGCCGACGTGAAGGCATTCGACAGGCTCCAGATCGTCCGCGGCCGGAATTCCTCGTATTTCGGCTCGAAGTAGAGGTCATGTACGGTGCGGGCCAAGTGTTTGGGAGCTTCCAGCTTGCCTTCGACGAATGCCTCATAGATAACCACCTTGGCGGTGACATCCGTCAACTCACTTGTCTGCCAGGTTTCCACTTGTTTTCGCATGGGCTCAAAGTTTCGCTGCATTCGATCAACGCCGACCGAGACGCAGTCAATCAGCGAGAACGACTTTGAGTGTTTGGCAAGGACGGGAGTGAACGCGCCAGTGGCAATGTGACAATATGTCGGAATTCTGTATGGCATGAGCTTCAACTTCCTCAAAGAGAACTAGTTGCTCGCTCGGGAGCACCGAGTCAGCAGATGGCAGTCACGCCATAGTGTGATCGGGATCACTTGCAGCAAGGACAGCTGCAGCCTAGACTCTAACTATGCGGCGTTTCGCGGCCATTGCCGTTGTCTTAGTAGTGATCTGCTGGACTGCGGCTCCGCTATTGGCATGCATGATCCCAGACAGAGCGATGACAGCTCCAGAGATGGAATGCTGTAAGCATATGGCCCAGATGTGCGGTGCGGCGAACATGCCGCAATCGCACTCTTGCTGCAAGACCGAAGTTCGATCTGGCACGACAATGGTTGTGACAAACAACCGTCAGCCTGGTCCGGTATTACAAATAGTTGCAGCCCTCCCTGTTCCAAGATCGCCAGAGTGCCCGGAATGGTTTGACAAAAGCATTCCCCACCATCCGCCAAGCGAATACCTACCTGATACCACCGTCCTGAGAATCTAGGCAGATCTCCGTCCGCCCGCTTGTTTTGGGCGTAAGCCCGAAGTGTCTTTTCACTGACGGAGATAATTATGAAAGTTCTATACGCATTGCTCTTAGTGTGCGCGTGCGTGCTGAGCGCTGCAGCCGAGGACCCTTTTCCCGCTGCAGATGCATTGCTGCCGCAGCACCAGCATTCCGCCGCATCCGGTCCTTTCTTCACGCTTGACGAGATCGAGCAGATGGCACTGCTCGGCAATCCAGACATTCAGGTCGCGGCTCGGCGGTTAGCTGTGGTTGAAGCTCACCTACCAGTGGCTGGCGCCCTCGATGATCCCTCATTGATGTATCGGGGCTGGGGTGTACCACTGCGCCGCCCTTGGGATTACAACGCAGCTCAAAACATGTTCATGGTAAGCCAAACTTTTCCGAGTTTCGGAAAACGAGGGTTACGCTCTGACATTGCCCGAAGTGATGTAGCCGAAGCAAAGGCGGCGCTGGATAACACGCGGCTCGATGTTCGAGTGCGGGTGCGCAAAGCGTTCTATGACCTGCTGCGCACGCAGGATGAGCTTCGCATCCACGACGGCCACGTTGCCATCGCTCGGCAGGCGGTGGAGGCGGCCCGGATCAAATACACCGTCGGCAAAGTGCCGCAGCAAGACATCCTGAAGGCACAAGTCGAACTTACCCGCCTGGCCGAACATCTGATTCGCTTCGAACAGGATGCTGAAATCGCACGGGCTCGTCTGAACACCCTCCTGGGGCACGATCCCTCGGCGTCCATCAATGTTCGTGGAGACTACGCCATTCCACAGCAGTTGGCGGCGCCAGAAGCGCTCGAAAAGCTGGCGCTTGCCTCGCGGCCCGATTTGGCCGAGGCGCGAGTCGCCGTGGAGAAGAGCCATCAGCAGCAAGCACTGGCGAGCAAGGATTACAAACCCGATTTCACAGTTTCGGGTGGCTATATGCTCATGCCGAGCGGGTCGAACTACCGCAACAACTACATGCTGGAAGGCTCGATCAACCTGCCCTGGTTGAACCGCCGCAAGCATGACGCCGACATTTCCGAGGCCAAAGCTCAGGTCAGCGAGCAAGATGCGGAGCTTGCCGCGATGCGGAACGCCGCCTTCGGTCAGATTCAGGAAGCGCTAGTGCAGGTGCGTTCTGCGAAGAGGTTCGCCGATCTCTATAAGAGTTTGCTGCAGCCCCAGGCTACGGCCACTCTGCGTTCAACGGTCATCGCTTACGAGAACGACCGTACCGATTTCCTCAATCTGCTCGATAGCCAGATGACAGTCGTGGACATCGACCTGGCTTACTTCCAAGCCCTAGCAGACTTCGAAACACGATTTGCCGATCTGGAGCTGGCGGTCGGAGCGCCCATTGACAGGACAGAACAACCCAATACACCGGAGGCAGCAAAATGAGCGAACGCACTTATAAGCAAGCTTTTGTGATCAGCGCAGTGATTTGCTTCGTGTTGGTCGGCGCGCTTGTGTATGTCATTTGGGGCCAGCGCTACCTTTCGCCCGAGGGCGACAACTCCGGTCCCGTGATGGCCAAAGGTCCGGATGTTTCGAACCAACCACAGGCCCAGACGGTCTCTGCGTCCGGTACATCTATGACTCTGGTTCCGCTGCAGCTATCTCCGCAACGCATGCAAGCCATTGGAGTAAAGACCGCGCTGGTTGAGATACAAAATGTCAGCAACGAGCTGAGGGTGCCAGGAAATGTGGAGATGAATCAGAGGCAACTCGCCTATGTGCAAACGCGCTTTCCAGGTTGGATTCAGAAGGTGTTTGCCAATGCCACTTACCAGTACGTGCGAAAGGGGCAGCCGGTATTCACGATCTACAGCCCTGATTTGCTCAGTACTGAGCAAGAATACCTACTGGCCAAACAAAACCAGCAGACCTTCGCGACCGATGCGCATGGGATGGCAGCCCACGAGAGCGATTGGCTTCTTCAGGCTGCTGCCGACCGTTTGCGCCAATTTGGCGTGCCTCCGAGTGAGATCACCAGACTGGAGCAAACCGGCACGGTGCAGCACGACGTGAGCATTGATTCCCCTGCTTCTGGCTACATCACCGACTTCAACGCTCTTCCCAATCAATACGTGCAGGCGGAAACGAAGCTCTACACCATCGCCGACCTTTCCACGGTCTGGGTGAACGCCAACGTATTTCAGATCGACGTTGGCGCTTTGAAGCCAGCGATGCCCGCTACCGTTACGGTTGACGCTTATCCTGGACGTTCGTTCAAAGGGCGGATCGATCAAATCCTGCCCCAGGTCGACGCCACGACGCGTACCGTGCCCGTTCGCTTCGTCTTTGACAATCCGGGAATCGCTCTCAAGCCCGGCATGTACGTCAACGTCAGCATTGCGGTTCCGCTCGGCCGTCAAGTTGTCATTCCCGCTTCTGGCGTCCTGCATTCGGGCACGCGCGATATAGCTTTCATTGACCATGGCGATGGTTATCTCGAACCACGTGAGATTGAGGTAGGGCTTCGACTGGATGATCAAGTCGTGGTTCTGACGGGTGTGAAGGTGGGCGAGCATATTGTCAGCTCGGCCAATTTCCTGGTGGATTCAGAATCGCAACTGCAGGCGGCGATTGGGTCGTTCACGCCTCCTCCGCCCGGCGAAGGAGTGGCAGCGGCGATGAACGGTCCAGCCGAGCGAGTTGCCTTCGATTTCAGCACAGATCCATCCCCTCCGCACAAAGGATCGAACTTGGTCCAAGTCAAACTCACTGGCTCCGGCGGAAAACCGGTCGCTGGGGCCGAAGTCACGGCGACCTTCTTCATGGCAGCCATGCCGGCCATGGGCATGGCCGCTGTGCGAAACGAAGCGAAGCTCCATGAAAAGGGTGATGGCGTTTACGAGGGCCAGCTCGATCTCGAAACAAGCGGGACCTGGCAGGTCACGTTAGTAGTGAAACGCGGCCGCCAGACCATTGCCAGCAAACAGCTCAGCGTGAGCGCTACGGGAGGTATGTGATGATCTCCCGAATCATTGAATGGTGCGAACAAAACCGGTTTCTGGTCTTTACTGGGGTCGTGCTGCTTACCATAGCGGGGGTTTGGAGCCTGCGTCACATCCCACTCGACGCACTTCCCGACATCAGCGATGTGCAGGTGGTCGTCCACACCGAATGGCCGGGCGAACCACCGAACGTGATCGAGGACCAGGTCACTTATCCCATTGTGACCACTTTGCTGGCGGCGCCACACGTGAAGTCGGTGCGCGCCCAAACCATGTTTGGGGACTCGTATGTTTTCGCCGTATTTGAAGACGGGACGGATCTTTACTGGGCGCGTTCGCGCGTGACTGAGTACCTGCAGCAGATCGGGGGACGCTTGCCAGCCGAGATCCATCCAGCCATCGGCCCCGATGCAACGGGGGCCGGTTGGGTGTATGAGTACGCCGTGATTGATCGCACTCACACCAAGAGCCTGGCGGATTTGAGGGCCTTACAAGATTGGTATCTCCGCTACCAACTCGAAACCGTCTCCGGCGTGGCCGAGGTTGCAACCATCGGCGGCTACGTCCGGCAATATCAAGTCAAGCTCGATCCCAACAAGCTGTTTTCGTATGGCATTCCTGTCTCAACCGTAATCGCGCGCGTGCGCGACAGCACGAACGAAGTGGGTGGCAACGTCCTGGAGATGAGTGGCGCCGAGTACATGGTCAGAGGTCTTGGCTACCTGCGCTCGGTGGCCGACTTGGAAAGCGTTCCGGTCGCGACAAAAAATGGAACGCCGGTGCTGCTGCGCGATCTGGGCAGCGTGGATTTCGGGCCGGAGGTACGCCGTGGGGCTGCCGATTGGCAGGGTGAAGGGGAGGCAGTTGGCGGCATTGTGGTCATGCGGTTCGGTATGAACGCGCTTGACGTGATCAGTGGTGTGAAAGCCAAGCTGCGAGCGATTGCTCCGTCACTCCCTCCCGGAGTGGAAATTGTGACCGGCTACGATCGCTCGTGGCTAATCAATGAATCCATGAAGACCCTGAAGCGGGATCTGATTCTGGAAGCTATCATCGTCAGCTTCGTATGCATTGCATTCCTGTTCCATCTGCGTTCAGCGTTGGTGCCCATCATCACGCTGCCAATCGCTGTGCTCGCGGCTTTCATCCCTATGTACTTTCTGAACGTCAGCTCCAACGTGATGTCGTTGGGCGGACTGGCATTGGCCATTGGGGTGTTGATCGATGCCGCAATTGTAATGGTCGAGAACGGCTACAAGCATCTGGCGGAACGTAGCGGCCTTGCCGCTGGCGAGCATACCGAGAAGCTCAGTTCTCAAGGACGTAGGTCTATTTTGGTGCGATCGGCGAAGCAGGTGGGCCCTGCCTTGTTCTACTCGCTGATTATTATTCTGGTGTCGTTCCTTCCGGTGTTCTTGTTGGAGGCGCAGGAAGGCCGAATGTTTCGGCCACTGGCCTGGACCAAGACCTCGGCTTTGGCTTTTTCGTCGCTGCTTTCGATCACCTTAGTCCCCGTGCTGATGCCGTTGTTCATTCGAGGCCGGTTGCGTCCTGAATCGCAGAACCCCGCGGCGCGGGTCACTCAAGCCATCTATCTGCCCGTCTTGCGCTGGTGTCTGCGACACTGGAAATTGCTGATCGCGATCAACCTGATCTTTCTGGCGGTAACCATTCCGTTGTACTTCAAACTCGGCAGCCAATTCATGCCCGCCTTGTACGAAGGATCGGCTCTCTACATGCCCACCGCCTTGCCGGGCATCTCGATTCAGCAGGCAACGTCGCTGATGCAGGAGCAGGACCGTATGATCCGCTCCTTTCCCGAGGTGGAAAGCGCGTTCGGCACGGTAGGCCGTTCCGACAGCGCCACCGACAATGCGCCGCTCGACATGTATGACACAACCGTTATGTTGAAGCCCCGGGAAAAGTGGCGACCGGGCATGACCTATGAAAAGCTGATCGCGGAAATGGATGCCAAGCTTCAATTCCCCGGCCTGACCAACACTTGGACCATGCCGGTACGAAACCGGCTCGACATGGAACTCACGGGCATTAAGACTCCGGTCGGGCTCAAGATCCAGGGACCCGATCTAGCGCAGATTCAAGAGATCGGCGCACGGATGCAACAGCTCCTTACTACCCTACCGGCGACCAGTTCGGTATTCGCAGAACGAGTGTCGCAAGGGTTTTATTTGAACGTAGAAATAAATCGGCCAGAAGCTGCACGGTACGGGTTAACCGTTGGAGATGTGCAGCGGGTCATGACCTCTGCCGTGGGGGGCGCGAACATCGCTCAGAATATCGAGGGCAGGCAGCGCTTTCCGATCAATGTCCGCTACGAGCGCGATTTCCGCGACGATCCCGAAGCCTTGGGTCGCGCTCTCGTTGGTACTCCGTCAGGGGCGCAAATTCCCATCAGTGAAATCGCGCGGCTTTCTTTTTCCCGCGGGCCGGCGATGATTCGAGATGAAGACGGAGCGCTCACCGGCTATGTGTATCTCGATTTGAAAACGAAAGACTACGGCGGCTTCGTGGATCAAGCAGACACGCTGCTTCGCAACAAACTGGAACTGCCGGCGGGCTACACCTATCGCTGGGCGGGAGAATATGAATTCGAACTGCACGCGAAAGAGCGGCTGAAAATTATCCTGCCGGTCGTGTTCTTTGTCATCTTTCTATTGCTCTATATGGTCTTCAAATCCGCGGCTGAGGCGGCGGTGCTGATCTTTCCGACCCTCTATGCCATGTCTGGTGGACTGATCTTGCAATGGGTGCTGGGATACAACTTCAGTGTTGCAGTGTGGGTGGGATATATCGCGCTGTTTGGTATTGCCGTTGAGACGGGAGTGGTGATGGTGGTTTACCTGCACGAAGCACTTCAACTTCGGCTCGCCTTGGGTACGCCCCTGACCGACGAAGATGTGGAGAAAGCTGCAATCGAGGGTGCAGTACAGCGCCTACGCCCCAAGCTGATGACCGTCACGGCCGTGATTCTGAGTCTTGCGCCGATCTTGTGGGAGTCGGGCATCGGATCCGATGTCATGAAACCGATCGCCGCCCCCATCGTAGGGGGGATGATTACATCGACCATCCATGTCTTGATTCTGGTCCCAGTCTTCTTTTTCTTAATGAAGCGCCGCGCACTGCAGCGTGGATCATTGTTGCGGCCTGGTGATCATTCACAAAACACTTGACCTTGGATACGGCTCCAAGGTCCAGAATATCTATTATGGGAGATCAGGTATGTCGCCTCAGAAATTAAGGGTGAGCGAGCTTGCTCGTATCGCGGGGGTGGGGCCCGACAGTATCCGCCAATATGAGCGAATCGGGCTGGTGCCGAAGGCGGAGCGGTCTCCCGCTGGGTACCGGCTCTGGACTGCGCGGGAAGTCCAGTATCTCAAGTGGGTGGCCTCAGCAAAGCGAGCAGGTTTCACGCTTCATGAGCTGGCGGAAATCTTTCGAATGTACCGCACGGGAAGTGCCCCATGTCGGACAGTCCGAGATCTACTCCAGCAGAAACTCGCTGATCTGGATCGGGAGGTTGCCGAGCTGTCGAATCTACGTAACCAATTGAGACGGGTGTTCGTTCAATGGAAGGGGCGACTGCGCCGGGCTTCGTCGGGCGACTTTGTGCCCCTGTTCGATGACCTGCGCGACCTGCCCGTCAAACAATCAGCAGCGGCTCTAACCCGGAAAACCCGCAAAGGAGGAAAGCCGTGATCTACGCTCTGGTGACTTTTTATGTTCAGCCGTCCAAGGTCCAGGAGTTCGAATCTCTTCATCGCGCTCTTGCCCGGTTTATCAGCCGCCAACCTGGATGCATTGGGGTAAAGGTTCACCGATCGCTGAAGAATCCTCAAGAGTATGTGGTGTACGGAACCTGGGAAAGCAAAGATGCCTGGGATAGCGCGCATCAGACCGCAGAATTCAAGACACAGTTCCAGAATCTGCCCATCGAACAACACACGCTCTCAAGCGCGAGCTTTTTTGAGGCAGCCTATGCCTATCTGGAAGGAGAAAGTGCTCCTGCGCGTACTTGAAACCTGAACTGAAATGGCAGCGACTCTCGCCCGTAGTCAATTCGGGTGTGAAATCCCTTTCCCAAGGAGAATCTGAAGTGATTTCCATGCGCCTCGCTTGCCGCTGGCAATAGCGGCAAGACCTCTGAGGTCGAAACCAATTAACGTGTGCCGACCTCAAATTCTTTCGATGGCTGGGTTGTCGATCGGTGAATGGTTTTCAAAAGCAGGCTCAGCAACACCCACAGGCTCGTCCGCGAATCGACTGAAAGCCCTCGCGCACGATGAAAGGGATTATGACCAGCGCTGCCGCAGAGTCGGCCCATGCAATGTGCCAGATTGCGTTCACTCCGTGCCCGCCAGGGCGGTCCAGGAAAGATAGGCGCACAGCGTGGATTCGGCAGCATCGGCCCTGAGGGCAGCGCTGTTGGTCATCGCTGACAACCGGCGCTTCTGTTGAGCGAGCCACGGCATAATCACGGCCGCTCCCCCAAGAATTGCGAGTCCTAAGTATGTAGGCTGAGGCTCGTGATATCCGAGGAGCGATATCACCGAGACTGCCGCGACGCCTGCCGCAACCGCGAAGAGCAGCGCCCCGGCGATTCGAGCGGCCTGTCGCTCCACATGCTCCGGTCGGGATTGCTCCCGAAAGCGCCACACCACAACCACAGCCGAGAGGAGTTCGATTGCGCTGTCTCCGCCGAACGCAAGCAACGCGGGGCTTCGTGCCATCCAGGCCGCCGAAAGAGAGACACATGCCTCCACAATCATCCACACTATCGTGATGGCTTGGATCTGGTGAATCCGCCGCAGCGTAGCAGTCGTCGGGAGTTGGCCTACCGAGACCATGTGCCTGCATTATGGCACGGGTGCACCTAGCCACTATTCCAAGTGCGCCGCGGCTCAGCGGATTCATTCGATCCGGCACAGACAATAAAGAAACTGCTGGACTGTGCCAAACGGTGTGCGGTGCATTTCTTTGCAGCTATCCAACAACCGAAAATGCACGCCGAACTCCAGCTGTAACGCCTCTGCATCATAGCGAACAACCTCCAGCCCCCTGCACTCTGTTGGCCCTTCCGGCCCCAAAAGTGCTGACGATTACATTTCCTCCAGACTTCAATGCGCGGGTGACTCGGCGGACGTAGACGAGACGATGGCTCGGCGATGTAAGGAAATGAAAGACAGCGTGGAGCGTGATCCAATTTACTTATGCAACGAGAATCATCCTCAGTTCGATGGCTAAAAACCAAGATAGCGACCGTGACGCGCCCCTGGTCAGCGCAGGTCCATCACTCGGAGATCGCGAGCCCGAAAGGTATGAAACGCTCAGAACGCCAGCCTCCAAGCTGAATACTCGGGCCAGTGCCTCATGGCGTCTTCCGCCCACGCGGTCGATTTGTCCTTATGGCAGGATGCGCACGGATTCGGAATCTTGTATTTGTCCGTCATCGCAGGCGAAATGAAGCGAAAGGTATGCGCGTGGACAAACGCGCCGGGAACGCCCTCGGTTTCGATGGCCGGCATATGGCAGGTAACGCATTGGCTTCCGGGACTTCCGGCTTTGTGGTGCGTGTGTTCTTCGAGAGTAGCCGTATGTGGCCCGTTTGCAGACTCGGGGCCGTGACAATCCAGGCAGATCTGATCTGCGGGTTTTCTAAGTTGAGCGTAGTTCTTTGTGCCATGGACATCGTGACACGAGGAACATGTGATTCCATGCCGATACATGACGCTTTGTACAAAATCGTTACCCTGCATTCGGTTCTTGTGCGAGGTGCAGTCCGGGAAATAGTAGAAGGTCGTTTGGCCAAGCGTGCAGTCTTCCAACTTCCAGAAACGCAGGAGAGGCAAACCGACGTCGTAGCCGACCGGCCAGTCATAATATTTTCCTTCGATGGGGCTGATCAGAGGCTGTCCCTGGGAATGACATTGGATGCAGGCGTCGTTCGCAGAGAAAGAATCCATCTGGGCCGGATTGATAATATTGCCGCGCGAAGGGCGAGCGACATGCTCGCTGCCTGGGCCGTGGCAGCGTTCACAGCCGACATTCCATTCCACTACCTGCTTGGTTTGAATGTTGTAGTCCACCGAATGGCAGCCGTCACACGTCGGACCGGTGGGCCGCCGCATGTTGTCCGGAGGATACAGAGGCCCCCACCAATCCGCGCCCTTCGCCGGGACCATATAGGGAAGCCAGGTGTGATTGCCGATGTTCCACTGCACCGGCAAGGGGAAATAATCGTCACCGATTTTTGTGAGGTAGCGTTGCTTCCAGATGCTGCCATAGACAAGAGCAACTTGTTCTACGGTGAACTTCGCTACTGTGTTTGAGGCCAAGTCAGGGACGATGGCATCGGGATGAATGCGCGGGTCGCGCACGACGTTCGCCATCGGCGTCTTTTTCCAGCGCCGATAGATCTCCACATGACATTTTTCGCAGGCCTGCGAACCAACGTAATGCGCCGAACCGGCCGTCATTGCCTGTTGCGAGGTTTCTTGACGGTTGAGTGACCGAAGCGTACGAATAAACAGAACGAGTTTCCAACTGTTGCTTGACGATTCCCCATGCGGATTCGCCCAGGCGGGCATTCCGGTCAAGGGGACTCCGTTTTCGATGATGTAGTGAAGTTCGCCATCGGTGAGTGATTGTGTTGCGGCTTCGTGCAGATCAGGTACTCTCGGATAAAGATTCAGCCCGACTTGAGTTCTCCCGCTGCCGTCGATCCCGTGACAAGCCGCACACTGATTCAGAAAGTATTCTCGGCCTTGCTGCATCGTGTCGGAGGCGGGCTCGAAGGGATTCTTCTGGTTTCGCTCGGTTCTAGGGATCGCCAGGTTTCGCGCTGTCCGGGCCAGAACAGCCTCCAGGCGAGGTGGCTTTGCCGTCGCCCGGAACCCACGGTGAATCAGAACTGTCGCGCCAATGGCCCCGATGATTAGGAGGATGAGAAGCCCCGTCGCAAACGCTTTCAGAATTCGAATTCCCGTTGAGCCGTCCACATTTCCTCTTCAGGTCCGTGCTCTTACGACCCCGGACGGTCGAGATCTAGTTGTCCGAGACCCAGTGCGGACAGATGGCATTTTCGAGTCTACTTTGCGTGATACACGCGAATTTCAGCAGTCTCCGTACCCTGTGCGGGCACCGCAACGAATAGCTTTCCCCACTCCTGCACGAGTAAACCAGTTTGCGAGCGAGGTGGAGTCGGGTAACGTGCGATCCGGTTGTAGTGATTGGGATCTTTCTGCTGAAAGACCTCCAGAAACCCCATGCTTGTCAGCACATAAATTCGGCGTCGAGATGCATCATAGAAAAGGTCGTCTGTCTTGCCGGCAATTTCCCCGGCTGCCACCGGCTTACCGCTATCGGTGTCAAAGACCAGCAACTGCGGAGGCTTCCAACATCCGACGAAGAGCCGGTGATCAGTTTCGTCGAGCGCCATCGGGAAATTGTCTTCCGCCGAAACGGCCCAACGAGCCACGACAGCACGCTTGACCGCGTCAATCACCTCGATTTCCTTTTTGTCTGGGACATTCACGAAAATGCGAGATCCAGCTTTCTCCAGCTGAAATGACTCGGGATGTGCATCGATGACAACGTCTCCGGTTTTCTTCCCGTCCGAGTCGATGAATCCCAGCCCTCCGGTACCTACCTCGCGCTTCCGTAGTTGCTTTGCCCCGGCGTATCCGACGATCACACCCTTGCTACGGCTGTCATAGCGAATATTATCCGCGTCGTCTGGGAACTTCACCGTTGCAAGAACCTGATATGTGGTCCCATCGAAGATTTTCGTAACACCATCCAGACCGCAGGCGACGAACAAGCGATTCGTAGAGGGGTCGTAAAACACCCCCTGCGGTTCGGCCAGGTCGGCGATGGTGTGAACCCGCTGGCTTGATTTGAGGTCGATCACCTCAAGAGTGTGGTTTTCAACAGCAGCTACGAAAAGTCGCTGATCCTTGACGTCGACGCTGAAGTGATCGATGCGGCCTTTGACATTCGCCAGAGGGATGTGAGCCTCAAGCGACAGCGCGAGAGACTCTTGTCCGGTTGCAAGGCTGGTCGAGACGACTAGCGCTACGATCATTGCCGAGGTAACACGCGATGCAGCGCGAAGCCGCTTAGCAATATGATTGTGCAGGGGATTCTCCTTCCATGTCATTCGCTCGTCTTGGCGCAGACTGACAGATTGGACACGTGTAAGTTACCCAGCATGCCAGACAAACCTGAAAGCCCTCTGTAAGCTACCCTGCGCGGCGACCAGCAGACTACGTAAGGAATGACACTCTGGCTAGGCGGAAAGCAGAGGCAATCGCAATTCGAACGCAGAACCCTGACCGGGGGAGCTTTGAACCTTAATCGACCCGCCATGCGCTTCGGCGACCCAGCGCGCAATGGACAAACCCAGTCCCACCCCGCCAAATTCTCGCGAGCGTGCTTTGTCGGCGCGATAGAAACGATCAAAGATGTGGGGCAGGTCTTCGGGGGCAATTCCAATTCCAGTGTCTCGAAATTCCGCTACGGCGAGGTTATCGCTTCGGGTCAGCGAAACTGTAAGCGATCCTCCTGGCGGCGTGTACTTCACAGCATTGTCGATCAGGATTAGAAAAAGGCGATGAAGAGCATGAGAGTCGCCTTCGACGGTCAAGTCGGGAGTGCTGACGTTGTCCTTGAGTGTGATCTCTTTCGCTTCCGCCAATACACGCCCGTCGTCGCACGCCTCCTGCAGACAGTCAGCGAGCCGGACTGGCGCACGGCGAAGCGTCTCAACTCCCGCGTCCGCCCGGGCCAGCAGCATGAGCTTTTCGACCAGGCCCGAGGTCTTTTCCAGTTCTTCCAGGACCTGGTTTTGCGCGTCGCGGTAATCCGAAATGGTCTGGGACGTGCGCAGAGATACCTCGGTCGTGGTACGCATCAGGGCGAGAGGAGTGCGCAATTCGTGGGAAGCGTCGGCGGTAAACTGCGTAATTCGGTTGAACGAGGCTTCCAACCTTGCGAGCATTCCATTGAGCGTCTCGGAAAGCCTCTGCAGTTCGTCACCGGTTCGTGGGACGTCAAGCCGTTTCGCGAGATTGTTCGAGTTGATCTCCTTGGCCGCTTGCGTGATCTGGTCAACCGGCATCAGGGCGCGCCGGCTCAGCCAGTATCCACCTCCTGATGCAAGAACCAGGAGAAGCGGGCTGAGCAACAGGACAACCCACTTGAAGCGGTCGAGCGCGTCATAAAAATCGTCCATTGGAGCCGCTACCTGGATGCGGTACGCGTTGTCGCCCAAGTTCAGTTCGCGAATTAAAGCGCGTAGCGGCAGACCGCTGCTTCTAACGTTGTACGGCGAACGAGTTGCCTCGGCGGGAATAAGAACGTTGTAGCTGGCCATCCTCCGTGACCGGTAAATCCATCGCCCATTCTGATCCGAAACTTGAGCGAAGTCGTCTTCGGCGCGTAGTTCCTCGTGTTCCCTGAGTTCATCCGGTAACCTCTCCGGCTCTCTTCGTAAAACACGCCCCATGAGTTCCTCAATCCCGCCTGCTTGTTCTTCAAGGTTTTCGTCGACAGTGTTCTCAATGCCTTTCTTCATGGCAAAAAAGGCGGTGATTCCGAAAACGCTGAGACTCGCAAGAAGGATGGCGATGTACCACGCAGTCAGTTTGAGTCGAATCGGCAGGGGCCTCATGGCCTCAAATGCTCCCGAATGGTATAGCCGACTCCGCGCACAGTTTGTATCAGTTTGTGAGGGTGGTCACGGTCGACCTTGCTCCGCAGCAGGCGAATGAAAGCGTCGAGGGTGTTTTCTTCCACCTCGTGATCGAAGTCCCAAACTGACTCGACGATGGCATCTCGCGGAACCACTCGGCCCGATCTGCGCATCAGCAGTTCCAATAGCCGGAACTCAGTTGGGCTGAGGTGAACCTCCCGTTCTCCTCGCATGACCAGCCGGCTTGCCGGGTTCAGGACTAAATCGCCAACCTGGAGCACCGTTGGCCGCGGAGTCGACCCGCGTCGCGCCACCGAACGCAGGCGAGCCAGGAACACTACAAAAGGAAATGGTTTGGTCAGGTAGTCGTCGGCACCGGCATCAAGCCCCTTCACGATATCCGGTACGGCATCGCGTGCCGTGAGCATCAGGATCGGGGTGTGGTTGTCACCTTTGCGCAGCCGACGGGCCACTTCGAAGCCATCGATTCCCGGAAGCATGAGATCAAGCACGACCACATCGAATTCCGCAGTGGACGCCAACTCCAGGCCGTCGCGTCCGTCAAAAGCCAGGCTTACGCAGTGGTTCTCCGCTTCGAGGCCCTTTTTCAGGACGCCTGCCATCTTCCTTTCGTCTTCGACGATCAAGATTCGCATAACGGTTTGCTGCTATTGCAGCGTCTATTGAGCAGTGACGGCTTCATACACCACCATGCGCGCCACAGGCTTGCCGTTCTCCTCCTGCTCCGGAGCGTAGACCCGATGGGTTTCGAGGTCTACCGCCAGACTGTGCACCGCATGCTGCACCTTGAGCTCCTCGATTTTCCGATAGTGGTCCGGGGCGTCCTGATGGAATACGGAGATAGCGCCGCTGTAGCACGCGACGTAGATTCTCCCCAATCCGGGATCGAACTTGATGACATCCGGGCCTCCAGCCATTGGGAGATAGGCGATGGGCTCGTGCTTATCAAGATCGAAAACGGTCATAAGGCTGTTTTCTTCGCAAGAGAGAAACGCCCGATGATGTTCCGGATCAAGGGCCATGCCATGATTTCCCTTGCAGCGCCCGACCGAGTATCGGCCAGCGACCTCGTTCGTGGCCGGATCAATCACGGCAAAGATGCTTCGGTCCTGCAAATTGACATACACTTTGCGGGCCACGGGATCGTACTGCGGCATCCCGGTCTCGCTGTCGAAGCGAAGCGTCTTCACAATTTCGTCTTTAGTCGTATCGACGATGGCCTCGGCCTTACCCCGTTCGTCGGACACATAGAGCTTGTGGAAGGGAGCAGCGTAAGCGCTTCCATCCGGCTTGCGCTCTGTGGGCAGTTTCTTGATCACCTTCATCTGCCGCAGGTCCACTATGCCGATCGTGTCGTCCCCTGCGTTCGAGGTGTAGAACTTCTTTCCTTCCGGAACATACTCGACGCCTTCCGCGCCAGGCGTGTCCCCGACGGTGGCCAAAACCTTATGTGTGCGCTGGTCGACAACATAGGTCTGCCCCGCGCCGAGGTGCGCTGCGAGCAGGTAGTGGTCGTCAGGATCAATCGTCAGATAGTCGAAGCGTTTACCGGGCGGGCCCGGCAAATCAAACGCGGTGGTTTTTCTTAGAGACGGAGAACTGGTTTGAGCTCGTGGGTTGGTCGTCAGCATAGCGACGGTAATCACCAGGAGTGGCACACCAGTTTTCACAATGCCTCCCGCAAAACTGCCGACTTTCTTCAGCTCGAAACAATATGCTAATTGAATCACATGAACGTTGTCTGAACGTTGTCCGTGCACAGTGCGTTCACCGGTTAGATGGGTCGTCCTGGCGCTGCTTGAAGGAAATCTCAAATGCCTTTGAGCTGTCTCCTCGTTCAGGGGGCTTTCAGGTTGCTCGGATAGATTTCAAAATCAACGCTGAGGGATATCAACTTCCGCACAAGGAACCAAATGACTCTCTGGAAACAGCTTGCTTTTGTCGCCTGTCTGGTGGTTGCCGTGCTGGCGATCGGACAGGAACCCCCGCTGACCGACCAGCCTCTCATCCTTGACCGGATCATCGCGGTCCCGGGAGCCCAAGGACGCTTCGACCACATGACCGTGGATGTCAAAACCGGACGTGTGTTCGCTGCCGTCTATGGCGATGACAGCGTCGCAGTGCTCGATGTTCACCGCAGCAGAGAGATACACACCATCACTGGTGGGCTGGACGAGCCGCAGGGGGTTGCCTTCCTTCCCGACTTAAACCGCATCGTCGTGACCAATAGCGGCGACGGTTCCTGCAAAGTCTTCGACGGCACGTCTTACCAGGCATTGGCGTCCGTGAAGTTTGAAGACGATGCCGATCAAATTCGCTACGATCCCGCCAGGCATCTGATATATGTCGGATACGGCGATGGAGCGATCGGAACAATCGACGCCTCGACCAACAAGATTGTGGGCGAAAGCTTCGAACTGGGAGCGCATCCGGAATCGTTTCAGCTGGAGGAGTCCGGGCCGCGCATCTTCGTAAACCTTGCGTCGAAAAACCAGATCGCGGTCATCAATCGCGAGACGCGACAAATCATCAAATGGAAGCTTACGGCTGCTGGAACCAACTTTCCCATGGCGCTCGATGAGAAGCACCGTCGTTTATTCGTCGCCGCCCGCCGTCCCGCGAGCCTCCTTGTTCTTGACATGGATAGTGGCCGCCAGATCGCCAAACTGCCGGGCGCCGCTGACTCCGACGATATGTGGTATGACGCGACTCGCAAACGGGTCTATGTTCCTGGCGGTGAAGGTCTAATCTTCGTTTACCAGCAACTGGATGCGGATCATTATTCTTTGCTAGCGAAAGTGCCGAGCACAATCGGAGCCCGTACCAGCGCCTATTTCGGTCAGGTCGGAAAACACAACAGTATGTATTTAGCTGTGCCCAATCGAGCCAATCGCGGCGCCGAACTGTGGGTCTACGAAACCCGCGACTGACGGACTGCTCGACTTCATTACTGCTTTTTTGCAGCCCTCGGCTGTCTGCCTCCCCGACAGCGTTCAGGTTCTTTTCAGGAAAAGCATTTAGCATCGTTTTAGCCACCGGTCTCCCTTGATCAGGTCGGAGAGGGCAGAGAGAGTGCATCCAACCCAAGATGCGTCGACGCTTGGTCCATTTCGGCGCGATCATAATCCTGATGCTTTGCATTTGGGGTCATGTTTCGGAGCTTTTTGATCATTGGGACAACACATTCCAAACCGGCAAGGACGTTGAATACAGCACAGTCATCGTGGCTTTGGCAGCCGGAGCAGTCCTTGCGTTTGCCCACCTACCTGCCGCAGCGATCCGCAGGATAGCGGCGGTGTCCGGCCTTTTGTCGCTGGTTCCTGCTGATTTTCCCTGTCTACCCACCTCGTACATTTCAGGAGGATGTTCACCCCCGCCGCCGCTTCGGATCTGATTCGTACCGACATCGCACAGAGTCAGCACACGATCCCTCCACTCTGCTTCGATCGAGGACAAACATGTTAAGACGACGGCTGAGAACGCAATTCACGAGCGTTGCTCTTCTCGCATTTTCCCTTCTCTCTGCGGCACAAACCTCCCGCGTTGCGGGCGCGGTTCAAGGGACTGTAGTGGACCAGACTAGCAGCGCCCTTGCTGGTGCAACGGTAACGCTACGGAACCAGGGTACGAATCAGACGCGTACGATTTCCACCAACCCCGAGGGTGCCTTTTATGCCCGTGAGCTTCCTGCGGGCCAGTACGAGCTTCGCGTAGAATCACCCGATTTTTCGGCGTACGTGAACGATGCCATCGTGATCTCGATTGGAAGAGTAGTTCAGCTAACGGTACGGCTTGCTCCCGCCAGAGTGCAGCAACAGATCACCGTGTCGGAACAGCCGCCGGCGATCGACTCCACGCAGACTACCGAGGCGACCTCAATCGATCACGAGCGCATTGAAGAGTCTCCCGTGGTCAGCCGAAATTATCTCGACTTCGTCCTGCTGGCGCCGCAATTGACGCGGTCGAATATTCAGGGAGCCCCTGGCGGCAAAAGCGCACTCGCCGACAGCGGGTTCACCTTCGCAGGTCTGCGCTCCCGCAGTAACAGCCTCTACATCGATGGCGTTGAAAATAACGACGAATTCGCGGGCTCCGCCCGCACGGAATTATCCCCAGAGACCGTGCAGGAGTTTCAGGTGGTCAATAACGGCCTGTCGGCGGAGTCCGGGGGAGGAGCCAGTGGACCCATCAACGTCATCACCAAGAGCGGCGTCAATACGCTCCACGGAGATGCCTTCCTGTTTGTCCAAAATGGAGCGTTGAACGCCAAGGATCCTCTCACCAACGAGATCGAACCCCCTGAACTGAAGCGCTTTCGCACCGGCCTGTCGGCTGGCGGGCCCATAGTTCGTGATCGCACTTTCTATTACGTGGCGGGAGAACAGGAGGGAGCGCACGGGGACGATAGCTCGCAAATCTCGCCCTCGGTCGCCGGCGCTATCAATGGTGTCCTCGGCTCCAGCGCGTTTTCGAAGATCGCCACACGCACCATCAATCCTGATTTATTTCGGACGGCACGCGGTGAAACAGAGGTCTCTGCGAGGCTGGATCATCAGATCGCGAACAAGCATTCGTTGTTGTTGAAGTACTCCTTGACCAACAATCGCGAAGTTGGGGATGCCTTCAATACAGGTGGACTGGTCGATCCCAGCGGGCGGGGAAGCAGCTTCATTGAGGATCAGGGAATGACAGGCTCCCTCACTTCAGTTCTCAGCAACAACGCCATCAACAGCGCCCGATTTCAGCTGAGCACGCGCAGAGCCGTACTGAGGACTGCCGACCAGATCGGGCCGGAAATCAGCATCGCGGGTCTCGTCGATTTCGGCCGCCCCTACGACGGAAATGACAACCGACGTGAGAACCACTACGAGTTGAACGATGTGGCATCTATGGCGCGAGGCCGGCACCTAGTCAGTTTCGGAGCAGACCTGGACTGGATTCGGGAAAACGTTTCAGCGTATGACGGTTTTGGTTCCGTCTATACCTTTCCCACTCTCGATTCGTTCCTGGGCGGGCATCCCGATCAATATCGACAAGGATTCGGAAATCCGAACACGGATTTCCGAACACCGAAGTACTCCGCATTTCTCCAGAACCACTGGACGCTTACCCACCGTTTCACGGTGGATGCGGGCGTCCGCTACGACTTTGAGCACCTGCCCGCGCAGTTCAGAAAGGATACGAACGATTTCGCTCCCAGAATTGGTCTGGCATACAGCCCTTCAGCAAACTGGGCAATGCGGGCTGGGTTCGGCATTTTCTTTGACCGTTACCTTCTGGCCGCCGTGAACCGTGCACTTGAAAAGAATGGTGATCAAGCGTTCGAGCAAGTCGCGTATGGGCAGGCAGCGACCCAAGTGTTCCAGTCGGAGTTGGGCGGAAGCTCCGTGGTTCCCATTCCTTCGATTCGTCCGTCAATCTTTACGGCGGACCCGCACTTGCAGACCTCGCGCAGTGCAATTGCCAGTGTGGGGGTCGAGCGTCTGCTTACCAGCAACCTGACCGCCAGCGCAACGTTCTTGTTTGCGCACGGCGTAAGACTCTCCCGGACTCGCAACGCAAATCTTCCTCCGCCCGTTCTGCTCACAGCAGACAACGCTGCCAGCCTCGGAATTCCCAATCCATTTCCCCAGCAACTTGGGATGCTGGTTTTTCCTCCGGCACGGCTCTCACCGCAATTCGATGCCATCTACCAGTGGGAGAATCATGCGAGTTCGGTTTACGACGGCTTGTCGTTGTCCCTGAACCGCAGGCTCTCGAATGAAATCGAGTTTTCCGGCAGTTACACGCTCTCGAAAGCAATAGACGACGCCTCAGACTTCAACGAGCAACCCAACAACCCTTACCTGCTTCCCGCTGAGCGGGCCTTATCCGCCAACGATCAGAGGCATCGGTTCGTATTCAGCGGGACTTTCGATCTTCCCTTCGGAGATGAGGACGAGGGCAAGAAGGCCACAAGCGCAATCGACAAACTGTTCGGCAACATTGAAACGGCTCCGATCTTGACAATTGGCAGCGGCAGACCGATTGATGCTTTGACCGGCTTCGATGCAAGCCGGAGTGGGGCATTTCCGTTGTCTTCACGCCCTCTCGGGTTCGCGCGGAATTCACTGCGGACCGGCATGCAAGCCCAACTTGACTTGCGGGTGTTGAAATTCTTTAAAGTCGGCGAGCACGGAAAGCTGGATGTTGTTGTGGAGTCATTCAATCTCCTCAATCACACCAACGTCGTTGCTCTGAACCAGTTCTACGGGCCGGAGAACAGCGCACTCCCATCATTTTCGACGCCGAACAAGGCAGGAATCCCCAGGCAGCTGCAGTTCTCGTTAGATTTCGAGTTCTGATTCGTTTTACGCAAACCACAGCGAGATGATCGCATGCACATTCCTCCGGAAGACACTGGCGTTCCGTGCTAACTGTCGGATTTCTGAAGGGGCAGCGTTCAGGTTCCGTTCAGGTCTGGATGCCACAATTAGTCCTTACTGAGATTCACGCAAATGAGGGATTCGAACCTTGTCTGACATGCCGTGTACAGTCGCTGCGCTTGTGCGAACGATGGCGAGCCTGTGGTGCTGTCTCGTGATCCTTCTTTTTGCCTCTGCAGCTCAAGGCCAAACCGCCTCCTTGCGTGGAACCGTTGTGGACCAAACCGGGGCCCGCGTTCCGAGTACAACCGTTACAGTGACGGACGCCGCCGGAACTCCACACACAGTAACTTCTGACGGGAACGGAACCTATGTTTTTCCTCAGTTGGCGCCGGGCACATACACGCTGCAAGCTTCGGCGGCGGGTATGGGAGTCCAGCAACCTCTTTCCCTGACTCTGAAGACGGGCGTGCAGACGGAGAATCTAACGCTTCAAGTGCAGGCGGAAAAGCAGCAGGTTGACGTGCAAGGACAAGTCGGCCCAAGCATCAGCACGGAAAATGTCAATAACGCCACCGCCATCGTTCTCCGGGGCAACGATCTGCAATCGCTCGGAGACAGCCAAGAAGATTTGTCTCAGGACTTACAAGCTTTGGCAGGGCCTTCTGCGGGTCCGAGCGGCGGCGAGCTTTTTGTGGACGGATTCAGCGGGGGCACTCTGCCCAGCAAGGAATCCATTGACGAGATCAAGATTAACCAGAATCCGTTTTCCCCCGAGTATGACAAGCTTGGCTATGGGCGCATCGAAATCTCTACCAAATCGGGCGGTCAGCAGATGCACGGGCTGACATTCTTCAACATTGGAGATAGTGTCTGGAACTCACGCGATCCATATGCCCAGCAAAAGGCTCCATTTCTGCTGCGGGAGTATGGGGGAAACACCGGCGGACCATTCAACCACCGGCTCGCTTATTTTCTCAACGTTGAGGGAGCGGCGATCGATAACGGTGCGATCATCAATGGTTACACCCTCGATCAGGCTGATCTGGCGATCAGTCCTTTCAACTCGGTATTCAACGTGCCCCAGCGCCGAATCATTGTCTCGCCTCGTCTCGACTACCAACTTGATGACAACAACCGGTTTTCATTTCTTTACCGGGCCGAGCAGGCGAACATACGCGATTCCGGTGTCGGCGGCCTTAATCTGACGTCTGTCTCCAACTACGTTCACGCTCTGAGCCATACGTTTCAGGCCAGCGAGACGGCAACCGTGGGAGCTCATCTGGTGAACGAGGCCCGATTCCAGTTTTTCCGCATTGGCAGTTCGACCGTACCCAACACCACCGCCTCGCAGGTTCAGGTTCTGGGCGCATTCAACGGCGGTGGTTCGCAACTCGGGCCGTTGTACGACACGCAGGACAATTTTGAATTTCAGGATTACGTGACATTGATCCACCGGCAGCACACATTTCATTTCGGAGCTAGAGTAAGGGAGACGAACGAATCCAACGTGTCACGGGCGAATTTTGCCGGAACCTTCACCTTCGCCGGCGGTTTTGGGCCTGAATTGAACGCCAGCAATCAACCCGTCCTGGATGGCGCGGGAAATCCGATCATCATCCCCCTACAATCGATTGAGCGTTACCGGCGCACCTTGCTGTTTCAACAGATGGAAGATTCACCCGCGCAGATTCGCACCCTTGGGGGAGGCGCGACACAGTTTCTCGCCAACGCGGGACAACCCACCCTATCGGCCAGTCAGTCCGATATCGGAGTATTCTTCGGAGACGAGTGGCGGGTCACTCCGAATCTGACCATCTCTCCCGGGCTGCGTTACGAATGGCAAACTAATCTCAGCGATTGGCGCGATTTGGCGCCGCGGCTCGGAGTGGCCTGGCGTCCCGGCAAATCAAAATTCGTGGTTCGAGCCGGCTTCGGGATGTTCTATGACCGGTTCGCGCTAGCCAACGTGATCACCGTGCTTCGCTTTAACGGACTCACCCAGCAGCAGTACGCGGTCAATAACCCTGATTCGTTCCCCAACGCGCCTCCGCTGACGGTGCCGTCGAGCATTCAGGAACTCAGCCCCAGCTTGCGGGCTCCCTACCTGATGCAGTCTGTGCTGAGCCTCGAGCGGCAGTTGGCGCAAAACACTACGGTTGCGATCACCTATTCGAATACGCACGGCCTGCACCAGTTGCGCACGGAAGACCGGAACGCCCCGTTGCCGGGAACCTTCAATCCTTCCACACCCGGCAGCGGAGTGTTTCCGCTCGGTTTCGCGGCGCCCGTATTTCAGATGGCCTCCGACGGTCTCTATAATCAGAATCAAGTTATTGCCAACGTGAACTCGCGACTGAACTCGGCTTTCTCGTTCTTCGGCAGATATACGTTCAGTCGAGCCCTCAGCAATACCGACGGGCTCGGCACGGTGCCGGCGAATCCCTACAATTATTCGGGTGAATACGGCCCGGCTATGACCGACATACAAAATTCTGTGGTGGTGGGCGGCTCTTATGAGAGATGGAACGTCCGCATCGCCCCGATGCTGACCATGCGCTCGGGGCCTCCATTCGATATCACGACCGGCAGCGACGTCTACGGAGACACGCTTTTCAACGCCCGCCCCGGGATACCATCTGACCTAAGCAAGCCGGGATTAATTCAAACCCAGTACGGCTTGATCGACCCTAATCCTTCTCCGAATGAACAGACACTTTCGCGAAACTATGGTCGAGGGCCGGGCTATCTCTATTTAAGCCTAAACGTGACCAAGCTGTTTAAATTCGGAGGGCGCCCCTTGCCAGCGGCATCGAGCGGCGGCGGCTCCGGCAGTGCCGAGAACTCTCGTTACACATTCTCGATTACAGGTTCTTGGCGGAACGTGCTGAACCACGACAATCCAGGACCCATCATTGGCGATATTACCTCTCCGTTGTTCGGGCAGGCGAACCAGAGTTACCAGGCAACCAGTTTTGGGGGTACGGGATTCCTGGAAAATGCGAATAACCGCCGCCTGGAGATACAAGCAAAGTTTATCTTCTAAATCGACGCGGATGCGCTGTTCTGGTGCCTTGCTAAGGAATTGCGTGAGTTTATCCGGTTAAACAACTGTAGGAAATGTAAAATATTAAGGACAACAACCTAATCTCTTTTTCGCGCTAGAGAGCCAGCATCGAGCGTTTGAATCTTTCTATTATGCCTCCCAGCGCGGCCGCCGTGATCCCGCGGTATGTACAACAAAAATGTGATAGTCCACTTATGGGCCACGAATTCTTACTGACAACTACCGAAAGCGCGCTTTTGTTGGGTTTCCCGTAGAGGTAAACGTTTGCGCCGCAAAACGCCCGTCCCATATGCTCGTCAGTGGATTAGCTAAGGAGCGGTCGGCCGATTCCGCCCCATACGCTAGAACGACCCGGAGAACCGCGCCTCCAGGAATTCCCCAAGCTTGGCTGTCGCCTTAAATTGCGGAATTGGGTCGAGTTCCTTGAATGCAGAGGTGAACGCATTTGACAGACTCCATATCGTTCGTGGTTCGAACTCCTCATGCTGAGGATTGAAATAGAGTTCGTGTACTCTCCGGGAGAGATGTTTCGAGACATCCAGATCGCCTTCGATGAACGCTCGGTAGATCGTCAGCTTTGCCTCTTCGGCTGACAGTTGCTGGGCTCGCCAAGTTTCCACCTGCTGACGCATCGGTTCGAAGTTCCGTTGCATCCGGTCCACGCCGATAGACAGAGCGTCTTCGAGCGAGAAGCGCTTCGAGTGCTTCGCCAAGACGGGAGTGTAGTCACCTCGGAACGCGAGGTTGTGGCACACGAATACTCGCAGTCCGACCGTGCATGCCAGCCGGAATCGCTTGTTGTTCGCGTTCCGAATCCCAATTGCAAATCGGCATCCCTCGAAATCGGTTTCCAAGTCGAGAACTCCGAACATCTCCATCGCATCGCTCGACACTGCAAACTCCTCGTCGACCACGCCAATGTGGCGGTGGCTCAGGGTTTCGGCCAGGGTCTTCACAACCGCTGCGTGCGGGATTGGGAGATGGGTTGCTGTTGCAGGCGGCGTTGGCAGGTTAGCCAGTTCCGCCCGAGTGATTTTACCCGTGCATGAAATAAGCGTGCTTGTTTCTGACATTTGATTCTCCATTTCAAGTTAAGTTCACTTCCGATACAAACCTCGCGCTTGATCACAGCCACGCCGGTCTCTCAGCCTCGCAGCGGAGGCTTTTATGACCACGATTCGAGCTGCGTTCTACGCGCGCGTCTCCGGCGAACAGCAGGCGGCCGCGCACACCATCGAAAGTCAGATTGCTGCGCTCCGCGAGCGCGCTGGCAGTGACGGGACGCCTGTGCCACCCGAGCGACAGTTTGTCGATGATGGGTATAGCGGCGGCACGCTCATTCGCCCAGCCTTGGATCGGTTACGCGATCTGGTAAGCGTTAGCGCTATTGATCGGATTTATGTCCACTCACCAGATCGACTTGCACGCAACTACGCCTACCAGGTCCTGCTCGTCGACGAATGGCGCCGACGAGGTGTCGAGTTGGTGTTTTTAAACCGTCCGCTTGGCCGCACCCCTGAAGATGACTTGCTGCTGCAGGTGCAAGGCATCGTCGCCGAATACGAGCGAGCCAAGATCATGGAGCGGAGTCGGCGCGGGAAAAAGCATGCTGCTCAGAATGGGTCGCTCAACGTGATGTCCGGCGCGCCGTTCGGATATCGCTATGTGTCTGTCGGTGAGGGCGGCGGTCAAGCGCGTTTCGAGGCTGTGGCCGAACAAGCACGGGTTGTTCAGCAGATCTTCTCTTGGATCGGACATGATCGTTGCAGTCTGTCAGAGGTTTGCCGTCGTCTTCACAAGGCGGGTATACCGACTGCTACAGGTAAGCGAATCTGGTCCCGTCAGGCCGTGTGGCACATTCTCCAGAACCCCGCGTATCAGGGCCAAGCGGCATACGGAAAGACACACATGATGCCGCGGGGAAATAAATCCCGCCTGCGGGCCGCGCGCGGGCATCCGTCGGAGCCTCGACGAAGCAACGCGCCAAAACCTGCCGACGCAAAAGAATGGGTAGTGGTTCCAGTGCCGGCAATCGTCGAAGAAGCGCTCTTTCGCGCAGCACACGCACAACTCGCGGAGAATAGGAGTCGGGCTCGCCAAGGACGACGCAGGCCCGGGTACCTATTACAAGGGCTGACTTGCTGCGCAAAGTGCGGATATGCCTACTACGGCAAGACGCTCCGACAATTGGGCGCGGGCTGTCAAATGAGGGATTTCGTCTACTACCGATGCAGCGGGTCGGATGGCTACCGTTTTGGTGGCGAGCGAATTTGCAGCAACGCGCAAGTCCAAGGCAATATCCTGGAGACGACGGTCTGGTCCGAAGTTTCCAACCTTCTCATGAACCCTCAGAGAGTAGCGTTGGAGCATCAGCACAGAACCATGAACGGTACCTTGTTAGACAATCTCGAAACCCTAAGATCGCAAAAAGCCAAGCTACAGCATGCGGTGGAAAGACTGATCGACAGCTTCGCCGAAGGTCTGATTGATAAAGACCAGTTTGCGGCGCGGATGGGTCGGACCAAGAGCCGAATCGCTGATCTCGACGCTCGAATCAAAGCGGATTCCGGCGATGTCGATCAACGGGAACAGCTTCGACTTGCAACGAAACGGCTTCGTGAACTATCCGCAACCATTGGCCCGGAGTTAGCAACTGCGGACTGGCAACGGAGACGAGAAATCATTCGAACGCTTGTGCAACGAATTGACATCGATACGGAGATGATCAAGATCGTTTTCCGGGTGAGTCAAGACACTCGAAACTCGCGCTCCGACGCTATTGCTGTCACATTGTCGCGGCCTTCAAAACGGCATAGATACTCAGCGGCGTGACACCAGTGTTGTTAGCCTCTCTCAAAACCGGCAGCGGCAGGGACTGCCTCCGTCCCATCCTTGGACTGTGTTTTTCTCCAAAAATGCCCCGCAGCCGTCGATTATTGCAACATTGTTACAGGTGTGTTATCTCCTGCGAACGCCATGTTCGAGCACACGAACACACGATACCCACAGGTCATCGCTAAACGCATGCTCTTGTCATGGGAATTCCGCAAGCCGATGGAGAAGCGGCATCCCTCCATCTCGGTTGCGAGATCCAAAACGCCGAACGCCTTCATGCCGTCCGGCGAGACTGCATACTCGTCGTGGACCACGCCAATGTGGCGAAATCCCAGAGTCTCGATCAGGGCTTGCACAATTTCGTGATGCGGCACCGGGTGGTGGGTTTCGGTTGCTGGTGGTGTCGGCACCAGGGCTAGTTCTTCGCGGCCAATGGTCCGGCCGCTGTAGCCAATGAGCGTACTGGTTTCTGACATACTTCGTTTCTCCTTTTGATGATTTGAAATACGATCTTCGAACTCGAGGAATTTCGGCAGTCGATCAATTTGGGTGGGGATAGCGGGAAGCTTTTGCTTCCGTCAATACTCGTCCGGCAACAGTAGGGTGGTCGACGACCGGTCGGCTTCCGTGATAATCCAGAGTTTTTCGCCAGCTGCGGTGGTGTAGTTGCTCAACAGCCGAAAACCGTGCGCCACGCTGAACTCGTTCTCTCGCACATCCTCCCGATCGAGTTCGCCCCAATCTCCTCCTGCATGCCGACCCAGGAAGGACGCCGCGGACTGGTTCGCGCGTTCGAGTGCTCGAAGTGCACCAGGAGTCGCTACAATTCGTCCAAGCGGAAACATTGCAATCACGGGAGTGCCTCCTCGTTGCGACGTAAGTAGGTCCGAAAATGTACACACTCGGACTTTTTCTAAACCAACCTCAAATTTCCTTTTTTTGGAATGGGTTCGCGGAAGCCGCTGTCATCACTGGAGTCCGAACAAGGACGCCTGTTCTGGGACTGCCGCCTTCGCGCGGCGCCTTCTGCCGGCAGGCAATTCCGGTCGCCGCCCAAAGACCAGAATGGGCGCCGTGTCGAAGACTCCTTCGGCCAAACCCGCCGGATGATCCTGGGCATCGGTAAAAATGCTCTCTTCAGAGCCGGGGGCGTCATCGGTGTGAACAGAAGTTGCTGGGAACAACTTTTGATGTTCCAGGTTCAGCGCCTTCCAGACGGCATCCGCCGTTTCGCCGATGCCATTTCTTTGGACCAGTTCCCGCGCCATCGCCGACAGCATGTCATCGTCTTCATCGATCGACTGCAAACCCTCGCCGGCAAACTTACCTTCCATGGTGAGAGCCACGAGGAGCTTCTTGCCCATGAGGCGCAAACAGGAGGTCTGCATCGTCCCTTCGTAGCACAGAAACTTCACCCGCACTGGTCGCCTTTGCCCGATGCGCCAGGATCTCCGACTCGCCTGCCGCAAAGTATGCAGCGAGTATCCCGACTCGTAGAAGAGGATCGTCGGGAAATCCAACAGGTCCAGACCGGTTTCGACTAGTTTCGGATGGCAAATCACGACCTGTATGCCGTCCTTGACTTGCCGGGCGTACCAGGCCTCCCGTTTCGACGTATCAACGCTGGCGCGTAAGACCGCCGTGCGGATTCCTTCGTTGTCGAGGATTCGTCGAAGGCGAGCGGTCACATCGTGCTTGGTGGTGTAGACAGCAAAAACCTGGCAGCGGCGGCCTTCCGCCAATTCTTTTTTGATCTCTTCGACCAGCTTGCGTTCTTTCGAGTAAACTCCGTCTTCGGCAAGGTCACGGGGTTCGGCAATGACGAACCGGACTGTGCGTTTGAGTTCCGGATCGAATTCTTTGCCGTAGAGGGTTCCGAGCCCATACGGGTGATCCGGATAAACCAGCAAGGTATTGAGCATGATGCTCAATACCGAACGGTTACCCCGGTGAGCTTTCAATGCTTTCCGAATCTCATCTTCCAACTCGTGGTAGGCCTCCCGCATCGGGGGATCCATCGGAACGCTAAGGTAGGTTTCCTCGTAGGACGGGAGTTCTCCGGAGATGTCTTCGAGGAACACAAAGGCGCACAACTGCATGAGGAATTCGCCAAACAGAAGGGGTGAAGCTCCTGGCTTGCGCCGGACGGTGCTCGTGGTTTTCGCCTTGGAGCAGGCATTGTTGGCCGGCTCTACCTTGGTGATGGTCTCCAGGACTCCGTAGTCCTGAATGAAGGAACTTCGTCCTGTCGTACCCCACTCGTAGCCATGCTCCTTCATCCGTCTTGCTTCCAGTCGGAAGAGCGTGTTGAAGAGATCGTCCGCATAACCACCGAGCAGTGTGCCGGTCAGCCCAACGATCCGCTCAGTGCAGGAGGCTAGTGTGCCGAGGGCGTTGCCCTGAGCAGTGTCGCCCGCAAGCTGGTGGATTTCGTCGCAAATCGCATAGTCAAACCATCCCCGCATGTAGCGCCCAATGAACTCGATGGGGGCCATGCGGCGGATCTTGTCCGAGTCCGCCTGCCAGAGCGGGCAGTGCAGTGAGCGACAAGACTTCTCGCCCCTGGTTTCGATGGTTTCAGAGATTTTGATTTTTTCAAAGTCACCTGCCATCAATCGGCTGTCGTTCACGATTACCGGCTTGCCCGTGTCTGAATTCACCACGCAGCCAACGTATGGGCCAGAACCTGGCACCCGGTATGCATGCCGCCAGAAATAGCCGAGCTTCGCCCGCTCGCGACCTACGATAAATAGCGATCGTCTCCCGCAGAGCGATAGCCAGCGCTTACGGGCACTTGCTGAATCCTTGCGCAACCGCAGCTCGCTCAACGTAGTGCGCAGCCCTTCCCGCACAATGCGGCCCTGCCTCAACCGGACTTCGTTCACTCCGTGGCATTTGTTGTCGTCACCGCCATTTCGCAAATCATCAATCAGGAAGACGCGCAACCCCGGTACGGTCAGAAAAGCTTCTCGCGCCCACTTTTCGACCAGGTGGGGTGGAACCATAGCCAGTGCAGTGAACGGACTTCCTCCGCAGTGGACGTCGATTGCTCCCAGAGAGATCAATGTTTTTCCGGTACCGCATTCCGCGACCACCATGGCGGTCCGCGCCTTGCGCCAGCGTTTGGCCACTCCCATGATGGCGATCGTCTGCGCTGGAAAAGGTGTTCGTAGAAGCCCTTTGATTCGAGGTGAAACTGCATCGTCGAATTGCTGGAGCGCCGGATACTCCTCGAGAATGCGGTCTCCCAGAAGCGCCGCGTGACACCGCATGTAGTCGTAGATCGTGGACAGTTGTGGCATGGAAATCCTCTGAAAGAAGCGGGGAAAAAGGAAAAAAGAAACAACGAGTGAAGAGGAACTGCCGCGATTACACTCACGCTACGGATCCGGTTGCGACGTCAGATGCGCTACACCATGTTCCTAGGGTTTCGGATGTCCGCAATCCAGCCAGAATTGATGCCAAGTGCGGAGATCAGTTCCGCGTATGACCGGCGTATCATTTTGTTCGATGCCTCGACAGAACATCCTAGCTCTCCTTGAGGGAGGAGATCGCCGTTCGATCGGTTGCTCTGACCAGGTGGCGGCGATTGTGTCTAAGAATCATGCACTGTTTCCGGAGTTGATAAAGGGTTGGTGGTCTGAAGATCCTTTAGTGCGAATGCGGGCTGCTGATGCGACTGAGAAAGTTGCGCGGAAGATTCCTGACTTGCTTCGGCCCTACAAAAAAGAATTGTTAGGTTTGATGGCCGAAGCCAAGGAACCAGAATTGCGTTGGCATCTGGCAGTGATGGTTCCGACGCTTCCGCTGAACTCCAAGGAACGGCAACTCGCGACTTCTGCGCTGAGCAGGTACTTGGAGGATCGGAGTTCCATTGTCAAGACCTTCGCTCTTCAAGGACTGGCCGACTTGACGATGGATGACCCAAGTAATCGACCCGGAGTGATAGAACTTCTGCGCCAGGCTACCAGGCGCGGCACGCCTGCGATGAAGGCTCGCAGCCGCAAGTTGCTGCGTGACCTGGAACACGTTTGAACCACAACCGAGGAAAGGTAAGCCGCCGACTGGGGGAGCGCTGGTCCAGAACGGATAATGAATCGCGTCAATGACTCAAAATAAGACCTTGAGGAGAACAAAATGTCATCCGCTCAGCCGACAATTCCGCCCGACGATCCCAAACGGAGCCTCACCCTTGCTCAACTCGAAAACCTGCCTCACCTCGGGCTGGTAGGCGATACCTACACCATTACCGTGACCGGCGAGCAAACTGCCGGACGCTTCTGCGTCATCGACATGCACATCCCGCCCGGCGGCGGTCCGCCGCCGCACCGGCATGACTTCGAGGAGACCTTTATCCTCCTCGAAGGCCAGATGGAAGCTACCTTTCGTGGCCAGAATTCGACCGTCCGCGCCGGCGAAACCTTGAACATTCCTGCCAACGCTCCTCATCAGTTTCACAACGCTTCTGGTGAGGCCGTACGCATGCTCTGTATTTGCTCTCCTGCCGGGCAGGAGAAATTCTTCTTGGAGGTTGGAGTTCCGGTCGCCACTCGTATCACACCTCCGCCCAAGCTCTCTGAAAAGGATCAGGCGGCATTCATCGAGAGAGTAAAAGCGCTCGCCCCCAAGTACCGCACGGAACTGCTAAGAGAAGCGTAGACGGGCCGGGAGGCTGTCTCATCTCGAAGGGCATAATTTCGGCCATACAGCGTGAAGTCCAGGAGTCGTTTTCGGGGACATCGCCGCTGATCCTCCCGATGCCCGTTTCTGGATAACTTCCCGTGTGCCGACAATCCGGTAGTTGGCCGTCTATCTTCTGTCGGAGACCGCAAGTGCTTCTCGTTCCTTCGCTCCTAAGACGGGCTGATTTCCACGCGGATTTTTGTGATTTAATTGTCAGCATGGAACAAACCCAGGTTGGGACGCGCCCCGTCGTTGGCGGGATCGTCATGGTGAGCGGCCTTGCTGTGACATTCCTGCTGTGGCTGGTGTACTTGCATCATGCCTCGGCTGATTTCGCCGGGCGCTGGATGTTTTTGCCGACCCTCAACGCACTTCTGAACGGATTGTGCGCGATTGCGCTCTGCGTGGGAGTGTATTTCATCAAACACCACAACAGACAAGCGCATCGCACGAGCATGCTGCTAGCCTTCGTGTTCTCTTCAATTTTTCTTATCAGCTACATCGCGAACCACGCACTCCACGGCGATACGATTTTTCCCGGCCACAGCCCGATGCGCGTTCTGTATCTTTGGATTTTAGCCAGCCATGTGACCCTTTCCATCGTCGCGTTGCCGATGGTGCTCACGACATTCTTTTTCTCGTTGACGGGCCGATTCGCGATGCACCGTCGAATCGCGCGCTTGACGTTCCCCATTTGGCTCTACGTTTCGATCACCGGCGTGGTGGTCTTCGTGTTCCTCAAGATATATGTCTACTAATCTGGCGTTGATCCGCCCTGATTTAACTGACCCAGCACTCGCCTTTCACCGCATCGTCAATCCCGGCGCGAATTCCTGTTAGGTAGCGTCGGTGAGCAAACCTGGATATTATTCACAGCGCACAGGTGGAAATAAGGGATGAGGTCTCAGCCAAACGAGATTCGTGTGGTTCTATTTGATGTTGGAGGCGTGCTGGTCGAACTTTCCGGGCTAGCAATGCTGCTCTCGTGGCTCGGTCATCGCGTCACCGCTGAACAGGTCCGCACGCTCTGGCTTACCTCACCCATAGTGAGATCATTCGAGACTGGAAAGATGCAACCCACAGCATTTGCTGAACAGATGATCAGTGAGCTGACCTTGCAGGTTGGCCGCGAAGAGTTTTTGACTGAGCTGTACATCCGGAGTCAACGAATATTGCCGGGGGCAGTCGAGCTGGTGAGACGTGTTCCTCGCTATTACGTGCGCGCTACTCTATGCAATACCAACGCATTGCAATGGCCGAGCTTGATAGAGCAACGCGACCTGATCGGAGCGTTTGATCAGCATTTCGCTTCGCACCTGACTGGCAAAATCAAGCCCGATGAGGAAGCATTTCAACACGTTCTGGCTACACTCGGTTGCGAAGGCCCCGAGACGTTGTTTTTGGACGATAGCCAGCTCAACGTTGCGGCCGCAAAGAGAGTTGGGATGCACGCCTTCCAGGTACAGGGACCTGTAGAGGCCGAACACGTTCTGCGTGAGGCCGGAGTGCTGCGTGTGTTGCGAACTCGTAAATCAGGAGTTTCCCATTGATCGTTTTCCACCGCCAGCACATTATTGGTTTCCCTGATCCGACGGTTAGCGAATAACAGGCACCCCTTCCCTAATCGTGTAAAGGAAGGGTTGCCGACGATTCTGAAAGTTGATGGCGATAAACGCGAAGACTAATGGTCACAAGAGGACCAATTTTTGCAACTAGTAACGATAAGGCGTCTTGTGGTCAGTGATTCATCACAAGCGAGCCGGTCGTTTCTGGTTAGGGAAATTGCCCAGGCTGTATGATTTCTGCATGGCCGCTATCGAGACGTGCGCATGAATGTAAATCGGCGGAGTTTTCTGGTGCAGGCTGGCGCGGCGTCCTTCAGCACAGGGATTCTGGCCACACACGCGTTGGCTGCGGATGGTGTGAGCGCAATGGATCGTGAGCGGATGCGATCCGTGGCTGCCTTCACGGCGGAGACGCTGAGCACGGATCATCCGATGCCGTTCGGGGCAGACATTGTGAGCACGGCTGCCGGCGAGCGGCTTATGCGCGCGGTGAATCGCGTGGGTCCCGACCACGATCCCAGCGCGCATGCCGAAACCCTGACAATTCGTCTCGCTTGCGCAAAGCTGGGCTCGGGATCCCTCAAGGGCTACACCCTGTATACGACTTGCGAGCCGTGTGCGATGTGCATGGGCTGCGCTCTCTGGTCGGGCCTGGACAGACTGGTCTTCGGTGCCACGATTGCCGATGCGGGGCGGTTCGTTTCACAGATTAGGATCCCGGCGAAAGAGGTAGCCCGGCGGACCGACCTGCAATGTGTGGTGGCTGGGCCGGTCGAGCGCGAGGTTTGCGTGAAACTCTTTACCGATCCGCGCATGCAAAAGGCGTTTGCAATGTGGAAGAAGCATTGAGCGAACTCTGGGGTGTAAAGTCAAATATTCTGTAACCCTGATGACTGTCGCTTCTGCTGGCGCATCGATAACAGTAAGCCGGGCTTGTGTGCATCGATTCCAGAAACTCCTGGATCACGGGGCTAACCGGAAGTTATCCGTTCGTCCGTCGGATTAGTACCGACAAAACGCGCTTGTGTCCACGAATAATGTAGTTCCCGGTTGGTCCGCAAACCGAGGTAAAACGAGTTCTCGTTCCTCTGCACCTATTGCGCTAAGGCACAGCCGTTGAAAAAAATGCCCTTCAAAACCAAGCTCGGCCAATGAATCGAACCTGTCTCCGCTGGAAACTTGATCGCTTCACTCTCCACGCCCCAGCTGAGCCAGGAAAGGAATTGTTCCTTCCCGGCCTTAACCAGCACCGGGTCACATCCGATACCGAGAGCAGGTATGATCGCCTGATGCGTTTCCAGTTCGCTTGCAAACCAGTCAGCCCATTCCGGCATTCCCGGAATCCCATGAATATGGGCAAGAGAAGCCCAGATGAATCCATTTTCTGAACTTGCCAGCAGAGTTCGTCCCGAACTCGTCGATACGTTGCTCGAAGCAAATTCTTCTGACAGCGCGATTAGGTGGCGTAGGGGTTTCTTGCGTCCGGCAAGCTGTACCGAGCCTTTGAAGCACTGCGCGTTTCGTTCGAGGCAGACTCGAATCGGCCGGACGCCTGGCCCCTCCACCATGAACCGGTCTCCCAGGGAAATCGCTGCGCTGACCGCCGCAATCTGCGTGTCCCCTCCAATCACGGAAATGAGATGGGCTTTCGCCTGTCGCGGTGGATCGGGCAACACCTCTCCGATAAAGCGATCCAAGCGTAGCCTGATGCTGGTTGTCGTTTTTTCCGTGCTCTTCACATAAGTCAGCCAGCCGAATCGAAGGTGAGCGTTCCTCATTCTGACTCCTTCTTTTCGTGAGTGAGAACCAAGATCCTTCCGTTTGCAAAGACCAAGGTCAACTCATGCGAAAACCGCTCCCGGTCATGCAGGATCTTGGTTCCGTCCTCTTCCTCTTCTTCCCAATGGTCGGTGAATTTTACAGAGTGCCAGTGGGCAATGTGACGATCTTCTCCTTCCCCGAATACGCCATTGAGCATTCCCGCTGTGCAGAGCAATCCGACATGACCACCGTGCAGTGGCGTGAGCGGCCGGCCTCTGACGTCATTAAGCTTGGGTAGAATCACACGGCCCGCCTGACGATACGCGGCTGATTCCAATAACAGGTCCTCCACTTCGTCCAGTGGAATACCCAGGTTGGTCAAGACCGCCGGCTCTGAAGAAGGAACTTCGTAGCGCCCCTCAGCAGTGTCGCCCAGAGGCTCAAGCTCACTCTTCGTTGCCAGCCCTTCGAGGTAGCGGACTCCCTCTAACAAGGCAGCGTCGGAAACCTTGGCTTGTCGTTTGCGGCGTGTTGCCAGCACTACAATCTGTTTGTATTGCACGCAAGTGGGCTCGGTGAGCCTGAAGACGCGGAAGTCAGTAAAATGTTCACTCAAGAGTCTGGCACATTTCGCCAGGTACAACTGCGGGATGACAAACAGCAACACCCCTCCAGGTCTGAGCCAGCGATAGGTATGTTCCAGAAAGACCAATTCCAGTCTCTGATTGTTGCTCTCTCCCGATTCCCAATCGTACGGAGGATTCAGGTAGATCAGAGACACCGCCTCCGGCGGGCACCGGACATCCATGGTGTTGGCCTGTAAGGTCTCGATTCCCAAGGCGCGCGCTTGTTCGGCTCGATCGGCATCGATTTCGATTCCATAGCGATGAGCGGTCACGCCAGGAAGCAGGTGAGTGAATGCCGCGCCATCGCCCACGCAGGGGTCGAGTGCCGAGAATTCCGGGGCGAAAGCAAGAAAATTCCGCAGCCTCGCGGCCTCCGGCGCCGGTAACGGGAAAAATCCCAGCTTGATTTTTCCAGGCGGTCTCATTTCGCCACCCCATTAAGCGCCTGCGTCACGAGATCTCCAATTCCATCTGAATCGGATCTATCGCTCACCGCGATGAACGAGCAGAAACCGTTCACTGGGATCGGCCGCTCATCTTCAATTCGGTAGCCGCGCTCGATGTGCTGTTGTTTTCGTTTCTCAAACAAGTCGGCTTTCGTGGTCACACGAATTCTCACGACCATCCTCATTTCCGGTGGGATTGGTAAAGGGTAGGTCTGGCCTTAGCTCAGCTCAGGCGTACTGCCCGACGGAACTGGCGGGAAATGATCCTTTAACCCGATCACTGACAGGGGTCGCTTACCGCAAGCGTTGGCCGTACATCCAACGCTCGGGGCTGATCCGCGCCAGCCATTCCTGGACAGTTGGAAGCCGTCCCAGGTCTTCTTTCACATGCTGTTCTCCGAGGTAGCGAACGGGAACGGCGGTACCGTCAAGGTTCGAGATGGTCACGCCAAAGATGCGTTCGGCGAGGAAAATTCCTTCGGTGTGATGGCGCAGGGCGCGGTGGCGGAAGTCGGCGAAAAATGCCTTCGATTCGTCGAACCAACGGTGGATCGCGAGGTAGTCCTCGGCTTTGCCGCCGAATTTCTTGGCGCTGTTCCGTGCGTGTTCAATGGGGTGGGCCATAGCTAGATCTCGTATGTGCTGGTCGTGTAATCCTCAAAACGGTCGTTGCGCTCAACCGTGATCTTCCGCGCGGCGACGTCGAGGACCACGTCGCCGAAGCCGCCGCAGTCGTTTTCATAGCCCATCGGGACTAAGGTTTCGAAGTGCTCCTGGAGGTAAGCTGCGTCGTGGGCAACCGGCTCGTGTTCTTCGTAGGCGTAGTATTCCGAATCAAAGCACCGCACTTCTTCGGTGACGCCGCTGTCACCGTAACCGTCAAAGTGAACGGCAACGAAGGTGACGGCCGCCGCGGCAAGGTTCTCGCATTCCGCGAGGATGGCAGCTTTGGCTTGGGCCTCTTCGAGAGATAAGGGTTCGGAGTTTGTCGGCTCGATGTCCGTCATGCTCAATCCTCCTTCTGCAAGTTCTTCCAAAGGATTTTTCTCAAGTGTCTATGGACCTATGGCTGCGTCTGCTCGTCGACTTCTTTTTCAAGAGCGACCACTAAAGTGTGCAGAGCATGAAGATCCTCGAGCTTCGCTGGTGGCGCATTCAACGAAGAGATGACTCTCTGGACGGTTTCCGGTGCGAGTCTTGCCTGCGCTGCCTCTAAGCGCGCCATACCTCGCTCCGCGCCCTGCATCTGCGCCAAAACCTTCTCCAGCGCGGCGGTTTCTTGGATCTGTTGGGGACTCCAGGCTCGGGCAACATTCTTCAGTAAGGCACGATAGAGACGCTTACCAATCTTGTTCTCTGTGGCTTCGATCGCGACAACCAGACTTTGCCGATAACCGTTCGTCGCTGGGCCCGTGTGCCCGGCATTCCCGGCGTGCCCGTTGGCCCGAACGAGCGCGTGACGATTTCGCTTCGGCTTCGGCCGGAGCCCGGTAAGCCAGCCGTTCGGTGTTGCCCATCGCGGCAGCTTCGGGATCTTGGTGGGCAGACGGTGCTCGCCCAACTCAACCCATTCCCCATCGATGTCGTATAGATAGCGTCCCAGTCCAAAACAAGACAGGGCGCGTTTAAATGCCTGGGCTTCTGCAGCCGTCAGAGCATTCTCTTTGTCCGACCACTCCTCTCCGGTGCCGGAGTTTGTCCCAATGCATGCAATGGTCACTTCGCATGTAACCAAGATTTTCGCCGCCGGTCCCCGTTTAGCGCGCTGAACGGGAGCACTGGCCTGTACAGCGTATTTGCGGCTCCAGCCGGCGGGAGTAAACACGTCATTGAGCCGATCGCTGTAAGCACGAGGGTCGGCGTACGGGAGCATCAGCCCACGCGTTCCGTCATCGCTGTATTCAGTGACGCGCCACTGAATAACGATCAAATCAAACGGAATCGCCAATGCCTGCAAAACTTCGTCCAGTTGCTCGTGCTTTGGACCATGTCTTGGAACGTTCGGTGCCGATGCCGCGGAAGGCAAACCACTCTCCACTGGGCTAGGAATGGAATTCATCTGGAGTCTCCTTCGGTCAAGGAGTCTGGGCTGATCTAGCATGCCGGCTCTGGATTGTTCGGCGAGTGACTGCGCTGAACGGCTTTCAAGCCGGGATTTCGCGTCTCCAGCGACTTCCAGCGTCAATCACTCGCGGGACAATCCGTCCGCGCGGGGATCGGGCAGCTTCAATCACTCCGTAATGCTAGAAGGACAGGACCCGTTCGCTTGGCTGGCGCAACGAGTTTCGAAGAGGTGCTCTTATGTTTCGATTTGAAGCAGAAGATGAACGGCACACGGGCCCGAGCTTACGAATTGCTCGTTGAGCCGGGCGCCAGCCGGGATTCAATGCGCTCACGGCTCTGCTGGTCTCCGAAATAACAGAGGCCCACTAGTTCCTCGCCAGCCTCGGCGACTAGCCGGACGAGTTGCTCACGGTCGATGGAATAGACCGTACACGACTGCGCGGCGCGGAACTCAAACCGTGCGCCTGCGTCGCAGGGGTCGTCAGGAAACGTAATTTCGATGTGCTCTCTTCGACGTCCCAGCTCGAGGAGGAAGCAGGGCACTACAACATTCGAGATTTGCAAGATTTCCTCCACGGTCGCAGATTCCGCGGGAGACCCTCTGAGGCCAGCAAAGACGTAAGAGATCAGACGGGCCCTGGTCCGCTCCCCCCATGAGTCCGGCTGCACCGCGAGTTCAAGGATCTGCTCGTTCAGTGGCGCCAGGAAGCGAGCGAAGCCCATTTGCCTCAGATTTTCCACGAAAACAGAAGAACTATCCAGCAGGTGCTCACATTGTTCAAAGATTTGTGCCGCCTCTTTCGATCCGATGCGAGGGACTTTTTGTCTATTCCGTCCCCGATTTCCGGGTGTGGCATCAGGCATATTCACCCCTCTTTCCTGGTGACCTGGACGGTTCCGAGTTGGTGCGGCCACGAGAGGTACAGGAATTGTGGGCGGGACATTATAAAGCGCAAAACGCTTGTGGATTCGTTTTGAACCTGAGCTGAAACAAAAGGCACATAGGTGGCCAAGTTAACCCGCAGAAAGGATCGTGTCACATCTCTGTCCCAGCAGTTGTGCCAGGACCTCCGAGTCGCGGGCGGCATCTACAGGGTCCCGACACAAGGCGGAGCGAAGTGCTGTTTTAAGCCAGAAAGAAGCGGCTGGGTCGGCAAGAATTTCGTCAATGCTTGGTAGATCAACCGGTCCCGCGCTCTGGCACATTTCAAGGCCCTTCAGATCGCTTAGCCAGCAATTGCATTGACATCCGCGCTCCGCTCGTCGGTTACATCAAGAGTGCTGCGATCCTCCAACCGGTTAGGGGCAATTAGCTTGGGTCCGAGCAAATGACAATGACGGCAGCCGACGCAGCACACAGCGGCCGTAATTCGGTGGGCAGCATCTTGGAAGTCGTTTGGTAACACCACACATTCCCCCGCCCGCGTGTAGAAAACGGGACAGACGGTGCCGCGGTACGCAACATCTTTCCCCCACAGGTCCATCTCCAGGCCGCCCCTACGGCCATAAAAAATGACCAAGCTTTCCAGATGTGGCCTCTGGCTATCCCCCGATGTTGCCAAATGGTGCCGGGTGATGAGCAGATCGTACGTCCGCTCGATCCGAAGCATTTGCAGTCGGACCAGTACCGGCGCGATCACGATCGCGTGCACACCGTTTACGCCAATGCTGTCCACGCGCTGCAGCCAAGGCAATGCGTTACCTTGTTCATCCACGTAGCTCGCGTACGCGCCTATCTCGGCGACCGCGCCGCCCGATTCGACTCCGCGGAGCACGTACTTCTTTGCCAAGTGTTGATGTTCGATTGACACCGAAGGCTGACAATAGATGCCGGCCGTTCGTAGACACTTCAACGTCATTGGAGGGAGCCGTAGTCCCTGACGTGCCAACACTTCGGCCTCCAGACGCCTATTGTGCATGGTGAGCTGAGATTCCATATTCAATCAGCCTCCTGACTCGAATCGGGTGTCCCAAGGCCGCGCGTATCATTTCCTTGGTGCAACCGGCCCAGCACTTGTACTTGCGCGAATCCGAAACCGAAATGGCCAGATTGTCACCGCTGCGATCCCGTCCATGATCCGCACAGGATGGACAACGCGCCCAGTAGTTTCCGCCACGCGTGCATGTCGGCCGGACGTGGTCGAGGATGCGAAATTGTGGGCGCGTCAGATCGCAAGGCGGCAACTCAACTCTTGGCTTCGGACGAAACTCTTCCGGCATTTCGAGTCCATCGATGAACCGCCCCATTTCGTTTTCGGTGATCTTGCGCAGACGCTCTAGATACTTGAGTTGCGCTTCGAGCCGGTAGTCTGCCCCGTAAAACCAGTAACGCCTTTCAGTAGCACGATGGATTCCGAGCGGCCCCCGAATCGCGTTGCCGAACTGGTCAGGGCCGAGTTCATCTTGACGCGGAAATACTTCGATTCCTTCCGCCAGACCAGAGCCGCCCTTTACCGGCACTTTCAAACGAAGCGCCAGGTTGTAGATGTAGATTCGGCAGTGCCTTGCGAGCAATGGCGTGTCGGCAAAGATCCAGAGGTGAGCGCCGCGCCGCGACTTCTCCAGCGCGGCCTCGACTCCATCCTGACCCAACTCCCATTGCAACTTAAGAAGATCTTCCATTGCATTCTCATAGTCGGCATCGATCGCCACCCACTTGGAACGCTGCGTCTTCGGATTTAGGGCGTAGATGCCAATGGTCAGCTGCCCGTTCAAATGCTCGCGGATGGTCTGGGGTGAAATCCGGCGATCCCGCTTCGGACGATAGTAGTAGTGTTTCCCGTTGGCGCCCGGTTTGTGGGACTGCAGGGTGTAGGCCAGGCGATTTACGAACAATGAGAAATATCTCTGTGCCATTTCCGCGCTCGCTTGGTCTACTCCTTTCATAAAGCCTCCTCTATACGCTGGCTGTTACGCCGTCGCATGTTTCGCGACGCCCCTCCGTAAAAACGCCGGATGTGCAGTCCACGAGACAAGGTTGTATTCCGTAACAAGCTCGTCGAACTCGGCTGCAGTCAGGCTGTCGTCACGCCCCAGGTCGAAGACCACAAAGTAGAAGACTTGGAGCTCGCGGTCGTACAGATAAATGGCGCCGGACGCAGGCTCGTCCGGTACGGTTTGTAGCAACAAGACGCCCTTGGGCATTTCAATCCAGCGAGAAGCCTGGCCCTCGCCGAGGGTGATGAAAACTTTCATTACGTGCTCGACATTGGCCTCCTTGCGCAGACCAATCTCCTCCGCTGTAAACAGCGGCTCAAAACTTACAGCTCCTCTGCTTTGAGACATGATGTCTTCCTCCTTAATCTGCCCTGATTTGCCCCGACGGTCCGAGAATAGGCACGCAACCGATTGCCGGCAGAGCCGGGAACGCTCCTTTATTCGGATTCCAATTGCGAAAGGCGCGCAACAGCATGTGACTGTGACGATCGCAGACTGTGCTGATTTAGCGAACAAAGATGATGCCGACTCGCGGAAATCGAATTCACTGCTGCCGCGCAGAGTTGCGCAGTGGTGTGAGTGGGGAGACATCAATTGCTCGTCGACATGAGACTGGAGGTCGCGAAGCGACGCATGTGCTGGCGTTAATCGCCAAGTGGATTCGCTTGCCGATGGGGCGCCTGCGGATGAGCAGAAGTTAGCGCCGGGGCCGGTGCATAAACTAACCGGAACCGGATAATTTTGTCGAATCAGCGGAAACGGAATCGTGCGGGCCGAAGTGAACCCAGCAATATAAAACCACGTCCGAGCCCAGGGATATGCATGTTCTAGCAAAGTCAAAATGAGGGGGTAGTCAGGACGCAACTCAATGAACGTCGGCATGTTACCGAATCCCCAAAAACGGCATACCTATCGCGTCCAGACCGCGTAAAGACGGTGAGAAAACGGCAATGATAAGCCAATGAGAGGGCAACGCACCGAACATCGATAGAATTTTCATTGAAGCAGTTCCCGGAATCTTGTCCCAGTGGCGTCCCCGCGGACAAAGACCCTGGTTTCAAGAAGTGTCTGCCTAAAATCTCTGGCGTTGGCAAATGCCAACTTTTTGGGTACGGATTCAAACTCATGGATGAGATGAACCAGCACCTCCATTCCGGATGTCAGATACAACACGCAGGCAATTTGGCGTTCGGCATGAAGCGCAGCGCGTACCCGTTCATATTGCTTCGAGCTTTTTAGAGTGCGCTCATATTCCAGTGCGAATCGTGCTCTGTTATCGCCGATCCATACGTCAACGATAGCGTCGTAATCCTTTTCGTAAGGAGACCGCGAGATCGTATTGAAGGAGGCGACTTCGACTTCCGATTGCCAACTGGCAAGCAGGTTCTTGTGCGCCAAAGCGAGCTGGATTGCGTTCAATTCGAGCGCGTGAAAAACCTGGGAAGAGTGAGGCAAGTGCTCAGTATTCGATTGCAAGACTGTAGTGAACTGGCCATGATGTTCGAGCAAAGCAATGCCTTCTTTGGTGATCCGATAGACGGCCGACCCCGCGCAAAAGACTCCGCCACAGATGCTGATGTGACCCGACTTAGCGAGCCGCCTGACGCGCCAATTGAAACTGTCCCGCGAACGATCCGAACCGCCAAACTTCATCAACTCAAACAACTGGTTATGGCTGACGAACCGCGAATTGCGGACCTGGCGTAATAGGGGAATATCACGCTCCGGATTGATGACCAGGCCGCCCTTGGCATAGCGCATAATCGGTAACCTTCAGTCGAGAATTTCGTCTTCGAGCAAGTGCAGTGAAGCGCCGTGCCGCAGATTTGGCGCAACCATGAGTTGCCAAATGCCGAGACCGCTTCGCAGCCGGTCGCCCGCCTTCATCAGCAACATTGCTTCCTGTTCTTCGCCTAAGTGGCTCACAGCGATAGGAATTGGAGATCCTGATCGGTCAGAGCCGTCGAAGCGAAGCGAGCCGAACCTGCCGCTTGATACGACCAACAGGAAATAATCAGGCCGGCACGATTTGGCGACTCGCCGTCGAAACAGCACCCGATTCCCACCGCGCGCAAAGACAAGATCGCTGCATTCGAAGACCTCCCCAATGGAGCGGCTAGGGAAATGCGGGTTGAAGTCTCCCACTCCGTTAAATCGGATCAAGCCAGGAACTACCCAGTAACGTCTCATCTTGTTTCCGCGCCGCACGCCGGTGGAATTGAAGTAGGCTGCGTGCCTGGTATAGTGGTGGCGGTCATGGGAATCACGGCCGAACCGCGCCCACCAGCTACTGCCGAACTCCAGGATCTTGACCAACATCATTGAGATACTCCATCAGTTCGCGATTGATGTCTCTCATGGCGCGAATGCGGTCCGTCGATGGAAGCTTGGAGACACTTCCCACCCTCTCGACGATAGAGGGCGGGATATCCATCTTCTGCTGGGCGAAGTACTGGCAGAGATCGGCAAAGCGCATGCTTTCCTCTGCGAACTCCTTTTGTTCGGCAGGCAACGAATCCAGCCGCTGCTCGCGCTCGCCGCGGTCCTCGATCGCACCCAACTCGCCCCCCGGCTCGAACTTGTCGAGCGCGCCGGATTTTCTCTTCGACCGGTTCGCCTTTTCGTCTTCCAACATCTCTTTGCGAGCTCCTTCCTGATTTGCGTTGCCGAGCTAGACTCCTTTCAGGCTGCGGTTTCTCTGTTGCTCTTCCTGGAGTCGCCGGTCGGATTCGTTTAACTGACGGCGCAATAGTTTTGCCTCATCCTGGGACCGGCCAAGTTGTTGCTCCAGCGAATTGACCTTCATGACCAGGTCCACATCTGGCTTGAAGAGTCCGATCTGATTGGCGGGTGAAGTTGTGGTCGCTGCTCTCGTGGAACGGAGAGACGCGGATTTGGCATCGCTGCCCTTGATTGATGCTATCTGGCTGGCCGGTATGCTGGATGCTCGGCTACCGACAGTCTCGGCTACGGGACGTTCCTGCGCCTCAGCAGGTGAGACCTGGGAACGGAGCGCAGATTCTCTGAGCGCGGTTAACGAGTCCATCAAGCCGCGATTCTTGCTGGTGGCCTCCTCCACTTGGGCATTTGCCCGCGACAGGCTGTTCTCGTACTGCATGAGCACCTCCGCCCCTGTCCACTCCCGAACGGTTTGTATTCTGTGCTGGTACACAATGATGATGAACAGGCATGCCAGCAACCCTAGTGCAATCAAGTTCGACCAGAAGTAGCCGTTCCTCACGGTCTCATCGACAAGGATTTTGCGGCCTTCGTCAAGACACTGCCCGTAGTCCTTGTCGGAGGCATTGAGAGTCTTCAGCTCGAAATCGACAAAGCCATCCTTCGGCTTCGAAGCTGGGGCTTGGCCGGCAAGATCGCCGGCGGGACGGCGCTCCCGGGCAAAGCAAACCAGCGGCAGCATCGTCAAGAAGAGGACGGCAACGGCAATCCGGGATGTACGGTTCACATCCATGTCAGGCGGCCAGTGCGTGTGGCCAAGCGGCCAGTGCGGCGAACGACTTCGGGGTCTTTGAAGCGCAGGTTCGCGCCTTCAACGTGAGACGC
>Ga0307478_10000402_pt1 | contig 46013 bp, 44 predicted proteins | sample atmos_gasesECM4C_2_FD_203713 | JGI IMG/M metagenome (GOLD analysis project Ga0307478, IMG submission 203713) | Hardwood forest soil microbial communities from Morgan-Monroe State Forest, Indiana, United States - atmos_gasesECM4C_05 | ecosystem: Environmental > Terrestrial > Soil > Temperate...
CGGTCGGCGCGCTTGAGCAGCGCGTCCATGTTCTGCAGCGTACTCTGGCTGGAGCGCACCACCTCGTTGAAGTCCGGATGCACGCGCGTCGGAAGTTGATCGCCATCCTGCGCCAGAGCCGCGATGGCCTGCGAACTGTCGATATCGATGTAAGTTTCGCCGAGTACACCGGCAGTGTCCAACGAAGTAAGAGAATCACGGCGCAGATTAAATCTGTATTTTGTGCCCACCTTCATCACGATTTCGACAGGCGTGATCTGCTTGTCTTTATCGGGGACGATGCGAATCGCCGTAACGTTGCCGATGTCCACGCCGTTCAACCGTACCGGCGCGCCTTCGCGCAAACCCTCGGCATTGTCAAAAAACGATACCAGCGTGATGCGACTCGAGAAGAAGCCGCCCGTTCCCGACATCAGAAATAAGAGCAGCGCCAACACCAGGCTGGCGAAGATCACCGTAAGACCAACTCGAAGTTGCGACCACTTGAGCTGCTTCTGGCTCGGCAAATGATTTCCTCAGACCGCTATACTTTATCTGTGTGCTTCTTGGCCGAGGCGGGAGACCGCAATTCTGCTGCCGCCCCTCGCAGCATGATAACAAACTGCCCCGTTAAGTGCGTCGGGGATGCAGAGCCGGCAGCATCAGGAGCGCGAGTAGATAGGCGCCAACTCCGCACGCCAGTGTGACCGTCAAGCCAAACTGAATCGCAATCACCATCGCCAGCACCGAACCTAGCACGCTGGCCGCTGCGTTCATGGCCCACGCCCACTCCACGGCATTGTCCGTTTTGCCGCTTCGTACGCCACCAACCGATCTTGCAGCGAAGGCACGCAAGCCGGTTGGGAAAGGCATTCCCATCACAAAGCCGAGAGGTATCAGCAACACGCCGCTCACTGCCAACCGGTATCCGAATCCCAATCCAACCCACGCTGCCAGTCCACGCGGCAACCAAAATACATCGGCCACCAGCGCGATAACGACCAGCGCTAGTGGCATCCACGCCATTTCAGTCTGCTGAAGCCAGCGGCGAGAAAATAAGCTCCCAGCTCCGCTCGACAGCATCAACAGAAAAATAACCACTGTTAGTGCATACGTGGGATGTCCTAAAAAAAGCACGAAGCGCTGGATGAATGCAATTTCCACCAGAATGTAGCCCAGGCCCACGGCAACGAAATAAAGCAGCGGAGCGGGCAACTGTCGCCCTCCATGCAGCGCCAGCGGCAAAATCAGAAATCCCAGCACCGACACAACCGAGATCACCAGGACGACAATCAGAACCAGCACTCCCAGGTTTACCTTCCAGTCGATCCCCTGTTGCACTTCCTCCCCAAGAATCTGTTTGGCTTTGAGCGTGAAAAAGAAAAATGGCGCGTTGTCTGTAACCGGCGTCACGTTGTAGGCATAACTCTGCGCAAACCGGTAAGGATCGTTGCTCGCAATCAGATCGGAAAATGCATTGCGGCCTGCCCCACCAGCCGCCTCCGACGGAACATAGAGGGGATGGAGTTCGTCAAATCGTCTGAAATGAGCCTGTACCGTGGATTCCTCCGCCTCGGTGAAAGCGGTCTTTTTCGCCAGCACGACGACTGGAATTCCATCTTCATCGAGTGCCCCTTGCGAAGCCACGATGAAGTTACGGGCTGGATTCACGACGCCCAGACTATGCAACGCCTGCATCGCCACGGCCACTACGCGCAACGCCTCGCGCGGCTGGCGGAACTCCCATCGCGTGATGGCGACCATTCCATCCGGTCTGAGGTGCTCGAAATATTCCCGAAAGGCTTCCACCGTATAGAGATTGTTTTCGCTCAGCGCGAACGCACCCGCTGCTGTCGATGCCCAGGTGTCCACCAGCGTCATTTGCACCACGTCGAACTGCTGTGGCGTCGAGCGCAGGTACGAGCGTCCGTCGGTCACGTGGATGTGCACCTCAGGCCGTTCGTAGAGGTGCATTGCGTAATCGGCATAACGCCCGCGCATGATGGTATCGGCAATGATGGGATTAATTTCAATGCCGGTCACGCTGGGACTGCCATTCGCCACCGCGCGCACCACATCCACTCCTCCGCCGGGGCCGATGATTGCGAACTCTCCACGAGGCCGCAGAACATTGGCCAGCGCCGGCGGAGCCGACATCAGATCATGCTCCCACTGGGAACCGCGCCAGTGTGTAAGATCGCAATTCATTATGTAGGTGGAAGCGTCGGCGTCGATGACGATGGCTTTGGCTTGGCCCTGGCGATCGACTTCCACGCGCGACAACGCATTCCAGCGCGAAAATTCAACCCAGGCCGGGTCGCGAAACATTCCCTTGGCATAAACCACATCGATCAGCCGGTTCGAATGGTTCGCGCCAATCAACAACACCAGAACCACAACCAGGCCAGCGGTCATTTTGCGCACTCGTGGCGATGCCGTCCAGACCACCGCAGCCACAGCCATTACCACGGCTGCCGCCAGAATCGTGTTCGGACCTCCCAGCCAGTTCAGCAGCGGAACCACTGCCAGGCACGCTAGCGCTCCGCCGCTTAGGTCCGCCCCATACAAGCGTGATACTCGCCAGGTTTCGCGCGCAAAAACCACTGAAAACAGCAATCCCGTTATGAAAAATGGCAGAGCGGAAACCACGTAAATAGCGCTTAGATGAAGGAAGTTGATTCCAGTCACGTTAAGCGCCACCGTCACATGCAGCACAACCTCGAGCACGACAAAGATCAGAATCGCGCAATCGATGCAGAGACGCGCCGCCAGCGTACGGCTTTCGGTCTTAGCCAGTCGGTCCTTCAACAGATATGCAAACACTCCGCCGGCGCCCAACCCCAGCAGTGCGATCGAAATCGCCAGAAACGCGAAGTGATAAAAGAGGACGACCGAGAACAACCGCGTGAGCGCCAACTCCAACAACAGAGCCGCAAAGCTCGTCAGCCCCAAACCCACAAGAAGGGTGCGTTCGGGAATCTCCGTAGAGGAACGGACCGGTGCTGCAGCCTGAATGGTTGCGGACATGATGGAATGGAATGCGACAGTCTAGCAGAAGCAAGCCCATAAAATTTTGTCATTCCGAAACGGGCTGAAGGCCCGCTGAGGAATCTGCTGTCGGCTCACACCGCATGGCGGCGGGTGCCCGATGCCACTAGCTCTCCAGAATCACCTGCGCAATGGCCTGTTCGGCAGTATGCGAAATCGACAGCGCCGAATTTTTCACGCCCAGCTTAGCTACGATCTCGCCGGCTTTTCCGTGAAAACTCATGGTCGGACGCCCGCCCGGCAGCCGAGAAACCTCGCAATCCCGCCAGCGCACGCCACGACTCCAGCCCGTGCCCAAGGCTTTCATGGCCGCCTCTTTGGCGGCAAAGCGTGCCGCGTATCGCTCTACACGGTTCGCCTTCGAGTCGCAGTAGCGGATTTCCCCAGCCGTATAAATTCGCTGCAGGAAACGATCGCCGAAGCGCTCAATCGATTGCCGGATCCGCGGAACCTCCGCAATATCAATGCCTGTGCCGACGATCATTTTTTTCGAAACCTGGAGCTTCTCGAACCTACAACAGCCGATCGCCACGGTAAATCAGTTCGCCATCAATGATGCGCGCTTCCGCAGTCAGCCGATGCGGTTTCACCGGGCCTCTCCCGTCGATGTGCACCACCTCATGCCCGTGTGCGACCAGCCAGTCAGAAACCAGCATACGGTGGCAGCGGAAGTATACGCGCTCGGCGCACATGTAAGTAGTGCGCGAAGCCTCGGCAAGCGCGATGAGTTCCGCCATCGCATTTTCGAATTCCGCAGTCAGCATATAGTCGCTGTAATTGCGAAAGGATGGATTGCGAAGCGCCACATGAGGTGAGTCATCCCGAATTTTCTTGCGGTAACCGCCGAGAGCCTTCATCCAGAGATAACGTACTCCCACTCCAGCCAGGCTATTTTCCAGCGACTCGCGATTGAATTGCGGGAGCCGCCGTGACATCGGGAAGGCACGAATATCGACCAGCGTTTGAATTTCATGCGCCTGAAGCGTCTCAATCAGATCTTCGATCGGGCGAGTCGAATGTCCGACGGTGTAAAGACGGGGCACTACCCTTCGATGCAGGAGAGTTACATTGCGATGCGATTCAGGGCCGCGGCGACCGCAGCATCTTGCTGCGGAAACACAGTACGCAAATCCAGCACCACATGGCCCTCTTCAATCCGAGCAATGATCGGAGGATCCGAGCCTCGAAGCTGAGCCGCCAGTTCGTCGGCGCTGAGTCCCTCACAAGACAACGCCAGCACCTGCGCCGGCAGAACTGCAGACGGAGCCGCGCCCCCGCCAAGAACGGACTCGCCGTCTACGATTTCAATTTTCAACTTTGCAGCCGTAACTCTTGCCGCGAGCGCCTCGGCCCGCTGGCCGATGTCGTCCCTGGAGAGCCGCATCATGCGCAGCGCGGGAATCGCATCATGATCGCCCCGTACGTATGCGAGGAGCGTTGCTTCCAGCGCCGCATAGATCAGCTTGTCCACTCGCAAAGCACGAAACAATGGATTGGCTCGCATGCGCGCGACCAGCGCTGGATCGCCGCTGATCAGCCCCGCTTGCGGCCCTCCCAGCAGCTTGTCGCCGCTATAAGTAACGATATCGACGCCGCTGCGAAGGCTATGCAGCACGCCCGGTTCGTCGTTAATTCCAATCGAGTGCAAATCAAGCAGTGCGCCACTGCCCAGGTCTTCCATCAGGGAGATGCCGCGCCGGTGCGCCAGAGCGGCAAGTTCCGCTGTAGGCGCTTGTTCGGTGAAACCGGAGATCTCGAAGTTTGAGCGATGCACTCGCAGTAGCAGTCGCGTTTTTTCGCTGATGGCGCCCTCGTAATCGGCAATCCGGGTCCGGTTCGTAGTGCCCACCTCGCGCAAGATCGCGCCGGACTTTGCCATCACCTCTGGAATGCGAAACGAACCGCCAATCTCCACCAGCTCACCGCGGGAGACGATAACCTCTCCACCATCAGCCAGAGTATTCAGCGCCAGCAAAACCGCAGCAGCATTATTGTTCACGACGATCGTGGAAACAGACTCGCGCACCTTGTTCTCGAACCCGGCGTTCAGCAGTTGCCGAAACAATCGTTCAGCATGCGCGTCCCGTTTGCCGCGAGTGCCCGTGGCCAGCTCAAACTCCAGGTTGGAATAACTCGCTGCAGTCTCCCAGATGTGCTCGATCGCAGCATCGCTCAGCGGAGCCCGTCCGAAATTTGTGTGCAGGATCACCCCGGTCGCGTTGATCAGCGGCCGCAGAGAGTAATCCAGAGAGAGGCGAACTTGCTTCTCCACTGCGCCGGCCATGCCCGTAAGTGCGAGTTCCAACCCAGCTTCATCGAGCAGGCCTGCTGCGATTTCCCGCCGCAACCGGACGAGCACCACGCGCGCCGCATTGATTACAGATTCCCGTCCGGAACTTCTTACCAGGAAATGGATCGCGGGATCACGCACCACGTCATCGACTGATGGAAGCTTGCGAAAAAGTTCCGATGACGCGGTTTGTTTCACGCGAAGATTATCCCACGATCAGAATGAAACATGATTTCACCGCAAATCATCCGCTACAGCGTATGCAGGTAAGCCAGCAAATCCTGCAGATCTTCGGCACTCAACGTCTGGTTGTATCCCGGCATTTCGTGCCTGCCATAACGAATAATTTCGCTCACGCGATCGTCATTTGCCGGCAGCCCGCTGACCGGCAGATAAGGATGCTGGAAAACTCCCTTCAACCCTGGGCCTTTTCTCCCCTTCGTGGAATAGGGCCGGTGGCAACGATCGCAGTAGCTGTCATAAGTCTTGCGTCCCACTGCCTGCTGAGGATTCAGGCCAAGTTCGGCGTCCGATCTGCGCCGCTCCACATCGCACCCGGCAAGAGTGCCAAGAAATAGGAAGGCAATGACAATGACTGCATACGCCACTGACCGGTCGCACGCCGTGGTGACCCGACGATTCTTTCGGGGATCCGTCCCTCCCAGCCCCCGCACTCCCAATCCTTGACCTTCGGCCCCTCGCATCTTCACACTTCCTCTCGCATGTTCCAGGCGCTTGTCGATCGCTCGACATACAATGATCCCGACATACAATGATAAGGCAAAGCAGAAAGCTGCCTGCCCAAAGCCATGACTGTCGCCGTGAAACGGGTTTACGATTCGCCGTCGCGCTCTGACGGTGCGCGCATCTTAGTCGACCGCCTCTGGCCCCGCGGTGTTCGCAAAACAGAAGCCGACCTCGACGATTGGTTGCGCAACATCGCTCCCTCGAACGAACTCCGGCAGTGGTATCACGCGCAACCCGATCGATGGCTGCTCTTTCGCAAGCGTTATCTGAAAGAATTAACTTATCCTGACGCCGAGAGAGAATTGCAGAAGCTCTACGTCCTCGCGCAAAAGAGAAAACGACTTACGCTTCTGTTCGCCTCAAAGAACGAAAAGTATAACAATGCCGTTGTGCTTAAGGACTTGCTCAACGGAATGCGCAAGCCGCCAACCCGCACCGGTGGCCTTCGATCCCCGCGCAAGCGCGATGCCGCGGTCCGCCGCCGCAGTTGAGTTCCAGGCTTTAAGTTTCAGGTTGAAGTAGGGGTTAGGTTAATGTGGGGACAGCCGCCCCGGCTGTCCGTCGAGCGAAGCTCGACTATCCTTTAGAATCACCGCATGAGGGCAGTCTTTCAGTGGAGCCTCGGCGCCCGCACGCTGGAACTCGGCAAACGCACGCTCATCATGGGCATCGTGAACGTCACGCCCGATTCTTTTTCTGACGGCGGCTCGTTCTTCGATTCCGACAAAGCCACGACGCACGCACTGCAACTGCTCGATGAGGGTGCAGACATAATTGACATTGGCGGAGAATCCACCCGCCCCGGCGCCAGCGTCGCCGCGCAGACGACGACAAACGATAAAACAGTCCACGCCAACGCAGCCGCGATAAAACCTTCAGTCAGCGCCGAAGAAGAACTTCGCCGCGTGTTGCCCGTGATCACTGCCATCAAGAAGGCGCGGCCAGACTCAGTGATCTCCATCGACACCTACAAAGCCAGCGTCGCCCGCGCCGCAGCCGCGGCCGGAGCCGAAATTGTGAACGATGTGAGCGGTCTTCTTTGGGATAAGCAGATGGTTCGGACCATCGCTGAAATAAGATGCGGCGCCATTCTCATGCACATGCGCGGACGTCCCGAAGAGTGGCACGCTTTGCCGCCGCCCGGCGATGTTGTTCTCATGGTCAAGCGCGAACTCAGAGAGAGAGTGGAAGCGGCCGTACAAGTCGGCGTCCGCCGCGAAAGGATCGCGCTCGACCCCGGCTTCGGCTTCGGCAAGAAGTTCGAGGAGAATTATCCGCTGCTCTCCCGCTTTCAGGATTTGCAATCCCTGGGTTTTCCGCTCGTAGCCGGAACGTCGCGAAAATCTTTCATCGGCCGGATGTTGGCAAAGGACGGAAAAGACGCCGCGCCTTCCGATCGCGTCTACGGAAACCTCGCCATCCACACCGCACTGATTCTCAAAGGCGCGCACATCCTGCGAACGCACGACGTAAAGGCGTTCGTGGAGGCCGCCCGAGTAGCCGACATAATTCTCACCGCACACTGAAGCCGTTCGAAGGCCCCGGCCTTGCTAACTAGCCGCTGTTGATATTGACGTCGCGTTCTGTCCGCGCAGGCGCGTGCGGCTAACGCAACCGGCCTTCCTCCAGTAGAGTAGTTCCATGAAGCCGAGCCTCACTCAGAATTCATTCCTCCAGAAACACTCGCTCAGTCTCACAGCATTGGGTATTGTGGCGCTATTGATTGCGCTCTACTCGCGTTCCAACCCGTCCACGCATTGGGGCTCCTTTTTCGGCAACGCCATTGCGGACTGGTCTGGAGTCCTGGTCACCGTGCTCATGACGAAACATCTGTACGAAAAAGGATCGGCCGAGAGTAAGCGCCCGAAAAGCAAAGTCCTTTCGGCAACGCTCGAATTCTTATACGAGCACTCCCTTACCTTATTTCTTCTGATCACCGGGCTCGGCTGGGTGCTGGCCTTCAAAGCCATGAATCCCAACAGCAAATGGGGACAAGTCGTCGGCAATATTGTTTCGGAGTGGACCCAGATTCTGGGTCTTGTGCTGATGACCAAGCGTCTGATGGAGATAGGCTCAAAGGAAAGCTAACGAGATTTCAACGTTCAGAACCCCTTTCCCGAATCCAGCAGAATCGTCACCGGCCCCTCGTTCACCAACTCCACTTGCATCATCGCTTGAAAGCGCCCAGTTTCGCAGCGTAAGCCAGCAGCCCGAATTTGCTCTACAAAGAATTCGTAAAGCTCTCGCGCCTGCTCCGGCGGTGCCGCACCATCGAATGACGGACGCTTGCCGCGCCTCACGTCTCCATACAACGTGAACTGCGAAACCACGAGCACGCTTCCCCCAATCTCCTGCGCGCTTCGGTTCATTTTTCCTTCGGCATCTTCGAATATGCGCAGGCCGGCGATTTTTTCCGCGATGTAGGTTGCATCGGCGTCCGTATCCTCCCGGCCAACGCCCAGCAAAACCAGCAGTCCCAAACCAATCTCGCCGGCAATCTCCCCGTTCGCCGCAACCTGGGCGCTGCTTACCCGCTGCACCACAGCGCGCATAAGATTCTCCCAATTACGATTACGATTTCTGTCTTCAGCTCAAGGCGTCGGCAGCATTGACTCTTGTCCCGCCACCGCTTGCCATCGTCCATCGCGGTAAACGTAGACATCCGTGAATCGCACCCTCGCCATAATCTTGCCCTGGGCGTCCGTCGCCGTAGCCAGCCCGCGGATATAGCCGAAATCGCCGTAGACACGGGGAGTCAGCTCGCTTAATTCGTTGTGCGTGGGCCGGTGGTCGGCGGCCTTGGCCAGCGTTGTCGCACGATCGGAGATATTTCCCTGTGGATCCACGTCCTGAAATTCTTCAGCCAGCAGGCATCCCAAGGTCGCGTCATCTTTTTTTTTCAAGCGTACTGGCCCAGGTTTGCTCGATGTGAACCAGCGCACTTCCATCTTTGCTTTGTCCTATGGGACAAGGCGCCGCCCACGTGAACCGGCAGAAAATGAATAGCGAGAGTCCGAGGAATTTTTTCACATTGCACCCCATGAACCAAAGTAAATGACGCCTCATCATAAACGCACACCACAACTTTGCTGCGTTTGACCATCACAACTGCCAACCGTTAGGATTCAGAGTGTGCAATTCGAAGTGGACAGAGGTTTGGCCGTTGCGCTACGTCCCTTCCTTTACAGTAATTCAGCCGGACGATTACACTACACACTCGCCTTTTTAGTTTGCTGGAGAGAGCGACCGGGGATGATGTGGACCCTTCAGGGACAATCTGCTCGGGGACGACCTGCTGGAAAATTCGAACCGTCGGACGCAGGTTCGGCCACATCAGAGTAAGAAAAACGGAAAAACACGCCGGATTTCGAGGTCGGGTTCACAAAAGTTTCGCGAAGTCGAGGTAAGCGGTCGAGCCCGCATGGGCCACAACACAAATCGAGGTAAGCGAGGAGAAACATGGCAGCCGTTGACGAGAAAGTAAAGCAAATCATCGTAGAGCAGTTGGGTGTGGATGAAGGCGAAGTCACCTCCAGCGCTTCGTTCGTGGACGATCTGGGCGCGGATTCGCTCGATACCGTCGAACTGGTAATGGCTTTCGAGGAAGCCTTCGACATCGAAATTCCTGACGAGGACGCGGAAAAAATCCGCACCGTGCAGGACGCCATCGATTACATCTCCAAGCACTCGAAAGGTGGCAAGTAGTTTGGGACGCAGGGTCGTAGTTACCGGCATCGGCCTGATCTGCGGCGTCGGCAACACCGCCGGGGAGGTCTGGCAGTCGCTGCTCGCGGGCAAGAGCGGCGTGGCTCGCATCACGCAATTCGATTCCAGCGCCTTCGCCTGCCAGATAGCAGCCGAGGTCAAGAACTTCGACCCCCTCAACTTTATCGAGAAAAAAGAAGTGAAGAAGATGGGCCGCTTCATCCACCTCGCCATCGCCGCCGCGGATGAAGCCTTTAAGATGTCGGGCCTGCAAATCACACCTGAGAACGCCGAGCGCGTGGGCGTTCATATCGGTTCCGGCATCGGCGGATTCGACATCATTGAGCGCGAACACACCGCGCTGGCGCAAGGTGGCCCGCGCAAGATCTCTCCGTTTTTTATTCCCGCCGCGATCATCAATCTTGCCGCGGGCCACGTTTCCATGCGGGTCGGTGCCAAAGGTCCCAATGAAGCCACAGCCACGGCCTGCACCACCAGCGCCCACTCTGTTGGAGATTCCTTCCGCATCATTCAACATAACGACGCGGATGTCATGATCGCGGGCGGCTCTGAGGCTGCGATTACCCCGATGGGCGTCGGCGGATTCGCCGCCATGCGCGCTCTTTCTACGCGCAACGACGAACCTGAAAAAGCCAGCCGACCATGGGACAAAGATCGCGATGGATTCGTCATGGGCGAAGGCGCGGGCATTCTGATTCTCGAAGAACTCGAGCACGCGAAAAAACGCGGCGCTACCATCCTGGCCGAAGTCGCCGGCTACGGCATGTCCGGCGATGCCTTCCACATGACCCAGCCCGCTCCCGAACACGAGGGAGGATTTCGTGTCATGCGAAACGCGGCACGCGACGCGGGTGTCAGTCCCGACAAGGTCGATTACGTCAACGCCCACGGCACCTCGACGCCCATCGGAGACACGCTTGAAGCGCACGCCATCCGCAACTTTTTCGGGGAACGCAAAATTCCCGTTAGCTCCACCAAGTCGATGACGGGCCATCTGCTCGGCGGCGCTGGCGGCCTTGAAGCCGGCATCACGGTTCTCGCTCTGCGCGATCAGATCCTGCCGCCTACCATCAACCTCGAGTGCCAGGATCCTGAAACCAACGCCATGGATTTTGTCCCCAACCACGCCCGCAAGGCCAAGCTCGAGTACGCCATGTCGAATTCCTTCGGCTTCGGCGGCACAAACGGCGCGCTGTTGTTTCGTCGCTGGTCTGAATAGAACTCTTTCCCGTCGCGCAAGAGGTGAATCGGCTCATGAAAGTTGAAGTTCAACGTCTATCCATTAAGGCTTCGCTGCGCCTGTAGAGCAGAAAGTCAAGATCACGCGTGTTCCGGAGACATCGCCGATGCGAAAAATGCTGTTTGGAATTGTCGCTCTAGCAGTCATGACTGCAGCATCTCTCACGCCGCTCTGTGCGCGATCGAAAGACGACGTAGCTCAGAGCAAGCAAAGCACGCAAGACAAACAGGACAAGCAAGACACCCAGAGTAAGCAGAACGCGCAGGATACAAAGACCGACGGGTTCAAGCCGGAGCAGGCTACCAGCAAAGGCTCGGTCACAATTAACGGAAAGGCAATTCCCTATGACGCTTTTGCTGGCACTCTTGTAGTCCATCCCAAGAGCTGGGATGACGTGCCTCAGAACGCCGACAAGGACAAGGACGACAAGAGTTCGCCGCCCGAGGCCAGCATGTTCTACGTCGCCTACATTAAGTCCGGCGAGAATTCACAGCGGCCCGTCACCTTTCTTTACAACGGCGGTCCAGGCTCGTCGACCGTCTGGCTTCATATGGGAGCGTTTGGTCCGAAGCGCGTTGTCACCGCCGACAATTCCCACACTCCAGCCGCGCCGTATCCCATCGTCAATAACGATTACAGTCTGCTCGACGTAAGCGACCTCATATTTATCGATGCCCCCGGCACTGGCTTCAGCCGTCTCGGCGGCAAGGATCGCGAAAAGTCATTCTATGGCGTCGATGCTGATGCCGACGCCTTCGCCGATTTCATTTCGCAATTCCTGACCAAGTACGGACGCTGGAATTCTCCAAAGTACTTGTTCGGCGAGAGCTACGGCACCACACGGTCGGCCGCGCTGATCAACAAGCTCGAAACCGAAAAGTTCATCGACTTCAACGGTGTGATTCTGCTTTCGCAGATTTTGAATTACGACAATAATGCCGACACGCCGCAGTTCAATCCCGGCATCGATATGCCGTATCAGATCGCTCTTCCTACCTACACTGCATCGGCCTGGTACCACCACAAGCTGCCCGACGCCCCCAGGGATTTGGCGCCGCTGCTGGCCGAGGTCGAGCACTTCGCCATGAACGATTACGCCGTTGCGCTCGCAGCCGGGGCCACGCTTGCGCCCGATCAGAGGAAGGCAATCGTTGCGAAGTTGCATCAATACACCGGCTTGCCCGCCGACTACATCGAGAAAGCCGATTTGCGCGTCAACGTCGGGGAATTTGTAAAGACGCTGAAAGGCGACAGTGATATGACTGCCGGCCGGCTGGACACTCGCTTCTCTGGTCCGACGCTCGATCCATTGAGCAAGGAAGCGGAGTATGATCCGCAGTCGGCCGCGATCGGCTCAGCTTACGTCTCGGCCTTCAACGATTACGTGCGCAAAGATTTGAAGTTCACCGAGAATCGGGAATATAAGCCGGAAGTTGACATTGAGAAGAACTGGAATTATTTGCATCAAGCCCCCGGTGCTCTCACGCCGCTACCCCAGGCCGTAAATGTGATGGTCGATCTGGCCAGCGCGATGAAATATGACTCAAGCTTAAAAGTTCTGGTGAATGCAGGCTATTTCGATTTAGCGACGCCGTTCTTCGGAGCCATCTTCGAAATGCAGCATCTATCAATTCCCGCAGCGCTGCAGAAAAATATCGACTTCAAATTCTATGAATCAGGACATATGGTCTATGCCCACGAGGTCTCGCTGAAAGAACTGCACGAGAACGTGGCAGCTTTCATCGTGAGCACGGAGAATTCGAAATCGAAGTAAGCTCGGCTGAACATTGCCGGAACAAACGCCGCCGTCCATGCCAACTCTTCGATAGCACGCCCTAATACTTTGCGTGCCCTAGCCCAGCGAAGCGTGGTATTTTATCGCTAAAGCAAAAACAAACCAGCGATCAAACCAGCCAATGATTACCCGGCGCGAGTTCATCTCCGGAATTGCCCAGGCCGGCGGCTACGGCGCTGCCTTCATGACCATGCATTCGCTCGGCCTTCTGGGCATGGCCGAAACCGAACGGCAAAAAGATTTTCCGCTTCCTTCAACTGCTGGCCGCGGAACCAAGGTCATCATTCTCGGCGCAGGGATTGCCGGCCTAGTCTCCGCTTACGAAATGCGCCGCGCCGGCTTTGACTGCACTGTGCTCGAAGCTCGCGAACGTCCCGGTGGACGCAACTGGACCATTCGCAAAGGATCGAAGCTCGTTTTCAACGACGGAACGTCGCAAGAGTGCACCTTCGACGAAGGAAATTATTTCAACTGTGGCCCCGCGCGCCTTCCCTCCATCCACAAAACCATGCTCGGCTATTGCGACGAGCTTGGTGTCGAGCTCGAAGTTGAGGTGAACACCTCGCGCAGCACGCTGCTCCAGAACGATGCTGTTTTCGGCGGCAAACCCATCTGCCAGAGGCAGGCCGTCAATGACACTCGCGGTTACGTCGCCGAGCTACTAGCCAAGTGTGTGCAGCAAGGTGCGCTCAATCAGGCGTTCACCGCCGACGATCACGCCGTGATGATGGAATTTCTCAAAGCCTACGGCGCGCTCACCAAGGATTACCAATACCAGGGTTCGGCGCGTTCCGGCGATCTGCAACTGCCGGGCGCAGCCGATCAAGTCGAAATTCCTTGCGCTCCGCTTCCTTTCGCCGATTTGCTTCACTCGAAGTTCTGGCATCCCATACTGTTCGAGGAAAACCTCGATATGCAGGCCACCATGCTTCAGCCCATCGGCGGCATGGACCGCATTCCCTACGCGTTCGCTAGTTCTCTGGGCACGTTGATCCGCTATAACTCGCCAATTACTGAAATCAGAAAAACCGCAAACGGTGTTCGCGTGCTGTATCGCGACGGCGAAGCCGGCCCGGTGCGTTCTCTGGAAGCGCCCTATTGTATCTGCACCCTGCCGCTGACGATTCTGCGAACCATACCCACTGATTTCGCTCCGCGTGTGAAATCCGCGATCGAGGAGCCGGTCTACGATTCCGCCTTCAAAGTCGCGTGGGAGTCACGCCGCTTCTGGGAGCAGGATGGCGACGAGATTTACGGCGGCCTCTCGTTCCTCACGTCGGGTCCAATCGAGGTCGTCTGGTATCCCAGTGCGAAGCTGATGTCCAAGCGCGGCGTACTAATCTCCGGCTATGCCATGGAAAATTTTGGCGACTTCGGCAAGCTTCCCTCCACGGAAGCGAAGCTTGCTGCCTCCAGAGCCGCTGTGGAAAAGCTGCATCCTGGCAAAGGCAAAGAACTGGAGAAGCCGATGTACATGTGCTGGGGCAAGGTGCCGTACAGTCTCGGCTCCTGGATCAGCCGCGGCCCCGACTATCCTCCGCAAAGCGAAGCGGCTTATTACGATGGACCGTACCGCGAGTTGATTGTTCCCGATGACCGCATCTACTTTGCTGGCGACCATTGCAGCCACATCATCGGTTGGCAGGAAGGCGCTGCACTCTCAGCCCAGCGTGCCATCATGATGATCGTCAAGCGAGTCTCTGAATCGGTTTGATCTGGGTCCGGCGATCAACTCTTCAGGGTGTCGCCCTGGTGGAGATCGAAGTAATCGCGGCCAAGGCCGGCAGAAAGCCCGCCCACTAAGTCATAGATTTATTTGAAGATACTCAGACAGGTTTCTTAACAGAAATCTGTTCCCAACCCGCCAGTGCACCGCCGGTAATGATACTTTTGTACCCGCTCCCCTACGCCCTTCGGGTCTTTCCATCTTTTTCGCAGCACGCCACAATAATTCTCGAACCACGACCGCACGCTGACATGGAAAAAGCTCTCGGAACCGCCCTTGCACCCGCGCCCTTCGCCAAGAGAAAGGTGGCTGCTCGCGCCGCTTTGGTTGATCTCAAGGAGTCTTCCAGGTTTCTGCTCACCGAATGCTTCCGCCAGTTCGGCATTGAAACGGTTGTCACTTCTGCCGGATCGGCGGAGCGATTGCGCCAGGAAAAATTCGAGGCCTGTGTCATCAGTCTCACTCCCGGCGCCGAGCAGGTCATGGACGCCGCGCGCACCTCTCCGTCGAACAGCCGTCTTATTCTTTATGGCCTCGGGGGCAGCGCGCAGGAAGCGATGCGCTTTTCCAAATACGGCATCAATGCCATGTTTCAGGAGCCTCTGGAGCGGCCCGCAGCCATGAAACTGGTGCGCGCCACGCACATGCTCGTGCTCCACGAATTCCGCCGCTACGCGCGCATTCCCATCATGACCGAGGTCACGGTCGTCAGCCAGGATGGCCACCGCCTCACCGCGTCGAGCCTCGAGGTCAGCTCCGGCGGTATGTCTCTGAAGAGTTCTGAAGATATGCCCGCAGGAACGAATGTGGAAATAGCTTTCTCACTGCTCACGCTGCCTCGCGTAAACGTGCGCGGCGTGGTCACCTGGCGAAAGAGCAAATCTTTCGGCATCCGCTTCGACGCCAGCGACGATCGCCGCCAAAAAGTAAAATCCTGGATCGACACCTACCTCGAAAGCTAGCGCCTGAATAGTTCGTGTGGGGACGGGCGCCTTCGCCCGTCCCGCCGAGCGCAGCGAGGCGCCCTCAGCACGACTCCCGCTACAATAATCCTGTGACCCAAGCCACCACCGGCGAAGCCCCCGCATCCGAGGTCACTCCCGCCCCCCGCCGCTTCACCTTCCGCCAACGCATCATCCTGCGCATCATCATCACCGTCGGATACTGGTTCATCCGCCTCATCGGCCCCACGCTCCGAGTCTCAGTCTCCCGCGAAGAGGGCGCGCAGGAAACCATCGCGCAGCGCCCGCTGATCGGCTCCTTCTGGCACGCCTGCATTATTCCCTCGACCTACATGTGCCGCAACCTCGGCATCCGCGTAATGAGCAGCAACAGCTATGACGGCGAATACATGGGCCGCATCATCCGAAAGTTCGGATTCGTCGCCGTCAAAGGCTCCAGCAGCCGCAATGCCGTGCGCGCCCTGCTCGGCCTGCGCCGAGCCTTGCAGCAAGGCTGGACGGTCGCCTTTAGCATCGACGGCCCTCGCGGCCCGCGTCACAAAGTAAAGCCCGGCCCGGTAGCGCTGGCGCGCTCGTCAGGCGTTCCCTTGACCATGTATCACATGGCCGTCGACCGCGCCTGGGTTCTCAACACCTGGGACCGCCTAATCATCCCCAAGCCGTTCTCCCGCGTCCTCATGCGCTTCGGCACACTCATCCCCGTGCCAAACGAAGCCAGCGATGAAGATCTGGAGCGTTACCAGCAGGTTCTACAGAATTCACTCGATCGCGTCCGCGAATTCGCGGAGGCGAATGTGCATAGGGTAGGCGCGGCGGAATTCCCTTACTACAGTCAAAGTTGACGCGCTAGAGCGCTATCGCCTGGTTTCGCCACCTACGCTCTTTGCCGCCTGAACTGCGGCGGTTCGATAAAGGAGGGCTCCCGTTACTGTTGTCACTTGTGAGGAGCTTGATGGCCCCTCTAAGGTTAGGAGCGAGATCCTGACTACAAAATGTGCGAGGAAACCGCAATGGAATATCGCAGCCGGACTTGGAGCCCAGCAACGGGAATGGCATTAGTGTTCACGGTTTGCTTTGCGCTGAAGTGTTTGCTGGCTCCGCTCGTTCTCAGACTTACGAAGTTCTCCATTCCTTTACTGGCGGATCGGATGGAAGCGGACCCTTCTCTGGATTATTGACGCTCGATCCTCAGGGCAATATCTACGGAACCACTATGCACGGCGGCGCCTTCGGCCGCGGAACCCTGTTCCAGCTGAACGCCGAAAACGACATTACGGTCCTTCATGCGTTTACCGGAGGAGCCGACGAAAGTCAACCCTATGGCGGCGTGATCCGAGACGTCGAAGGCAATCTATACGGCACTACAGCTGGCGGGTTCGGCTCAGGCTCGCCGTTCGGGACCGTGTTCGAGCTCGCAACAACCGGCACGTTTACGAACCTCTATACATTCCAAGGCGGGAACGATGGAGCGTATGCAACCGGGGGATTGATTCAGGATGCAGAAGGCAATCTGTATGGCGTAACGAACGAGGGTGGAGAGTTTGGCTTCGGAACAGTTTTTGAAGTTAACCAGGCTGGCAAAGAGAGAATACTGTACAGCTTTCACAACCTCCCGGATGGCCACTTCCCAGTCTATGAGACCTTGGCAATGGACCCGAACCGCAATCTGTATGGGACCACTTGGGATGGCGGTGCGTTTAACCAAGGCACTGTGTTCAAGATACATGCTACGACCGGCAAGGAAGAGATATTGCATAGCTTCGGCGGCAGCGGGGACGGAGCATGGCCTGCCTCAGGTTTGTTACTGGACGCAAAAGGCAACCTCTATGGAACGACCTCGAATGGCGGCATTGCACATGCAGGGACCATCTTCAAGCTCGGCCCAACTGGAAAAGAGACCTTGCTTCACAAGTTCGGAGGTCGCGGTGACGGAGTATGTCCCTACGGGAGTTTACTTCGCGATGCCAACGGAGACTTCTACGGCACGACGACTATTGGCGGCGCAAATGACGACGGCACAGTTTACAGATTGACTGGCAACGGACAAGAAACGGTGCTCCATAGTTTCGACTGGTCTGACGGTGATACTCCTTATGGCGGATTGGTCCAAGATGCAGCCGGCAATCTCTACGGCACCACAGCCGCCGGAGGGACCTCCAACTTCGGAACCGTATTCAAGATCATGCCGTAGCTAACGCCGTACGGCCCCATAGCAACAATCTCTGTTTCACCATCCCCCCGATTCCACGAAAAGAGGTAGTTGGCGTAACATCGCCACTACACCCGTTGACCCGACTTTGAGCAGCGTACAATCACCTAGTAGTTGTTCTCACCCGGAACACTTTTCGAATCCAGCAGCGAAGATCTTGATTGTCACCAGCAGGCCCTACAGGATTCACTCCACCCCCTCCGCGAATCTGCCGAAAATCATGTATATCAAGTCGGCGCGCCGGAATTGCCCCGCGTGTAATTGATCAAAACTCCCGCTAAACCGCACCGCAGCTCCCACGCTACAACCAACCACCCCAACCCGAGCATCTGATTAGCGCTCTTTAATCTCCGCCCCTGTGCAGCATCCTTCCGGCGGTTCCTTGCCGGTTCACCATGACCGCCACCGATTTTTTGGAGTAAAGAAGTATGAAAACTTCCACGAAATTCGCCGTCCTCTTCTTAGCCGCCGTCAGCCCTGCGGCCTTCGCCCAGCAGGAAACAGCTCAACTCACAACCAACGGCACGGGGCCCATAGCTTACGTCTACGTATCCAGTAATCCCACACAGAACCAAACCCAGATCAACGCCTACGCCGCCGACCGAAAGGGAAGTCTGAGACTCGTTCCCGGCTCACCCTTCGCGGAAAACGGAAGCACGCTGGCTGTGGGCGGAAAATGGCTTTATTCCTCCGACACCGTCAATATTTACTCCTTTTCCATCGCCGCCAACGGCGCGCTCAAACAAGTTTCTTCCATCAACGCTCAGGCGTACAACGGATATGCGGATGGCGGCCCAATCAGCCTCTTTCTCGACCGCACCGGCAAATCGCTCTACGATTTGGATATCTACGGCAACATCGGCGCCAACAACACCTTTCAGTTTTTCGATATCGATCAGAGCAATGGATCGCTCTCCTATGTCGGCGCGACCAGCACGGCAACTCCCAATTTCGAAACGCCGCTCAGCTTCGTCCGCAGCGACCAGTATGGCTACGGCGGAGGTTGCTATCACGGAGACCAGGCGCTCTATGGCTTCTTGCGAAGCGAGAGCGGCGTCCTGACCGACCTCAATCTGAACCCGCCTTTTCCCGCGGCACAAGACGGCGCGTACTGCCCATATCTCGCTGTGTCGGACGGCCGCAATCATATCGCGGTCTCCCTGTCGCCCAATAACGACATGACCCCGACTGGCCCGACCCAGCTTGCCGTCTACACAGTCGACAGCTCTGGCACCCTCACCACAACCAGCACCTACCAGAACATGCCGGTCATCGACGTCACCAATCTTCAAGCGATGTCGATGTCCCCGTCTGGCAAGCTGCTCGCCGTTGCCGGTTCCGGAGGCGTCGAGGTCTATCACTTCAACGGCGCGAATCCGATCACGAAATACACCCGCCTGCTCACCACGGATGCAATTTCTCAGGTTTACTGGGATAACTCCCATCACCTGTACGCCATCAGCCCAACTTCCGGAGAACTGTTCGTATTCACCGTAACGCCCGGCCGCTACGCACAATCTCCCGGATCGCCCTACGCGATCGCGAACCCTTATGCCGTCGTAGTGCGGCCAGCGCCGTGAAACTCCATCACTCTAGTCCAGATTTAATCGCTCAATGTAGGGACAGCCGCCCTCGGCTGTCCGTCGAGCGCAGCTCGACGCCTTCCGGCGGCTGAGCCATGCGTGGTAGCATGAGGTTGTCTAGGTCTCATCGAATCCCCGGCCATCGCGCCGGGCCTTCGTTTTTATGTCAGCTTATGCTACAGCCGGATCGCCTTTTCGATGGTTCTAACTAGGGTGGAAGGGAGAACGCCCAGAGTTGCAGCCAAATCGAATAGCGTGCGTAAGGATGGGCTTTTCTCGCCCCGCTCTAGCTGCCCGATGTAAGTACGATGGTAGCCACTTCGCGCTCCGAGTTCCTCTTGCGAGATTTTGCGCTTGAGCCGGAAATTTCGCAGTTCGCGGCCAAAGGCGATTTCCGGGCTGGGTCTGCGGGTAGAAGGCATGCATAGAGCATCGGCAATTGACGACTAAAGTGCGACACACTATAGTCATCTTTGCACAATGGAATACGCCCTCTTTCTCCGACTGCTGGCCGAAAAGGTGTATACGGCGCACCTGTCCACAGGACAACCCGTGCGGGATACGACCGATTTCAATAAATGGCTGACGGAACTTGCGGACCGGGCGGAGACGAATGCGGGGGAAGCGGTAGAAACATTCTTTGGAGACTTGGGCTAGCTTATTCGGAGTCCTTGCGCGGCCTGCCTCCACCGTGCGTCTTATGGCGTGCTGCCAGTTTGCGAAGTAGTCAAAGCCGCGCTGGCCATCATGGAGCCACCCTTGCGCCCTAGGGCCTTCGCGGCTGGCAAGTAGTAGGTACTGTCTTAAACACTTAAGACAGCACCAAGTAGTACCCCCATTTGACTTCCCACCACCCCGCCCGGTAAATTTCTTTCTCCGTTGTTTTGTTCTTTGAAATGTCCTTCGGTTTGCGCGTCTTTGCCTCGAAGGCGAAGACAGGGAAGCGGGTGCAATTCCCGCGCTGCCGCGCAACTGTAAGCGAGAACATCGCAGCCGTCCACTGGGACCGATCCCGGGAAGGCCGTCTGCAAAATTCCGGACGCAGAGCTAATTGCTAATTGCCAACCGCCAATTGCCGCTCGCGCATCCTCACTCGCAAAGCCAGGAGACCGGCGTAAACCGTCCACCTTAACCCCTTTCGCGTGAAAAGGAGGATGGTTATGCGCTCACTTTGCGCCTCGTTTCTGATTTTCGTCGCTCTCGCGGCAGCATCCGCTGCCGACCTCAAATTCAAAGTCATCGACCCTCAATCCGCCGCCGTTGCCGGCGCTCAAGTCACATTACTCGCATCCGAATCCGTCGCGTCGTCAACAAAAACTGCCACAACATCCGCCGAAGGAATCGCCACATTCCCGGACCTTCCAACTCGCCACCAATTGCAAGTCCAAGTCCTCGCTCCAGGCTTCGCTCCCCAAACCGAAGACATCACCGCTCGTCCTGACATCGTCACCATCCAACTGCACCTTGCCACAGCCTCAGAGACCGTCGTCGTCACCGCGACCCGAACCCCCGTCCCCGCCGGAGAAACAGGCGCCAGCATCTCCACGCTGGAAAACGAGCAACTCGAAACCATGCAACCCGTAACCGCCGACGATGCCGTCCGCTTTCTTCCCGGTGCGGTGATCAATACCGCCGGCCAGAGCGGCGGCCTCTCATCGCTTTTCGTGCGCGGAGGCGACTCCACCTACAACAAAGTCATCGTCGATGGCGTCACCGTCAACGAACCCGGTGGCACATTCGACTTCGGCACGCTTCCTCTCACTCAGGCCAACCGCGTGGAATTTCTCCGTGGCGCACAAAGCACGCTCTACGGCTCCGACGCCATGACCAGCGTGGTTCAAGTTTTCACACGCACCGGCAGCACGCCCACGCCTGAACTCCGATTCGGCGCTGACGCCGGAAATTTTTCCACCGCCAACGGCTACGCATCCCTCGCCGGTGCTCGAGGCCACTTCGATTACAACCTCTTCGTCGACCAATTCAATACGAATGGCTCCGGAATCAATGACGCCTATTCGGATTCTCTGCAGGGCGGAAATCTCGGCGTGGCGCTGAACGATAAAGTGTCGTTGCGCCTTCACTTGCGGCACTCCAACAGTTATACCGGTATTCCCGGCGAATATAGTTTCAATGGCTTCGTGCCCCTGGTTCCCGTCAACGGCCCAACGGAGCCTCTCAAGCCGCTTCCGCCCGATCCCTCCGAGTGGTCGCAATACAATAATCTGATCGGCGGCGTCGAACTTTCGATCGCCGCTCCCAACGGATGGCAGCATCGTTTCTCCGCCTTCGATTACCTCTACCGTTACAACGAACTCAATCTCAACGGCGATGCCTCCCGCGTCGACTACTTCGGTGACCCCATCGATTTTCAATCGCACGAAGTCGACCGCATCAACCGCGCCGGTTTTGAATATCAAGGAGATTATTCCGAGCGAAGCTGGGCCCACACCACATTCGGATATCGCGTCGAAAACGAAAACGGCTTCGTAGGGGACGTCAACTTCGGTCAGACTCATGGCCAGCGGCTTGAAGATGACCTATACGCACAGCAACAGATTACTTGGGGCCGGCTATCCGCGGTTGCCGGCGGCCGCTTTGTGCACAACAGCGCCTACGGAAATACCGGTGTCCCGCGCGTCGCTCTCACCTTGCTTGCGCGGCGAGGCGGTGAGGTTCTGTCCAATACGCGACTGCGCTTCTCCTATTCCACCGGATTCAAAGACCCTCGACTCGAGGAAACATTTGCCGGTCTGCCTTTTTCTTTTCCAAATCCCGGACTCAAGCCGGAACGTGTCCGCGCTTTCGAAGCTGGCTTTGTGCAGGATTTTTTCAATGGAAGATATGTTCTGAACGCTACCTACTTCAACAATCTTTTTCACGATCAGATCAATTACGAGACCGTCAACCCAACCAACTTCCAGGGCGAGTACTTCAATGTGAACCAGGCATTCGCACAAGGTGCGGAGGTCGAACTTCAAGCCAAACTTCGTTCTCGCTTGTTGCTGAATGCGGCATACACCTACACGTCCACTCAGATTCTCGACGATCCCGCGCCCATCGACTCTCAATACAACGTGGGCCAGCCGCTTCTGCGCCGGCCAAAACACTCTGCCACTACGTTACTTTCTTATCTCGGCAATCGCTGGGGAACGAACCTGGGCGGCAGTTTTGTCGGACGTCGTCCGGACGACGATTTCTTCGGCTTCGGCATCACCCACGCCTCCGGTTACATCCGTGCCGATCTCGGCGGATGGTACGCGATCAACTCTCGCGTTTCCGCCTATGCGAACGTCGAGAACGCCCTCGACCGCCGCTACAACGAAGTTGTCGGTTACCCAGCCCTGCCCGTCAACTTCCGGGCCGGATTCAGATTCCGCGCAGGCGGAGAATAGTCAGGAAAGGGGTTCGCTGGGACTCAGTGCAGACTCATGTGGGGACAGCCGCCTTCGGCTGTCCCGCCGAGCGCAGCGAGGCGTCCCTTGGCAGATGCCGAAAGCATATTTTTCTGGGATTGAAGATCAATCAGCGAAGCGTGCGCCTATGTCCGCGTTCAACTCGCCTTTTCCGGCGTCCTAGCCATCGCCATCGGCAACGCCGCCGCCAACTTCCCCCCAAAATATTTCGTCCGCGCCAAAAGCAATTTCTCAATATCCACGCCCGTCAACGGCTGCTGCCGGCCCAGAAGATGCGTGACCAGCGCAATCTGCGCGAAATGCTCCACCGTTTCCATCTTCATGTAGGCGTGCTCAATGGTGTCGCCGTAAGTCACTACGCCATGATTCGACATTAGAATCGCGTCATACTGCGGCACGTACGGTTCTAATGTTTGCGCCAACTCCGAGGTTCCCGGTGTCCCGTAGCGCGCCAGCGGAATGCATCCCAAGCCCATCACCACTTCGCAAACCAGCGGCTCCGTCAACGCCATGCCCGCAGCAGCAAACCCCGTCGCAGTCGGCGGATGCGCATGCACAATCGCCTGAATATCAGGCCGCGTGCGGTAAATCAGCAGATGCATCCCGATCTCGCTGGTCACATTCCGCCGTCCGGCAACCCGCTTGCCGTCCAGGTCCACAATCACCATATCCCCGGCTCGCATCGCCCCTTTGCTCACGCAGGTAGGCGTTACCAGGATCCGCTGGTCGTCCAAACGAACCGAGAGATTCCCGTCCATCGCCGCCACGAAGCCGCGCTTGTGCAACATCCGCCCGTAGCGGACAATCTCTTCCCTGTGTTTACGTTCATTGGACATGAATAATCTCTCGGGGGAGTGGCGAAAAGCGGTAGAAGCTTTCGCCCGCATAGTATCGCACCTGGCTCCCACAAACAAACAAATTTACCAAAAAAGACAGAGAAAGTTGCCTCCAAAGAGGGAAATAAATTGCGGTGTTCGCTCCATATTTCGCCTCGGCCCTGATCGTTCCCTGAGAGGCTCTTATAATCTGGCTCTGTGCTGGTCTCCGACTTCAACTTTCATCTCCCCGAAGAACTCATTGCCCAGGGACCTCTCGCCGCCCGCGACGGCTCCCGTATGTTGCATCTTCAGCGAACCAGTGGCCAATACACTGATCGCCTGTTCCGCGATTTTCCCGATCTGCTGCGTCCCGGCAACCTCGTCGTTTTCAACAACACGCGCGTCTTTCCTGCGCGGCTCTATGGCCGCCGCGAAGGCGCTCGCTCTCAGCCTGTGAGCCCGCGCAATCCAGCGGCACGTGACTTTCTGCGTGGCCGCATTGAGATCTTGCTAACACGCCAGCTTTCCGCTCACCCAAACGATTGGGAATGCCTGGTTCGCCCCGGACGCAAGATCGGCGTGGGCGAACGCCTTTTTTTCGGTGAGCACGACGAATTGCAAGCCGAAGTTCTCGCTCGCGGCGAGTTCGGCGAACGCCGCATCCGCTTTCAGCCTCTTGCCGGAAAACATGACGAAGATGACCGTGACAAAGACGACAGTGCAGACGACTTCTTCGCCGTTCTCGGCCGCATCGGCCACGTCCCACTTCCGCCTTACATCGCGCGCCCCGATTCTCCTCGCGATCTCGATCGCTACCAAACCGTTTATGCCCAGCAGAACGGATCGGTCGCAGCTCCCACCGCCGGCCTTCACTTCACTCCAGAAATCCTCGACCGCATCCGCCGGCGTGGCGTCGAGACCGCCGAGATCACCCTCCACGTCGGCTTAGGAACTTTCCAACCCGTTCGCGTCGGTCGCGTCGAAGATCACAAAATTCACGCCGAGCCTTACTCCATCTCAATATCCGCCGCTTCCGCTATTAACCAGGCCCTCTGCACGTCGCGCCGTGTGATTGCCATTGGCACCACCACAGTTCGCACTCTGGAACACGCAATTCGCCAGGGCGGAGGCTCTATCGCCGAAGGTTCGGGCGCAGCCGACCTGTTCATCTATCCCGGTTTCGAATTCAAAGCGGTCAACGCGATGCTCACGAATTTCCACTTGCCGCAATCCTCTTTGTTAATGCTGGTCAGCGCCTTTGCCGGAAGAGAAAATGTCCTCCACGCCTATGAAAATGCTATACGCGAGCGTTACCGCTTCTACTCCTACGGAGATTGCATGTTTATCGAATAAGGTTCATCGAATAATGTTCCGCGAATAGCAGCTAATCGACTAATGCTCACCACCAACATTTCTAAGCAGAATCCCAGAAACCCTCTGTGCCCCCCCCGTGCCCCTCTGTGTTTGAGTCTTTTGTCCCCCTGGATTGCCCATATCGTGCGTTATACTTTCTGCGGGAGCACCTCGATGTCCATCGCCGTCAAACAAACCCCAATCGATTCGTTCGTCACCGAACTCCGCAAGTTGCCCGATTCTGCCTTCGACCAGGTTGAGCAGCTTCGCGCATTCCTTCAGGACACCCCGGTTCATCCCGAGTCGCTCACCTCTTATCTCTCCTGGGATCGCCAGCACTACACCCGTAACCTGATCGATAAAACTCCTCTTTATGAATTAATCGCCATCTGCTGGGAGGTCGGCCAGGCCAGTTCTGTCCACAACCACAAAGACCAGAATTGTTGGATGGCCGTGCCCATCGGCCGCCTGCTGGTCGAGAATTTTCACGTGGTTCATCAGGATTTTGCTCTCGGCAAAAGCGAAATCCAGGCCACTGACACTGTCGAGATGAATGCCGCGCATCCTTGCGCCGTTGATCCGCTGGAGCCTGTGCACCGTGTTGTCAATCCCCGCGAGTTCAACCAGCGCGCCGTCAGCCTCCATGTCTACTCCCGTCCCTTCGACAGCTGTATCGTCTACTCCGCCGAGCACGGCACCTGTGGCGAGATTCAACTGCATTACACCACCCAATACGGAAAACCATCGTAACTGCGCCCCTCGAAAGAATTATTGGAAGTAGTACCTCCCCGCGTTAATTTCATGGTGGGGCAGGAGGTACGTGCATGCATCGGGTCGCATGGCTATTGGTCAGTATTGGTCTGCTTGGTGGCGCTCTGTACTATCGGAATCATGCTGCCTACGCCAGGCTGCACGCTGCCGAACAATCGCAAGATGACGAAGCCAAACCTGAGGCCAGCTTTCAGGACCGGGCTAAAGACAAGATGGTCAAAATCGCAAGCCCGCTCGCGGAGTTTCTCGAAAAATCAGAGTCCGACAGAGACAACGCTGAGGACAAACCGCAAAAGCTGGTGCCGTTGCGAAAGCCACATCCCCGCGACCTCATCGCTCCATCGCCTGTGGGTACTAGCACCGCGATCGTTCACAAAACATTCTCCGTCTCGCCGGCCTCAAATTTTGCCTTTCAGGTTCCAGCTCACGCTGCCAGTCCACAACTGCGCGGTTCTTATCACTCTTTTGTGCCGGCTTCCCGAGATCAATTAAACGACGACGCAGGCGACGTAGACCTTCTTCTTATGAATGACGAACAGTACGCCGGCTACCTTCATGGCCAGCCCGCCGACGTGGTGTACTCCGTCGACTCTTCCCACGATCAGGACGTAAGCCTGGGTCTCCCCGCCACGCTTGATCGGCCAGCGCAGTATTACCTGGTCTTCCGCAACAGCTCCGGCAGCCGCGCCAGAAAAGCCGTAAAAGCAGACTTCTGGATCGATTTCTAGCCATCCCTGATTCTTGGAAGTGTCTCATTTTCCGCAAAGCCTCATGTGGGGACAGCCGCCCTCGGCTGTCCATCGAGCGAAGCTCGATTCACTTTTTCTCTAAGCCGGCAGCCGAACTCCGCTCGGTTTTCTTGAATGGCGCAGCAGGTTCCCGGCGATAAAATGCCCCCATCTGATCTAGGCTTTAGCCCGGAAAGCATGAAGGTTTCATCCACTCCCCGGCCCGCTCCGGCTGTTAAACTACTGCCTTGTCCCCTCGATCAAAACCTCCGGAACCCCAATCTAGCCCCGTACCAGCATCCTCTGACCCCCAGCGCATCTTTCTCATCGACACCATGAGTTTCATCTTCCGCGCCTATCACGCTATGGCGCGGCAGCGTTCGGGGATGTCCACCAAGTCTGGAATTCCCACCGCAGCCGTCCTCGTTTTCGTCAACATGCTGCGCAAACTGCGTGACGATTTCTCCCCCGCCTATCTCGCCGCCGTCTTCGATGTGGCCGCCAGAACGTTCCGCGATACCCAGGCTGAAGCCATCACCAAAGTCCGCAAGTTCGACATCAAGACGCAAACTTTCACCGAGATCGAATACAAAGGCTACAAAGCCAACCGCTCTGCCATGCCCGAAGATCTCGCCCAACAGATTCCCTATATTCGCCGCGCCCTCGAGGCTTACCGCATCCCCATCCTCGAACTCGCGGGCTTCGAAGCCGATGACGTCATCGGTACTCTCGCCCGCAAAGCCGCCGCTGCATCTCATCCCGTCTACGTCGTCTCCAGCGACAAAGACATGATGCAACTCGTCAACGACGACGTTTGCATCCTGAATCCTCCGAAAGACAATCTGATTTGCGACGCCGCCAAGGTCGAAGAAATTCTCGGCGTTCCTCCCGAGCGCGTCATCGACATCATGGCCCTCCGCGGCGACTCCGTCGACAATATTCCCGGAGCCCCCGGCATCGGCGACAAAGGTTCCGTCGAAATCATCAAGCGCTTCGGCACCGTCGAGCAGGCTCTCGACCGTGCCGCGGAGGTCGAAAAGAAAACCTACCGCGAATCGCTTCAGAACAATCGGGACATCATCCTTTTCAGCAAAAGCATGGCCACCATTGACACCAACGTTCCTGTCGAGCTCAATGTCGAAGCCATGCGCGCCGGAGAGCCGGACGTCGATCTCCTCCGCCAGCTCTTCACCGAACTGGAATTCACGTCGTTGTTAAAAGAGTTGTTGCCCGAGGTTCAAGTCACCGAAACTCACTACGCAGAAGCTGAATCCGCAGCCGATGTAGAAAAAGTTCTTAGCTCCCTCGGAGAGGAACACGTTTTGGCGATCGCCCTAGAGTCAGATCAAACAGAACTTGTTCCGGAAGCCGAAGCTGAAGAAGAAGTGGTTGAGGAAGAATCCCAGCTCGGGATGTCCGGCATGCTCGCGCTGACCGATGACTCACCTCCTGCGCCCCTAGTCGCTTCCCGGCGCATCGCTATTTCAGCCTCCGCAGGTTCGGTAACCATCGTGAAGCTCGACTCCTCCGAGGCCGCGGCCAAACTACGCTCGATCCTGGGCTCCGACTCCACCCCGAAATCAATCCACGACTACAAAGCCGCAATCCATGCTTTCGATTCCCTCGGCATTCCTCTGCAAAGCGTCGAGCATGATCCCATGCTCTATTCCTACTTGCTCGATCCCACGTACTCCTCGCATCGTTTGCCCGAAGTCGCCCTCCGTCGCTTCAATCTCAGACTTAGCCAGCTCCAAACCAACAACGACCTGGCCGAAGCCGCCGACGTCACCGGCCGCCTGACCGCCGAGCTGCGCGCAGAAGTCAAGCAAGCGGGCCTCACCCGGCTCTACGAAGAAATCGATCTGCCGCTCGTCCCTGTGCTCGCCCGCATGGAGAAGGCCGGAGTAAAAATCGACACCACCACGCTTGCGAAAATGTCCTCCGAACTCGAGCGCGAAATCGCCATCAAAGCCAAAGAAATTTGCGATATCGCCGGCTGCGAATTCAACATCGGCTCTCCCAAACAACTCGGCGACGTTCTCTTCAACCGCATGAATCTCCCCAAGCCGGTTAAATACGGCAAGGGCCGCACCATATCGACCGCTGTCGATATTCTCGAGACCCTGGCGGAAGACTATCCCATCGCCCGGATGGTCCTCGATTACCGCCAGCTCACCAAGCTGAAGTCCACCTACGTCGACACTCTGCCCGCGCTCATCAACTCTTCCACCGGCCGCCTTCACACTACCTTCGGTCAAACCGGAACCGCGACTGGCCGGCTTTCCTCCGCCAATCCGAATCTGCAAAACATTCCCATCCGCACCGAACTCGGACGCGGCATTCGCGCTGCCTTCATCGCCGAGCCCGGCCACGTCCTGCTCACCGCCGATTATTCGCAGATCGAACTCCGCCTGCTCGCCCACTTCTCGCGCGATCCGCTCCTCGTCGAAGCCTATCGCCGTGGCGACGACATCCACACCCTCACCGCCTCGCAAGTCTTCGGAGTCCCGCCGCTCATGGTCACGCCCGACCACCGCCGCCAGGCAAAAGTCGTGAACTTCGGCATCGTTTACGGCCTCTCGCCCTTCGGCCTCTCGCAAAATCTCGGCATCGAACCGGCCGAAGCCAAGCAATTCATCGCCAACTATTTCGAGCAATACAAAGGCGTCCGCGCCTTCATCGACAAAACGCTGGAAGAAGCCCGCCGCGACCTGAAAGTAAGAACCCTCCACGGCCGCATCCGCCCCATCCCCGACATCAACAGCAAAAACGCAAATCAACGCGGCTTCGCCGAACGCACAGCCGTCAACACCCCCCTCCAAGGCACCGCCGCAGACTTGATTAAAATAGCGATGATTAGAATCGACACCGCTCTGCAAGAGCGTGGTTTGAAATCAAGAATGACCCTCCAAGTCCACGACGAACTAGTCTTCGAAGTGCCAGAAGAAGAAGTGGACACGATGCAGTCCCTAGTTCGCGAGCAGATGGAAAAAGTCCAAGCCCTAGCCGTCCCGCTCTTAGTAGAAATGGGGACCGGCTCTAACTGGAGAGATTTGGATTAGCAATGCTCGTGTGGGTCGGACACTCCTGTCCGACAACCGCCGTCATCAAGAACGAAGCGGCTGCCCCGTCCTTGTCCCTCCGTACTTTGGAGGGAAAGGGCGGGGATTTTGATCTCTTTAGCCTCCCGATGCCTTCGGCAAAGTGTCGATGCTCTTAGGCAACGGAAGTGCGATCCATCTTTTACGCGACACACTTCCCCCTTGAAACCTCCTTAATGTTATACTAGAATATAATTTTGGAGAGTTCTATGCACACCACTAACCTGCGCAAAGTCGGCGGCTCGGTCATGCTCGCCGTCCCTCCCGCGCTTCTCAACGTCCTGCAATTGCAGCCCGGTGCCAAGGTCGGCATCGCGGTCGAAAGTGGCTGCCTAGTCGTGCAGCCGCGGACACGTCCACGCTATACCTTGAACGAGCTGCTAGCCCAATGCAATCTCCCAGCGCGGCGCTCGAAACAGAATTCGAAATGGCGGTCGAAAGAAGATAGAGAATGGCTCAATAGCAAGCCCGTCGGCCGCGAGCTAATCTGAGGCAAGGCAATTAGGGTTAAACAAATTATGAAGCGCGGGGAAATCTGGCTCGTCAGTCTCGATCCCACTTCAGGTCACGAGCAAAGAGGTCGCCGCCCGGTGCTGATCGTCTCACCGGAGCCCTTCAACCGAATCACCAAAGTCCCCGTAGTTTTGCCCATTACAAGCGGTGGCAACTTCGCGCGTATGGCTGGTTTCGCCGTGTCTTTGGCAGGGGCTGGAACCAAAACGACAGGAATCATCCGCTGCGATCAGCCCCGCGCTCTCGACCTCATCGCCCGCGGCGGCAAGAAACTCGAAAGCATCCCGGACGCGATCATGGAAGAGGTGCTCGCGAGGCTGACACCGATTTTCGAATGAACGATATTCGAGTGAACACGATTCGAATGAACTGTACCTCTCATCGGCGCTAAACTCAACCCCATGCTCCCTCCCGCCGCAACCCTCATCCTCGACTGGCTCCAGCAGATCGGCTTGACCGTTTGCTTCGCGCCCCTAGACGACAACACCTTCCTGCCCGGCGTTACACTGGGGCCAGGAGGTCTCATCGTCGATCCCGATCGCCTCCTCTACCCCGGTGATCTCCTCCACGAAGCTGGTCATCTTGCCACGATGCTGCCCGAACAGCGCGCCTCCGCCGGATCGAATGCCGGCTCCGACATGGGCGACGAGATCGCCGCCCAGACCTGGTCCTACGCCGCCGCCGTCCACCTCGGACTCCCGCCCGAGACGGTCTTCCACCCCAACGGCTACAAAGGTGCCGCCGCGTCCCTCATTCAGATTTACCGCGATGGCAGCGCGGGCGTCCCCCTGCTGCAGTGGATGGGCCTCACCCTAGACTCAACCCGCGCCGCAGCAATCTCCGTTCCTCCCTACCCGCACATGATCCGCTGGCTCCGCATCGAACCCGATTCTCGCTAAGCCTGCATTTCCGACTAAACCGTGTACCCGACTATCATTCACCGTACGACGCTCAACTGACCACCCTCACACTCCCAGCGCCTTCTGAATCTCTCCCGCAATCCTTGTCGTGATCGCCTTCATCTTCTCTTCCGACTCAGCCTCCACCATCACACGAGCCAGCGCCTCCGTCCCCGAATACCGCACCACCACCCTCCCGTTCCCATCGAGTTCGCGCTCGGCCGCGTCAATCGCCTTCTGCACCTCCGGCACCTGCGCAAACGGAATCTTCTCCCGCACCCGCACATTCTGAATTTTCTGCGGAAATACCTTCAAGTCGCTCACCAGTTCGGCCAGCGACCTTCGCGACCGCACAATCACATCCATCACTCGCAACGCGGTCAGCAATCCGTCGCCGGTAGTCGCATCGCCATCGCGAAAAATAATGTGCCCCGACTGCTCCCCGCCCAAAGTCGCCCCAGTCTTTAGCATCTCTTCCAAAACATATTTGTCGCCCACATTCGCCCGCAACATGCGAATGCCGGATTTCTTCAACGCAATCTCCACTCCCATGTTCGACATCGTCGTCGCCACCACCGTGGACCCGCTCAACTTCTCTCGTGACTGCAAATCCCGCGCCGTCAGCAGGAGCACTCCATCCCCATTCACCACGCACCCGTCGCCATCGCAAAACAGAGCCCGGTCGGCATCGCCATCAAACGTCACACCCAGATCAAATTTCCCACCCGACTCCGCCACCGTCTTCCCCAAAGTCTCCGGATGCAGCGCCCCGCAGCCTTCGTTAATATTCTTCCCATCCGGCGTGACGTGAGTAAACGTCGCCTGCACCCGCAACTCGCGAAATAATTCCGGAGCCTCCGCGGTTGCTGCCCCATTGGCGCAATCCACCAGCACTCGCAGCCCACTCAAATCCGCCGTCACGTTGTCAGCCAACGACTCGATATATGCCTTCCGTAGCTCCATCTCACCCGGAAGAGACGGCCCTGCAATTTTCAGCGCGGTATCGTCCGCTGCTCCCGGCCTTCCCAGCAACGCAAAGATTTCGCCCTCAATCGCAAGCTCGCGCGCATCCGTCAGCTTGAATCCGTCTCCGGAAAAAACTTTGATCCCGTTATCTGTCCACGGATTATGCGAAGCCGAAATCACCACCCCCGCCGCAAACCCGCGCGACCGCGCCAGGTACGCAACTCCCGGCGTCGTAATCACGCCCGCGCTGTGCACTTCCACTCCCACCGCCGCCAGTCCCGCCGCGACCCGGTCCGCGATCCAGCCGCTCGATTCGCGCGTATCTTGGCCCATCACCGCCCGCGCTTTTGCCGCGTTGCGAATCAAGTCGTGTCCCAGCGCCCGCCCAATCAGATACGTGCTTTCCTTCGTCAGCGGAAAGTCTCCCGCCACGCCGCGGATCCCGTCCGTGCCAAATAGTTGTCTGCCCTGCATGTTCATAGAGTTTTCTAGAAAACGTGTCATTCCGAACGGAATGCGAAGTGGAGGAACCTGAGGTTGCTTGCCTGGTTGAAAGATAGTTCCATCCACTCAATGCGCATTTGCCGGCGTGTTCTTTTCCATCAGCACCGCCACCGTCACTCGTATCGGAATCGGCTGCACCACCTGCACCAGCGGATCTGAAACGAATGCATTGGTTACAAAAGTCGCCTGCGTCCGCGTCCCCGACGCATCCACCGGATCGGTAGTCGCCGCGTCCACCAACTCCACGTGATGCCGCGGCCCCGTGATCGTGATTCTGCCCGGATCCACAAGCACATAAGCAATCTCCTGCCCCGCCGCCGAGTTTACGGTCACCCGAGCATGAACCTCCACCTCGCGCGTCAGCCGCGTATCAAAGCTGAGATGCACCTGACCCGGCACCACTTGCACCACATGTAAATCCCGCTGATGACGAATCTGCTGCGCCGTCAAATCGAATGTGCGCTCGCCAGGCTTGGCGTCGCCCAATTCAAGTTCGGCATGAATGTCAGTCGATCGCAGTTGCCGGATCACCCTCTCCGGCCCGCGCACCCGGATCTGCGCCTCGGGGATCGTGACCGAGCTGATTTCCAGGTGCTGCGGCACATGCTGAAACTCGATTGGTACTCGCACCGCCACTTCCGCCGTCTCTTCATCGGGAGCGATCGCCAGCCACAGCCCAGTCGCAATCAGCAACGACAAAATCTTCAGCCAGAAGTTATGCAGCACCCAGCGCCGCAGAAAACTCATCATAGCGGCCGCTCCGCTTCTGAGTCAGAGTCCTCGTCAGCCAGCCGCACTTGCGTCCCCATGCTGGCCCGCAAGGGCGATTGCAGCCCCGCGTCCGATTCGTCGCTCGGCGCCACCACCGTCGGCAAAGCCACGGGAGACATATACCGGCGCAACTCGCCACTCAACCGTTCGCGAAGCTGCTCCACCGTTAAATCCCGTTCGATTTTTCCTCCAACTGCCATGCTGATTGCGCCCGATTCTTCCGACACAATCACCGCAATCGCATCGGTCTCTTCGGTGATCCCGATCCCCGCGCGATGCCGCGTCCCCATCTGCGTGGAGAGCACGGGATTCATCGACAGCGGCAGAAAACACGCCGCCGCCGCCAACCGGTCTTTCTGGATAATCACCGCCCCATCGTGCAACGGCGCACTCGGCCGGAAAATCGTTGCCAGCAGATCGTACGAGAGCTTCGCGTCCATCGCCACGCCGCTCTCAATGTAAGTCCGCAACCCAATCTCGCGCTCGATCACAATCAGCGCGCCGGTCTGGTGTTGCGAAAATAAATTCGCCGCCAGCACAATGTCGTCGTAGGAGTCGCCCTCCACCGCCGACCCGCGCAAAAAACTTACCCGCCGTCCCACATCCGACAGCATGTGCCGGATCTCCGCTTGGAACACCACGATCAACGCGAACACCACGTACGGCAACAGATGCCCGACCAGCCAGTTCAGCGTGACCAACTCCCCGATACGCGCCAGGTAAAACGTCACCGCAACCGCTCCAAGGCCCGCAAGCATCGGCGCTGCCCGCGTCCCCCGGATCATCACCAGCACTTCATAGATGATCAATGCCACGAGCAGAATGTCGAGCACCGTAAACGACACTCTCAACCATGGCGCCGTAAGTTGCGTCACCAGCTCTCCATCCGCCGCGAAGTTTGTCGCTCCAGAACCCTACATTCTAATGCACTACCTGCGATTCAAAGGAAAATGGTGAGAAGGGAAGTATTGCGAGCACGAGAGTGGAAGTACGACGCGCCTCAATAGATGAGCTTTAGCGAAAACTGAATTTGCCGCGAAGTTCCCGCGGTCTTGCTGGTCATGCCAAAGCCCGTACCCTCGATTATGTTCGCGGGTAGCCCCATGTTGACGATATTGAACAAATTAAATAACTCTGCGCGGAATTGCAGGTCCGCTCGCTCCAAACCGCTTTCCCGGTGACCAATCGGAGTTGTCTTGATAAGCGCAAAATCGAAATCGTAGTACGCCGGACCGCGAAACGTATTACGGCCAAGTGTTCCAAATCGCCCGGAGTTCGGTCCGGTCCCGCCCGCACTCCCGATGGGAATGGAAAAGAAACTTGCGTTGTTCGCGCCCAGCCCAAAATAATCGTCGCGCGGTCGCGTTGAATTGCCGGCACTCGAAAGGTCCGGTGTTCCGACCTGGTCCGGCCGGTCCGCGCCAATCGTTCCCGCACCCGTCTGCTGGATTCCCGAATACACTGTAAATGGCGAACCACTCGTGATAGTCGAGATGCTCAGCAACTCCCAGCCCTTGGTCAACAGCTTCATTCGATCCGACTGAAGTCCCAGATGCTCGAAATGCAAATCCTGGGCCGCGCTCAAGGTGAAGGCGTTTGTCACGTCAAAGCTTGACGGCCCTCGTTCCGCTTGGGTATCGAACGGGTTTTGCGGACTGAAAAGTGTCACGGCACCCGTGGATCCCGTTCCTCCCAGGATGCCGCTGACATCATCCAGCGATTTGCCCCAGGTATAGCCTGCCTGCAATGACGGACCGCCGTGTCCGATATTTCCCGACAATGAGGTCTGCAAGGCGTTGTACGACGAGTGCGCCGTCCCGGTCAGCACAGACTCGAATCCGAAACCTCCCGTCACCGCTCCGCTCGCGTCGAAGTTAGTAAACCGCGCAAATTCCGAATCCGCTCCGGGATACGCGTTTGGATAGGACATTCTGGGAAGTCGAAACGCTGATGTTCCAACGTACGCGACATCGGCCGTAAGGCCGCCGAAAGCTCGTTCCAGCCCCAGCGTCCAGGTTTGCAGGTAGCCATTGCCGAAGCGCCGGTCGACTCCGGACAGACTCAGCAGCGAGAGCTGATGACTCGGCGCCAGCGTTGCCAAACCCTGCTGGTATCGATTTACGTCCATCACCGTGTTCGCCGGCACTTTTTTCGGATCGCCGCTGGCCAACACATTCACGCCGGCGGTGTTATAAACCTGCGGCAATTCGTCCGGTGTGATTTGGAATCCGTAGGAAATCTCCCCGTTTTGCGCGGCGTTGACACGTGGATAAACAACGTAAGGCGTTGACCCTGTCAGAAGATTGTCCTGCCAGATATTCGGCGGAATCACCGTGATCGCCCCGCCGCCCATGTGCACATGAACGGCCTGCGGCGCATTCCAGTCCACTTGCACACGCGGCCCCCAGCCGTTCCAATCGGTCTGATAAGTAGGCTTCGGATTGATCAAATATTCCTGTCCAACGCCCGCAGGTGGGAACGAATTCAGAAAACTCGACGTTCGCCGCGCCCGCTCCGAAATCGGCGTGTAGATCTCATATCGCAGCCCATAGTCGATCGTCCAATGCGGATTGATTTTCCATGTGTCCTCGACGTAGGCGTTCACATCATTCCGGTTGATCGCCGCCGGCCCAATGTGCGCGCCATCCGATGCGTAGGGCGGCGCCACCGCGACCGTGTATGCGTATGGAAACCCCAGCAACAGACTGCTCAAAGTGTCTGGCAAAGGCTGGCCAGGCTGAACGTTGTGCTGTCCGCTCGCGGAAGGAATGAAGACCGGCGAATAAACCGTTCCACCGCCAAAATCGTATTCGCCGTTCGGGCTGATCCCAAAATATGTCGTGTCGCGATTGAGGCGTGCTTCTGCACCCCACTTCACGGCATGTCGCGCTGTCGTCCACGCAAAATTCAACTGTCCCTGAAACAGATTCCCGAATGCTGACATTACCGAGCCCGCCGCACCGTTGTACGCCTCGTACAAACCATCATTGAACTTGAGGGCCGGGTCGGTGTGGTTCGGTGTTACAAACGAAGGAGTCGTCCGCGTGAAGCTCAACGACGCCGACCAGAGAAAGCGAGGCGACGCCGTGCGCGTGTAAGTGATGACCCCGTTCCGCTGCCGATCCACGTATTGCACGCCAAAGCTCGGATCGAGCAGCGTCTGATCCGGATTTGTTGTCGGTCCCGTCAAATTGTCGTAATTGAATCGACCAAACAGTTGTCCTTTTGCGCCGACTTTCTGGTCGATGCGGATGGAAAACTGATCCGTATCCGTGTTCACGTTTGACGGCGCAGCATAGGTTCGCGCGCCATACGCGCCGGTTGGATTGTTGGGGAGTGGATAGCGGTCGAGCACTGCCGCAATCGCCGGATTCACCGGCACCTGCAGCGTGTCCGCGCTGCCATCGGGATACTTCACCGTGTCCTGACCCGTTCGCTCAGTTGCCGTTGGTACCGCCAAAACCTGGGTCGTTCCCAGCACCTGCCTGAATCCCTGATACTGCACAAAATAAAACGTGCGGTCTCGCCCGTCATATACATGCGGCAAAACGACCGGTCCGCCGTTCGTAAATCCGAATTCATTTCTACGGAATGGAGGAATTCTGCCTGGCTCCGCAATCGATGGATGATCGAAATAATTCCGCGCATCGAGAGCGGAGTTCCTTAAGAACTCGAAGAATGATCCGTGAAAACCGTTCTTCCCGGATCGTGTCACGATATTAGTAAAGCCCGCCGCACCTCGCCCGATGTCCGCCGGCATCCAACCTGAGCTTGACTGTAATTCCTGAATCGCGTCCACGTCGAAATTGGTGAACGTGCTCCCACCCATCTCTGGATCGCTGACATCCGCACCGTCCATCGCGAACACTGCCTCAACGCCGCGCTGTCCGTTGATGGCAAACTGCTGAGTGAAGTTCGTCTGCCCGTTCACGTCGGTCATGGTGCCCGCCGCTAACAACAACAACGCGCTGAAGTCGCGTCCATTCAACGGCAACTCATTTACTTTTTGGCTGGAGAGTTTCTCTCCGCCTGCTCCGCTAGCCGCATTCGAAGTTGTGCTCGGGTTCCCATTCGAGACTGCTGCCGGAGTTTGCGGGTTAGTCGCAATCGACAGCACGTTTTGATCGGATACCGTCAGCACCACTGTTATGCCAGTAATATCCACTGCCGCTGTCGGACTTCGCCCGGGCAGTTGCACGCTCACGGTAGATGGCCCGGGTTGAATGTCCGCAATCGCGAACCTTCCATCACTTCCCGTAACTGCCGTTAGTTTTTCTTTAGCGGCCGCTGTGTATACCGTTACCTTTGCTCCGGCCACAGGCCCACCGGCAGCCGTGCGTACGACTCCAGTCCACGCCGGCGCAGACGGAGAACTTTGTTGAGCTTTTAGCGAGACCGCGACCATCAAGCCCAACAGCAAACACTTCTCTATCAGTCGGAAGGCCTTATGAAAGGTTCGAATGATTGCGTATTCCTCTGCGTGGCGGTATACACGCGTGAAAATTAACAAGTGGAAGGATCGAGCGCCCAAGCGTGATTATATCCGAGACAAGATCGCAGACCGCGGAAGCGTCGCTAGCGCCTGGCGACAAATGCACTCCACTGGTTTCCGGCAGCTAACTTCCCATTTGCCCGCCATCCAAGACTAGGTTAGCCTTTGGGAAACGAAAGGCAGAGCAATGGCGGACAACAAAACCAAACCCACCAAATTAAGTGTGGCTGCATTCATTAATGCAATCACCGACTCGACCAGGCGCGCCGACGCCAAGGCACTCGTCAGGTTAATGCAAAACGCGGCTGGCGAAAAGCCGAAGATGTGGGGCCCATCCATCATCGGTTTCGGCAGCTACCACTATAAATACGACAGCGGCCGCGAAGGCGACATGCCGCTCATCGGTTTTTCCCCGCGTAAGGCCGCGACGGTTCTGTACAACATGATCTGCTCGATCGACTCCAAGGATCTCCTGCCAAAGCTTGGCAAGCACACCACTGGTAAGGGATGCCTCTACGTCAAGAAACTCGCTGATGTAGACCAACAAGTGTTGGAGACCCTGATCGCGAAATCCCTGGCTGCCATGAGAACGCAGAATCCCACTTAAGAATGCGGGAGAGGCCAGCGTCCTCGACCATGTAAACCGCCAAAGTAAAACAATGGCAGGCAGCCGGAGCGCCTTGCCCGTCGAGGTGAAACGACCCTCGATCCAAACGACGGACTCTGACATAATCTCCGCATGTGCGGGCGCTATCGATTGTCGCGTAGAAAGCAACTTGTCGAAGAGTATTTCGACAGTACGGGAGAAGACGACTGGGTTCCTCGATATAACATCGCACCTACTCAGCCCGTTCCGATCATTCGCCAGAATCCGAAGGAGCCCCATCGTGAATTGTCACTGGTCCGTTGGGGCTTGATTCCATGGTGGGCAAAAGACTCTTCGGGCGGGGCTGCGATGATTAATGCAAGATCGGAGACCGCAGCCACGAAGCCCGCATTCCGCGATGCGCTTAAGCTTCGCCGATGTTTGATTCCCGCAGATGGGTTTTACGAATGGAAGAGAAATGGTAAAGAAAAACAGCCCTATTGCTTCGAAATAAATGAAGGTCAGTTGTTCGCCTTCGCGGGGATTTGGGAAACGTGGAAGGACGCGAGTCGCAAGACAATGACGATAGAGACCTGTTCGATCCTGACGACAACTCCGAACGCTGTGACCTCAACCGTTCACGACAGAATGCCCGTGATCCTCGAATCCGACAGTTACGATTTATGGCTTGATCCGGGCATGACAAAAGTGAATGCGGTCACTGAGGTGCTGAAGCCGTTCGACGCGCGGCTGATGCGGTCCTTCCCTGTGAGCACTCGCGTGAACCACGCAGCGAATGACGATGCAGAATGCTCAACTCCGATCAAGATCGCACAGAGTCAACAGCTACTCTTCTGACACGATCACTCTCGCGGGCCGGGAAGGCTTGCGCCGCATGGTCATCGGCTCGGTCCCACAAACGTTCCACAAATAGCACTTCGCATGGATTGCCTGACCGAATTCATCGGTAACCGCATACTCAAGCGGAACAGATTCGGTGCAGACAGGGCAATTCGGAAGTTCAAAGGCATGAGCGGAATACATTCTGCCTCCGATCTGGCCTAATCAATGCACGAGAGGTACCAAATTCGATCTACTGGTTAAGTCCTTGCGAAGCAATAGCTTTGTGCCGCCGCACCTTCTACCTGGAATTGACCAGTGACGCATAAATTACCCGATGACCTTACACGATTAACCGTAGCGCCACTACTGTTTGTCGGCTTTCTTCACCGTAGCCCGAATCTCCCCACGCGCCACGCGTGCGGAAATTTCTTCTCCCGCCTTCACCTGTTCCGCATCCTTAACCAATGTTCCGGAGTTATCAAACACCAGCGCATATCCTCGCTCCAGAATTGCCAATGGAGAAAGCGTCTCCAGCGCCCGCCCCATGCGCTCCAGGCGAACCTTATTTAACAGCAACTGATTCCGCATCGCCGCCGCCAAGACCGCCGTCCCAGCCTCCAACTCCACTCGCACTCCGGCCAACATCCGCCGCGCATCGTAGTGCCGCACTGCCGCGGCAACCGTCTCCCACTTACGCCGCATCTGCTCCAGCGTCTGCCGCTCGCTCCGCTCCAGCCGGTAAGTCAGCTCATCCACTTTCTGCTGCCGCTGCCGGATCGCATCCATCATCCGCGCAAACGCGCCATGCTGCGCCCGCTCGATCAGCGCATGCCGCGCCTCCAAAAGTCTGCGCTCCATCGCCCGCACCAGCCGCTCTCGCACCGCCTCCGCCTGCTCCTCCACTTCCCGTCGCGACCGGATCACCAACTCCGCCGCCGCCGAAGGCGTTGGCGCGCGCAGGTCGGCGACGAAATCCACAATCGTGAAATCGGTCTCGTGCCCCACCGCGGAAATCACCGGAATCTCCGACGCTGCCACCGTCCGCGCCAGCCCTTCGTCATTGAACGCCGCCAAGTCCTCTGCCGACCCTCCACCTCGCGCCACGATAATCACTTCCACGCTGCAGCTTGCATCACTTCGACAAGCGTTGAAATACCGCACCCCGCTCGCCACTTCTCCCGCCGCCGAATCTCCCTGCACCTGCGCCGGATAAATCACCGCACTCGCCGTGTGATGCCGCCTCTGCAAAATGTTCAGAATGTCCCGCAGCGCTGCCGCCTGCGGCGAGGTCACAATTCCAATCTTCGACGGCAACGTCGGAATCGCTTTCTTCCGCTCCGCCGCAAACAGTCCCTCCGCCTCGAGCTTCGCCTTCAGTTGCTCAAACGCAACCTGCAACCCACCTGCGCCCTTCGGCTCAATGTGCTCCGCCGCAATCTGCAACTCGCCGCGATCTTCATAAATTGTGACTCGACCCCGTACGATGACTTGCATTCCATCGGCAGGACGAAACCGCAGCAGCCGCGCCTTCGAACTGAACATCACCACCCGAATCTGCGCGTTCCCATCCTTCAGCGTGAAATAAAGATGCCCCGAATTCTGCGCCCGAAAATTCGAAATCTCCCCCTCCACCCACGCATCGGAATACTCCCGCTCCACATGCGCTCGCACCGCCGCCACCAGCCCGCGCACAGTCCACACCCGCCGCTCCGGCGGCGTGAACCTGAACCCAAGTTGATCGGCCAGCGACATGCTGAGTGCAGTTTAGACCGGGCCGGAGAGGATGCCAAACGACGGGTCTAGATCACAGAGGAAAAACCTGAAGTTAGGACCTCTCTCATCGATCGACGGGAGCCCTAGATTCAGCATGGGATATGTTTGCTTTTCGTTCTTTGCCCGTTGGGATGATTGCAGCAGCAGATGTTCGGGGGCGATACTTGTCCTCGTGCGCTGTACGTCACCTAATCAGTTTCTCCAAATTAGTTGCGCACGTCCCCGGGGGGCCCTAGCGCGTACTGCCAGCTGATTTCAGGTAGCCTGGCGCGTGCTGACGACAGTAATGCTGACTATCAAGGAGAAATAACAATGAGTCAAACAACGAGATCTATTGCAGCCTCGAAATTAAGGTGGCCCGTTTGTGCCGCCTTTGCGGTTATTGTTGGCCTACTGCTCTTTTCGCGCTCTGCGGCATCCCAAGCGCCGAGCCCGGCGGCAAAAACGGGGATTGACAGTAATGCGCCGTCGGGCGTCACGCGCTCGACACTCAATCCGATGCAGGTGGCGCTCTTGCGTTGGTACGCGGCTAACCACACAACCCAATTTCCCGTCGGGCGGGGACCAGGCTGCGACGTGTTCGACGGCGCGGATATCTGGGTGGTGAACGATACCGATAACACCATTACGAAGCTGAGGGCCAACGACGGCGAAAATCTCGGCACATTTGCTGTTGGGAACACTCCGCAGGGCGCAGTTTTTGACGGGGCTAATGTCTGGGTCGCCAATTTCTATGACAATAACGTGACCAAGCTGCGCGCAAGTGACGGCGGCGTTTTGGGCAATTTTTCGGTCGGCAAGAATCCTGGATTTCTGGCCTTCGATGGCACAAACATCTGGGTCACTAACTTAACCGACAACACCGTTACAAAGCTCAGGGCAACCAACGGCAAGACTCTGGCGACTATTACCGTTGGCAGCCGGCCCTTCGGCATTGCCTTCGATGGGACCTACATGTGGGTCGCCAACTCAGGCGACAGCACTGTCACTAAACTTCGTGCGTCCGATGGAGCTCAAATCGGGGTTTTTCCGGTAGGTAAGGTGCCCGGGGGAGTGACCTTCGACGGCGTAAATATCTGGGTTGCCAATCTGGCGGATAATACCGTTAGCAAGCTCCTGGCTCTGAATGGCAGTACGTTAGGTACCTTTGCAGTCGGGGCGGACCCGAACTTCATCACTTTTGATGGAGCCAATGTTTGGGTAAGCAACTACATGGGCAACAGTGTCACGGAACTCCGCGCTTCCGATGGAAAAAACCTTGGGACCTTTCCTGTCGGCGACGGACCAGGCGGCGTTGTTTTTGATGGGGCCAACATCTGGGTGACCAACTCATTCAGCAATACCGTCTCAAAGCTGTAGGGCGAGTTCTATAAAAGGGGATGTCAAGTAGAAACACACTTTACCCTTCGCAGGGAGGTTTTGTTTTTCTTGGCATCCAGCCCCTGCCGACAGCTCCGATGAAGCTCGATTCGCGTTGTTCGCGTCACCACGCATTTCCGGGTTACACCTGGTTCATTGAGGTCTGGGGGGGCTGGCCACGGACACCCCCGACCTCGCCGACCGTATCACACAGCCCTTCGTGATTTTTCTCTGCCTGATCTAATTCAACAACCGGCTCATCCGGAAACAATCGTGCAGGAATCAACCGCAAGCGGGACGCACCGGTGCAGAAACACCGATGCGCCCCTAACCAAAGTCGCCTGAGATCGAGGCAACATGGCTCCTACAAAAGGTAGCGGTTTCGTTTTCCATCTTCAATCCGCGCACCCCAGTTTTATCCATGCGAGTTCCATTTCTGGAACTTCAGCCTCCTCGATGGCAATCACCCAATGAGGAGATTAAAAAATGCAAGAAGCACATTTATTTGAAGCGCTGTTGATGGTGAATCAAGGAATCGACAATGCCGTCCAGGGACTACAACGGCTCAAGAAAAAATCGGACGTGCTACAAGAACCCTTTGCCGAGACGGTTGCACGTCTGGAATCGGACCGCGCCCAGGTGAACGTGCGCTTCTTCGCCGTCATCGAGGCGCGCCAGCAGCGCGAAACGGAGCAGCTGATACGCAGTTAGACTCGGCGTCACCCATGACCGGACGGCTGGCCCACTCAAGCCAAAACACAAAACCAGGCTTGAGTGGGCCACCTGCCGTAAATCGCGTACGGATTGCGCTTCTCTCCGGGTTGCGATCCAAACTAGTTATTTGGGAACGTGCCGTCTGTGCCCGTGTTAGCTTCGTCAGCGCCCTGGGCTTGCATCTCCGTGTTTGCATAGGCGAACGATGTCTGCGGCCCTACGCTGCCGTCCGGGTTGAGCACTGCCGCAGTGCCCACGAGCAGCGCATAGGTACCCGCCTGAAAAGGCTGCGGTACGAAGCCTATATAGGATTCGAAGCCAGTGGCACCGATGCCGGCAACGTTTGTATATTCCGAATTATCCTGCACGGTATTCGGTAGATCCTGATAGAACAAAACACCACTCGAAATTGCCTGGGAGGAATCGAACTCGGCTGGATTGAAGTATGCCATGTTCAGATTCTGGTAGACCGTGAGGCTCGTGAAGGCATAGTGCTGGCTCGAAAGGTTGCCCAACACGATGCTGTCTATCGTCCCGATGCTATCGGTGAAAAATGACGAGAGACTAAAGTCGAAGGGCAATCCATTCAGGCTCTGCAACGAACCCGCGCCGATGCTCACCGGTGGTGGCGCCGCGCCCGGCGGCCACGCAACGTTAACGTTGCCGCGAATGATTCTCCTGTAATGCGTGACCACGGCGCCATTCGTAAGCGCGATCCGAAACACTGTGCTTGCAGGGGGGATAAATAAGGTGTAGTTGCCGTTGGCATCGGTAGTGTCCCCCTTAGCGCTGACCAATACGCCATTATCAGTTCCAAACCCGCCATAGACAGCGACAGGTGCATTTGCCGGACCACCAATAATCCTGAGCGTCGTTCCACGCGGAGGATTTGGGCCTATGCTGAAAGTACAGGTGATGGGCAGTCTCTGCGCGTGGCAGATAGAGCTAAGAAACACGACCGCAAGGCATAACGATATGCCTCCGAGCATTTTGGTTTTCATATGTTAACTCCTGGAATTAAGTACGGACCGTCAATTTGCCAACTGATTCAAGGAAGAGTGCTCAATAACTCATCCCGACAGTCGCTTCATGAGCTTCCCGCCTTTAGGGCATCCACTCTATATGGGACATGACAAGAAAAATTCGCACAATTCCTGCAATTTACACAAGGCGAACAATCATTTTGATTCGGACTACATAAGGCAACAGTAGAGAGTGAGTTGTCACGGATTGTTCAAGAGAAAATTAGTCGGGCGGGTTGCGCATAAAAGAGCGGGGCTTTACAAATTCAGGAATGGCGGGCCGCCATCCATTCCGCGATTTTCCTTCCCGCTCCGGAGCGGTGGGTACTCGACAGCTGGCAACGAATGGTTTTGCCGGGAGCTCTACGCACTTTATCGCGAAAATAAGTCTCTCCTCGGTCCAGTCGCCGATAACAAAAGCAGGTGATAGAGTGCAGGTGGTGAGCGTCGTAGGAGCGGTGTAGCGCGGCGGCATGGTAAGCCTACGCTATTGGCAGCATCGTTCCCGCCCTTGCACAGAGCGCAAGAGCCTGCCCTGAGCATAGCCGAAGGGACGGGGCACCCACAGTTTCTAAACTGGAAAGAAAAGGCAAGGCATGAAAGGCTGGGCCACACGCCAGGATGGCCGCGCGAAAGGTGTACGATTCCCTTATTCTTCGGTAACTTTCTTTTGAAACCTATCCTGCTAACTTGAACTGAGGCACGCGCCTTCGACCGCATCGGTGTCGAAATCAATTTCTCTGCGAGGGACCATGAAGCGATTTGCAATCGTTGTTTCCATTTCTGCGTCATTTTTGTTAGCAGGGGCCGTATCTGCTGTTGCTCAGGACGAGCACCGGGAACGAGAAGAGGTGCGCAAAGAAGAACATCACGAAGCCCATGAAGAAAAGAGGCACGAGGCGCATGAAGAGCGACACGTAGCTCATGAGGAGCGCGTTGCACATGAAGAGAGGCGCGTGGAGCTTCGTCGAATTTCAGATGAACATTTTCGCGCGCACTTTGGACGTGAGCACTACTTTGCCGTTGGGCGCGTGACTATGGTAGCGGGCCATCCGCACTTCGCGTATGGCGGCTACCGGTTCGAAATTGGACAGCCCTGGCCTGCTCGATGGGCATACACCGACCACTGCTATATCGATTTCGTCGGAGGCCAGTATTTTCTGTCTAATGTGAGGTACCCGGGAGTGCGGGTTGCGGTAACCGTGGTGCCTTGAAGAAAAGTTGACTCCACCGGGTGGCACACTCAAGCCCAGCCTTGCCTTGAGTGGGGATGTTCACACGTCGCAGACTTAGTCCGACGAACAACTAGTGTGCTGTCCCGGAAATTCGTGTCCATAAATTCTCATTGTCATCCTGAGCGCGCTTTTTGCGCGAAGGACCTATGCAGTTGATTCGGCCCGCACAATCCTCATACGAGCACCTAGTTCCGCACCCGGACTTATGCTGCGAACTTTGGGGACGCCACACTAGGTTGTCCTCATGCCATGGGGACTGACGCGTTTTCAGCACAGCGGACAGAGACATTTCGTCACTTTCTGCCGCTAGCAAAAGGCGAATGCGTCAAACTAACTCAAGAGAATATCTGCTTCAATCCCACGCACAGCCCTTCGTGATTTTTCTCTGCCTGATCTAATTCAACAACCGGCTCATCCGGAAACAATCGTGCAGGAACCAACCGCAAGCGGGACGCACCAGTGTTTAAGCACCGATGCGCCCCTAACCAAAGTCGCCTAAAGGAGAGAGAGGCAACATGGCTTCTACAAAAGGTAGCGGTTTCATTTTCCTTCTTCAATCCGCGCACCCCAGTTTTATCCATGCGAATTCCATTCTGGAACTTCCGCCTCCTCTGATGGCCATTACTCAAAAACTCAGAAGGAGACAAAGAATGCAAAAAGCACATCTATTTGAAGCGTTATTGATGGTGAATCAAGGAATCGACAATGCCATCCAGGGACTACAACGGCTCAAGAAAAAATCGGACGTGCTACAACAACCCTTTGCCGAGACGGTGGCGCGTCTGGAATCGGACCGCGCCCAGGTGAACGTGCGCTTCTTCGCCGTCATGGAGGCGCGCCAGCAGCG
>Ga0307478_10000403_pt1 | contig 45995 bp, 39 predicted proteins | sample atmos_gasesECM4C_2_FD_203713 | JGI IMG/M metagenome (GOLD analysis project Ga0307478, IMG submission 203713) | Hardwood forest soil microbial communities from Morgan-Monroe State Forest, Indiana, United States - atmos_gasesECM4C_05 | ecosystem: Environmental > Terrestrial > Soil > Temperate...
TGAGTTCGTCTATTGCGGACGGCTGCCTAGCCGACGGCTAGCGTCCTCTAAAACCTTATCGAGCCGGTCCAATAGGTCGCGGAGGTCGCTAAGTCTGACCTCTTCCGCCCGTAGTTGTTGTTCGGCCTCTGTTTCTCGCGTTTGCCCTTGTTGTTCTTCATTTTCTAGCGATTCAAGTCTTGTCTTGAGTTGGGAAAGCTCAGCCTCGATCTCTTTCTTTTGGGTTGCAGGATTCTCGCTGTTGCTTATGAAATCTTCGTGCTGTTTGACATCGGCGGCCACGTGCTTCCGCTCCTCTTGAATTCTTGCGAGCTTATCCCGGGCTTCATCGAGGCGTTGCGAGGCGCGCGCCACAGCTGCCTCCTGCCCTTGTAAGCGGTAAATGAGTATTTGCGCTCTTTCGGCCGCGATGGTTGTGGTCTGCAAGTCCTGCCGCAGTTGGCGTACTTCTAGTAGCAGGGCCTGCAGCGTTTGAGAGTCACCCGGCGTGGTCTGCCCAAAACAAGTTGTTGAAACAAGCAGCAGGCCAAGGATAAATAATGATGAGCGATTCATGGGAGCCTCCGGGACAAATTGTATCTCCAGACTGGCAACATCTGCGGAGTGATGTAAAACTTCAGGCCAGCCGTCCACTGGACGTTCCGTCGAGAAACGGTACTTGGCCACGAAACGAGATGGCCCCAAGTTGAGCCTCCGCCAATCCAGGTGTTATCCTGCCTGCTATGGCGGAACCCGTCATTTCCGCGCCTGAAGTCGTCTTGGCCTCGCCTCTCGAGCATTCCCGGCGTCAACTCGAAGCCCTGCTCGAAGTCAGCGAAGCCATCGCCCAGCAGCGCGATCTTCCCGCGCTGTTCCACGATCTGGCCGGACGCCTCCACTCCGTGGTGGACTTCGATTTCCTCTCTCTCGTCCTTCACGACCCCGCCAAAAATGTCATGCGTCTCCACGTTCTCGAAACGCGTGTCCCCGGCGAAAAGGTCGCCGGCAGCGAATCTCCCGTCGAAGGCAACCCTGCCGGCTGGGTCTGGCAAACGCAGCAGGCTTTCGTCGTCACCGACACCGAGGAAGAAACACGTTTTCCCGATTTCCTGACGCGCTACCGGGCTCACCATGTCCGCTCCCTCGCCATTCTCCCGCTTACCACCGCCCAGCACCGCCTCGGCGCTATGGGCTTCGGCCGCCTCGTACCCCAGCGCATCACCGACACCGAACTGCAATTCATGGAGCGCGTCGCCAGTCAGGTAGCCGTCGCCGCCGACAATGCCCTCAATCTTGAGGCCTCTCAAGCTTATCAATCCCAACTCGCCCGCGAACGCGACCGCCTCCAAGTTGTTCTCGAGGTCAACAACGTTCTCATCACCAGCCGCGAAGTCCCGGAGCTTTTCCGCGGCATCGTCAAGACGCTCGAGCGCGTGATGCACCACGACTACACCAGCCTCGCGCTCCTCGATCCCCAAACTGGCTTGCTCAAAATCCACGCGCTCGATTTTCCCGGCAAACAGGGCCTCATCAAACAGGAAATTACCGTCCCCCCGGACACTACTCCTTCCGGCCAAGCCATCGCCAGCGGCCAGCCGTTCCTCGCGCGCGGCGCGGAAATCGACCGCTACGCGAACGAAATCATCCAAGTCCTCCGCACGTCTGGTGTCCAAACCATTTGCTGCGTTCCGCTCATCACTCACGGCCAAGCCTTTGGCACCCTCAACGTGGCCAGCCGCCGCATCGAGGCCTTCTCCCCGCAAGACGTCGAGCTTCTCCAGCAGGTCGCCGCTCAAATCGCCATCGCCGTGGAAAACGCTCTGGCCTTCAAGGAAATCGAAGCTCTAAAGAATAAGCTCGCGGAAGAAAAACTCTATCTCGAGGAAGAAATCCGCACGGAATTCAATTTCGAGGAAATCATCGGCGAAAGCCCGGCGCTCAAGCGCGCTCTCGCCCAAGTAGAACTCGCCGCTCCGGCCGGCACCACCGTTCTACTCCTCGGCGAAACCGGCACTGGCAAAGAACTCTTCGCCCGCGCCATCCACAATCTCAGCCCGCGCCGCGACCGCACCTTCGTCAAAGTCAATTGCGCTGCCATTCCCAGCGGCCTTCTCGAATCCGAACTTTTCGGCCACGAGCGCGGCGCTTTCACCGGCGCCATCAGCCAAAAAATCGGCCGCTTCGAGCTCGCCGACCGCGGCACTCTTTTCCTCGACGAAGTCGGTGATCTTCCCCTGGAGCTGCAACCCAAACTTCTTCGCGTCCTGCAAGAGCAGGAGTTCGAGCGCCTCGGCGGCAATCGCACCCAGCGTGTGGACGTCCGCGTCGTCGCCGCCACCAATCAAGACCTTGCCAAACTCGTTTCCGAGCGCGCCTTCCGCAGCGACCTCTTTTACCGCTTGAACGTTTTCCCCATCCAGATCCCAGCTCTTCGCGACCGCGCCGAAGATCTTCCCCTGCTGGTCCGCTACTTCGTGCAGCGATTCAGCCGCCAGCTCAACAAAGCCGTCGAGTACATCCCCGCCGACGCCATGGACGCACTCACGCACTATTCCTGGCCCGGCAACGTGCGCGAACTCGAAAATCTCATCGAGCGCGCCGTCCTGCTCTCTCCCGGCAAAGAGCTGCGCATCCCCTTTGCCGAACTGAAATCCTCAGCGCCGGCTGCCACCGCAAGTGCAAATTCCTCTTCATCCTTAACTTCCTTAACCTCCTCAATTTCTTCTACCTCCCCTGCCATCTCCACTCTTGAAGAAGCCGAACGCCAGCACATCCTCCGCGCCCTCAAGCAAACGCAATGGCGTATCGCCGGTCCCAAGGGTGCCGCGGTGCTCCTCGACATCAAGCGCACCACTCTCCAGGCGCGCATGCGCAAGCTCGGCATTCGCCGCCCCGTCTAGTCGGGGCTCCCCTGCACGAGGTAAGCCAGCGGTTGTAAATTCTTAATTCGATGGGCAGTCGGTCTTGTCCAATTCCTGCAGCTTCTTGATCGCTTCCGCGTCTCGCTTTTCCAACGCCACCAGCAATAACACCCGCGCTTGGTTGCAATTCCGGGGAACCCCTTCACCCTTGATGTAGAGTTCGGCCAAGGCCACTGCTGCCTTGGTATTGCCAGCTTGCACAGAAGTCCACAATTGCTGGGGTGTCATATCAGGTTTTTGCTGGCTGGCGTTGCCGCTCGGGTTGGCCTCAAGCGGTGCTCGCGTCGATGGATTTGTGGCCACGGCTGTCGAGGTGCGCGGGCCAGAGTGCCCGCCGGTTTCCGTGGCAGGAATGCTTGCTGCGCGTCCTTTCGCTGTTCCATTATTCTGATTGCCGTTCTTGAAGTTATCCGGCGAGCCGCTGCTCGGGATAGCTGGATGAATCGGTGCCGATGGCAATGCACTTCCCTCACTTGTTTGTGCCGAAGATCCCGCTGGCATCTTTCCCCCCTGGTCGTGGCCGTTGCCCCAGTACCTGATCGCAGGTACTGCGATGGCCGCGGAAATGACCATCCCAAGCAACAAGCCGCGGCTAAACTGCCGCCGCTTCTCAAAACGATGCCGTTCCATGGGAACCAGTTCAGCTCTGGCCGCCACTTCTCCAAATGGGGCAAGCGGAGCGGCCGGCTCCCCGGAATCCTCGCTGCTGGATAAAATGCTGCTAGCTGTTATGGAAGATCGCGCCGCACGATCCTTCAACAAAAATCGCGCTACGGCACCGGGCTTGTTTGTTCTAACCCGGGAAGGCAGGGCCGACTCTTCTAGAGCTGCGAACCTTTCCTCGGCAACCTGCGGCGAACCGGGCTCGGAAATCCACTCGCGAATTTGCCGCCCGGCTCTCTCCGGGAGGCGGATAAACCGCAAACCTCCCACCTTTTTCGTCCCGTCCGTCCACGTCACTTCGCCCCAGGCGTCGATCCGTTCATTAAGATTGAGCGAAAACCAAAAGTGAATCGGTCCCTTTTGGTCCACCGGAGCAAAGGTGCTAAAACTCAGTCCTCCCTCGGAGATGTTTAATACTGCCCCGCCATCATCACGTTCCAATTGGATGAAGGCAAATTCTTCTGGTGTTTTCCTCAACTTCCGGCGGCGCTCAACGTTCTCGTTCTTGCGAAGTCTAAGGTTCATGTTCGTTTGGAGGGTTTTCTTATTTTCGGCACGACCTTCAGGGTCGCGGGAATAAGGAAATGCCGAATCGGCAGGCCCAGGGTGGGGGTGGGGCTCAGCCTGCAAGCCTCACAACATTTATTGTACTTCTACAAGCGGGCGAAAAAAAGAGTTTTTGTCCGGATTTACCCACAAATTCCACTTTGCCCTTCTATAAACGACCCGGCCTTCTAGCCGCTCCCTACCCGGTCCTTGGGACGGTAATCGATTACGCAAGTTCGTGTTCCGTCTCCCTTCGCGACAGCCCCTTCTTTGCTAGCCTGTAGATACGAAACGACATACCCCGCCCTCCGGTTTTCAAATGCTCATTCTGGCGGGCACGTCGTAATTTTCCTAGATGAACTGCGGCCGGTGGCGGCCATCTTAATCTTTTCGCCTTTTTAGGCGATCGGGGGTTTCACGTGAAACTGGCTTCTGCTTATCTCGCGGCAACTTCAATTCTCGGGATGCTGGCGCTTCCGGCGCTCGGTCAGACGCCCGCGGCCACTGCGCCCGCCGTAAATCCCGCTAAAAGCGTCTCGCGCACCACGAAAGCCGTGAACTACCGTCGTGCTGGTGCCGCGAAAGTCGATTTCCAAGGTACCGAATTAATGCAGCAGGCCAATGGCGAAGCCCGCGTCCAAAACAAGGGCAGCCGTACGGAGATCGAAGCAAAATTCATGGGCCTCGATGAAGCCACCAAGTTTGGCCTCGAATATCTCACTTACGTTCTTTGGGCCGTCTCTCCGGGAGGCCGCGCCGTAAATCTCGGCGAAGTTGTCCTGAAAAATGGCGGCGGCGAAGTAAAAGCTATCTCCGACATGCAAACCTTCGGCATGATTGTCACCGCCGAACCCTATTTCTCGGTCACTCAGCCAGGCAATACCGTGGTGCTCGAAAACGTTTTCGGCCCCGCCACTCTCGGCAAAGTCGAAAACATCGACGCCAGTTACGAACTTCTCGGCCGCGGAATCTACTCCTCCTCCAACACCAAAATTGAAAACGCCATCTTTGGCATCGACCGTAAAACTCCTCTGGAGCTTTTTGAAGCCCGCAACTCCCTGCGCATCGCGCACATCGCGCTGGCCGACAAATATGCCGCTCCCACTCTCGCCAAAGCCGAGCAGCAGCTCCGGAGCGCCGAGGAAGCCTACGCGCGCAAGAGCGACAAGAAATCCGTTATTGCCGCCGCCCGCGAAGTCGTCGAAACCGCAGAAGAAGCCCGCGTCATGGCCGTGAAACAAAAAGCCGAAGAAGACGCCCAGGCGAAAATTGCTGCCGACAAAAAAGCCGCCGAAGACCGCGAAGCCAAGGCCCGCGCCGACGCCCTTGCTGAAGCTCAGCGCCGCTTGGAAGCCGAGCAAGCTCGCAAGCAAGCCGAAGCCGCCAAGGCCGAAGCTCTCCGCATGCAGCAGGAAGCACAACAAGCCGCCGCCGAAGCCGCTCGCCAGAAAGCTGAAGCTGAGAAAGCCAGCGCTGCCGCCCTAGCTCAGCAGCAAGCCGCTCAAGCCGCCGCCGACCAAGCCGCAAAAGATAGAGCCGCCGCCATCGCCCAGCAGCGCGCCGCCGAAGCCGAAACCGAAAAAGCGCGCCGTGCCGCTGCTCAGGCGGAAGCCGAAAAAGCCCAGCTCCGCGCTCAGCTTCTCAACCAGTTGAATTCCATTTTGCAGACCCGCGACTCCGCCCGCGGCCTCATCGTCAATATGTCGGACGTCCTTTTCGATACCGGCAGCTACACTCTCAAGCCCGGCGCCCGCGAAAAACTTGCTAAGATTTCCGGCATCGTCCTCGCGCATCCTGGCCTCTCGCTCCAGATCGAAGGCCACACCGACAGTGTTGGCGGCGACGATTTCAATCAACAGCTCTCGGAACGCCGCGCCGATTCGGTCCGCGATTTCCTTGCCGAGCAAGGCGTCCCCGGCTCCTCCATCACCGCCCACGGTTTCGGCAAGACGCAACCCGTCGCTTCCAACGACACGCCCGAGGGCCGCCAGCGCAACCGCCGCGTTGAGCTCGTCGTCAATGGCGACGCCATCGGCAACACCGCCGTGGCCTCCGCCGCGCCAGCGACCCAGCAGTAGCACCACGCGCCACGCTCACGTTTTTCCGCTGGGGCGCAGCATGCTGCGCCCCAGCGCCCAGACCTCCCCATTTTCCACCGCTTTCCTTTTCCCCCGCTAGTTCGGCTCGTTAGAATCTGAAACACTCAAGCGACTTGTTCATCGCGTCCCAAGCGTCGGATCCTTTTCCTTCTTTGCTTGCAACTCTAAGCTTTGCACTCTCAACTTCTTCGCCCGATCTTTTTCCTTCGCTTTGGTACTAATCCGAGCACACCTCGACAAAAAAAAGAGGGGGCCAACTTCGCCCCCTCCCTCCCGGGAAGCTGCCGCAATCAGACCTTCGCCGCGAAGGCCACCTTGTGGAACGTCGAGTATTGCGCCTCGAGCTTCTTCACCGTCGGGATGCCGGCAATGAACCGGGCCACGATCTTCTCGATCTGTGGATAGACTTCCCGAGTGTAAGTCTCCGCATACTCTTTGGTTTCCCACAGGCTGATTGCTACCACTTCCCTCTTTTCCGGTGTTACCAACAGCAACTCATCCAGAAATCCTTTTTGCCTGCGTAGCAGGGGCAGGATTTCCTTTTCAAACGTCACCGGAAACTCATTGACCAAATTCGGCTTCACTTCGAACAGCAGATGACGCGCAAACATAGTCCCTTTCCTCTCTAAGCTTAGAGAGGGCGATGCCGCTGATTCGCCTGCGTTCCCCCTCCGGGGTTAGGCAGGATCAAGAGTTCATTCCGTCCCCCGCGATACTTTCCCCTACCCGGCCCCTCACTTTCCGTGCTCCCAGTCACCTTTCCGCGTGACCACCGATACCCATCTCGATTGACTTTGCCCTCCGTTCTTCCGCGTCCCCACGCCAACAGCGCGTCTCCCCGGCCACGTTCTCCACCCGAGCCGCGCCTCCTATCCCCAATAAACTCAACGATCTATCAAATGGCACCCGTTCTGCCTCTCCCTTTCGGCAGTTGCATTAGGAGGCTTCCATGTTCAACCTCGGACGCTCCATTCCCATCCTTCTCCTTCTCACCACCCCGTGGCTATCCGGCTGCCACACCACCCCTGCCCAAACTGCCCCCGCCCAGCCAGCTGCGGCTGCGGCGCAACCTCCCGCGTCTCCTGCCCCGGCCTTCAAGCGCGTCCGGCGCGATTCCGCGTTCTCCATTTACAACAACACGGCTTACGGCATCTCTTTCCGCTATCCTCGCACTTATCTCCTCGACGACTCCTCCGACTCAGAAGACTCTTCCATCGCCGATGCGCAGCAAGAACTCGCCGCCCAGCAACCCGCCGCCACTCTCGTCGCTGTCGTTTCCATTCCCGCCGACGCCAATCCCAACACCACCTTTCGCAGCGGCACTCTGCAGTTCGTCGTCAACCCCTCTGTCACTCCCGAGGTCTGCCAATCCCTAGCCGTCTCCGCCACTCCAGACGCGCGCGACCTCACCGGCACTTCCACCATCAGCGGCGCCACCTTTCACTGGTTTCAATCCGGCGACGTCGCCAATCACCTCGACGTTTATACCCGCGTCTACACCTCCTTCGTCCATGACGCCTGCTACGAATTCCATCTCGCCGTCACCGACGTCATCTCCCTCGCTCCCAACCCCGCCGAAAAGCCCGCCGACTCCCTCAAAATCCTCCACCAACTAGACAAAATCGTCTCTTCCCTCCAAATTCGCCCTGTCTCTTTACCTCCCGCTCCCGCCGCCCTTCCGCCTCTCTCGATTGACTCCTCGCCCCTGTAGTGGCGGGTCTCGAGACCCGTGTTTTTCACTTCCTCCACTTTCTGAACTCTGGGTCTCTGCGTTTAGCTTCCGTTTTTTTTCCCGCTTCTCTCTTCTCTCGGTCTCTCTCGTTCTCGGTGCCCTCCGCGTTAAATTCCTTTCCTTCTGCCTGGTGATACCCCCTATAGACGCCTAGGAAATACTCCCATTTCCCCTTGCGCCCCAAATGAACCCTCCCCAAATCGTCTTTGTCTCGGGTTACATCTTAAATGGCGCGACGTTGTCCCCTCTGGTTACATTCTAGATGGCGCGATTGGCGCGATACGTCCCCTTGACCCTTCCCTCTCCCGGGTGTAGAGTTCGCACTCAGGTCAGTTCCTTCCTCTCAGTTCCCGAACGAAGGAGGTACACATGCCGTTCCGAAAAGGCCTCTGGGCCGCTGCTGTTGTTTTGTGTTTGGCGGCACCCATGGCTGTCCAAGCGCAAGAAGATTATCTCGACGTCTTCATCGTCAAGGTGAAGCCAGAAAAAGTCACTGAGTTCAACGCCCTCAACAAGAAATGGGTGGATGCCAACCGCCGCTTCAATGGCGACCATTGGCTCGCTATGGAAACCCTGTATGGCGAAGGCAACGTCTACCAGTTCACCAGCTTTCGCAAGGATTACGCTGACGTCGCCACAACCGAACAAGCCACCATGCTCGCTGCCAACAAAGCGTTCGGCAAAGCAGCTGCCGATAAAATCGGGCAGGACTTCATGAACTGCCTGGTGTGGTCCCGCACCGAACTTCGTCGCCGCCGCATGGATCTCAGCCGCAAGCCGCCGGCCGACGCCGACTCTTACGCCAAACTCGTTGGCCAGTCCCGCTTCTTGCGCACCACGGCGGTGCACATCCGTTCCGGGCACGTGCCGGAATTCGAAGATCTCCTCAAGGAAGTTAAGGAGGCTGGCGAAAGAAATCCGGACATGCCGCCCCTGCTCGTCTCTCAAGCCGTGGAAGGGGCCAAAGGCGCCACGTTTTACGTGACTTCGTTGCGCTCTTCGATGAGCGGCTTTGACCACAATCCCACCATGCGCGAAATCCTCGGCGACGAGGGCTTCAAGAAATTCCAGAAGGTCAGCGCGGATGCCGTCGAAACCTCCGAGTCTGCGCTCTACCGGTTCGCCCCGGACATCAGCAATCCTCCCGACGATATCGCTAAAGTCGCCTCCGACTTTTGGCACCCGAAAACCACCAATGCCATGGCGGCCGCAAGAACGAAATCCAAAACCGCCACCATGGAACCTGCCACCGCCAAGGAGCCTGTAAAGCAACCTTAGCCTGACGACAAAGTGTGCGAGGAGCACAGAGGCTCGGCTTGTGCTCCTTGTGCCCTGAAAGACGACGACAGATACGGCGGCTCTTTCTCGCTAAAAAGCTTTGCGTTTCGCCGGTTGTCCCCGGAGGGGGAAGGTCTTCGGAACGCTGCCCCCAACTGTTCAACCGAGCGGCGGCGAAGCATTTTCCGCGGGACTATCCTGCAAGGCTAAAACTGGTTTTTTAGTTTAGTTAGCGCCTTCGTCGAGAACCGCGGGCGTCAGAACCGGTAGCCGGTTCCCATCGAAATCACCGGATAGTATTTAAAGGGCGACAAAGTATTGTTCAGTTTCACCTGCTCGGCCTGAACGCTGCTCTGAACGGTCGGATCCGTCGCCGCATTCACGCAAGAACCCCCGCCGGGCTGGCACGCCGTACCCGCCAGCGCCAGACTAGCGCGCGCTGACCCTTGGAAAACCACTCCGGTTTCAATCTTGAAAACGAAGTGTTTGTGACGCGGAACGAGGTTCCCCCAGCCGAACAGAACCATGGGTGCCGCTTTGGTGAAGTTCAAGTTTCCTTTTCCAGTGACCGGATCCGTTGTGTCGCTTTGGTAAGTCGTGCCACCCAGAGTAAACGTCAGGCCTCCCGGCACATTCGCGTTGGCTTTCGCGCCATTGCCGTTGTAAACCAGCGCGCCAGGGCTCAGATGAAATCCTCCGCGAAATGGAAACCAATCGAGCAGTACGCTGCCGGAGCGAAGCTTCAAGTCACCGTTATAAGTAATCCCGTCCTTATGGAATCCGCGGCTGTAGCTGAAGGCATTGAAGCCGCCACGAATGTTGACTTTCCGAGCCACGGAAACGCCAACTTCCGCGCCGGCGCCCAGTGACGATACTCCTACGGTCACGCCGAATTTGCCGGCGTCTCTTTCCCCACTCGCCCTCACCGGTTTAATCGAATCTGCCGTGCTTTTAGCCGGCGTAGCCGATCCATCCGGTGGCACATTCATCGCTACGCTGGCATTCGCCGCTTGGGCAGCCGAAGTTTCCGCGCCCGCCCCGGACTGCGCCAAGCAATTCGCGGGACATAGATTTGCAACTCCGAAAGCCATGGTTAACGCCGCTACCGATGTTCTGATTCTGATGCGCACTCGTATTCTCCTTTAGAACTTTGTTCCAGCGTTTTACGGCCGGGGAACTCTAGGCAGGCTCGAAGAATCGAGAGCCGCCCCTGATCGGCGGAGCAAACGGACCTACCAGCAGCACCTGGAATACCAGGCGGCTCTGTATTTTGTTTTTTTCTTAGAAACGGACTCATCCAGGCGTAGCGAATGATTCGGGATGGGTCAAACCTGGGTAGGATGGAGCCTAGAGAGGGCTCCTCTCAATAGTACGGCCGTACCGCAGGAGCCAATTCGTTAATAATGACGATGTAAATTTGATCCTCGCTGGTCATAAACTAAACCGCGGCGCGCCGCACCCATCCCATCACCAGCCTCTCCTGATCTCCGTCTAATTCATTCCTTCCCTCCTTGCTTCCCGGCGTGTCTCCAGTACAATCGCTGCGTTTCCATCCGGGGGAGCAATGGGTTTCCGCCAGCGATTCGAGGAGATACGCACCGGCTTCGAGCGCCCCTTCTGGGTCGCCAATATTACCGAGCTCTTCGAGCGTCTCTCCTACTACGCCGTGTTTGCCTCTTTGGCCCGCTACCTTCACGAGGTTCTCAACTTTCCGACGGAGCGCGCGACGAATTTGACCGGGCTCTTTGGCGGACTGGTATGGTTCCTGGCAATCTTCGGCGGCGCGATTGCCGACCGGCTGGGCTTTCGCCGGGCTCTTTCTCTCGCCTATCTGATTCTCGCAGGCGCGTATTTTCTTCTCGGTTCTATAGGAGCTAACTGGCTCGCGCCCGTGCGCAATCTATTGCCGCTGGTCGTTCTCGCGACGATTCTTCTTGTTCTGCCACCCTTGGGGGTCGCGCTGGTGAAACCTTGCGTGGTCGGCACGACCGCGCGGGCTTCCCAAGAGAATGTGCGCTCCATCGGTTACTCCATCTACTACACTTTGGTGAACATCGGCGGTGCGCTCGGACCCTGGCTCGCCGGATTGATCAACGAACACTTGCCGACTGCCATCGTGTTCCGGATGGCGGCGCTGAGTGTCTTTCTGATGTTTTTCGTCGTGCTCGTGTTTTTCAAGGAGCCGCAGCGCTCCGGAGAAACAAATACCGCGAGCCTCGCCGAGACCCTGAGCAATTTCATGAAAGTGCTCGGCAATCCCAAGTTCATGGCATTTTTGCTTATCTTTTCCGGCTACTGGATCGTCTACTGGCAGGAATTTATCTCTCTGCCGCTTTACGTCCACGATTACATCAATCCAGCCACCAACACGGACCGCATGCTTTCGACCGGGCCGCTCGTGGTGATTGCCCTCACCGTGGCCATGAGTGTGGCCACAAAGAAGATGGCACCCTTTAGCGCCGTGATACTTGGCACCGTCATTTCCATGGTGGCTTTCGCGATTCTGGCTCTACACTCCAGCGTGATCGCCGTGTATGTCACCTTGGTGGTTGTAGCGCTAGGCGAGATCATTCAGGCGCCGCGCTACTACGATTACATCTCGCGCCTCGCGCCCGCAGGACAGCAAGGCACCTACATGGGCTTTGCATTTTTGCCCATTGGCATTGGTTCGTTGATCGGAGGATGGTTCGGCGGCCGCGTCATGCACGATTTCGCCGAACTTCAGCACCAGCCGGAGCGCGTCTGGTGGGTGATTTCCGGCGTCGGCGTTCTGACTGCTCTGTTGCTCTGGATTTACGATCGCGTCGTCAAACCTTCCGCGCCGGAAGCTGCTGGGTGAACGGAATAAACCTTGGAAACCAGAACGTTCCTTTCTTAACGGAAGACTGGAAACTTTTTTCAGTTGACCATGCGGCGGAGGGAGGCGAGCGCCTGGCTGGCCAGCGAATAGCGCGGCTCGATTTCCAGGGCTTCCTGGAAGCAGCGCATGGCGTGGCTGTACATTTCTCTTCCGAGATAGGCGCGGCCCAAATTGTAATGCGGAAAGTGGCGAGGTTCGTAACGCCGCGCTTCGGTGGCGCGCTCCAGCCAGGGAATGGCTTCTTCGAAGCGGCCCAATTCGATTAGATAAGCGCCGATGTCGTTGTAAGGGTTGCCAAATTCCGGATCGAGTTCGATGGCGCGCTTGCATTCGGCAATGGCTTCTTCCACGCGCCCCTGGAAATGATAGGTCCAGCCCAAAAAGGTATGGGCTTCGGCGGTGGGATGCAATTCGAGCGATGACTGATACAGTTCGACGGCGCGATCGTAGTCGCCTTCCATCTGCGCTTGATAAGCGTCTTGCAGTACTTCCCGCGCTCGTGTGAGGGTTTCCATGCTCATGAAGACATAAGTAGCACACGGTCTTGCCAGGGTCAAAAGTACGAAAGTCCCGAAAGTGCCGGGGAGGAACCTGTACCTTATGACGGGCCCGGCGGCAGGCGGACCGGGAAAAGTGGAAATTCATCCAGCAAATGGAGAGAATAGTCGCGTGACAGCGTGGCTTGAGGGGTTCAGCGGTAACGAACAAATTCGACGAGGGGGCACCGTGAAAGGGAATTACCTGATACTTGGGATCGCGGCTCTGGCGGTGGCCGGAGCAGTTCTGGCGCAGGATCAGCCAGAAAAGGCGGCGCCGAAAAAAGCGTCGAGTCATGGTTCATCGGGTGCGGCGGCGCGGGGGAAAGAGGTATTCGACAAGAAATGCGCCGTGTGCCATTTCGCTGACAGTGACGTAAAAAAAATCGGCCCGGGACTGAAAGGCATTTCGAAACGCGGAACTTTCACGGTCAACGGCAACAAAGTTACCACCGAAGCGCTGACGACCTGGATCGAAAATGGCGACTCTATGATGCCCGGCATGAAAGAAGTGCTGGAGCCGGCGCAAATCAAAGACGTCGTCGCTTACGTCAAGACGCTGTAAAAGCCGGGAAGAAAAGAGAAAAGCCCCCGCATGCCTGATTGCTCAAGCCAGCGGGGGCCCAACTCGAAACAAAAACTGCGGCTACTTCAGGACCGCGTCTTTAAACGCCTTCGACGGACGCAGGCGAACAACGGTCTTGGCCTTGATCTTGATCGCCTCGCCGGTTTGTGGGTTACGGCCCATGCGCGCCTTGCGGTGCGCTTTCACAACGCGGCCGATGCCCGGGATAACGAATTTACCCGCCCCGCCCTTGGCTTCCTTCACGGCGAGTTTGAAAAGCTCATCAAAGAAAAGAGCTGCGGTTTTCTTCGGTGTGCCGACTTTCTCGGCAATGTGTCCCACAACCTTGGTCTTGCTCAGTGGCTTGGCTGCCATCTAGTATGCTTATCCTCCTGATTTTTCTTTCCACTTCGAAGGGAATCGAAGCAGGCCGCGAGCCGACTACCCCATGTTTTTCGGCGTAAAAACCCGGGCCGCAAGGGACTATAGCCAAGGTAAATGAGGAACGCAAGGAAAAACCGCCAAAAAGGCTGGAAAAATGAGGATTTTTTTGAAGCCGTGTGGAAATCACCGCTAAAACAGCGGGTTAGGAGCACTTCGACCGCTGCTCACCAGGAAACGGGCCGCAGTCATTGCGGCGGAACGCCGTTAGCGGTGGCTCTCCTATAGAGTCGCCAAATCGGAGTAAAAATGGGCGATGGCTTTGATGCCGCCGAAATAGTTTTCGAGCGCGATGTGCTCGTCGGGAGCGTGAGCGTTTTCGTCGGGGAGGCCGAAGCCGATCAAAACGCAAGGGACTTTGAAGGTGTCAGATATTTGCGTCACGAAAGGGATGGAGCCGCCCTCGCGAATGAAAACGGCTTTCTTACCGAAGCCCTTCTCCAGAGCGTTTTGGGCCTTCTTGAAAATTGGATTTTGGTACGGAGCGACCCAGGGTTTACCGGTGCTCAAGACATCGAATTTACAATGGACCGTTTTGGGAAGCAGTTTCTGAATGTGCTTCTCGACGAGTTTGGCGACCTTGTGCGGTTCTTGATTGGGAACCAGGCGGGTGGAGAATTTGGCGAACGCTTTTGAGGGAATGACGGTTTTGGCGCCTTCGCCCTGATAGCCGCCCCACAGGCCATTCAACTCGAGCGTGGGACGGATCCACAGCCGTTCGACGGTGGTGAAGCCGGTCTCGCCGAAATAGCCAGGCGCGCCGACGGCTTTCTCGAAGTCTTTTTTCTTCCAGGGCAGCGCGTTGAGGGCTTTGCGCTCGGCTTGGGATGCTTTGGCGACCTGGTCATAGAAGCCCGGAATGGTGACGCGGTAATTCTTGTCGTGCAGCTTGGCGAAAAGCTCGGTAAGGACGGTGAGCGGATTGGGGACAGCGCCACCGTAGACGCCGGAGTGCAAGTCGCGCTCCGGGCCGGTCAATTCAATCTGGTAGTAATTCAAGCCGCGCAAGCCGTAGGTGATGGAGGGAACGCCCTTGCCAAGCATGGAAGTATCGGAGACGAGCAGGGCATCGGCTTTGAGTTTTTCCTTGTTCTTCTGGACAAAATCCCAAAGGCTGACGCTGCCGACTTCTTCTTCACCTTCGATCAGAACTTTGACGTTGATGGGTAGCTTGCCGCCCACTTTTTGCAGAGACTCGAGCGCTTTCATGTGGATGTGCACTTGGCCTTTATCGTCGGCGGTGCCGCGACCAAAGAGATTGCCGTGGCGCTCGGTAGGCTGGAATGGTGGCGAAGTCCAGAGATCAAGAGGCTCGGGAGGCTGCACGTCGTAATGGCCGTAGAAAAGGATCGTGGGCGTGCCGGGAGCTTCCAAAGATTCCGCGTAGACGAGCGGATGGAGATTGGTAGGGATAATCTCTACGTGTTTAAAACCGGCGGCGCGGAGATGATCGGCGACCCAGCGCGCGCCGCGCTCGATATCGGGCTTGTGCTCGCTTTTGGCGCTGACGCTGGGAATGCGCAGAAATTCGCAAAGCTCCGCCAAATGCTGGTCGCGTTGACCTTCGATAAATTCAGTAAGGTTCATAAGAGGCCTCAGGGGACTTGAGTCCTTTCCAATATGAATACGCAAAACTTGATGCGAATGTTTGCCGCCGCGGAATGATAGCGGAACTAGGAATGACCTGTGCCGTGGCGGCGCTCCCATTTTAGGGCCGCAGGAGGTTTAGGCACAAGGAGGCAGGTTCCTCAAGGTTTATTGAGGAAGCTAACTCGTCGAAACCTCCGGCCGCGCCGTTCCCTACCTGTGGATCGGCGGAAACTTCAGTTCGCTTACCGAATGTCGGCTAAGGGGCGTCGGCAAAGGATGCCGGTCCTAAGAGCGGCGACTTTTCTTAGCCGGGTTGAGGAAGGTTGCTGGTAGGGAACACCTGTACGGGGGGACAGGTTGACGGTGTGGCGCGGAGCGGCTGAACATGGGTGCCATGAACGAAGTCACGGCGGCGTCACCCCGGCGAAGCTCGCGCGTCTTTCACAAGATGCGCGTCGAGGCGCAAGGGCGCGGGCACAACGGGAAGAAGTTCCGCGAAACTTGTGAAACCGTGGTGGTCAACGGGCATGGCGGCCTCTTGCTGCTGAAGCATGAAATAGATGAAGGCGAGATGCTGGTGATCACCAACCCGGAAACGATGGAAGAGCAGGAATGCCGGGTCGTTTATCTGGGCGAACCCGGAGACCGTGGCCAGCGGGTTGGCGTGGAGTTTCTTACGCCAGCGCCGCGCTTTTGGGGAGTGGAATTCGCCGAGACTCCGCCAGCAGAGGGTTCTTCAGCCGTTCACTGAGACACTGGAAGCGGCCACGCGCGCGGGCGCTTGGCTCCTACGTTTGAAAAGCCAGTCGCCAAATCTCCAAAGAAGCAGAATGCCAACGAGCGCGCCGTAGAAGAGCGGCTTGCGCACATCGGACTTCACCAACCAGTAGTAGTGAATCACACCCGAGACAGCCGCAAAATAGATCAGGCGATGGAGTTGCTGCCAACGCTTCCCGCCTAAACGCCGAATCCAGCCCGCCGTAGAGGTAACCGCCAAAGGAATCAGCGATAGGAAAGCCGCAAAGCCCACGGTGATGAACGGGCGCTTGTAGACGTCTTTCCACATGCCGGCGAGATCGAAGGACTGATCGGGGCCTAGATACGTGAGGAAGTGCAGGGAAACGTAGAAAAAGGCGAACAGACCGAGCATGCGCCGGAAACGGATGAGCTCGGGAAGCTTGAACACTTTGCGGAACGGCGTGATCGAAAGAGTGAAGACTATGAAACGGATGGTCCAGTCGCCGGTGCCGTGCTGAAGAGTTTCGACGGGATTGATGCCCAGGTTGTTCCGAAGCAATCGCCAGAGCAAATCGGCGAAGGGCATCAGGCAGATCAGAAAAGCAGCGACTTTGGTCCATTTGCTGATGAGGATTGCGCGCACGAAGAATGCCTGCCTTTAGTGGAATTTCTTGAGATCCATTCCGCTGTACATGCTGGCGACTTGATCGCCGTAACCGTTGAAGATTACCGTGGGCCGCGTGAAGATTTCGCCGAGACGGCGCTCCTTGGCCTGGCTCCAGCGCGGATGATCGACGTTGGGATTGACGTTGGAATAGAAGCCGTATTCTTCGCGGGAATAGCGATTCCAGGTGGTGGGAGGCTCTTTTTCCTGGAAGCGGATTTTCACCAGGGACTTGATGCTCTTGTAGCCGTATTTCCAAGGAATGACCATGCGAACCGGGGCGCCGTCCTGGGGCGGAAGGGGGTCGCCGTACATGCCGACACAAAGAAGCGTGAGGGGATGCATGGCTTCGTCGAGGCGGAGGCCTTCGACATAGGGGAAATCGATGCCGCCATACTTGGCTTGCGGCATTTGGCGGGGATCGTAGAAAGTTTGAAAGGCGACATAAGCGGCTTTCGGCGAGGGTTCGACCAATTTTGCGAGAACGCTAAAGGGAAAACCAATCCAGGGCACAACGATGGACCAGCGCTCGACGCAGCGATGCCGGTAGATGCGCTCTTCGAGGGGAGCGAGTTTTAAGATTTCGTCCATGGAGAATTTGCGGGGCTTGGCGACTTCGCCTTCAACGGAGACGGACCAAGGTGCGGTCTTGAAATTCTGAGCATACTTCGCAGGGTCCGATTTTTCGGTGCCGAATTCGTAATAATTATTGTAGTGGGAGACGTCGTTCAAGGTATTGGGCTTTTCGGTGGTGCTGAATGGGCTCTTTAGGAGCCCCGTGAACTGGGAGGCGGCGAGCGCCGCTTCGGATGGCCAAGCCAGATCGCAGAGGTTTTTTCCGGCCACCGCCGCGGCGCCAACAATGCCCATGGCGCGGAGGAATTTGCGGCGGTCTAAATAGATCGACTTAGGCGTGATGTTGGCGTACGTCAAGTCTGGGGCTTTCTGAATCAACATCTGTTTCCTCCCGAACTGCTGGGCGTTTCGGCTTACCCGTCATTTTACGTGCATTCAAATCATTTTGATGCGGGAACTTCTCCCGCCGTCCAGGCCATTTGCTGGGCAGGACAAGCTGGTTCCGGGCTCTCTTTGATGAGAGTCCTCCTGAGGTGAGAAGTTACAGACGAGAACTTGTGGTTTGCGGTTCTGGCCGGAACCTAGCCGTGGAGTTTTTTGAGCACTTTTTCGGCGGCTACGACGCCGTGGTATTGGGCTTCCTCGAAGATGGAGATGCCGCTGAGGTCGGAATTGGCGAAGAGGATGCGGTTATTCAACCGTGATAAGCGGCGGCGTTCTTCCGTATAAATCGAGCCGACGGCGGGGCGAATCATGGCATGGCCCATGCGCATGATGTCAAGGCGAGAGACGCACTGGCGGATATCGGCGTGGACGCGCTCGAGGTCGTGGAGAATGGCTTCCTTCCAATAGGACCAGTCCTTATCGAGAAGGAGTTGGCGGTTTTGCGCGGGGGCGCCTTCGGCAAGAGCCCAGTAAAAAGTCCAGACGGTGCGGTCCACGTAGGTGCGCAGGCTCTGATGCATGGCATCAACATAGCCGAGCGTGGGGGAATCCAGGAAAACCGTGTCCCAGGATGGCTCGGCGCCTCGGGAATCCGGGTAGCGCTCGAGCGTGAGATTGGCGGTGAGCCAAGGGGAATAGACGAAATCGCTGAGACGCGGAAAATCTTCGAGGAGATAGGGAGCGAGAAACGTGGGGGCGGCCAAGATGACGAATTCGGATTGGTACTCGGTATCGCCGGCAAAGACGCTTGCCCCGCGGCGCGTTTGCGTGATGCGGTGAACCATCTGGTTGCTGCGAATGTTTGCGCCCACGCATTCAAGGAGGCGACGGGTAATCCAGCCATTGCCTTCGGGCCAGGTGAGCGGGCCTTTTTCCTCGGGCTCGCGAGAAGAAAAATAGTGGACGCCGGCCCAAGCGGAGGTGTCGCTGGAGAGCGCGCCGTAATCGTCACGGCAGGCGTAGTTCATGTACCAGTGTAGCAAGCGCGAGTCGAAACCATTTTGGCGGAGCCAATCGGAAAAGGAAATGCGGTCGAGATCCTGAAATTTTGCAGAGCGGCCGAGCTCGAGAGGGATGGTAAAGGCGCCGCTCTTGCGAAATTTAGTGAAAAGATTTTCCAAGCGTTGAAACTGGTCGCGGTCTTTTTGATTGCGGCCGACGGCGGGCTCGATTCCTTCCTGCCAGCGGCCGTAGAGAAACAAGCGTTCTTGTGGCGCGAATGCGAGATAGCGTTCTTCCCATTGGCCGTTCTTCAAGACGCCGATATCCTCGAAAAGTTCACGGACGAATTCGGCTTTCGGCCCGGGGATGGGAACGTAGTGGGCGGCCCAAGGGTACGCGGTAATTTCGTTTTCGCCCCACCGGGCGTTGCCGCCGGGTTGCGCGTTCATTTCCAAAAGGACGAAGCCGGTGAACCCGCGCTTGCGAAGCCGCCAAGCGGCGCTGAGTCCGGCGATGCCTCCGCCGACGATAACGACAGGAACTTTTTCGACGCGCTTGGCGGGAGGAAAGCTGGCGCGATCGCGCAAGAGATGGCCGATCTGGAAGGAGTCATTGACGAACGAGCCGGCGATCTTTTTTTCACTTTTGAGGGAAAGACCGACGAGCGCCGCGCTGCCGAGACCGAGGAACTTGCGGCGGCCCAGCTTCAATGACTGATGTCCTTCCAGTCGTTTTCGTAGGTGCGGACGAGGATTTGGCTGTTGAGCTGGTTGGCGGGCATGGGGAGCGGCGCCATGTCCGGGGGAAACTGAAAAAGCGCGGGGAGGCCTTCGACATTGACGAAACGCAATCCCGCGGGGAGAGACGTGGGTGGAACGTATGGGTGCGTGCCGGCGAGGACGAAGCCCCATTCGCCGAAGGAAGGAACGTAGACGTGGTAGGGAAACGTTTCGAGGCCAGCTTGTTTTAGCGTTTCGGCGATGCACCAGAAGGAATCGCGCGCGAACATCGGCGAGGTACTTTGCACGACCAGCAAACCCTGCGCGCTGAGGTGCCGCGCGGCGGCGCGATAGAACGCCGTGGTGTAGAGTTTGCCGAGCGAATAATTCGTGGGGTCGGGAAAATCGATGACCATGAAATCAAAATTGTCGGCGTTCGAATCGACCCAAGGGAAGGCATCGGCGTTGATGACATGCACGCGCGCGGAAAGTAAGGATTTGTCATTGAGCTTGGTGAGCATCGGATTCGAAGAAAAAATCCGGGTCATTTCGGGATCCAGATCGACGAGCGTAATGCTCTCGATTTGGGGATACTTCAGGATTTCGCGGGCGGCCAAGCCGTCCCCACCACCAAGAATCAAGACGCGGCGCGGCGCAGGAACAGCGGCCAGGCCCGGATGGACAAGCGCTTCATGATAACGATATTCGTCGCGGGAGCTGAATTGCAGATGGCTGTTGAGAAAAAGACGGAGGTCGTCCTTGAAGCGGGTGAGAACGAGATGCTGGTAACGCGTGTCGCGCGCAAAAATAATCTCGTCGGCGTAGATATTGTCTTCCGCCGTGGCGGTGATTTGCTTGGCTTCGGCAAGTCCCGTAGCTAGTCCAAACAAGACGACGAGACAGGCAACGCGCAACCCGCGCGTACGAGAGAGCTGATTGGAGAACAGATACGTGCTCCACAACGCGACCGCAGCGTTCAGCAAGCCGAATAACATCGCCGAGCGCACCAAACCGAGGCGCGGCACCAAGAAAATCGGGAACAACAGAGAAGCTCCCAGGGCCCCGAGGTAATCGAACGTGAGGACGTGGGCGATGACGTCGCGGAACTGGTAACGGTCACGGACCATGCGCATCAGCAGAGGAATCTCCAGCCCCACCAAAACGCCCATCACCATGACCAGGGCATACAGAATCAATTCGAATCCTTGTGAGAAGGCAAACGCCAGCATCAGGAGGGCAGAGGAAAAACCGCCGATGACGCCGAGGAGAAGTTCGATCCAGACAAAGCGATTCGCGAGACCACGATTGATGTAACGGGAAAGCGCGCTGCCGATGCCCATGGCGAAAAGATAGGTACCGATGATGGTGGAGAATTGAAAGACGCTGTCGCCGACCAGATAGCTGGCGAGCGTGCCGGCGACAAGCTCGTAGATGAGGCCGCAAGCCGCCACCAACAGCACGGAAATGAACACCAGGATACCCATGGGCTAGTGGATCGCGGCGGCAATGATGATGCAAATGCCGAGAGACATGGCCCCGACAAGGATGGCCAGCGCCATGTTGTGCTCCTGCACGATTTCCTTCCAAAGATGATAAGGCGTGAGTTTGTCCATCACCATGAAGGCGATGACAAAGATAAAAATTCCGACAAACGCGAAGACTAGTGCAGCGACGACGTTGCCAAGCGGAACAAGATTCATCTTATTTGCCTCCCGTGTAATGGTGATAACCAGAGTAAACGGAGCGGTAGGAGCCGGGATTATCGCGAACGGACTTCGGAACGTTTCTGAGCTGATTGACGGTGTCGAGGCTCCAGCCGCGGTATTGCCCGAATGCGGCGGTGCTGAGAACCATGGCGCCGTAGAGAAGATAAAGTTTTCGGAACATTATTCATCGTCTCCTGAACTGTTGGACAGACTGGACAATTCCATGGGCGGGTGGTCGCTTTCGGACCAGCGGGACCGCTCAAAAGTGTACGCGCGGAAGGAAATGATGACTACCGGCACGAGCAGCGCGAGAAAGGCAATGCCGTAAATTCCGAAGACGGGCACGTCGCGGATCACCGTGACGGAATAAGGAGTGCTCCGAAGTGAGGGATCTACTTCTGGCTCGATGCGCAGATAGTAGCGACCCGCGGGGACACTGGGGATAACTACCGAATCGGTCCGGCTTCCCTCGCTCCATGAACCGTCGCTGTCGTAACCGTGGTAATAGCTTACTTCCCGTCCGAAGTCCCAGGCTTGCCCGGTGTCTTGATTGATGAGCGCATAGTTCACATAGATCCAGTGGTTATCCACGGGAGCGGAAGTTTTTACCTGGACGGTCGAAGTTCCGCCGTCGAGCGCAAATTCGTCACTGACAAACGAAGGTTCGCTTTTTAGGTCGGCGCCATTGAATTGATAGGTTTCCTGAAGGACAGGTTCCTTTTTCGCGCGCATGTCGAAAACAGCCATGAGCGCCAAGAGCAAAACGGCGAATGCGGCAAACGCGACCCACATACCGGTGACGTTGATGGTGACGGGCGAAGGTTGATTCTCATAGACGCCCAGCGCTTCGGGAGGCTCGCCGGACAGCTTGAAGGAGTCCCAGATTTCCCGGCCGTACATGTACTCGCCGATGGACCAGGTGACTTCTTTGTCGAGTTTTTCGCTGGAGAGGACGCGAGGCGGGTGCACGTAGTCGCTAACGGCGGCCTTTTCGCCAACGCGCACCTGCCACGGGAATTCGCCGAGAACGAAATCCGTATTGGCATCGGCGGACTGGAAGTGTTTATAAGTTTCCCCGAGGTAATTTGCTCCACTAAAATCCGCGGTGGGTAGCGTCTTGCAAATACTGATGTCGTTCCAATGTCCGTGGTATTCGCTGAGGTAGCGAATGCCCTTGTAGGGATTGAAAAGAACGTATTCGTGCCAGTCGTAGGTGATTCCGTCAATTTGCGTGCTGCGGCGTTGGAAACCAGTGACTTCGTAGTCCGTGCCGCGCAGCTTGCCGCGCGTACCGAGAGGAATGAGGGGTTTTACATCGTGGGTAGCGGCTTCGAATTGCTGGAGAATCGCCAGATTCGGATCCTGGGCGTCAAGAATCGAACGGCAACTCGCGCACACTACCGTTACCGCCTGGCCGAAGGAATGCAACGTGATGGCCGCACCACACTTCGGACAATTGAGCGCTCTCGGTTGCACCTGGGAAGGCCCGGACGGTGGAGGAGTGCCCACGCTCATCACCAGCCTTCGAAGCTGCGCAGATTTTTCAGTTTGAGATCGTCGAATTCCACGAATTCACCAAGATACAGTGCCGGCTCCGGATCGCTGTAATCGAGCGTGGCGAATTTCCTGGATGCGGTGCGCAGATCGACGAAGGTTACCTTCGTCTTGTCCCAATACTGAAACGGCAGTTCGCCTTCGACGCCCCGATAGTGCGCCGGTGTGACGACGCTCACGGTATAGCGCTGATTGTTCCAAGTGAATTGTTGGCCCACTTGGACCGCCGCCGCCGCCGGAAGATCCGACGCTTTCAAAGAGGACGAGAGCGCGTACTCACTCTGCGCATCGGAGAGCCAAGCGCTCGCGCCGTCGTTCATCATGATGTGCCACTCGTTCCAGCCGCCTTGATCGTACTCATAAAGAATGCGGCCGACCACCACGAACGCTTTGTTGCCGTACTGGCCTTCGGTATTGATTTGAATGGGTGAGCTGTCGGGCGGCAGATCGGCGACTTGGCCAACTTTCTTCAGGTCCACATCGGAGCGAACGAGGATACTTTTGCAATATTCACAAACGGTCTGAACACTACTGGACCACCGAAAAACGATTTTGGCGCCGCAGTTGGGACAGTTGGCAACCGTCTGGCTCATCGCTGATGGCCTACCCGGATGGCGGCAAGGGGATTTGCCTCAGTCACTGGCGACCTGCTTCCATTTGGATTCGAAAGGCCTCTCGAGGCGGCGGACTGAAACAGAATGGGCATCGAAGAGCTGCCGCAGAGCCGTTTCAAAATCCCACTCCGCGCGCGGAACACAGCAAAAGAGATTGAGACAGAGCGAACCATGCTCCGGAAACGTGTGGCACGCGAGATGCGACTCCGCGAGTAGGCAAAGGCCGGTGATTCCTCCAGTGCCGGGAAATTGATGCCATTGCGTTTGGCCGACGGGCCGGAGTTTCATCTCCCGGATGATACTCGCGAACAAATCCTCTAAGACAGCGCCGTCACGCAACGGCGGCGATGAGCATCCGAAGGCTTCGACGACCCACTCGATTCCGCGCATGGCAGGCGTTGGCACTTACACCTGGGGCTTTCCGCACTCCGGGCAGAACTTAGCGTTGCGGGCGATGGGTTTACCACATTCGCTGCAGAATTTAGTGTTGGCCGCAGGAGCGCCTGCCGCTCCGGCGGGAGCCGCTCCGCCGGCAGGCGCCGAGGTCGATTGCTTCACGGCTTCCATCATGGCCTGGCCCATGGCCACGCCGGCGCCGAGGCCCGCGCCTATTCCGACCGCACCTCCGCCTTCATTCCCCGCCGCGATAGGGATGGCCTGCGCCACCTGATATTGGGTGAATTTGCCCATGTCCCCGAGCACGTTCATGCTGATGCGCTGGTCGAGCACTTTCTGCAGTTCGTCCGGGAGCGAGAGGTTTTCGACCACCAAACTGTCGAGAGTGAGTCCATAGTCGGTGAAAGCCGGTTTGAGGGCCTCGCTGATTTTTTCGGCCAGCGCGCCTTGATTCGCGGCCATATCGAGGAAGGGTACCTGGCTGGCGGCGAACGCATCGGTCATTTTGGCGATGATGGTGTTGCGCAACTGGCCTTCGAGATCGGCGACGCGATAAATGTCGCGAGTGCCGCTGATCTTGCTGTAAAACGATTTGGCATCGCTCAAGTGATACGAATAAATTCCAAAACCGCGGAGACGGATGGCGCCGAATTCCTTGTCACGGATGGTGATGGGATTCTGCGTCCCCCAGTGCTGATCCGTCTGAATGCGCGCGGAAAAGAAATAGACATCGGACTTGAACGGCGACTTGAAGGCCTTATCCCAGTTTTTCAGATAGGTCAGGATGGGCAGCGTTTGCGTGTTCAGGGTGTAGAGCCCGGGAGTAAAGATATCCGCCACTTTCCCTTCATTCACGAAAACCGCCGCTTGCGAATCGCGAACCGTCAGTTTGCCGCCGTTCTGGATTTCGCGATCCTGCATGGGGTAGCGGTAGGCCAGTATGCCTTCTTCCGGTTCAACCCATTCGATGACGTCGATCCACTGCTTGGCGATGAAGTCGCGAAGGCTCATGAGAGGCCTCTTTTCCGGCCCGCTGGTGAGAAGGAATGGCGGCCGATCGAAGCGATGCTACGGTGCGGCTCGCAGCGTGTCAATGGTTCGCATGAAAATGCAATTGCACGAATATAGCTGGGCCCCGCAGGAAGAGTGCACGCTGCGCTAGTCCTAGCAGCAACAAGGAGATACGTGACCCGCTAGATTGCAGAAGCATTACAAAATCTTTCGAGATTCTTGCTATGGCAGGTACCATCCGCAAAGGTTTCGTCCCTCGGCTAAATGTGTCATTATCCTGCGCGGTTCGACGCGACCGGTTTGCGCCGCCTCCCGTACCTGTATCCGGCTGACGGCCGCGGGAAGCGGCAAATCCAGAGTGCAAATGGACGGAATTATCGATGGAAAATGTAAGCGTTAACCGCCCCACGGCCGCGACTGAAACTTCCGGGAGTTACACCGGCGCGCTGGCGATCCTGACCACGCTTTTCTTCATGTGGGGCTCGCTCACATCCTTGAATGACGTCTTGATCCCCTACGTACAGCACGTTTTTAAAATAGAACTCGCCGCCAGCATGCTGATCCAGACTGCTTTCTTCTCCGCTTATTTCGTTTTTTCCATTCCGGCGGCAAAGATCATCGACTGGATCGGATACAAAAGAGCCATTGTGGTCGGATTGCTGACCATGGTGGTCGCCTGCCTGGCCTTCTATCCGGCGGCGAGAATTCCTTCGTTTCCGTTCTTCCTTGCGGCTTTGATCATTCTGGCAACCGGCATCACGATTCTCCAGGTTGCGGCGAATCCCTTTGTCGCCGTGCTGGGAAGACCGCAAACCGCCTCCAGCCGCTTGAATCTTACGCAAGCCTTTAATTCTCTGGGCACCACGATTTTTCCCTGGATCGGCGCGCATTTGATTCTCAGAACCGCAGCTACTGCCATGGCGCAAACCGCTTCCCAAGAGGCCGAAGCCGTGATTAAGCTGTATGTCTATTTTTTTGCCACCGCGCTAACGCTGCTAGCCATGGGAATCGGTCTTTCTAAACTTCCCGAGATGGCGTCTGCCGAGCGCCACAGCGGTGAAAAGATCGACGACTCGATTTGGAAGCATCCGAATCTCATCTTCGGCGCGATTGGAATTTTCGTGTACGTCGGCGGGGAAGTGGCCATTGGCAGCTCGATTGCCAATTATCTTGCGCTCGACAATATCGGAGGGTTCCTATCACCTTCCACGGTGTCCGATGCGGCTATTCGCTATCGGGCAGCGCTGGGAGAAGCCGCAAAGTATATTTCGCTGTACTGGTCGGGCGCGATGGTCGGCCGATTTATCGGATCGGCCCTGCTGCAGAAGATCAAGCCCGGGAAATTATTGGCGCTCGCCGCGATTATGGCCGCCCTGCTGGTCACCACTTCCGTCTTCACAAGCGGTCATGTGGCCATGTGGACCATCCTGTCAGTAGGATTGTTCAACTCCATCATGTTCCCGTGCATTTTTACCATGGGGATCGCCGAGCTGGGGCCGCTCACCGGTGACGGTTCGGGACTCTTGAACATGGCTATAGTGGGCGGAGCCATTATTCCCTGGGTCGTCGGGAAGGCCGGCGATCTAATAAACCATCATTACTATTCGGCGATGGTCGAGGGCGAAACCCGCTGGGGCCAGGGTATTCACTACGCACTCATCGCCGCGGCAGCATGTTATATCTACATTTTGTTTTTTGCGGTCAGCGGATCAAAGCCCAATAGCGAGCGGGCCGCCCAATCCTAGAAAACCACCCGAACTTGGCGGTCAGATCACCCGAAGACGAAACCACGACTGGCATCGAAGCCAGTGTGGTGGAGGGTGGTGCTGGCAACCTCTGGGCCACAACGCGGTGTATCTCCTGGTTGGCCTATGCCGCTGTTGGCGGAAGCGTGAAGAAGAGGGAGAGCTACTATTTTTCTTCCTGTTTTTTCCACAACCTGTTGCGACGCGTCGCAGGACCAGGCGGGAAGGGATTGTCTAAGGCCCATCCCACGCTGTGTATCGCGCTCTTCGATGACATAGAAATGGCAAACGTTTCCGGGATGTTTCCGAAACGATCCATTCGAAGCCAGGAAAACATTCCCCTTGACCTTCTAGGGAGAGTAGCGCATGCTCACTCCACTAGAAGCAAATAGGAGAGGGCGATATGGGCAAACAAAAGCCGGAACTGCCGCAGGGGACGCTCGACATGCTGGTGCTGAAGGCACTCTCTTTGGGGCAGATGCACGGGTATGGAGTTGGGCAACGCATTGCGCAGCTTGCCGAAGACATGCTCAAGGTGGAGGAGGGCACACTGTATCCGGCGCTCTACCGCATTGAGCAACGAGGGTGGATCAAAAGCGAGTGGGGAGTATCGGAGAACAACCGGCGGGCGCGCTATTACAAACTGACGCGCGCGGGCCGCAAGCAACTGGGAGTGGAAGAGGCCAAATGGTCGCACCTGTCGATGGCTGTGGGCAAAGTGCTGCGGACAGCCTGAAGGAGAAGGGCATGGGATGGCTTAGGAAACTCAGGATGCGATGGCGCGCTCTACGGCATGGCGAGGAAGTACATGGCGAGATCGCTGAAGAGTGGCAGTTTCACATTGATTTGCGGACCGAAGAGAACATCCGGCGCGGAATGACCCCGGAGGCGGCGCGGCGAAGCGCCGAGCAACATTTTGGAAATGCGGGATATATGAAGGATGTGAGCTGGGACGTGCGGGGCGGAGGAATCTTCGAAACGCTCTGGCAGGACGTGCGATTCGGAGCTCGGCAGTTGCGGAGAAGCCCGGGATTCACATTTGTGGCGCTCCTCTCGCTGGGACTGGGGATTGGAGGGAATGCGGTTATTTTCAGTTTGATCAGCACGATTCTGCTGCGGCCCTTGCCGATTAGCCATCCGGAACAAGTCTTCGCGATTCACCAGGGAAAAGAAAAAGATGCTTCGTACTCGCAGTCGATGTCCTATCCCAATTACAAAGACATCAGGGACCGCAATGCAGTTTTGTCCGGAATGGCAGTGTATCGATTCGATCCCATGAGCTTGAGCCACAACGGGAGTAACGAGCGTGTTTGGGGCTACCTTGTCTCCGGGAATTATTTTGAAGTGCTGGGCGTGCAGGCGTTTTTGGGACGAACGTTTACGGCCGACGAGGATCGCACCCCCAATTCACATCCGGTAGCGGTGCTGAGTTATGGCTGCTGGCAGAGGCGTTTTGCTGGCGAGCCAGGAATTTTGGGCACCCCCATGCAGATTAATGGTCACAGCTTTACAGCGATTGGCGTGGCACCGCCCGGATTTACGGGGACGGAGAGTGTATTCACACCCGAGTTCTGGGTGCCGAGCATGATGCAGGAGTGGATCGAAGCAGGGAGTGGGCTGGAAGGTCGCGGCAACGGCCAGTGGCTTCCTTTTGGGCGGCTGAAGCCGGGAATAAACCTGGAGCAGGCACGAGTGCAATTGAACACCGTGGCCCGGCAACTGGGGCAGGAGTACCCAAACACAGATGAGGGAATGTCGCTGCGGTTGACTCCGCCGGGACTGGTTGATCCGAATCTGCGGAGCGCGGTGATCGCCTTCAGCGGCGCTCTGATGCTAACCGTGCTCCTGGTCCTGCTGATTGCGTGCACGAATCTCGCAAGCTTGCTCTTGGCGCGCGCCACGCAGCGGCGGAAAGAGATTGCCGTGCGGATGGCCATCGGCGCGACCCGGGCGCGGCTTGCTTGGCAGTTGCTGACAGAGAGCGTGATGCTTTCGATGATCGGGGCGGCGCTTGGACTTGCCATTGGCCAGGCACTGATCCTGGTGGCGCGAGCGTCACTTCCTCGAACGGATTTTGCGCTGACACTGGACCTACGGATGGATTGGCGGGTCGTGAGTTTCGTAGTGGCGCTGGCGGTGGTGACGGGAATCGGCTTCGGCCTTGTGCCGGCGCTGCAGGCGAGCCGTTCCGACGTTGTCTTTGCGCTGAAAGAGGACAAGTCGGGCGGGCCACGGCGAGCGTGGTTGCGGCGCGGGCTGGTGGTGATGCAGGTTGCACTTTCGTTCGTTTTGCTGATCACCGCGGGATTGACGGTGCGCAGCTTGGAACACACAGACGCCCTTGGCCCAGGGTTCGATCCGAACAATGCCGTGACCATCTCGGTGGACTTGGGGCTGCAAGGATACGATGAGAAGAAGGGAGAGAGTTTTTATCAACAGCTGGCCGAACACGTTCGAGCATTGCCTGGCGTGAAGTCGGCCGGGTGGATAGCAAGATTGCCGCTGGCGCTGGATGTGAGCACGACCGACGTATATCCCGAGGGACAAGCGGAACCGCGCGCCGAAGAAATGCCGTCGGCCATCTATGAGAGCGCCGGCCCGGATTACTTTCCGGCCATGAGCATTCCGATGGTTGGTGGGCGGGATTTTGCCGCGAGCGACACTGCAAAATCACCGGGAGTGGTAATCGTCAACGAAACGCTCGCGCAGCGATTTTGGCCAGGGCAGAATCCTGTCGGCAAGCGTTTACACTCGGGAAATGCGAACGTGCTTGAGGTGGTAGGAGTCGCAAAGAACGGCAAGTACCAGAGCCTGGGAGAAATTCCGGCGCTGGTTGTCTACTATCCGCTCACGCAAGTCTATGCGACATCGGCGGCCCTGGTGATCCGGACAAGCGTCGATCCCGAAGCGGAAATATCCAGTGTGAGGGGCGAAGTGCAAAAGCTTGATCCCCAATTACCGATCTATGATGCAAAGACGCTAAAGGAGCACATGCGGCTTGCGCTATTCCCATTACACGTAGGAGCCGTGGTGGCCGGGAGCTTTGCCTTGCTCGCCATGGTTCTTGCGGCCATTGGAGTATATGGAGTGATGGCCTATTCCGTGGGCCAGCGCACGCACGAGATCGGCATCCGGATGGCGCTTGGGGCGCGGGCCGGCGACGTAGGGAAGATGGTGTTGAAGCAAGGAGTGATAATCACTGCCATAGGGATGGTTTTCGGATTACTCTGTGCGATCGGATTGTCGGGTGTGGTGGCAAGTATGCTCTATGGTGTGCGCGCCACGGATCCGTTGACATTTCTGTTCATTACCTTGCTGCTGTCCGCGGTGGCCCTGGCGGCTTGCAGTATTCCAGCGTGGAGGGCAACGAAAGTGGATCCAGTCATTGCGATAAGGAGTTTGTGAAATTTTAGAGAGCCGGCTGCCAATGTCGCCACGGTCCAATCACGGAGGTGACGAAAGCGAAAAGAGCTTTGAGCAGAAGGCTTGTATCAGAGTTTCAGCAATTCAGGCAGATACCCAATTTTGCGAACTTGGAGCCTTGCCGAGTGGGGTTGTCGATGCTGGACCTGTGAGCGGCCGGACCCAGGTTTTTTGAGCGATGGTGGGCGCGTGGGGACTCGAACCCCAGACCTCTAGCGTGTCAACCCGCCACGGTTCGGAAAGAGAACAACTTAGACCGTATCGAACGTCCTCTTGCTAATTGCCGACAGGGCGTGAAAAGCCAAATTCCCAGGTAAGCGAATGACCAGATTCCACGACTACCGAATCACTCAAACCTGAGTGCCACCATCGGCTCTACTCGCGCGGCACGCCGTGCTGGCACATACGAAGCGAGCAACGCCACCATCAGCAGAACCAGTGCTGTGACCGATAAGGTAGCTGGGTCCGTCGTGCTTACACCAACCAGAAAGCCCTTTAACACGCTCTTCAACATCATCGCCAGCACCAGACCAATCGCCAATCCCACCCCCGCAAGCCGCAGCCCTTGCGCCATCACCATCGACACCACCTGCACGTCGCTTGCGCCCAGCGCCACGCGGATACCCATCTCCTGCGTCCGTTGTGCTACCGAGTACGAAATCACGCCATAGAGCCCGAGGGCCGCCAGCAGCACAGCAAGTCCCGCGAACGCGACCAGGAGCATCATGTAAAAGCGCCGCTCGCCGAAGGAGCCGGAAACCAGCGTTTCCATCGGCATCGGCTGTCCTACCAGAACATCGTGGTCTAGGCCTTGAACCAGCTTGCGCGCTGACTGCGCGAGTGCAGCTAACGGTCCTTCCGCGCGAAGCACCACTGTCGCACCACCCATGCCTGCTTGCGCCAGTGGCGCATAGAAAGTCGGCGGCACTGGAGCGTCCACCCCGAAGTGATGAACATCGCCCACAATCCCCACGATCTCGCCCTCGTTTTTCTCGTATCCACCCCGCGCACCAAAGTTGATCTTCTGTCCGATGACGTCGCCGCCCGGAAAAAACATCCGTGCGGCCGTTTCGCTAATCAGCAGAACGCGCGCCGCACCGAGCCGGTCGCTATCCTCAAATGCGCGGCCTTTGCGCAACGGAATTGACATGGTGCGAAAATAGTTCGGAGTCGCCCAGCGTAGTTCGGCCGAAGGCTCATCTTTCTCCGGCACACTCCTGCCCTCCACACGGAAGCTGCTGCTGAAGTCATCTCCAGACAGTGGCAGGGGCGTCGTTGCCGCCACCGATCTTACGCCTGGTAAGCTACGTAGTTGTGTAATCACTTCCTCCCAGTAATTTTGTACCGCTACGCTGTTCTTGTAGTGCGCCTCGGGCACGCTCACGTCCATCGTCAATACGTCCTTGGGGTCAAAGCCCGGGCTCAGTGACCTCAACCCAATGAAGCTGCGCACCAGCAGGCCCGCGCCCGCCAATAGCATCATGGACAGTGCCACTTCCCCAATCAGCAGCGCGCTACGCAAGCGTCCTGCCTCGCCCGACGGTGAAATGGACATCCTCACCAGGCCTGCGGCGTCCAGCGCCGATGATCGTAGCGCCGGGATCAGCCCGAACAGGACGGCGCACGCGATCGACACACTCATGGTAAACGCCAGCACGGCTCCGTTCAGCCCCACGTTTGCAAGCCGCGGTATATCCTTCGGCCCAAAGCTAACGATCAACCCGAGCGCCCAGTGCGCCAGCAGCAGACTAGCCGCTCCGGCCAGCAGCGCCAGCAACAAACCCTCCGTTAACATCTGCCGCACCAGCCGAGAACGTCCAGCGCCGAGAGCACGCCGCATGGCCAGTTCTCGATGCCGCACCGTGGCCCGCGCCAGCAGCAGGTTGGAGATATTCGCGCACGCGATCAGCGCTACCAAGCCTACTGCTCCTAACAGCACCAGCAGCGCCGGACGAGTTTCCCCGACCAGCGCGCTGCTCCAGCGGTCCGCGCGCACACCCCACTTTCCGTCTTTGCCAGGATAGAGCTTGCGTAGCTCCGCCATGATCCCCGCCAGATCGTCATTCGCCCGCGCGACGGAAACTCCGCTCTTCAGGCGCCCCAATACCTGCAGAAAATGGGCTCCCCGCTGGGTCATCACCTTGTCGTCGAATCCGATGGGCACGTACGCGTCGCTACCTGGCAGCGGAAAAAAGAATTCCGCCGGCATCACTCCGACAATCGTGTACGGCTCGCTGTCAAGTTCGATGGTCCGGCCGATCGCGTCTGCTGCGCCGCCAAACTCCGCCTGCCACAATCCGTAGCTGAGGACAACAACGTGATCGGCACCCTTGCGATTCTCCTCCGTCAGAAACTCGCGCCCAAGGGCGGGGTGCGCTTGCAGCGTGGAAAATATCCCCGCTGTTGCTATCACCGCACGCACACGTTTCGCTTCGCCGCGCCCCGTCAGGGCGTACTCGCCGGCGCGGTACGCGAACATCGACGAAAAGGAGCGATTCTGGTCACGCCAGTCGAAAAAGTCAGGCGGCGACGACGAGTAAGGCGTCGTTATGCCGCCCCGTTCCCAGGTCGAGGCCACGCGGGCCAACTCATGGGGATTACTGTAGGGCAGCGGTCGCAGTAGCACCGCCTCGATCACGCTGAACATTGCCGTGTTTGCCCCGATGCCCAGCGCCAATGCAAGAACGGCTATAGCCGTGAACGCAGGGTTCTTTCGGAGCATCCGCATTCCGTATCGGACATCCTGGAGGAAGCTTTCGAGTGCTGCCTCCCACCCAACGTCGCGGACATCCTCTTTCAGCGCTTCCATGCCGCCCATCTCCAGTCGCGCTTTGCGGACAGCTTCCTCGCGGCTCATGCCCGCTTGCATCTTCTCTGCCACTGCGATCTCGGCGTAAGCTCGCAACTCTTCGTCAAGATCCCGCTCCGCCTGCTGCTTTCGAAAAAGTGCTCGCAACCCACCACCGATGATCCTGAACAGACTCATCACAGTTCTCCTGAAGTCGCTTCCAGTATCCGGGCAATCGCCGCTGTTTGCGATTGCCATTCCCGCGCTTCGGTCTTGAGTTTCTTCCGCCCCGGCTTGGTGAGGATGTAGTACTTCGCCCGCCGGTTATTCTCCGTTGCCCGCCATTCGCCCTCGATCAACCCTTGCCGCTCTAATCGCCGGAAGGCGGGAAATAGCGAGCCGGCGTTCACCTGAAATACTCCCTTACTTATCTGTTCGATTCGCAGCCCCACTCCGTATCCGTGCATCGGTTCCAAAGCCAGCGTTTTCAGGATGAGCATGTCCAGCTTGCCTTGCACTACTCCACGCGACTCTTGTGACACCGTCTTCTCCTCTAGATTAGCTAGAGGAGCATATACCCGTTCTCTAGATTGTCAACAGGAAATCGCCGAACGCGCTCCCGGGTCTCACAGGATTGGCCCTTAAGATGCCCTAGTGCTGACGGGACCGGGCAACTCCCGGATGTCGGCAACCCCTATAGCGAGCCGCGGTCGTGGGTTAGTTTCCGGTTAGCCAGTGCTTCCTCCGCCAGATCATGCCGTTTCCATTGGAGAGCCAGTGACGTAGAATGTCGCCTCGCCGAATTTTCAATGATACGAAGCGCGAGGTGCAAAGATGCGTTTGCTATTTTTGTTTGGCTCGCTAGTTATCGCGGCGATGGCAGTTGCGCAAACCCAGAAGTCCGGTGACGTCGCTCCGTTCGTAACTGTGGATGCGCCGGTCTTCGTTCTAAACCACGTCCGAGTTATCGATGGAACTGGCGCAGCGGCGAAGGACGACCAAGCCATCGTGGTCGCGAATGGCAAGATTCAGGCCCTCGGGCTGACTGCGTCGGTCCAAATCCCTCAGGGAGCACAAGTCTTAGATCGCTCAGGCTATACGGTCATTCCTGGCATTGTAGGAATGCACAATCATCTCTACTACTCGAATTCGGTGGCGCTGCAATTTGCCAGCGGCCCCGGCAGCAGAATTGGCGAGCCCGGTTTGTTCATCGCGGAGATCCCTTACACTGCGCCGCGCTTGTATCTAGCGGCTGGAGTGACCACCATGCGCACCACCGGGAGCCTGGAACCTTACACCGACCTAAAGATAAAGAGCCGGATAGACGCAAACCTGATGCCGGGACCAAGCATCGATGCTACGGCGCCGTACCTGGAAGGTGCGCCGACCATATTTTCTCAGATGCATGAATTGACTGGACCGGACGATGCAAAACGCATGGTGGATTACTGGGCGGCGGAAGGCATGACGTCGTACAAGGCGTACATGAACATTACGCGGGAGGAGCTAGGCGCAGCCATCCAGCAGGCGCATGCGCACAAACTAAAACTGACGGGGCATCTTTGTTCGGTGACTTGGCCGGAAGCTGTAACACTCGGAATCGATGATTTTGAGCATGGGCCGGTGTTTACGGATACCGAATTCGTGGCGGACAAGAAGGCGGACGTGTGCCCGGCAGGGGGCAGCGGCAGTTGGGCGAAACAAGACGTAAACGGGGGACCGGTGCAGGAGCTAATCTACAAGCTTGTGTCGCATCACGTTGCGGTGACTTCCACGCTGCCGGTGTTTGAGTCCGGCGCGCCGGGCCGGCCGAAATTGCAGCGGCGTACGCTGGATGCGATGTCCGCTGAATCGGCGCAAAGCTACCTGACCGCGCGGGCCAGCGTGCCTTTGGACTCGCCCATGACCGCGCTGATGCGCAAAGAGATGGACTTTGAGGTGGCCTTCGTAAAAGCCGGAGGATTCTTGCTGGCGGGGCCGGATCCGACCGGAAATGGCGGAGTGCTTCCGGGATTCGGCGATCAGCGCGAAATCGAACTGCTGGTAGAAGCGGGGTTCACTCCTGTGGAAGCCATTCACATCGCAACGGAGAATGGTGCTGTGTACCTCGGCCAACAAGATCGAATTGGAACTCTCTCCCCTGGCAAACAGGCAGACTTCGTCGTGATTAAGGGTGATCCCTCAAATAAAATTGAAGAGATCGAGAACGTTGAGACGGTGTTCAAGGCCGGGATCGGCTACGATTCCAAGAAATTGATTGATAGCGTGCGAGGACAGGTGGGGATTCGATAGGAGCCTTCGATCTGAGCCTATTTGGGTTGTGGGTTCGAAATTCGAGATCGGCATGGCCACCTGTTCGACAGAGCGCAATTTCCCGTCCCGGTCTCATAGTACAATATCGGCCGCATGAAAAGATTTAGTTAGAAGGTTAGACACCACAAGCAACCATGCGAATGCAGTCTAAGCAAATCCATCCACAACGCTGACCTCCCCTCCCCCGTAGGCACAGGTGCCCGTCAGATTGCCTCGCGGACAGATAATCTTTACCAGATCGTCGAAAGCTGCTTGCAGTTGCGAATCTTCACGTCTTTGGTCACCAACGCGATTCCCTCGGCCAGTGCGGTCGCCCCAATTAGGCGGTCGCACGGGTCGCTTGAGTAGTCTGCCGGAAGCTGGTTAGCGAGTACGGCAACTCTTGCTGTGAGCGGACGAATCGCCACTCTTGAAGAGAGTTCTTCGACGTAGGCTTCGACGGTTCCCGTGATCTCCAGGCGACCATGGCTGGCAAGCCAAGCCAGTTCCCACAACGTAATCGCGGAAATGGCGATGCCGCCAGACCGGGAAGCCCTGCGGATGGCCCGGCTGGCCTGCTTGGACAATTTTGCGGGTTCCGTCGAAAGCCAAACCAATATATGGGTATCGAGCAAAATCACCGTTTTGTGATCTCCCACTCCACGGGAATCGGAGATTCGATATCTCCGACGATTTTGACTCTCCCGGCCATGAATCCGAAAATGTCGTTTTTCTCTGCTTCGGCCGGGACAACCTTGACGAGCGGTGCTCCACGCTTGGTCACGACGACCGGCTCTCCTGTTGCTTGCACTTGTTTCATGACGGTAAGGCAATGTGCTTTGAAAGCACCCGCCGGCATCTGTTTCATGGACTTCTCCTTTTGTCCATGGTCATTCTATCATGACTATAATATGGATTCCAGAAAAATAGGTTGTATTGCCAGGGCAACTACTCGTACCGGAGGGCTACCATAGGATCAACCCGAATGGCACGACGAGCTGGAAGATAGGAAGCCACTAGAGCCATCGATCCGATTAGTAGCGCCACCCCCACATAGGTGGTTGGGTCGGTCGGACTTACTCCATAAAGAAACGATATCAACAATCGCGTTAATCCCACTGCAGCGGCGAATCCGAGCACCAATCCGACCAAAGTCAAGAGCAAGCCTCTTCGGAGGACCATCCATATGACGTCACTCGACTGCGCACCAAGCGCGATGCGAACGCCAAACTCATTTGTCAAACTTTCAGTTGCGTAGGAAACGAGTCCATACACTCCCGCAGCACACAGGGCCGTCGCCAGGAAAGAGAAAATGAAGAGCAACCGCGCTAAGAAGCGCTCCTCAACAAGCGTTCTGGCAATCTGGTCTCGCATGGTGCGCACGCGAAACACAGGTAAGCCGGGATTCACATGCGCAACTGCCGCGCGCACAGCGGGAATGAGCGTACGTGGATCACCTGTAGTCCGCGCCAGTAAATTGATGTCGGGCTGCCACGGAAACATCAAGTACGCTTGCGCAATGGGCAGGTAGACGACAGGGCCAGGAGTCTTCCGAAGATCTTCCGCCGCAATGTTCCCGACGGATCCGACCACTACGAAAGTCTGTTCGTGCGGGCCCACATGCTCGATGCGCTTCCCAACGGGACTCTTGCCGGGCCAATATTCTTGGGCCATAGCTTCGTTAATGATCGCGACACCAGGAACATTCGCGGTGTCAGAGGAAGTGAAGTCGCGTCCGCCTAGCATGGGTATTCCGACGGTAGTGAAGTAGCCAGGACTGGTCATGACAATTTGCACCCAGTCTTCTTCGCCGCTTGCAGGCTGATGCCCTTCGGGAGCAACCGCTGTTCCCATCCCTCCTTGAAGCGGGAGAGAGGTTCCCAACGCGGCTGATTGGACGCCAGGCTCGGCACGCATGGATTCGAGAAGGGGGACGAGCAGCCCGGCGGCCGCGGTCTTGTCATAGCCTTGGCGGATCGGGTCTGTTGATGCGGCAACGGTGTGGTCTGGATCAAATCCCAGCTGGACTTGCGAGGCTTGCCAGAGTGTTCGAGCAAATAGACCTGCTCCTACTAACAGAAGAACAGAAGCCGCCACCTGTATAACGATTAATAGATTCTGCAGAGAGAACCGCCGAGTCAGCGCGTTGACGGTGCGGGATTCCCCTTTGATGACATCAATCAGATCAGAACGAGAGTACCTCAACGCCGGGGCCAAGCTACTGAGAATGCCCGCCAGAATTGCTACGAGCGTAGTAAATCCAAGAATACGGAAGTCGAGAATAGATGCGGCACGTTCGAGAGGAATCGGGAGCGTGGGCGGCGCGGAAGCCGCTAGTAGTCCAGCTCCCCAGTTCGCAAGCAAGCCACCCACCAGAGCACCGAGCAAGGAGACGAGTAGCCCTTCAATCACGTGCAGCCGAATAATCCGGAACCGCGTCGCTCCCAGCGCCATGCGGACCGCGACTTCCTTTTGTCGACCCGCAGCTCGTGCCAGAAGCAATCCGGCGGCGTCGGCGCAAGCAATGAATAAGACAAGCACAACAATGCTTAGCACCAAGAGGGAATAGCGAGCCCGATCATGTCTCGCCTCTTCGGTCGCTGGAACTAGGACTGGCCAGGGACGTAGGAAGCCCGTTCCTTCTCCGGACTCCGCTTTCCCGGCACCCAAGCTCGCAGCAACCGCGTCGAGTTGTGCTTGGGCTTGCGCAATTGAAACGCCAGGTTTCAGTCGCGCGACGACTGCGAAGGGAGTGAACGACTCACGATGCAATGGGATCTGGCTTTTCAGCAGCGGGTCGATCTGAAAACCATAATTCATCGGCAGCCAGATCTCCGGCAAGTTCTCGAAGCTGGCACCGCCGAAGCCAGCTGGTGTGACTCCGACAACGGTGAATTGCTGCCCATCGACGATTACTGTCGTTCCGAGGACCTTTGCGTCGCCGGAGAAGTGCCGATGCCAGAAATCATGACTCAGCATGACGATGGGCTCTGCCCTGGGATGGTCGTCCTCAGGAACAATGACGCGACCGAGGACAGCATTGACACCAAGAGTCTGAAAATAATTCCCCGTGACCATGCCGGCGTCGATACGCTCTGACCCCGACTTCCCGGCAGAAACATTTACAGGAAGCCGATCTAGGTAAGAAGCCATACCCGAAAACGCATTGCTGTGGTCGCGATACTGAAGGTAGCTAGGGAACGAGACAAATCCCCATCGAGCTTCGCCTCTCGTTCTTCCGCTCACAAGCCGCACGACCTCGGTCGGTTTGGCGATCGGAAGGGGGCGAAAGAGGACGACATCCACGAGACTGAAAACAGCGGTATTGGCCCCGATGCCGAGCGCGAGAGTCAACACCGCAATACTTGCAAAGCCGAGATTGTTGCGCAACATACGCATGCCATAACGTATGTCCTGCCAAAGCATTCCCATGTAGAGGCCCTCCCGCAATCTAGGCGACACGCAGAGGAAATGTGACGATTAAGGGTCATCGAATTATAGACCCCTCGAAGGCGGGTGGATGGACCATGAGTTTCGTCGATTTCCTTTCTAATTTAGACGAACCGGTTGCTGCAAATCTTTGTGCTTGACTTGAACTAGAACACTAGTACACTATATATCTAGATGATTTCAGCGCCGACCAAGACGAAGCCACTGCCATTCCGGTTGGATTTGCATAGCGGCGTCCCCGTCTATCGTCAGATCATCGACCAAGTCATCGGCGGCGTCGCGGCCGGCGGCCTAGCTGGCGGAGATCAACTTCCCACCGTGCGGCAACTGGCTGTCGATTTGTCCATCAATCCGAACACGGTTATCCGAGCCTACCGCGAGTTGGAAATTCGCGGCGTGTTAGAGACCCAGCAAGGCACCGGGACATTCATCGGTCACCAAAAGGTACAGCGCGACGATGCCGAGCGACAGCGCCGGCTAAACCAACTGGTCGGCGAATTCGTGGCCCGCGCTGGGTCGGCGGGCTTCACTGTTGAGGAATTACGAGAGCAATTGGAGGACTTCCAAAGCGAGACAGGAAAGAAGAGGAGGTGACACGTCTATGTTGTGGGAACAAGAGAAAACTCGGGTAAGTGGCATTGCTGTCGCGCTATTCGTCACTTCGGTGATGATCGGTCTTGCACTACTGTTTGTGCTTAGCAGTCGCATCCCACTTTTTGCCGGCCTGTTAGTAGGTATCTATCTGCTCTTTTCCGTCAAGGTTGCGGACCAGTGGGAAAAGGTCGCTGTGCTCCGTCTCGGCCGTTTCATTGGCCTCCGCGGCCCCGGTCTTTTTCATATGATCCCCACTGTGGACCGTCTCAGCCGTTTTGTGGACCAGCGCGTTCGCACCGCCAGCGTGACCGCCGAATCTACGCTCACTCGCGATACCGTGCCGGTCAACGTAGATGCAATTGTTTTTTGGCTGGTGTGGAACGCTGAGAAGTCCATCCTCGAAGTTCAGGATTTCGTCCAAGCCATCACCATGAGTGCGCAAACTGCTCTCCGCGAGTCCATTGGCCGTCACGAGCTGGCGCAAATGATCACCGAGCGCGAATCCCTCGGGCGCGAGCTCCAACGCATTCTCGATGAAAAGACCAATCCGTGGGGCATCACAGTTCAATCGGTCGAAATCCGCGACGTGCGTATCCCGCAGGCGCTGGAAGACGCAATGTCTCGCCAAGCCCAAGCCGAACGTGAACGCCAGGCGCGAATCATCCTGGGCCAGGCCGAAACTGAGATTGCAGCGAAATTCGAGCAAGCCGCCACGGTGTATCAGCAGAATCCGGTAGCCCTGCATCTGCGAGCGATGAATATGTTGTATGAAGCGATCAAGGAACGCGGCTCCATGGTGATCGTGCCGTCCTCGGCAGTGGAAACCATGGGCCTCGGCGGAAGTCTCGCCACCGCGGCACTCGCAAACGTTCCCAAGCCCTAAGGAGAAAGGACATGAGAATTACACGGGTAGCAGTAGTGTTTGCATTAGCAGGCGTTGCGGCGTTGCTTGCGCCGCAGTTCTGGGTGGTTCGGGCGAATTCTTCATTTGCGGGAAACTGGGAGGGCAAAATGAACGACCTTCCCGGGCTTGATTTGAGCATTGAGGAGCATGACGGCAAGATTAACGGCCACATTGTTTTCTATTACCAGGAACGTAGCGATCCCAACGGCCCTTGGCATACGGCCGGAGAATATCCAGTAGCGTTGCTGGCGCCTCATGTGGAAGGCAAAGTCCTGACATTTGAGGTGCAACATCACAAATGTCACGCTTGCGCGGAACTCGGTCCGAATGCGAAGTTTCGCATGGAGCTTATCGCACCAAGCGAGGCGCGCCTGTGGAAACTGGACGAGGAAGAGAAATCTTCTGATCCGGGGCTGAAACTGGTGCGCAAAACTGACTCGCCAACCACTTCAGGTCATTGCAGTGTTCTCCGGCTGACGCCCAGTTTCCACGAGATGCTTCCGGCTCCTCTTTCGTCGGAACATGGAATGCACACCACGCAGCCTAACTAACCGCACGCGCGGTCGGGACGCCGTTCAAACGCCTTCGCCTGGCTCTAGCTTACGATCCATTCCGGGAGCTCGGCCAGAAATCCACGCCAGCGTAGCCGGAAACCATCGCGGCACGCACGATACCCTTTTTAGGGTCGAGTCTTGTCTCCTAGCCTTGACTCCTCCCGAGAATTGCGTACAGTCTCGTCATCATGCTCCGGCGCCCGTACCACAACTGGGTCGGTTCGTGGCTACTCATATCTCTGTTTCTTGGAAGCGCGTCCGCTGTGGCGGCATCAAAGGACCCCTGGATCGAAGTGCGCTCTCCGAATTTCACCGTTGTCAGTAATGCCGGGGAGAAGGAAGCGCGGAAAATCGCCGACCAATTCGAGCAGTTCCGCGAAGTATTTCATAGCTCTTTCCCGAAATTGCGGGTCGACCTGGGCAAGCCGCTAACTATTTTTGCGGTGAAGAATGAAGATTCCCTAAAAGTCCTGCTGCCAGGGTATTGGGAGGTCAAAGGCCGCGTCCACCCGGCCGGAATTTATGCGCCTGGCGAAGAGCAGCACTTCGTTGCCGTCCGGACAAACATCGAGAGCAACAATCCCTATCAGGTGGTCTACCACGAATACACGCATGCCATCATGGACCTGAATTTTCGTGGTCTGCCCATCTGGCTAGGGGAGGGCTTAGCGGAATTTTTCGCGAATTCCACGATTCATGAGAAGGACGTGGAAATCGGCGGAATCTCTCCCTATCATCTGCAAGCTCTACAGAAGGAGCGCCTGATCCCCATCGAATCGCTGCTTATGGCCGACGCGCAGTCGCCCTACTACAACGAACAAAACCGCGTTTCGATTTTCTACTCGGAGTCCTGGGCCATCGTCCATTACCTGCTGCTTGACCCCGAAGCGCGCAAACGCCAATTGCTCTCCAAGTTCCTGTCCGCGTGGGATGCCAGAGGAGATCAGCTTGACGCGGCAGAGAAAGCTTTTGGCGACTTGAAGAGCTTTTCCAAGGCGATGGAGACTTACGCGCGCCAACAAACGTTCTACGTCGGCAAAGTGAGCACTTCGATACACGGCGATCCGAAAAGCTATTCGAGCCGCGCCCTTTCTCCCGCGGAGTTGGATGCCGAACGCGCGCTCTTTTACGTGCACACGCAAAGGCCCAACGAAGCCCAGGCCGCGGTGAACGAAGCTCTCCGGACCGACCCGAGTCTTCCGCTCGCCCATGAAGCTCAGGGCTTACTCGCTTACTCCCAGAAGAATTTCGACGTGGCGGAATCGGCCTTCTCCCGCGCCATTGAGTTGCATTCCGCCAGTTTTTTCCCCTACTATTTCGCGGCCGAAGCGCAATTGCGTAGCGGCCTTCCCACGGAGGAACAAGCGCCCAAGACGATCGCGGCTCTCGAAAAGACCGTGATGATGAACCCGCAATTCGCGCCCGCCTACGCGGCGCTTTCTTCGATCTATTCCATGCATGCGGAAACGCGCGATAAAGCTTTCGCCGATGGGCGCAAAGCTATTGAGTTGGAGCCCGGGAATCTTTCTGTTGCCACGAGTTACGGTTTTGTACTCCTAAACGCCGGAAAGATCCCCGACGCGAAAGTCCTGGCGGCGAGGATTCAGGAAGCCGCCAGAACTCCTGCGGAACGCGAGAATGCCCAGGAACTTTTCATGGCGATTGCCAGCCGAGAGGAGTACGAGCGGCAAGCCGCCGCGATCGCCGAGCGGGCCAGGCATCAGGAAAGTGTCGCCGTGGTGACCTTGGGGAAGCCTGCAGGTGTATCCCCCAAGAACGATACCGCCGCAGCCGGCTCACCAGCGACTACGAAGACAGGTGCGTCTGCATCTGCGGCCGGTGCGAATCGCCCTAAAGGTTCGGAGTTTGCGGTCGAAGGGAATATCGCTTCAGCCGATTGCGGGAACGGTCCGGGAAAAGTAACTCTCTCCGTGAACAAAACGACGATGAATTTCCGCTTCGCAGACTTTGCGACTCTGCAGGTAGTCACCACCGCCAAGCAGGACTCGGACGAACCGCCGGCCTGTTCCAAGTGGAAGGGCCGCCGCGTCCGACTTTATTTTTACAAGACGAAGGGCAAAGAATTTCTGGGCGAATTGGATACGATTCAATTTTTTTGATAGACCGTCCTTTGACACTGGCAAAGGCGCAGAGTATGGTCTTGGGAATCTTTCGCTAGGGCGAATCCCAACTCAGGAGAAAACGGCATGGCCAGACGCCGATTCTTGTCGCACTTGCTGGGTCTCCCATTTCTGACACTAGGAGCGCAGGCGCAGGAATCGAAAAGAGTTCTGAAGATTATGATGAGGAGTTCCTGGGGAACCGACGACCCGACCCGGGCCTCATTTGTGTTTGCACATGCGCTCGCGTTGTCGGACGCTGGCCACGAAGTTCAGATATTCCTGACTGCTGACGCGAACTATCTTATGCGCAAAGCTACCTCGGACGCGGTGATTCCTATGGGTTGGCCGCCGCTCAGCGAGTTGCGCGAGAAGGTCGTCGCCAAACGCATTCCTGTCTTTGCTTGAGGAGCTTGCTCCCGGGCCCGTGGGATCTCGGAAAACGATCTCGCGAATTGGCACGCGAAGTTCGGGAATCCTGCCATCTTCGTTTCTCTAGTCGAGTGGGCTGACCGGGTCATCTCCGAATAGGGTCGCATTGCTTTTCACCAGGTAATTGCCTCAATGATTAACGCTGCGTACCGAACAAGTGGACAAGTGGATCGGTCAGAGGGTACATGTCCGGTAACCCGGCCACTCTGGCGCTATCGTCAATTCAGCCCAATCGATTATTCTGAGGTGTGACTGAAAATCCAGGCATAACCCCCGAGACTCCACATCGGCAAAGCTCTCTCCGATGCTTCCTCAGGTGGTTTCTCGTCGGAGTGGTGCTGCTTTGGTCGGTTGCTGTGCTGATTCTTGTGGCTGCCCGGTGGATCGACCCGCCGACCACCGCGGTGCACATGGAGCGGCGCTTGCAGGCATGGATTCAACACAAGCCGTATTACGAACGATACGAATTCGTTCCGATGAGCCAAATCTCGCGCGATTTTCAGCATGCGGTCATCGCCGCGGAAGATGTGCGCTTCTACCAGCACCATGGATTCGATTGGCACGCGATGCAAATCGCTGCTGAAGACAATATGGAAGGCGGCCGCATTCGCGGAGGGTCCACCCTTACGCAGCAACTGGTAAAAAATCTGTTCTTCGGAACCGGCCGCTCCATTCTTCGCAAGGGCGCCGAGTTCACTCTTGTCCCGGTGGCCGAATTGGCTCTCGGCAAGCGGCGCATTCTGGAACTCTATCTCAACGTGGTCGAATGGGGACCTGGAGTTTATGGCGCGGAGTCGGCGTGCCGTTCCTACTACCAAACTTCGGCCCTGGATATCGACCGGGAACAAGCGGCAAGACTCGCCGCGATTCTGCCGTTGCCCCTGAAGCGGCGGCCCGACCACATGAATCGCTATAGCGGTCTCATCCAAGAGCGGATGAGCCAAATGGGTTGGTAATCGCGCTTAACGTTGTTATATTGTTCACAAAATTCAGGCCCGCGGGCCGGAAATCTCCTCCGGCGTGCGGTTCCGAAATCCTAAACTGCCGTAAACAAGTACCGCGAAGAGGCGCACAGACGTGATTGCAAGACGCTGATTCAGATCGGATTCCTTGTGAGTGCTTGCGTTCTCTCCGCCATCTGTAAGGACGTAAATGGCGTCAGCAGACGAGGGGTGATCAAGGAGTTGGAGTCCTTGCAAAATGGCGTCCCTAAGGGCGGTTCTGCCCTTAATGTTCTTCTTGACGAAATTACGGTCCGCAGCGATTCGCTGAAGCTCGTTGCCTACAGCTGGGTTCCCAGATGAGAAATCAACTTCGTTGTAGACGCGATCGTTAAAAACCAGCAGAGCCATCCGAGACCTTTCCTGATTTGCCACAAAAAAATCGACTGCGAGACTGAGCTCCAGAGGCCAGAGCTCGGGCTCACCTTGCGCACTTCCCGTGCTTCCGCTGGTATCGAGAATGAGCACAATGCGAAGCGGCCGCGGATCGGACGAGCGAAAGAATTTTGACCGGATTGCCGTGAATTCTTCCCTCCAGATCGGATGGCGTAATTTCTTGAATGGGAAGATTTTGTGCATCGCGGAAGCTCACCGGCAAGCTACGATGCTGGCACGAGGCATCCTGTGATGCGCCATACTAGACGATGCACAACACTAGAAGGAAAGCCACGCAGCAACGTCCTTTGTAGCCGAGATCGTTCATCGCAAATTTACTGTATCGAGTAGCGCGCACGGCGGCAACACACAACCGTATTATCCAAAATGGGTTCAGTTCCCGGTACTAAGACCGGTAAAACCCCGCGTGACGCGCAGGGTCCCGATAAACAGCGGTTACCGCCCAAGTGGAATGGTTAGTGGCGGCGCGGGAAGAAGGCCGGGACGTGGCGAGCGTATTCGACGCGTCGAAGAGGCAGTTAAGGCTTACCAGGCGTTGACCGATACGTTTCGTTGATGGGCGCTGACCAGCGCGCTTCGCAGCTCCATATTAAAGTCCTGTATTATGTACCGCCGGTTCATCTTGGGCAATCTAGTGCGCGATTTTTCATACGCAATTCGGAGCCTTCGCAAAGATAAGAAATTTGCGTTTGTGGCCGTGTGTACGCTGGCGCTGGGGATTGGGGCCAGCACGGTGGTCTTTAGTGTTTTCTACAATTTCTTGTTCAATGCGTTTGCGGCGAAGGATGCTGGGCGGCTGGTGGTGCCAGTAGTGGAAGACCTGCAAGAACCAGGTTACGCGGGCCACGGCCACCAGTTGTGGATCAAATGGGCCGACCTGCAATACCTGCGCGAACACAATCAACTTTTTGAGAACTTGGTGGGATCGCACAGCGGGATTGCGGCGGTGCGGTATGGCGCACGGATCTACCAGTTTGAAAATGGCCACGTATCGCCAGATGCCTTCGATTTCTACGGAGTAGCGCCGATCCTCGGGCGCGGGATTATTGCGGAGGACGGCAAGCCAGGTGCACCACTCGTTTTTGTGATGAGTTATCGAGTGTGGAAAGGCGAGTTTGCTGGAGAAGCGGGGATTATCGGGAAGAGTTTTGTGATCGAAGGCGAGCCGGCGACGCTGATCGGCGTGATGCCGGAGCGATTCCATGGATTCGGAGTGACGCAGGAATTCTGGGTGCCGGTGGGCGAGGAGCAGAGGTCGGCAGAGGCCGAAAAGAGAAGGAACGTCAACGTGCTGGCGCGCGTCAAGCGGGGCGTCACGTTTGCGACAGCCTCCGCGGAGATAGATGTGCTGGTGAAGCGGCTGGCCGCGATGCACCCCGATAATGACGATTACCCCAAGGAGTTCACGGCGCGCGTGGTGGCAGCGAACGATTATTTGATGGGTCCCTCCGGCGCGGCCACCGTTTTCAATTCCAAGATTGATTTGAAAAGTATTCTCTACGACTTGCTAGCAGCGGTGCTCCTGCTGCTGTTGATTGCCTGCAGTAACGTGGCGAACCTGCTGCTGGCGCGAACGACCGCGCGCGAAAAGGAGCTGGCGGTGCGCGCGGCGCTGGGCGCTTCGCGTTGGCAGATCGCTAGGCAGCTCTTGATGGAGTGTTTGCTTCTGGCATTGTGCGCGTGCTCACTAGGATGCGCTGTGGCATGGATGGCCATGAAGGC
>Ga0307478_10000404_pt1 | contig 45868 bp, 49 predicted proteins | sample atmos_gasesECM4C_2_FD_203713 | JGI IMG/M metagenome (GOLD analysis project Ga0307478, IMG submission 203713) | Hardwood forest soil microbial communities from Morgan-Monroe State Forest, Indiana, United States - atmos_gasesECM4C_05 | ecosystem: Environmental > Terrestrial > Soil > Temperate...
TTCGCCAGTTCGGAAGGTTGGAACGAAAATCCTCCCGCGTGAATCCAGCGGTGAGTATTGTGGGAGCGGTCCAGAAAGAAAACCGAGATGAGCAGCAGCGTGGTCAGCCCCAAGAACGAAAACACCAGTGCCGGATGTCGGTAGCGGCGGTAGTCCAGCCGCATGGTGACGACCATCGCAACCAGTCCCGCCGAGGCCCAGATTAGTTGCTTCAGCAAGAATGCATATGGCGATCCAAAGCGTTCCCGCGCCATCACCGCCGAGGCCGAAAAAACCATGACCAGCCCCACAAACACCAGCAGCATGGTCACAGTAAACAACCAGCGATCGACGCTCACGCGCTTTGCCATGGGAAATTCATTTCACCACGGAGTCACGGAGGCGCGGAGCGGGAATTGCTGATTGTTGATTTTTGATTGTTGATTGTTTTGGTTCCGGTACCCACGCAAAAGGAAACGTGGGCCATTCATCACATTAGCTAGGCCACCAAGTTCCAATCACTCGCTACTGGCTTTTTATTCTTGCCGCCTCAAATTCATCGCCTTTTTGCCAACCGATAAGGCGCGTAAGACTGGCCGCTTCCCAACCGAGAGCAAATCCAAATCGCGCCACCGCCGCATCGCCAACGAAATTCATCTCTGGACGATACTCATCGCTTGGCTGGTGATATCGCTTTTCGACGAACTCTTTCTCCTGCGCCACGCCCCAGGCCTCATCGTGACCCTTGAACTTCACGCCTTCGTTGATAGAGAAAGATGGAATACCCACACGGGCAAAACTGAAATGATCCGAGCGATAGAAATGTCCTGCTTCAGGGAGTGCATCGGAGCGTATGGCGAGCCGAAAGTCCCTCGCAGTCGCCTGCACCCTCGGATAGAATGTGGTCCGCTCCGCGCCCGTCACCTCGACCTGTTCGGGCGAACCTAAGGGGGGCACATCGTCGTAATTCAAATCGAGCGCGATCTTGCCCGCCGGAATTGGCGGATGCTTGCCTAGATATTCCGACCCCAGCAGTCCCTGCTCTTCAGCCGTGACAGCTGCGAAAATCATCGAGCGTCCCGGCCGGTCTTTGGCAACGCTGAAGGCCCGAGCCAGTTCCAACACTATGCCGCATCCGGTGGCATTGTCGGCGGCGCCGTGGAAAATATTGTTGCCACCCGGCATTTCAGGGCGGATGCCGAAGTGATCGTAATGCGCAGTGTAGATCACCGCTTCATCCCGCAAATTGCGGTCTGAACCAGGCAGTATCGCCAATACATTGTTCGACTCGAAATTCCGCAGCTTACTCGCCATATGCGCTTTCAGCTTCACGTCCAGGTCCACGGGATGAAATTCGCGCGTGCGGGCGTCCGCCATCATTTTGTCAAGATCCATTCCAGCGGCCGCGGCCAGCTTCTTCGCTACATCCAGTTGCACCCACGAGGCCACATGCAGCGCCGGACCTTCCACTTTCAAGTACGATTGCTCTCCCGAGAACGAGTTCCGCACCACCGTCCACGGATAGCTCGCCATATCGTCGCGGTGAACGAGAATGACTCCAGCCGCGCCTTTCCGCGTCGCTTCCTCGTATTTGTAGGTCCAACGTCCGTAATAAGTGAGCGCCTTGCCTTTGAAAAACTTTGGATCATCCGACGGCGGCTCGTTCACCAGCATCAGCAACACTTTGCCGCGCACGTCCACGCCCTTGTAGTCGTCCCAGTTGTATTCCGGAGCTTCAATGCCGTAACCCACGTAAACAATGTCGGCGTCCACGTTCGACTCAGCCTGCTGCGTCCGGTCGTAGGCAACATAGTCCTCAAGCGGCTTCAGGTTCATCGCGGCGCCTTGTTTCGGAACCAGCGAAAACTGGGTTTCCGGCAGCGTCGTGATACCTACGAGCGGCACCTTTTGCAAGTAAGACCCATTGTCGCCTGCGGGCTTCAACCCATATTCAGCAAACTGTGTCGCGATATATTCTGCCGCAATGTCGCCGCCGCGCTGTCCAGTTCCACGTCCTTCCAGCAGATCGTGCGAGAGATAACGAACATGCCAGCGAATGTGTTCTGGATTGATGGTCTGCATTGCAGCAAAGGCCGCGCCCGGCAGACGTGCCGACACGACTTCGTGCTTTGCAGCGGGCGCTGGCGCGGCAGACGTTGCGGCTGGCTCCGCGAAGAATCCCTCAGCCAAGCCCGGCAGGCTCAGGGTCGCGATGACGCAAATTAGAACACTCTTCGTTAGGATTGCGCGCATAAATTAGGTTCTTCCCCCGGACGCGTTTGAAACATTCTCAGGCCCAAAATCGGAGTTATGAAGACTTGGGGGAATTGTAATGGACACTTGGAGTTTAGTTGTAGGGTCGAGGGAGATTAACGGCACGGTAGGCCAGTTGTTCCCAGGGCCTTCAGACGATCGTGCAGGTGTACCGCGGACAAGTGGCCTTTCGGGCGATGGCCACACTACCCTTCTTGGGTGACGGCGGCTGCGAGTCACTGAGTTCGTAAGTCCCGCGAACCGCGGGATCAATTCTTCGAGCTTCAACCAGCGCGGAAATCCCGCACATCTTCCCCAAGCTTGAAAATCGTTGCTGGGGTAATCTTCCCCGACCCGGCCATCTTGCGATTGATCTCCGCGAAATCGGCCTTCACCCAGCCGACGGTGGAGACTTCTATCTCGCCATCCTGCGCAATCCAGAAGACAGTCGGTACATTCGTCAGGCCATACGCGTTCGAGACGGCATACGTTTCTCGATCATCGAGCAGGACGGGAAACGTCACGCCAAACTCTTTCGTGAAGGCGGCGGTTTTTTGGGGATCGTTCTGCGAGACTCCAACCAGCGTCACTCCCTTATGCCCGGAAGCCTGCTGGCCAGAATACTGATGCCCATAAGCCCGATACAGACGCTCGAAGAACGGGAACGCATACTGGCAGGTTGGGCAGGATACTTTGAAAAACGCCAGCACGACCGGCCCGTGCGGCAGTTCGTCTCGGAGTAAGAAGGTCCGGCCATCCATCGCCTTCAATTCAAATTCTGGCGCTTTGGTGCCTGCGGTCAACGCCGCCATGGTTTTCCCTCCCAAAATTTCGCGGCCAGCGCATGAGCCGGCTCTGACTTTACCCTAGTTCTTAAGATTACCCCGGGATGCCTTACTGTGAAAGGCTTCAATGCAACGGATCAGAACGGGAATGAGACCGCAGTTTGCAGCAACATGGTGAGATTGCCTAGGTAAGCCGGTCTATGATTGAGGTCACAACTTGTGACCTCAAATGAAAAAGCCAAAAAATGCAACGTTGCTTCGAATGCCGAAGCGCCGAGGGACGATAACTTTCGCGGTCGAATCTCGCATTTTATTTCTTCGCCACCAAAGAGTGATTCTCGATGCTGACATTGCGGAACTCTACGGTGTACCGGTGAAAGTTCTCAATCAGCAAATCAAGCGCAATCGAGAACGGTTTCCTTCGGATTTTGTCTTTCAACTTACCACCAAAGAGCACGAACTTTTGAGGTCACAAACTGTGACCTCAAAGAACCATGGTGGACGCCGATATGCGCCATATGCGTTCACTGAACACGGAGCAATCATGGCGGCGACCGTGCTCAATTCGGAGCGAGCCGTGCAGATGAGCGTATTTGTTGTCCGCGCTTTTGTTCGCTTGCGTGAGATGCTTGCCACGAACCGGCGGCTGGCTGGAAAGATTGACGAATTGGAGACTCGATTAAATACCCACGATTCCGTCATCCAAGAATTGATCGAAGCGATCAAAGAGCTTATGACTCCCCAAGATCCGCCGAGGGACCGCATCGGATTCCAGCTTCCGGCACGTAAGGCTAAGGGCTAGACTTCGGTCGCGACCGGATGCTTCTCAAAATAAAGTGCGCTACAACTCTCGCTTTCCCCTGTCTACTAATCGTCTGCTGCTCCAAGTGCGCAAGGCTTAACCGTCGAGCGCTATGGCCTACTGTTTCTCAAGCTGGGCGGTCAGTTTTGGCAAGCCCGCGGCTCGCTGTGGCTCTGATGGCGGGTGACGATTAAGCTGGCTGGGAATACCCTCCGTGGCTGGCGATGTGATTAATCCCAGTGACGGCGCTGGCGGTCTTGTCGAAGTGGAAGGGCAACCCAACGTGGGGAGTGCTAGGTGGCGCGCATGGAGGGCTGTTGGTGACTGTCGTCCGCTGACGGTGTTACCCTGCATATCCAGCGTATCAATCCAGCAATGAGGAGAATCGAATGAGGCTGCATAAAATTGTCGGGCTGTTCATGCTTCTTGCGTGCTGCATGGCGGCAGGCGCGGCGGACCGCAAATACATCGTCAAACCGCGATCAGCCACAACGAAGGCGCTGCCTTTCAGCGACGGCGTATTGGTTGGCAACACCCTTTACATCGCAGGCCACATCGGACTCGATGCGAAGACGGAAGCGCCGCCTGCTAGCGTGGAAGACGAGGCTCGCCTGGTGATGGATGGCGTCAAGCAAACGGTTGAGTCCGCCGGCCTAACCATGGACGACGTGGTCTCGGTGCAAATTTTTTGTACTGACCTGAAGCTCTACGACACCTTCAACGGCGTTTATAAAACCTACTTCCACGGCGATTTTCCTGCGCGAGCGTTTCTGGGTGCTGCGAGTTTAGTGCGTGGCGCAAGATTCGAAGTGATGGGGATTGCGGTCAAGAAGGCGCAGTAAGCATAGTCGTCGAGCCGAAACCTGGCGTCGATTGTCGGACTTCGTTTTTTGTTCGCTAGGAGTATCTTTTTGTGGTAAATGTATAGGCCATGCGAAAGGCTCTCACCCATCTCAAGAAGTCCGATCCCGTCATGCGGGCGATCATTGAGCGCATCGGCCCCTGCCGCATGCGCATGGGGCGGCCGGAGTTTCACAGCCTGGCGGAGGCAATTGTTTACCAACAACTGAACGGGAAAGCCGCAGTGACGATCTTCAAAAGATTTGCCGCACTCGCAGGGGAACCGCTTACGCCGGAGGGCATCCTCAAGCTCAGCGATGAGCAAATGCGCAGCGCTGGACTGTCGAAACAGAAATCGGCGTACCTGAAAGATCTAGCGGCAAAGACCGCGGCGGGACAGCTAGATTTCGTGCGCCTTCCGGAATTGCCCGACCACGAGGTGATCGAACATTTGACGCAGGTCAAAGGCATCGGCGTGTGGACCGCGCAGATGTTTCTAATGTTTACGCTCAACCGCGAGAACGTGCTGCCGACTGGCGACTTCGGAATCCGCATGGCGATGTACAAGCACTATCTCGAAGTAAAGAAGGCTAAGGCAAAGATCGCGAAAAAAACCTCGAAGGCAAAAGCGAAGAAATCTGTGGCTGCAAAAAAGAAGAAGAGTCCTAAGCTAAAAATCACACTCCCCAGCCCCGAGGAGATGGAGAAGATCGCTAAGTGCTGGGAACCTTACCGCACCGTGGCCTGCTGGTATTTATGGCAGAGTCTCGATACAAAGACACTTTAGCCTTAAGGACAAGCACGACCGGTCGAGCTTGTGTATAGCTCGCATGCGGTCTCTGTGATTAAATGAGTGGCGATGGCTGATCTCAAGATTCGCGTGCTCGTCGCCAAACCCGGCCTCGATGGTCATGACCGCGGCGCCAAGGTGATTGCCCGCGCGTTGCGCGACGCCGGCATGGAAGTGATTTATACCGGCCTGCGGCAGACGCCGGAGATGATCGTCAGTGCGGCGCTGCAGGAAGATGTCCAAGTAATCGGTCTATCGATTCTTTCCGGGGCCCACAATGCCATCGTGCCGCGCGTCATGGACCTGCTCAAGCAAAACAAAATGGATGATGTTCTCGTGCTGGTAGGCGGGATTATCCCCGACCAGGACATCGGTGCACTGAAAAAACTGGGCGTAGCGGCGATCTTTCAACCGGGCACGGCGATGGACGACATCGTCAAATTCATCCGGGCCAACGTGAAGGGCGCGGGCGTAGCCAGTTGATTGTGCGATTAAGTCATTGCGCGATTGTGCGATTGCACGGCCCAGGATTTTCAATCGCTCAATGACTCAATCGCAAAATCGCTCAATTCCTCCCATGCCACCACCAAATCTCACCATTATCCGGCAACAACTTGACCGCATCGTTGGCCCGACGCCGTGGTATTGGAAAACCTTTCCTGCATTTCATTCTCCCTCATGGCAAAGTTTTGCCTGGACACACCACGGCGAGCAAGGCCCGCTTGCATATCTGGTCACGCTCGCGCCGGAGCACGAGCCGGACAGACCGCGGCTGGCACTCAACACCTATTGCCGGCCGTTTCTGGCATCGCCGCTCTCGCTGGGAATCTGGTGTCCGGAAGGACGCAATCTCCGCTTCGCAGCGTTCGAAGTTGATCAACTGAAAGCCTTCGACCTGGCGGAAATTGCCGGCTGGTTCAAGCAATCGTCAGATCGCATCTTCGCCACAAGCGCGCCGGTCGCAGACTTTGAAGTTCCGCTCTCGCTAACCCCAGGCATGCACAAGATTAAAGTTCCCGCAGGCCTCGCAATCATCGACGAACTTATCGTTCCCACCAGCTACAAAGCGATGAGTGCGGATGATCCGGCGTTCGCGCTTTTTGTGGTTTATCTGCAGGCAGGGCTAGTGGAAGTGCTGCCGCAGAAATGGTTCACCGCCGCTCAGTACGAGGTCGGCAAGCAATGGATCACCCGCGCCGCGCGCGATAAAGAGTCACACCGCATCTTCGGCGAGTGCTTCGGCACGGGAACCTTCCTCCTCGAGGACGATGGTTGTCGCCTGGCAGAGTGGCTGGAGAGAAGGTCCTAGGCCTCCGGCGTCAGTTCTTTCGCTTGTCCCAATCGCGATAAAGTCTAGCGATAATAAAAACCCAAGCCCGCGACCCAACACCTAAGACCCGAGACCTGTTCCCCGACACCTGTTTCCCTCCGTTGCGCGCTCCCGCCGGAGTGGTATACCGTAAACAGTCCGCTCTCACTCATGGCTGATCGCGTTGAAGCTCCCGCCGTTGCTTCGTCTCAGGCGTCCAACGTCCTGACGACAAAGGTCGATCCCACTTCGGCGCGCTTCGAGGCCAACATGCGTTTTCTCGCCGATCTCATGTCGCAGGTGCGCAATGAAGGCGAGAAAATCTGCGAGGGCGGCGGGCCCAAGGCAATCGAGAATCAGCATGCCAAAGGCCGCCTCACCGCCCGCGAACGGATTGCCTTGCTCTCCGATCCGGGAACTTTTTTCGAACTCGGAATCTACGCCGCGCACGGAATGTATGAAGAATGGGGCGGCGCACCAGCGGCCGGCGTGATCACCGGCTTGGCGCGCATCCACACCCGCATGGTGATGATCATTGCGAATGACGCCACGGTGAAGGCGGGCGCATTTTTCCCGATGACATCGAAAAAAGTGATTCGCGCGCAGAACATCGCGATCGAGAATCACATTCCAACCATTTATCTGGTGGATTCCGCCGGTGTATTTCTTCCCCTGCAGGAGGACGTTTTTCCGGACACCGACGATTTCGGCAGAGTTTTTCGCAACAATGCCGTCATGTCAGCCCTGGGCATTCCGCAAACCGCGGCCATCATGGGCATGTGCGTGGCTGGAGGCGGCTACTTGCCGGTGATGTGCGATCACGTTCTTATGACCGACGGCAGCGGATTATTCTTGGCCGGACCGGCGCTGGTGCAGGCGGCGATTGGACAAAAAGTTTCGGCGGAGGAGCTGGGCGGAGCGGCAATGCATGCCGGGATCAGCGGCACGGTCGATTTCCGCGAACCGGACGATAAGGCTTGCCTGGCGCGCATTCGCTCCATCGTCGAAAAATGGGGATACCGCCGCCAGTCTCCCTGGGATCGCAAGAAGCCAATCGAGCCCGCGCTGGCTACCGAGGAAATCTACGGCATTTACGACTCCTCATCCGCGCGCCCCTACGACATGGAAGAAATTCTCGCGCGTGTGCTCGATGGCAGCCGCTTCGACGAATACAAGCCGGAATACGGAAAGACCCTGATCTGCGGCTACGGACGTATCGGTGGCTTCGCCGTGGGCATTGTCGCCAACCAAAAACTGCATGCCCAGCAGACCGATCACGAAGGCCATAAGCGAATCGAATTCGGAGGCGTCATCTATACCGAATCGGCCGAGAAAGCCGCGCGCTTCATCATGGACTGCAATCAGAATTTGATTCCCCTTATCTTCTTCCATGACGTGAATGGCTTCATGGTAGGCCGCGACGCCGAGTGGAGCGGCATCATCAAGGCCGGCGCCAAGATGGTGAATGCGGTTTCGAATTCCGTGGTACCGAAAATTACGGTGATCGTCGGAGGATCGTTCGGCGCGGGACATTATGCGATGTGCGGCAAAGCGTTCGATCCGCGCTTCGTCTTTGCCTGGCCAACGGCTCGATACGCCGTGATGAGCGGCGATGCCGCAGCCGGAACCTTGGTCGAAGTGAAGGTCAAGCAATTAGAACGCGGCGGCAAAAAGCTGAGCGAGGAAGAAAAGAAGGAATTGTTCGAATCGACAAAGCGCACGTACGACGAGCAAACTGATCCGCGTTATGGTGCAGCCCGGTTGTGGATCGACAAGATCATCGATCCTATCGAGACGCGGGACGCCATCACGCAGGCTCTCGAGGCGTCGGCGCTGAATCCAGATGTGCCGGAGTTCAAGGTGGGAGTGCTGCAAACTTAGAAGATTGAGTCATTGAGCGATCGGGCCATTGAGCCATTGACCCCTTGTCGCTTTTCTTTTGCAATCGCTCGATCACTCAATCGCCCGATCGCTCAATATGTCCGAAGCCGTGAAGCTTATCGAGTGTCCCCGCGATGCCTGGCAAGGGCTGAAGGGACAGATACCGTCTGACATCAAGCGCGCCTACTTGCAGGCATTGATCAGCGCAGGATTCAAGCACATCGACGCGGTCTCCTTCGTCTCGCCCAAAGCCGTGCCGCAGATGGCGGATTCGGAAGAAGTATTGAAGGAACTCGATCCTCCCGACGATGTGGAGATCATCGGCATCGTGGTCAATGAAAAAGGCGTGCAGCGCGCGATTGAGACGCATGCGGTGCACACGCTTGGGTTTCCTTATTCGATTTCTGAAACTTTTTTGCGCAAGAATCAGAATCAGTCAGCAGAGAGCGCGCTCGAAGAATTGGAAAAGATTCAGAAGAAAGCCGACGATGCTGCTTTGGACGTGGTCGTTTACATCTCGATGGCATTTGGCAACCCCTACGGCGATCTGTGGAATGTGGACGAGGTCATCGAAGCCATCTCGCTGATGGAAGTCGACAACCTGCGCATGATTTCCCTAGCCGACACGGTCGGCATGGCAACACCAGCGCAGGTCAGTGAACTCGTTGGCGCGGTGATGGCGAAGTACGATTATCTTGAGATCGGCGTGCATCTGCACAGCCGCGCCGAACATGCCGCGGCGAAAATTCTCGCTGCTTACGACGCCGGCTGCCGCCGCTTCGATTCGGCAATCGGCGGACTTGGCGGCTGCCCTTTCGCCCAAGATGCGCTGGTGGGTAATATTGCGACCGAAAAAGTGATTGAAGCGCTCAAGCAGCGTGGGGCCGAGTTGCCTCCGCTGAAGCCGTTGGATACGCTACTGCGCGCGTCTGCGGAAATGGGTACGCGGCACACAAATTCCGTCAATGACGATGACGATTTAATTTCGGCGGATTGATTTTCTCTTAGCGAAGCTACGAAATGAACTACAAGACAATTCAACTCACCTACGATTCCGGTGTCGCAACGATCACGCTGAACCGTCCGGAAAAGCGCAATGCCATCAGCTTTGAATTGATTGACGATCTGTTGACCGCGCTGAAGGAAGTGGAGGCGTCCGACGCGATCGTGCTGATTCTTACCGGCGAGGGAAAGGCCTTTTCGTCGGGCATGGATCTGGAGAATTTGAAAGCGTTGATTGGCCGCTCACCGCAACAAAACCTGAAGGATTCGGAAACGATGGTCCGGCTCTTCCGCTCGCTTTACGAATTCCCGAAGGTGACGATCGCCGCAGTGAACGGGCCTGCCATCGCGGGCGGCACCGGCCTGGCTTTGTTGTGCGATTTCACTTTGGCGGTGCCGGACGCCAAGTTTGGCTACACCGAAGTGCGCATCGGTTTTGTGCCTGCCATCGTCTCCACGTTTCTTTTGCGCCAAGTCGGAGAGAAACACGCTCGCGATCTACTGCTCACCGGCAGGATTATCGGCAGCGAAGAAGCCGCGCGCATGGGCCTGATCAACGAAATTGTCGCTCCAGAAAAATTGATGCAGCGGGCTCGCGAATTGGCCGCACAGCTGATGGAAAACAGTCCATCGTCATTGCGCGCGACCAAACAACTCCTTACCGATCATGCGCTCGTTGAACTCGATGCGCAGATCGACGCAGCCGTGCGTAAGAATGCCGCGATCCGCACTACAGCCGATTTCCGCGAAGGCATCTCTTCATTCCTCGAGAAGCGCAAGCCCGCGTGGAGCGGCAAGTGAACTTGAATCATCCCCAAGCTGTGAATGAAACCTGCCTGCGCGTACGCTACGCGGAGACTGATCAAATGGGAGTGGTTTACCATTCCAATCATTTCATCTGGTTCGAAGTGGGCCGGGTCGAGTTGTTGCGCCAGCTCGGCTTCTCCTATCGAGATATGGAAAGCGAAGACGGATGCTTCATCGCCGTCGCCGAGGCCAAGTGCCGCTATCGCTTTCCGGTTCGCTACGATGAAGAAGTTCTTGTGCGCACGCAACTTTTGAACGTGCGCGACTCCGTCGTTCACTTTGGTTATGAGTTGCGGCGTGCAACCGACGGCGCGCTGCTGGCCGAAGGCGAGACCACTCACATAGTCACCGATTCGGAGATGAAAGTTGCCGCGTTGCCCCAAAAATATTTAACAGTGTTTCGGGCGGCGGTGGGCAAGCGGGACAGGAAATCGACTTGAACGCACTTCACATCAACGGGAACGATCTCACTCTGGAAGCGGTGCGCGAAGTTGCGACCGAACGTCGGCCCGTGCTTTTGTCAGGCGACGCTCGCGAGGCGGTCGACCGGGCGCGAGCCGTGGTCGATGAAATTGTCGCCAACAACAAACTTGCCTATGCCATCACCACTGGCGTCGGCAAGCTGAGCGACGTGCGCATCGCCGGCGAGCAGATTCGTGAGCTGCAGGTCAACCTGGTGCGCTCCCACGCGGTGGGGGTCGGCGAACCGCTCGCTGCGGCGGAAATCCGCGCAATGATGCTGTTGCGCGCCAATTCGCTGGCCAAGGGTTACTCGGGCGTTCGTGCGGTCCTCGTCGATACGCTGTGCGAAATGCTGAATCGCGGCGTCACGCCCTTCGTCCCATCGCAGGGAAGCGTGGGCGCGAGCGGCGACCTAGCCCCGCTGGCACATCTCGCGCTGGCGTTGATCGGCGAAGGCGAATGCACCGACACAGCGGGCAAACGAGTTCCCAGCGCCGACGCACTCAAGCAAGCGCAGATCAAGCCGCTGGTGCTCGAAGCCAAAGAAACCATCTCTCTCATCAACGGGACGCAGGGGATGCTGGCCGTTGGCACGCTGGCGCTGCTGGCCGCCGAAACGCTAGTAGATTCTGCCGATGTGTTGGGAGGCCTTTGCTGCGACGCTTTGCACGGCACGGATGCCGCCTTCGACGAGCGCATTCACAAAGCGCGTCCGCACGCTGGGCAAATGAAGACTGCGGCAAATCTGCGTAAGATGCTTGAAGGCAGTCAGATTCGCGAATCGCACCGCAACTGTGGCCGGGTGCAGGATGCATATTCTCTGCGCTGCATTCCGCAGGTGCACGGCGCGGTGCGCGATACTCTTGCGCATTGCCGCGAAGTATTTGAGGTCGAGGCAAACTCAGCGGTAGATAATCCACTGGTCTTCATAACCACCAAGGCTCATGTGGGGACAGCCGCCTCGGCTGTCCAGGAGCGAAGCTCCGCAGCCTTCCCCGACGCGACATCAGGCGACGTAATCTCCGGAGGAAATTTCCACGGCGAACCGCTGGCCTTCGCTCTGGATTTCCTCGCCATCGCTTTGAGCGCCCTCGCCGGCATCAGCGAGCGCAGGATCGAACGCCTGGTGAATCCCGCTTTGAGCGAGGGTCTGCCGCCATTCCTCGCGCAAGGCGCAGGATTGAATTCAGGTTTCATGATGCCGCAGGTCACGGCGGCGGCGCTGGTCAGCGAAAACAAAGTGCTGGCGCATCCCGCGTCGGTCGATTCGATTACGACCTCGGGCAACAAAGAAGATTACGTCTCCATGGGCATGACGGCAGCGAACAAGCTGAAGCGCATTGTCGAGAATACGCGCAATGTGCTCGCGATTGAAGCCATGGCCGTCGCCCAGGCCATCGACTTCCTCGCGCCTCTGAAAACCTCGAAGTGCGGACAGGCGGCGCACACGGCAATCCGCTCGGTGTGCCCTACTGTTGACAAAGATCGCGTCATGTATAAAGACTTCGCCCGTCTTTCAGAACTGATCGCCAGCGGCATGATGGCGGAGATAATCCGATAGCAACACTCCGGACGAGACAACTCCGAGCGCACGGGCAAATGCGTCCCTCCCCACGCGAGTATTCCTTGCTATCAACCCTTCTGCGCTACCATCTTCTGCGCCTTCGTCCGGATGAAGGCATACCGAAGCATCGGCAACGAATTGAAGTCGGCGGCTTTGGCCAGATAATCCTGTGCTTTCGCAGCATCACCTTTGCCTCGATACGCCTGGCTCAGCCGATAGAGGTTGAGCGGATCCTGCAAATTCGCCTGCTCAAGCTCAGCAATAGCCTCGGCGTAATCCTTTTCACCTAGGGCAACCCTTCCCGTCAACTCGTGGGCCTGTTTGATCTGCACCGAATTCTTGCTGGCCTCCGCAGCCTTGCGGAACTCCTCAGCGTGAGACTTCGCCGAAGCGAAATCCTCTTTCCCAATCGCAATCCCCGCCAGATTGAATTCATGCAGCAACTTCGCGTTGTCCTTAATCCCTTGTGACTGGCCCGAGGTCTGAATCATCTGGAACGACCGGTCAAAATCCCCTCGCGCGCCAACATAGTCCGCCTTCGCGGCAAGAATATTTCCCTCAGCTTGCAGATCGGCCGCCATGGAAGCGACGTCGTTTGTTTTCTGTGCGACCGCATATTCCTTTTCCATCACCTGCACGGCCTTGTCGAATTTGCCTGCATCGGAAGCGACCACGGCCATCCCAAAGTAAGCCGTGCGCAGTTCGCCGTCATTTCGCGCCTGGTCCGCCATCTTCTGTAACTCCGCCTGCGCGTCATCGGTTTTGCCGGCATACAGCAATGCTGCTGAAAGTCCGAAATGCGAGGGCTGGAAGTGAGGATCAATCGTCAGCGCCTTGCGGTACTGCGCCTGCGAATCGTCAAACCGCCCCATCTTCAACAGCAGCTCGGCGTAGGAATCATAAGGGTTCGGATCGTTCGGAATCAGTTCCACATATTTCTTGAAAGCTTGCTCCGCGCCAACGAAATCGCCCTGCTGGCGATACGCGTAGCCAAGAATGTTGTATGTGGGTGAAAAATTGGGAGCGATTTCCGCCGCTTTCTTATAGTGCGTTACCGCCTCGTCCAGTTCCTGCTGGCCAAAATAATATGTGCCCACGGCGAACTGCACTCGCTCGTCGTTGGGATACGCCGCCACCAATTTCTCCAGATAGCTTTTCTGTTTCTCGGTATCACCGTTGGCGCCAGCTTCATTCGAAAGAATCAGCAACTTCTCCGCGTCGGAAGCCTTATCAGCCAGACTGACCGCCTTCTTCAAATGTTCGGAAAACTCCTTCGTCGTAGGAGAATTGTTAGCCCGAGCCAGCTCGGCCGACGCAAACTCCGGGTCAATCGACAACGCCTTATCGAAGTGCTGCAACGACTCCTGCCCAAGAAGTCTCTCGGAAAGGTCGCGCCCCTGCAGGAACTCTTGCCGGGCCTCATCGGAGCGCGTTGTGATGGGCAGCTTTCCATCCGATGCGGCAGCAGTGGTCGTGTTTCCGCTCGTTTGATTGCAGGCAATCAGTGCCGCGGAAGCGAGTAGCAGGCTCGCGGTCAAAACTAGCTGCAGAGTTTTTCTTTGGGACATTGGAGGGCTCCTTCACCTGTGCGAACGACATCGCAGATCGAGCATGATCGCGTTCGACACGCGTTAGACGGAAGGATGTGACTTTCGATAGCGGAGTGCGAAGATGCGGATGAATCGCTGACCAACTAACAGGAGACAGTTGTTAGGAGTAAGCGGCTTATGCATCCGGTCGGTGTGTCTTACTGTCGACAAAGACCGCGTCATGTACAAAGCTTCGCGCGGATCGCAGGGTTGATCTCTGGTGGGAAGCTAGCGGAAATCATTCGCTAATGACTGACCGTCGTAGCCTTCGGCGAGAACTAATCGAGTGCAGCATCACCCTAGGGCGATCCGATAACCTTCGCGGCGCTGCCATCCAACCCTAGCTTATCGCGGTTGATCCCACTGCCCGACTTCCTAGCGCATCCGAAGGCTCTGCGACACGGTACCCGCAGCCGCTAGCGTTCATCGCAACGTCGCCAATGATGCTGACAGCAGCTCGTCGCACGCCTCAATAGAGCGCCGACAGGAGCCGACACCCGCGGACAGGAGCAACTTCAAGGATGGCGCACGCCCCAACGTCGGATTGAGATTGACTCCAAGACTCTCGGCGTAATCTCTGAGTCTTGTCCAAGCTTCTGTGGCAGAGCGCCAGAGCAAGGCGACCTCGTCCTCGTCGAGCCTTCGGCCGGCGTCTGCACACAGTGCCGAGAGAGAAGCGATGAAGCTGAGAGCGGATGATATGCGGCCCAGTGCTACTCCCGAGTAAAATGCGAAACCCGCTTTTTGGGTGGCCACACTGCTCACAGCCAGGGCCAGGGTCGGGTATGTGGAGTCAACGTCGTAGAGAACCTTTTCCCGTGGAGCGCTGCCCGTCGAAGCTGCGGCTACGCCCCTTACCACGGACTGCAACGACAAGAAGCACCGTGATCGGTAGGCGTCAAGCTCTCGTGTTGCCCTCGTACCGATATCGAGCGACTCGGCCAAGGCTGCTGTTTGTGACCATGCTTCGTACAACGGAAAGCAGCAAACAAGAAGGGCATAGTCGCTAGCAGCCCCACAGTCGATGCTGAGTGCTGATTCGATCTCGCTCAATGCAAACGTACTGAGGTTGGATACGGATCGAGCTGTATCCCACAGCATTTTGCGCAGCGCTTTTTCATCCCAGAGATCTAGTGCAAGGCGAAGGGGGGATACGCACTCCACGCCGGCTTCATTGACTAGGCCCGCTGTCTGCTCTAGAGTGCGCCCAAGCACATACGCGCGAAGCGATGCCGACGACTGCCCTTCGCTTTGCGCGCTTGCGACGAGCACCTCAGATCGCGCGTAGGCCTCTGCGTTTAACTTCCAGACCCGGAGCAGCGACGTCGGGTGCCCCCGTTTGTCGTCATCAATGAACTTCGCGCAGATTTGGCAAAGCCAGATCGCGTTCGAGAGAGACCGGCGCTCTTCGGAGGTAAGGCGCCCGGAGAAACGGGGTCCCTTTGGCGACGCGGCCGAAATGTGCGCCGCCACGCCTACGCTGATGCGACCCGAGTCGGTCTTGCCCGGGCCGCTCGTCGGCCGCCGGCAACGCGGATTCGAGCACCTATGTCCGACCCGCGCGGCGACTTCAGCTTTGACCGAAGCAAGAAAGTCATCGCGCATCTAACGCCACTCCGGGGCAATTCGTAAGAATAATCCCGCATGTACGATATCATAGCAAGACGGACGGCTGTGAGGCCTTGGGCCGCGCCGCCGAGGCAAGGAGTGAACGCTGCTGGTGCCCAAATCTCGCTATCCGCACCTGCTCTCGCTCGGGACCCTTTGTGGACCATCCTTTGGATATCCTTTCGAGGAAAGGGATTGGTAGAGGAAAGTAGCATGCAGGAGAAATCTATGCGCGAGTCCCCGGACCGTCTGTGCCAGATTTCGTCCTGAACCATGGCACCCAGAAGGAATCCCTAGTCGCTCCTCGCAGCGCCGCCATGCAGGCCTAACTGCACTGCAATCGGTTTCAGTGCGTCAATGCAGAACGCGATGTGCTCATCCAAATCCACACCCAGCGCAGCGGTGCCATTTACAATGTCGTCGCGATTCACCTTGCGGGCGAAGGCCTTGTCTTTCATTCTTTTTCGCACCGACTTCGTGTCCACCTCGGCCAGCGACTTGCCCGGCTTGATCAGGGCCACGGCGGTGATGAATCCGGCCAGTTCGTCGCAGGCGAAAAGAGCTTTTTCCATCGGGGTATCGCGCGTAACGCCGGTGTACTCCGCGTGCGACATGATGGCCCGGGTTATCGCTTCCGGCCATCCGCGCTCCTTCAGAATCTCATTGCCCTTGTAGGGATGGTCATCCAGGCTGGGATACTTTTCGTAATCAAAATCGTGAACCAGTCCGACGATGCCCCACAAATCTTCTTCAGACAACCCAAGTTCCGCCGCAGAACTCCCGGATCCATTCGGAAACTTATGCGAGCAGGCGCGCATGCAGGCTTCCACCGCCAGCGCGTGCTTGCGCAAACTTTCCGACTGGGTGAACTCAGTTAGTAAACACCACGCGCTCTCGCGATCAATCATGTCATTCGCCCTGTCTGTTGCGGGATTTCGCCGCTTCACTTCCACCTTTGCTGCTTAAACTCGCGGCTTCATGCATTTTAACCTTGACTTCCACAGGGCACGTACCGCAGATTGTCCCTGCAGCCGAATTCTTCCCCCGATTTAGATTCTGTTGCATAGCTTTAAGGAGTAGCCCGCTCTGGCACTCCCACAACCCGATGGCCACGACTCTTGCCCCGGTAGATTCTAGGGAGGTCGTTCGTTGCGATCACTGCCTGCTGGTTCAATTCCGTACGGTCAATAACAATTGCCGGCGCTGCCACTCGTCCCTGGACGAGGAACCCGAACCTGAACCCGTGGTGCTTGCGCCGCCGGTAATGATGCCGATGCCCGGGATGGGCCGCGGGCACCTGAACCTGGCAACCTCGATCCGCTCGCTGCGTCTGCGCAGTGGGTTGAGCCAGCGGCAACTGGCAGGACGCATGTCTGTGCCGCGAACCTACGTTTCGAAAATCGAAAACGAAAAAGCTACGCCCACGCTGTCTTCCCTGGAACGGCTGGCGCGCGCACTGGAGGTAACCGTGCCCGAACTGCTCAGCGGCGGCGAAAAGAACCGTCAGGACGAGGTCAGCGAGCTGATGAAAGATCCATTCATCGCGGAGATCTTGCCGTTCGTTTCGCAACTGAATGGGATGCAGATGTCGAGCATCCTGACCCAGGTGCGGGATTTGACGATCCGGCCAAGAAGAACCGCGTAAAAGCTTTATGTAGGGACAGCCGCCCCCGGCTGTCCGCCGGGCAAAGCCCGGCCATAGCTACGACAAAGTTTATCCGGGCAACCAGCCAACTCAACACCGGGACCCACCTTGGTCCCGGTTTTTTTTCTCACGCCTCCCACATCGACTACTCTCGATCCTTCGGCGCCGCAATGCCCAGAAAAACCAGAACGGCCCGATTCAGTCGGACCATGTCTTCGTCGGCAAGGCGCCCAATACGTGTACCGGCCCTTGCTTTGGGAACGGTTGTAATCTTATCCACCATCAACCGGCAAGGAGCGCGCAAGCCGTTACTCTCTGTTGGCTCGACGAGAAGGCGAAACAGCGGAGCGTCAGTCGGATCGGTTGTGAATGCGCAGATGGTTATCGAATCCGTCTTATCGAATCGGTCGTCCTGAAGAACCACAGCTGGCCGGGGCTTTCCAGCGTAATCCTTGCCGCCCGCGACGGTCCAAATTTCGCCGCGCTTCATTTCGACGAATCGGACGTAGCAGAATCTGACGCACCACCCCAATCAGAAACCGCATCGATGAAATCCTGGTCATCACGCGCGTGGGGGCTATTCGCAACGGCCAGGGTCTGCCGATGCGCTTCCTTGGCGAAGGCGGGCGAACGCATATCGGGAACCCAAATTTGGATCGGCCGAAGGCCCTGCTTACGCAGCCGCTTGCGATGCGCTCTGACCTTGTCTCGCGACGGCTTGGATTGAATTCGCACCGGCATCTATTCCCTCGGTTACATGTAACTCTAGCACGGATATATGTGCGAAAGAAAGTCGCGGGCCGAGGAGATGCTTACCGAAATTCCAACGAGTTATGGACATTCTCGTCGTCAGCCCCTTGCGCAATGAATCCAGAGTAGATCGACCAACATCTATTTTGCATGAACTTGGAAGAAGCTGGAAATGTTTTGTCCGCCGCGCCCGTCCTTTCCGCCTTGAACCAGCCCGAGGCCGGCGGATGGTCGGATGAGCCGCTTCAAGCGGCTCCGTTCGCGAGTTCTTCAACCACCGACGATTCTCTGCTCGATGCCTACTCCCGTGCTGTCACAGGCGCAGTCGAACGCGTCAGCCCTTCGGTGGTGAATATCGAAGTACATCAATCTGCTGGCCGCACTCGCTCGGGAGAGGAGCGAGAGCGACGCGGCGGTGGCTCCGGATTTGTGTTTACTCCCGACGGCTTGATTCTCACCAACAGCCACGTGGTGCATGACGCTCGCCGCGTCGAGGTCACCCTCGCCGACGGACGCCGCCTGCCCGCCAGTGCCATCGGCGACGACCCGGCCAGCGACCTCGCCGTGATCCGCATCGACGAGCCGCGAATCGATGAGCCTGGCCTGATCGCCGCCGCGCTCGGCGATTCGCAGGCGTTGCGTGTGGGACAACTGGTGGTCGCAATCGGCAATCCGTATGGATTTCAGTCGACCGTCACAGCAGGAGTGGTAAGCGCGCTGGGGCGTTCGCTGCGCTCGTATTCTGGACGGCTCATCGACGACGTCATTCAGACCGACGCCGCGCTCAACCCCGGCAACTCCGGCGGACCGCTGGTGGATTCCGCGGGCCGCGTGGTCGGAGTGAATACGGCGACGATTCTGCCCGCGCAGGGCATCTGCTTTGCCATCGGCATTAACACGGCGAAGTTCGTGGCCAGCCGCCTGCTGCGCGACGGACGCATCCGCCGCAGCTATATCGGCGTTTCGGCGCAGACCGTACCTATCCATCGCCGCGTGGTGCGCTTCTACAACCTGCCGAAGGAAACCGGCGTAGTCGTCATCTCGCGAGAAGAGAAAAGTCCGGCGCATCGTGCGGGCGTGCGCGAAGGCGACGTCATCGTCGCGCTCGAAGGTCATCCCGTGGCCGGAGTCGACGACCTACACCGCGTGCTCACCGACGTTCGCGTGGGCGTAAGCTGCTCGCTGACGGTGATTCGGCACACCGAGAAGATGGAGCTGAGGATTGTGCCGGAAGAAGCTGCGAACGCGTAGCAAGAAATTCTTGTCATTCCGAGCGGGCGCAAGCCCCGAGGAACCTGCTTCGCGTCGGCGCCACTCCAACTCCCGTCTGGAGTAATGCCGGGAAGGGCCTTGCGCTTTTTGGACCAACGGGACGAAAATTCCGCTGATACCCTTCATCACATGAGGACACTATGGCCACTAAACGGAAGAAGCCGATAAAACACCTGAAGATCAAAATCCCAAACAGCGGGATCACAACGAGAGTCTTTTTCGGCAAGAGATTCATCACTGTCAAAGTTGGCATCCCCTATAGCCGACTGGACCTGCATTTGCCCCCTAAAAAATAAACGCACATTTCAGACACCATCGCGACCTCAGGCGAGTTGACGGAGGCCACCTAGAGGTGTAAGCCTATCTTCATGTCGATGACAACGGTCAGCACCGCAGTCCAACTCCTCCTATCTACTAGGAAAGCCCTGAACGAAGCCCGGGAGCATGCAGCAACCTCGAACGACACCCAGATGAGGCTGCTCGTTAATGCTGCCTACGATCAGATGGCAGCCCTGAAAGAGGCGGTCGCTAGAGTTGTGAGCGAGAACGAAAGGCTTTCTGAGAGGATCACCGAGCTAGAGGGTGCAGGGGAGGTGCGGCCGGAGCCTCGGCAAGTCGGCCCAAGTGTTTATTACTTCAAAGGCGAGAAGGGACCATACTGCCAGGTGTGCTTCGACGGCAAGGAGAAGCTCGTGCTTCTCCCTCAGCCACACGACTGGAACGGAGGACTCCGCAGGACGTGTGCGGTTTGTGGTAATCACTTCTTTGACGTACCCCAGAACCGTTTCACGCCGGGCATTGTCGTTGGCGGAGGTGGTCCACAAGGCTGGATGCGCTAAGGTTGCGGCTGTTCACTCACGAGCGAATGAAGACTCATATCTGGGTTATCCCTCCTCAGAACCTGTTCTCGGAACCACATCGTTTCCATCAGACCCTCTTCTGAGCCGAACAGGGAGAATGCGTTCAAGTTGTAGTCGTTCAGCCGGGTGCCCCATCTTTGGGGTTTCAATCCCCTCGCCGATCACTTCGTAGGAATGTGAGCTTTCGGCGCGGGCGCGCCGCGCAGCAATCCTTCGGTGCTGAGATCCTCGTCGAGATCGGGCCAATGCAGGCCATAGCCTCCGCCCGCGATCTTCCAGTTTTGGAGTTGCTTGGGCGTCGCGTTGAGCAGGCGTGGATACCACGCCAGGGGCACGGTGATTACGCGGCCGTCACGCAGCGAGACGCAGAGGGCGTCGTCGGTAAACTCGACCCCCAATACGCGTTCATCAGCCGCCGATGCCGAAAAACTCATTCCAAGCCTCCAAGAAGCGCGTCCTGCGCCCGGCCACGATTAATTGTATCTCGCGCAACTCGTGGGCGCGAAATCCAAAGTTTGCTGCCAGTTGTACCGGATCGAGCCAGAATTTTGCCGAAGCATCATCGCGATCAACGTGAACATGGGGTGGTTCGTTCGGCTCGTGGCTGTAAAAGTAAAATCGGTAAGGGCCGGAGCGCAATACCGTCGGCATGGCGCGATTCTAGCAAATACTTGCAGCGCCCTCAGGGCCGGGTGCCCCATCTTTGGCGTTGTTTGCCAAAGGTGGGATTCCACGCCTCTCAATTTCGTGGGATTTTGATCCCCTAGCGATTACTTCGTGGGAGAGTGAGCCGGTGTGGAAAGAAAACTCCCAGCAGCGGTCGGGACTCGGACAAAGTTAGGGATCCTTCGACTGCGCATGTGGATTCATAATGCGAATCCGCATGCTTCGCTCAGGATGACAGCGCGGTTGAGCGTCCCTCAGGGGCTGAAGCCCGGGTTCAGATATGAGGCATTTACGGCGGGGCTTAAAGCCGCGCCCTTTCAAGGCAGAGTCGAGAATCGAGTTACACCACATTTCAAAGCAGAGTCGTGAATCGAGTTTTCCGCAACCGGGACGTCGTGCCCTTCCCGTCATTGCAAGGCTTTCTCTCCCGTGTTAGCCTCTTACCGAAGGGGATCACTTTGCAGCACAAAGTTCCCACCGGGCTGGATCGCAAAGAAACGGAAGTCTACCGGCAGCTTGATCCAGAGCGGCTCCCAAAACACATCGCGATCATCATGGACGGCAATGGGCGCTGGGCGAAACGGCGTCACATGCCGCGCGTGGCCGGACATCGCGCCGGAGTTGCGGCGGTGCGCTCGACGGTGGAAACGGCCGCGCGCATTGGCATTCATGCGCTCACGCTTTACGCCTTCTCGGAAGAAAACTGGAAGAAGCGTCCCAAAAGCGAAGTGGATTTTCTGATGCGCCTGCTGAGCCGTTACCTGAAGGCGGAAGTTCCCACGCTCAACAAGAACAATATTCGCCTGGAATATATTGGCCGGCAGCATGAACTGCCGGAAGACGTGCAGGAGCGCATGGCCTGGGCGCGGCACAGCACGGCGCAGAACACGGGCACCGTGCTGACCCTGGCACTTAACTACAGCGCGCGCAGCGAACTGGTGGACGCGTTCCGCTCCATGGTGAATTCAGTTTCGCAAAATGGAGGCCTCGAGCATCTGCGCATCGACGAAGACACGGTCGCACGGCATCTGTACACGAGTCATCTGCCCGATCCCGATCTGGTGGTGCGCACTTCGGGTGAAATGCGGCTGAGTAATTTTTTGCTGTGGCAATTGGCCTATGCCGAAATCTATGTGACGCCGACTTTGTGGCCGGATTTTCGGGGCTTGCATTTGCTCGAAGGCATCGCCGAATATCAGAAGCGGGAGCGCCGCTATGGCGGATTGAACGGCGACTCTCACGCCCACTCAGGCCCTTCCGGCGAGATGCGCGCAAGCATGGCCGATCTGGCTGTTGAGCTTAGAACCAATGGAACGAATTCTGAAGACGACTCTGACTCCGAGAACACTGACTCCGGGAACAGAGAGAAGCTTCATCACTCCAAACCTCATGCCTCGAAAGTCACGCGCAAACACTAACCACATCTCCGGGACAACGCGGCCTTGTTGAAGCGCATCGCGACCGCTGTGGTGCTGATTCCAGTCGTGTTGCTGCTGGTGCTGCGCGCGCCGGTGCCGGTGGTGGCCGTGGTGACGGCGGTGATCGCATTGATCACGGTACAAGAATTTCTGAAGCTGACGGAATCCTACGGCGTTGAGCCGCTGCGCCTGCCCGCTTACATCTTTGTGGGATTGTTCTTTCTGCTTCTAACGGTGAGCACCGCAAGCGATGCCCCGCAACCCTCCGCGTTGAAATTTCTGCTGGAAACAGCATTTGCCTGCGCGCTTGCTCCTTTTATCTTTCTGACCATCGCTATGCGGCGAGCCCAGATGAGCGGCGCCTATCCGGCTGCAGCGGCGGCCAGCTTTGCCTTCGTATACATTGCGCTGCCGATGGGAATGCTGGTGCAGCTGCGGCAGCAGTGGGCCGGAGCGTTCTGGCTGCTCTACCTTCTTCTGATTGTTTGGGCGGGAGATATTTTCGCCTACTTTGTGGGCCGCTCGCTCGGCCGGCACCTGATGGCGCCGCGCATCAGCCCGAAGAAAACGTGGGAGGGTACGGCCGCTTCGCTGGCAGCAAGCCTCGTGGTCAGTAGTCTGCTATTCAGCCATGCCCTGCAGATTAGCTCGTTCCTGCTTCGCGTTGGATTGATTCAGCGTCGCGACGGCCTGTTCGGATTGGAGAAGCCGGAAATGTGGCCGATCATCCTGCTGACGATTGCGCTGAACATCGCGGCGCAGCTGGGCGATCTGGTGGAATCGCTGATCAAGCGCGGAGCTGGCATGAAGGATTCGGGGGCGATTCTCCCCGGCCACGGCGGCATGTTGGACAGGATCGATGCGCTGCTCTTTGCGGCTCCAGTGCTATGGATTTATGCGGTCTGGAGGGTGATGCAATGAGCGGAATAGGAATCTAGTAGTGATAACGCGCCTGTAAGAAATCGATCCGCTCTGCGGCAACGCGATACACAAGACGATGCTCTTGCGTAATGCGGCGCGACCAGCAACCCGCCAAAACGAACTTGAGAGGCTCTGGCTTACCGATGCCGGAAAATGGATCGCGTAAAACTGCTTCGATTAATTCGAAGGTCCGTAAAGCGACTTTGCGGTCGTTTTCCACCCAGTACCGCAAATCCTGTCGAAATTCGGGGTGGAAAATAGCATCGCGTTTAGCGGGTGGCAACGCCCATCTCCCGACGCAATCGATTGAGCTCTTCAGATTTGCCCCTACGGTTTGCCGCTCGCTGCAAAGCGGAAAGCAATCGCTGAGCGTTTCGCGGAGAACGCAAGAGGTGCGCCGTCTCCATTAAACCCGCTAGTTCATCGGCGGGCACAAGCGCAACTTTTTGCTCGCCCCTGCGCCGGATCACAATTGCTTCTCGGTCGTTCGCCACCTGGTCTAATATGGAAGCCAGGTTCTGACGCAGATTGGTGTACGTAGTTTCGATCATGGCTTAATTGTACAGCATTCCTGTACATCGGAGACTGGCTCGGTCGGGTTTATCGCATGAAGCCCCCCGTCATTATCCGCTCGGGTGGAAATTGCCGCTCAACTATGGATAGGTAATTCGCGTAAAATGAAACCATGCAGCGCAACAAACCAGCCTCCCAATGAAACGCATCTCCATCCTGGGATCGACCGGCTCGATCGGCCGCAGCACGCTGAGCGTGGCCGAGTCGTACCCCGAGCGCTTTCAGGTCGTCGCCTTAGCCGCAGGCCGCAATCTGGAAGAGGCCTTCGAGCAAACGCGCCGCTGGCGGCCAAGAATCGTTTCGATTGCGGAAGAATCCGACGCCGACGTGTTGCGCGCACGACTAAGAGAGGCCGGTCAGGGTGAAATCGAAGTGGTTTACGGAGCGGCTGGCACAGTAAAGGTCGCAACCCATGCCGAGGCAGATTTCGTGGTGAGCGCCATAGTCGGCGTCGCTGGCCTAGAGGCTACTTACGAGGCGGTAAGAGCGGGCAAAACGGTCGGCGTAGCCAACAAGGAATGCCTGGTCGCAGCGGGTGAGTTGATCACAGCCGAGGCGCGCAGGCAGGGCAAGCCGCTGCTACCAATTGACAGCGAGCACAACGCAGTCCACCAATGCTTGCGGGGCGGCCGGATGGAGGAAGTGGAATGCATCTGGCTGACGGCTTCTGGCGGCCCGTTCCTGAACACGCCACGCTCGGAGTTCGATTCCATTACGGTGGAGCAGGCGCTCAGCCACCCCACGTGGAAGATGGGCAAACGCATCACGATCGACTCGGCTACCCTGATGAATAAGGGCTTCGAGGTGATCGAGGCATGCAGATTGTTTCACATGCCGCCCTCGAAAGTGGAAGTAATTGTCCACCCGCAGTCGACGATCCATTCTTTAGTGGAGTTTATCGATGGCAGCATACTTGCTCAGTTGTCGGTGACGGACATGCGCTTGCCGATTCTCTACGCTTTGACCTATCCGGAGCGTATTCAATCGGATATGCGCTTGCCGGTCCGCAACTTGCGTCATCTGGACTTCTGCCCTCCAGACATGAGTAAATTTCCTTGTCTGCGCCTGGCTTATGAGGCTGCGGAGGCGGGCGGAGCGAAGACCGTGGCGCTGAATGCGGCCGATGAAGTCGCGGTGGCTGCGTTTCTGGACGGGAAAATCGGCTTCCTTGAGATTCCCCGCATCATCGAACAGGCGGTTGGCGCATCTAATTCGGGAACGCTGGGTTCGATTGCAGAGGTGCTTGAAGCTGACGCCGAAGCCCGCCGATATGCTCAAGAGCTGGTTTTGGGAACAAACAGGAAGACATCGAAGCCACAGGCGGCATCTGTAGTTCGATAAATGAATCTAATTGGGGGAGCAGTTCGTACTTTACCTTATGTCTGATTTCCTGATTTCCGTCGCTGCGGTCGCAGTTGTTCTCGGCTTCATGATCCTAATCCATGAGTTCGGCCACTATGCCGTGGCTAAGCTGCTCGGCGTGCGTGTGGAGCAGTTCGCCATTGGTTTCGGCAAGCGGCTCGTGGGCTTTCGCAAAGGCGACACCGATTACCGCATCAACGCGCTGCCCCTCGGCGGCTACGTGAAGATGAGCGGCGAGAATCCCATGGACGAGCGTTCGGGCGATCCCGGCGAGTTCATGTCGCACTCCCGCTGGCACCGTTTCCTGATCGCAATCGCCGGCCCGTCGATGAACATCATGCTGGCAATTTTTCTGCTCACTGCCGTTTACATGGTGCACTACGAGTATCCGGTTTTCCTCGACCAGCCCGCGGTCATCCAAGGCGTAAAGCACGACTCACCCGCCGCCAAAGCTGGATTCCAGCCGGGCGACCGGATCGTGAGAGTCGATGGCATTCAGAACCCAACTTGGGAGCAGCTTCAGCCGCGCGTGTGGCTGAGTCCGAACCAGCCGCTGACCGTGACGGTTCAGCGTGGCGATCAGACAATTCAGAAAACGATTGTGCCGCAACCGGTAACTACGTCGGAAGTAGGTTCGGCAGGATGGTATCCCGATGAGCCCGTCATTGTGGGAGCGCTTGAAGCGAATACTCCGGCTGCCAACGCCGGTCTGAAAGAGGACGACAGAATCGTCGCCATGGATGGGCTGCCCCTGGTTTCCATCGAGGCCATGATTGAGCGTCTCCAACAAACCAAAGACAAGCCCGTCGACCTCACGGTCCAGCGCGGCAGGCAGAGCCTGAGCTTTCATCTGACCCCGGTGCTCTCGAAAACGGAAGACCCGAAAGAGCAGCGATACCGGCTGGGCTTTCTCAACAAGAGCGAGACCAAAGTTACGACTCTTCCGTTCGCGCAAGCGCTGAGCCTTTCGCTCGAGACCAACAAGAAATATTCGTTGCTGATTCTGGAGCTGGCGAAGAAGATCGTGCAGCGCAAAGTATCGTTGAAGGCAGTCTCCGGTCCGATCGGCATCGCGCAGGATGCGGGTTACGCGGCACAGCAGAAGGGCTGGACTCCGCTGCTGGAATTAACCGCCGGCATCAGCCTCAACCTCGGCATCTTCAACCTGCTGCCAATCCCCATTCTCGACGGCGGCGTGATCCTGTTCCTCGCAATCGAAGGCCTCATGCGCCGCGACGTGAGCCTGCGCATCAAAGAGCGCGTCTACCAGGCGGCATTCGTTTTCCTGGTGCTGTTCGCGGTGATGGTCATCTACAACGATCTGATGAAGACGTTGCCGGGGTTGATGGACCGGCTGCCTTAGCGATTTCCATGCCCGACAAGGTCACTCCATCCGAGTTGGAAATTCCCAACGCTGCGACCGAAGCGGCGATGCAGGAAGCGCGCGAAGGCGGATTGCCATCGTTCGACAGCGTCTCCGCGCTGATCGCCGATCTGACCTCAGCTCTAGAACCTAGCCGCCGCTGAAAACCTTCGCCATGACAATGGCGAGAGCGAGGTAAGCCAGCGCGAAACACCAGAATGCACTGAACCCAAGCGCAAAAATCAGCGATGATCTGATCGCTTTAAAACTCGCAGGATCGAGTAGAAACATCTCATAGAAGTAGGTCAACAATCCCATAAAAAATAGGGCGTAGACGACAGTGAGCCCGAGCAGCACCATGGATATCCCCAGCAATACTCCAGAGATGCCCGTTCCCGGCAACAGCGTGGAATGTAGAGGAATGAACACGAGCGATGCGGAAGCAAGGGTTATTAGCACTTCGGCGCACTTCATGTAGTGTCCGTGACGGGGATCGAAGTCCACCTCCTCGCCATCCATGATGATTTGATGGGTTTTTATACCATGATGATTTGATGGGTTTTTATATCCCGCCTGCACTTGAAGGGTGTCAGGGTCACATACTTTGCCTTTCGCTCTATGGAATACTCGAATGCAAGAAAGGACAGAAATGAGCCGGTGCCGATGCCTAGGCCCCACCATATCGAATGCGGCATGCCCATCGCAAACTCCGTATGCTCTGATTCCGGGATTCTAAACGATCCCCGCGACCCCTGCCGCTTTTCCGCATGTTAAAATAGGGCTTCGCATGTCTATGATTCCCCGCAGAAAAACCGTGACCGCCGTCGTCGGCGGGGTCCGCGTCGGCTCGGATGCACCCATTGTGGTGCAGTCCATGACCAATACTGACACGGCCGACATCCTTTCGACTGTCCAGCAGTGCGCCGCGCTGGCCCGCGCCGGCTCGGAATTGGTTCGCGTCACCGTCAACAACGAGGAAGCCGCTGCTGCCGTTCCGCACATTGTCGAGCAACTCGACAAGCAGGGCATTCGCGTGCCGATCATCGGCGACTTTCACTACAACGGACACGTTCTGCTGACGAAGTATCCCGAGTGCGCGCGCGATCTGGCCAAGTACCGCATCAATCCAGGCAATGCCAGCATCGGCCGCACCGGCGATTCCAATTTTCGTACGATGATCGAAGTCGCGGTGAAATATGAGAAGCCGGTGCGCATTGGCGTGAACTGGGGGTCGCTCGATCAGACGCTCCTCACCCGCATGATGGACGAGAACTCCGCGCTCCCCGATCCTAAGGACGCCCGCGAAGTCACCATGGAAGCGATGGTCGTGAGCGCGCTGAACTCCGCCGAGCTGGCACAGAAATTCGGCTTGCGCCCGGATCAAATTATCCTGAGCGCGAAAGTCAGCGGTGTGCAGGACCTGATCGACGTCTACCGCGCCCTTGCCTCGCGTTGCAACTACCCGCTGCATCTCGGCCTTACTGAAGCGGGCATGGGAGCCAAAGGTGTTGTGGCATCGGCGGCTGCCATGGGCGTCGTTCTGCAGGAGGGCATCGGCGATACGATTCGAGTTTCGCTAACGCCGGCGCCCGGCGGCGACCGCACCGAAGAGGTGCGCGTGGCGCAGCAGATTCTGCAGTCCATGGGCATTCGCAGCTTCACCCCGCAGGTTACGGCATGCCCCGGCTGCGGACGCACCACCAGCACTTTCTTCCAGGAAATGGCCGAGCAGATTCAGACTTACCTGCGCGAGCAGATGCCAGCCTGGAAGGGCCGCTACATCGGCGTGGAAGAAATGAAACTCGCCGTCATGGGATGCGTGGTCAATGGCCCCGGCGAATCGAAGCACGCCAACATTGGAATTTCACTGCCCGGAACTTTTGAAGAGCCGAAAGCTCCGGTCTACGTGGATGGACGCCTGTTCACAACGCTCAAGGGTGACCGCATCGTCGCCGAGTTCATCACGATTCTCGACGAATACGTCGACTCGCATTACGCCTCGCGAGAAGCACAGAAGGAAGAAGCGGTCGCGAAGGCTTAGCGCCCGGCGACACTTGGCAGATGCCCGCGAACGGTGAGAACGCCTTGATGCACTCGGGCGCTGCCAACTTCCTCGGGATCCTTCGACTGCACATCAGCTTCGCATTCGCGAAGCAAACGCTCCGCTCAGGATGACAGGCACTATCAGAAAAACGACCTTCCCGATCTTATTGCCCCGTAAACAAGAAGATCGGATTCTGCGGAACCACGCCGCTCGGCTGCGGTGCAGCCATCAGATCCGTAACCAACGTATCCGCCGGCGTGCCGCCTAACGGGTTGTTGGTATTACTCGCCGTGGTGTTGATCACGGCGATCGCGCCCGCATCGCACATGCCCACATAAACGCGGCTACTGTCGACCGAAGCCACAGTAAACACGCGGAAGCGCGTGGTTCCCGGAGCGTAAAGAGCCGCCGGAGCACATGACGTTACCGTCGGCACGGCATACTGATATTGGGTCGGATTCGCGGCCGGTGTCGCCGTGAATGGCGGAAAAGTCAGCAAATGCATCGGCCGCTCATCGGCCGGAGCCGACGGGTACTCCAGCGCGAAGTTGTTGGCATCGAACACCGTGAGGCCGGCAATCACGCAGGAACCCGCCGTGCCAGCCAGCGTGTCTGGGCAAGTCGTCGACGTCTGGTAGCTGGCTACGTAGAACCGGCTCCCGTCGGCCAGAGCGGTTACTGAGGCCGGCGTACATCCCAAGGGGCAGGAAGTTGATCCGGGCGTAAAAGAAATCGCGGCCAACTGTACCGGGATATCGCTGACTACGCCGCCTGAAACTCCGCCGGTATCGGAAAAAACGTACACCGTACTGGTCGCCGGGTTGCTCACATAAAGGCGGCCAAGCTTCGGATCATAAAAAACGAAGTTCGCTCCAGCACCCACGGCCAGGCTGCTCGTAACCGTATCGGTCGCCGTGTCGATCGTCACCAACTGCCCATCGCCTTGCGTCAGCACGTAAACCTTCTGGCCATCGATACGCGCCACAACCCAGACGGGCGTGATTCCGGTGAATCCAGTCACCACGTTTGAAGAAAGATCGAGAGAATTCAAACTGCTGACCGTGTTGCTGCCCTGGTTCGCTACGTACAACTTGTTGCCGCCCGCTATCGTCGCCTCAGCCAGAGCTACGGGATTGGTCCCGACGACCGCCGTATTTGCCACCTGGTTCGACAACACGCTTACCGCGCTAACCGAATTCGTGCCGTAGTTCGCCACATAGACGAAACTGGTTTCCGTTGTATTCACAAATACGGGCAGCGATCCCGAAGGCAAAATGATGTTGTTCACCGGCCCCAGCCCTGTCGCGGTTCGCGATTGCGAAGCTGGAGCAAACGACGACACCACGTCCAAACCACCGGGAACTAAACTCCCGGCACCTACCACAAACACCTCTGAATCGTTGGGCAGTATAGCGCCGTAAGTCGGGATGTTTCCCAGATTCGTCGAATCCGTCGCGGAGGTCGGCGTCTCGCCAATAATGGAATCGCCGGCGACATCAATCTGCATCGCCCCACCCGGGGAGGTCTGCACGTTGGCGCTGAGGCCAAAGACCTCATGAAAATTGGCCGGGAGCGGCGGCTGTTCCGTGGGGCAACCTGGGATTCCTCCGGTGGTGCAAGGAATCACCACGGGGCGGTAAACCTGTCCGCAGCCGGCCCACAGCAGAATCGGAAGCGCCACCAGCACGAACCGGCCCACACCTCGAAAATTCATCGACGCTCCCAGAGAGAAGTTCTGCCTATGCTGTAGAAGAATTCAATATTCTAACGGCTGGTCATGATCGGCGCAAACAAAGCGGGTCTTAGTTTCGGGTCATAGGTATCAGGTCTTGGATTTTCTCATTAGACCGCGCAGGGTCTACCTGTGTGGGATGCTATTCCGCGGACGCAAGTTGGACAGCGAGGATCTTAGATGCCGTGATTTTGTCTAAATGCCGAACACCCAAGGCCTGAGACCCGGTCTTGCGTCACCGGCCACGTCTTGATTTGCCGCCGGCCGCGGCCACCGGTTGATCGTCCTTGGCCGCAGCGGCAGGCTTCTTCCTGCCTTCCATTTGCGCCAGGCTCTGCTTCAGCGCAGCCATTAAGTCGACCACAGGAGCCAGCTTCTTCGGCTTCTCGACCGCTGCGACTTCTCCGCCTTCGAGTTTGGTCTCGATCAGCTTCTTCAGGTTTTCCTGGAAGCTGTCTTTATACTTTTCAGGATCCCACTCGTCGGCCAGCGCCTCGATCAGTTGGTGCGCGACCTTCACTTCGGCTTCTTTCAACTCGACGTCGGGCGCGCCGAAGCCTTCCACCTTCTTTACTTCTTCGGCGTAATACATCGTGTGCAGCATCAGTCCGCCTTCATGCGGGCGCAGGAATACCGTGTATTCGCGGTTGTGCATGGTGATCTTCGCGATGGCGACATACTCGCTCTCTTCGAGCGCCTTGGTCAGCAGCGCGTAAGGCCGGCGCCCTGCCTCCTCGGGCATCATGTAATACGAAGACTCGAAATACACCGGATCGACATCGCCCGCCTTCACAAACTCCAGAATCTCCATCGTCTTCGCGGTCTGCGGCTCGATCTTCTTGATCTCTTCGGGTTCGATGATGATGTATTCGTCCTTGCGAAACTCGTAGCCCTTTACCACGTCCGCGCGATCGACCACAATGCCCTCGGCCTGGCAGATGTACTGCTGCTTGAGCCGCGACTTATCCGTGCGGTGCAGCATGTTGAAAGAAATGCCGCTACTGCGCGCGCCGGAAAACAAGCGCACCGGCATGGAAATTAGACCGAACGTTAAGTGTCCAGACCAGACTGACGCTGCCATAGTTCCTCGGTTGCCAAGGCGCAACGGCTCCGCCCGAATCGCGATCACAAACGGTTTAACCTGCCCAGAACTGGCAGTTTAGCCTACAAACCTGTGGTTGGATGCACAAATCTTAGGGCACGAGGAACCGAAATGCGAAGCCGGAGGGAATGGGGTTGGGCGATGGTGAGCGCTAGGGGTTGTAGTTTACTGAGAGGGTTCGGACGTCACAGTAGTCCACACTTATCGCTGTCTCGATTCGGTCTCACTCAGCTTGCGCGTTTGGACAAACGCCCGCAGCACGTTGTTCATCAAAGTCTGGTAGCCTCTGCCGTTCTTCTTGAACCATTCCAAGACATCGTGGTCGATGCGGATATTGATATGTTCTTTGGGCGATGGAATACCCATTACGCTCTGTGTCCAGTCAGGATCGCCGTGAACGTCATCCACGTCGGCACGGATCGATGTTTCCAGTCTGGCGCCAGTTGTGGCATTCACCTTGGCCCAATTCGTCCGGTCTTCCCCTCGTGCGATCTTGTTCTTGATCTGTTTAGCCGTATAGAGCACGGTGCCGTTTTTCTTCCTCATCTCTCGCCCTCCTTGCTGTGATAATTCGCACGGCGTTGTCTCGCCAAGTCCATACGACCGCAAAGAATTTGCCTTCAATCAAACCAATACTCAAAAATCGGTCTTCATCGTCCCGGGGAGTCGGCACTGTAAGCAGGGGGCGGCCATCAAACAAGGCGAAGGCCACCCGGAGAAAATCTATCCCCCGCTCCGCCAGCACCCACTCGCGCTTGGCTTCATCCCAAGTAAACTCCATATATTATACCCACAAGTGTACCCACAATCATGCCCAGAAAAGAACACAATCGCGATTATCGCCGCTTCGGTAGTGCCCGGGCGGCGGCTAGGAGTGTCGTATTCGGAGCAGGCGGATTCTCTAGCAGATCGAGAACCCGCAAACTATTCCTCTCGGAGAGTCGCACATGATCCGCCTGCTCGATAACAGCTCTGGCAGCGCGCAGCGCATGATGGAGGACAAAATCCGTCAAGTCAGTGTGCTTCAGCGCAGCGGCACGCATGAGCAGGGCCTTTTCCTCGGCTCGAATTCGCATCGACATCCGGCTGTTGTCTTCTACTGCCATTCTCGGCATTGCTTCGATTCCCCCGTGTACCTATTCAAATAGTACCTCCTAGGGAGAGAGGGAAAGGCGACCGCCATAGCGCTTTTCTTGCAGCCTGCGTGCGTCGTCATACATCTGTCAGTCAACACTCTTGATCTGGAGGACACCATGGCCGACCTGCGCTATCCCATCGGCAAGTTCACCTACAACGGCCCGCTCACCGAGGAGCAGAAACAGAAATTCCTGGACGACATCGAACACACGCCTGCCAACCTGCGCGTAGCCGTGAAAGGACTGTCCGAAAAGCAACTCGACACGCCTTACCGGCCCGATGGCTGGACGGTACGCCAAGTCGCGCATCACGTTCCGGACAGCCATCTCAATGCCTATGTTCGCACCAAGCTGGCGCTGACTGAAGAGGAACCGACAATCAAGTCCTATGCCGAAGACCGCTGGGCGCAACTGGCGGACACGCAAGCTACTCCCGTGGAAGTCTCCCTCGCGCTGCTCGAATCGCTGCATGATCGCTGGATGCGCCTTTTGCGCTCGTTGCCGCCGGAAGATTGGAAGCGCACCTTCCGCCATCCCGAGCTCGGTTTAATGAGTCTGGAAAAGAACCTGGCGCTTTACGCTTGGCACGGCCGCCATCACGTGGCGCACGTCACGAGCCTTCGAAAGCGAGAGGGATGGTGAGCGCGTGGATGCAGATTCGGTCACTCGTTCGCGGTTGCTTCTATCAATCCCGCAAGCATCGGGTACTTTGCGATCACCGAATCATCAAATCCCACTGCCCACGTTTTCTTGTTTCGTTCACGCCAAGTCGATAGGGCATGTTCGAAGACGGCAATCGCCAACTCAGGTTTCGAAGAATTCTGCTTGCAGAACTGCTCGATGGCGCGATGACCAAGTCCCTTCATGAAGGCCCTTCCCATATGAGTAACCAGATCGCAGTCTTGGCAATGGATCTCAAATCCTACTAGCACCGCTAAGTCCTGACCATCGTTATAGAACCACCGTTCATGACAGATTAGGCCCGGTCCCGCGGCCAAGCATACGGCACAACGATTTCCACTCAACGCTAACTCACTTCGGCGAAGGGATTCCCATTGGCTGCGTGGAAGAAGTCGGTAGAGGCTGATTTTCCAAAGAGGTTTAGGAACAAGCTCAGGCATCAGGCGACACGACGGAACTTCGGCGGCGGTTCGGTTTTTTGGGTCGGGTTTCCGTTTTCGCCTCGCCTTAGGGGCGGGCTTCAGTCTTTTCTTCACGGCGAATTCCCCGGCGGGTCTAGGACAATGGGCAGGTGTCACCTTCGTCCAAACAATAACAGACTCAATCTTCCCCCTTTAGGTAATCCCCATTCTCCACAACAAATAGCTGGTCGCCTCCCGCAGGACCGCTAAGGCGCGTTGCGCGGCGCCGCGTGGTTTCGAATCTGGCCGCGGCGAAACGTATACCGGATGAATCCCTTCATGCTCCAGCAGTTTCCGAATGCGGAACACATGATAGGCATCGCTCACGGCTACACAGCTGTGGAGGCCGTTGGTCCGCATAATCACGGCGACGCGGACGGCAGACTCGGCGGTGTCGCGGCCCTGCGTCTCCGCGATCAAATTGCGCTCTGGAATTCCGCGATGCTCGAGGTAGTCGTGTCCCACGCCGCCTTCGCTGAAGTTGGGGTCTGCTGCGGCGCCGCCCGTAACAATCACAACCGGAGCTATTCCCTGCCGGAAGAGCTCGAAGCCGTGGTCCAGGCGCGCCTTCAGCACCGGAGATGGGTGTCCAGAATATTCCGCCGCCCCGAAGACGACGATGGCGTCCGCAGGCCGCGCCTCTTCTAGCCTTGCCGTATGGACAATCCGAATGCTCTCTGCAATCAGGAAAACGATCAGAAAAAGAACGACACATCCCGTGCCTGCCACTGCCAGCCAAAGCAACCAGCGGCCTCGCGGATGCCCGGGAACGGACTGGTCAGTCATTCTTAGGCAAAGCTCACTTAGGCAAAGCTCACTTTGGCAAAGCTCACTTTGGCAAAGCTCATCCTTTGGCAAAGAAAGTAGAAATATCTTCGGAAGAGATCGCACCTTCGCGGATGATGCGCCAGCGCGCTTCCTCGTCGCTGAGGTCGACGATCGTCGAAGCGATGTCGCGCGGCGAGGCCCCGCCATCTACGATAATGCTGATACGCCCCTCGAGCTGGTCGCGCACTTGCTCCGCGCTGGTACACTCCGAAGCTCCGCTCAAATTGGCTGACGTCGCCGTGATCGGAATCGCGGCGGCCGTCACCACAGCCAGCGGAATCTTGGCATTCGGCACGCGCAACGCCACGTTGCCAGTGTTCGCGGTCACTTTCAGTGGCAGGCGCGAGCCCGCTTTCACAATGATGGTCAGCGGTCCCGGCCAGTACTTTCGCGCCAGCGCGTAGAACTCTTCTGACAAAGACTTGGCGAGTTCCTCCGCCTGATCGACGCTTTCGATCAGCAGAGACAGCGGCTTGTGACGCGAGCGGGTCTTGATGTCATACACGCGGTCCACCGCGCGCAGGTTAAAGGGATCGGCGGCGAGCCCGTAAAAGGTATCGGTCGGCATGCCCAGCACTTCGCCCGCACGAATCTGATCGGCGGCGTACTTCACCAGGGAACTCTCCGGGAAGTCACTGCTAATTTTTAGAATCTCAGCGCGCACAACAATCCCTTCCCGTCTGCTTCAGGCTTTTGATTTGTTTTGATCGCGGAAACTATCATAATACGGCATCGGGCTTCAAGGTGAGTGCGAAGCGTATCATCGGTGCTGTTACAGCTTGCCCCCATTCTCGCAGAGTCCCCAAAAACAGCCTGATAGTAGTGCGTCCGGCAAGGGGGTGTACGATAATGCCCCAGCGCTATGCGGAAGCGTTGGCAGTTATTGGACCTCGCAGTAGTGAGGATGACGAGATGACGAAACCACGTTTGCGGGACATGACGCTGCTGGAAGCGTGGAAGTTAACGCTAGCGTTCGGGGCCGCCATTGTAATCGGGTTTGGATTGTATCGGTGGTATCCCTGCGAGTGGCATCTTTACAGGCCAGTAATGGCACTAGCGGATGCTTTGATGGTCGCTGGAATAATCGGTCTGGCACTAGAGACATTCGCTACCGCTCATCTCATAGAGAAAACAGCCAACCGTTTGGCGGACGAAATGACTGGTATGGGCCTGCCGCCCAACATCAAATCCAAGATTTCTGAAATTGCCACTACGAAGCTGGCCCGCAACAATTACAAAAAGGAATACAGGCTCAGGGAGCTAGGCAATGGGCAACTGGCAGTCGAAACCACAACCACATTTGATGTTGAAAATTATGGCGACAAGACTGAAAAGTACACCCCGGCGGCGGACGAAGAAAAGGTGTTTAATCCCAAATTTTCATATCTTACGTACTCCTTGCTTGGGCGCACTTATTCTTTCGATGAAACTGCTCTAGACAAAAACCGTAAAGATAAACACGGCACTGGGACAACGGTTCAAGTTTCTGGCCGCGAAATTAAGATACCGCCGCGCACCCAAGAACCGACTGCGGTCTGCAAAGTTACATGGGTCTTAAAAGTGACGATGAAAGACGAATGGTTCGATTTAACCGAGTTTCGACTACCGACTGAGAACGCTAAAATATACTTAGCTGAAAAGCCGGATCATTTGGAGTTCTACTGTACTGGCAAGACGAATGATTCAAAAACTTGGACATTCGATGAACCCTTTATGGTAGGTCAACAACTCAAGGTTTGGTGGGCTAAGAAGGAAGCAGTCTAGCGATTCGGCGCTACAGCGCCCGTCCGGCAAATTGTAACAGTACCGTATCATCAGGCAAAGCCTCCCTCATGAAAAAGTCTTCAGAAGCTGCTACCAGCGTCACACAACGCCTCCGCCGCATTGAGGGACGCCACAACCCTCTGGTCAAGCAGCTGCGCCAGGCATTTTCGCGCGCCGAACTTACCGACAGCGGCGACTGCGCCATTGAAGGCCTGCGCATTCTCGAAGAAGCGATTCGCAGTGGCCTCCGCTTCAGCTCTGTCTTCTTTCGCGATTCCGCCCAGGATCGCGCTGAGCGCCTCCTCCCGCAACTCGGAGCCCATGTCGAAACTTTGCTCCTTCCTGACGCGCTGTTCGATAGCATCGTCCCCAGTGAATCTCCGCAAGGCGTGGCCGCGCTGGTGCGCCTGAAAGAATTCTCGCTCGAAGATATCCTGGAACGGCTGCAGGTTGGCCCAATCGTGGTTCTCGCCGGATTGCAAGATCCTGGCAACCTAGGCACGATTCTGCGCTCCTCGGAAGCCTTCGGAAGCGCGGGCGTGGTTCTCGGCGAAGGCACGGTCAGCCCTTTCAACTCGAAAGTCGTGCGAGCCTCAGCCGGATCAGTGTTTCGCCTGCCCTTGGTTCACAGGCAGGCTTACGGATTTGAGAAAAAAGAATCAGCGAAGCTCGAAGAAGTTTCGGAAGCGCTGAGACGCAGAAACGTTCGCCTAATCGCAACCTCGTCACATAAAGGAACGCCGATCGATCAAGCGGATCTAAAAACGCCGGCGGCAATCTTCTTCGGCAACGAAGGCTCGGGCCTGCCCCGCGACCTAATGGCGAAAATGGACGAATTCATTTCCATTCCGCACACGCAGCAAGTCGAATCTCTCAACGCAGGCGTGGCCGCAAGCATCGTATTATATGAAGCCGCGAGGCAGAGAAAAAACGCTCTTAGCCATTAGCTTTTGGCTTTTAGCTAAGAGCCAAAAGCTAGAAGCTAGCAGCTTTTCCTATGGGCCTCTTTGAACCCATCCCGAACGCCGTCGCCGCGACCGACCGAACGCGCCCGCTCGCAGACCGCATGCGGCCACGCACACTCGAAGAGTACGCCGGTCAGGAACACCTGATCGGTACCGGCAAGCCTCTTCGTACCCAGATCGACCGCGACGATACCGGTTCGCTTATCTTCTGGGGACCTCCCGGCACCGGCAAAACTACGCTGGCCAAAATCATCGCCAGCCTGACCAAAGCGGAGTTCATCGAGTTCTCCGCCGTGCTCGCTGGGATCAAAGAGATCAAGCAGGTCATGGCCGACGCTGAACGCGCCCGTCAATACGGCACGCGTACCATCGTCTTCATCGACGAGATCCACCGCTTCAACAAAGCTCAGCAGGATGCCTTCCTTCCGCACGTCGAGAAAGGCAACATCCGCCTCATCGGCGCCACCACCGAGAACCCATCGTTCGAGATCAACTCCGCATTGCTATCGCGCTGCCGCGTCTACGTTTTGCAACCTCTAACCGAAGACCAGATCGTGCAACTTCTGAGGCGAGCCCTTACCGACGAAGAACGAGGCCTGGGCGCAATGAAGATAAGCGCGTCCGACGATGTTCTTAAGAAAATCGCCAGCTACACCAGCGGCGATGCGCGCAGTGCCTACAACGTACTCGAAGTAGCGGCCGGACTTGCGCAAGAGAGTGGCACCGATCCCGCAGAAATCACCGATGACATTGTTCGCGACGCCTTGCAGAAGCGCACACTCCTCTACGACAAGGCCGGCGAAGAACATTACAACCTGATCTCAGCCCTGCACAAATCTGTCCGCAACAGCGATCCGGACGCGGCTTTGTATTGGCTGGGCCGCATGCTGGAAGCTGGCGAAGATCCGCTCTATGTCGCACGCCGCGTGGTTCGTATGGCAGTAGAAGATATTGGCCTCGCCGATCCCAACGCTCTCGCTCTTTGCATGGCCGCGCGCGATGCCGTCGATTTCATCGGTATGCCGGAGGGCAATCTCGCGCTCGCACAAGCGGTCGTGTATCTTTCCGTCGCGCCGAAATCGAATGCGCTTTACACCGCTTACGGCGCGGTGCAGCACGATATCGAACAGACCGCTGCCGATCCCGTTCCGCTGCATCTGCGCAACGCGCCCACCGGACTTATGAAAGGCCTGGGCTACGGCAGAAACTACCAATACGCCCACGATGTCGAAGGCAAAGTCGCCGACATGCAATGTCTGCCGGAAAATCTGCGCGACCGTGTCTACTATCAACCGACCAGCGAAGGCATCGAGAAGCGCATCCGCGAGCGCATGGAAGAAATTAAGCGTCTACGCTCGCAGAGTGCCGAGCGCGCGTCTCCTGCTAAGAAATCTAAACCCTAGACTAGCCTCAATCGACAATGCATCCATAAGGTCGGCACCCCCCGGCTAGAGTCCTGGGCCCTATCTTCCGCATCTTATACTGAGACGTCGCACCCGCATGATTTGTGCGCCAAACGATGAATTGAGAGGTTTGAAATTCATGGCCACGGTCCCCACCGCCTTAACCGCCGACGCCTTTCCGGTCCGTCCCGTGCGGACGGATCAAATCGAGGAACTGCAGAAGCTGCAGAAAGCGGCGCAGAAGATTACGTCGATCCTTGACCTCGATCAACTCATCGACAACATCGTCAATGACGTGGCACGTTCTTTCGGCTGCCTTGAGGCTAGTATTTACCTGCATGACGAAGAGCGCGGCGAGATGGTGCTCGCTGGCGTGCATGGATGCAGCGTCAACCACAAGGGTCTTCGTTTAAAGATTGGCAAAGAGGGCATGGTCGGTTACGCCGCCTCGACCGGCCAGATGCGCTATGCGCCCGATGTCCGCAAAGACGATTACTACATTGGCTGCGAGAACTCTACGCTTTCGGAAGTCGTGATTCCGCTTCACGTGGGTGAACACCTCGTAGGTGTATTCACCGCGTCGCATCCCGAACTTGATGGCTTCCCTCGCCAGCAACTCAGGCTACTTCAGGCGCTGTGCGATCACGTGGCGGTCGCGGTGCACAACGCCCGCCGTTTTCAGTCGGAACGCGTGGCGCGAGAAATCATGAATCGCGATGCTCAGGAAGCCCGCATCATGCAGCAGGCATTGTTGCCAAAGAGCTCGCCCTATATTCCCGGCTTCGTGATTTCCGGCCTCAGCGTACCCGCCAGCGCGGTCGGCGGTGACTGGTACGACTTTATTCCATTTCCCGATGGCCGCTGGGGCCTGGTGCTGGCGGACGTCTCCGGGAAAGGCACTGCGGCCGCGTTGCTAATGTCAGCTACCCGCGGAATGCTTCGCTCACTGGCGGAAGCCTGCTGCACGCCGGGCGAGGTCTTGACCAAGCTCAATGAGTTGCTGGTGGAGGATTTTCCAGCCGGCAAGTTCGTCACCCTGGTTTACGGCGTCCTCGATCCGGCAACTCGCACGTTGACTTTCGCAAATGCAGGACATTTGCATCCGCTCTTTATCGATGACAATGGTGCGCAATTTCTGGCCACTGAACGTGGACTTCCTCTGGGCTTGAGCTGCGGCGATTATTCCGAGACTTCCGTGACGCTGTCCCCTGGATCGCGCCTTGTCTTCTATAGCGATGGCATCACTGAGGCGACGAATCAGACGGAAGAAGAATATGGATTGGACCGCTTGGCACAGCACGTTTCGCGTAGCGACGCTTCCGCGGTCACCATTGTCGATGACGTGCGCGCATTTGCGAACGGCTCTGGCGTCAGTGACGACGCTACCGTAGTCTTCGTCGGGGTTGGACGCTAGAAGCTGGGTTTACCGACAATTGGTTCACCGAAATCGCGCCCTGTGTTCGATCAGGATGCAACGGTCCATCACCACGAAGATGCCTGCCTGACGCGCCTTCTCCGCCGCCTTCTCGTGAATCACGCCTTCCTGCATCCAAATCGCCGGAACCTTCAACTCGATGGCCTGATCCACGATTTCTTCGACGAACTCCGGACGCCGAAAGATGTTGACGATGTCGATCTTCTCCGGCACCTCACGCAACGAGGGGAAAGCCTTCTCGTCCAGCGAAAACTCAATCCGCGGATTCACCGGAATAATGCAATATCCCTGACTCTGCATGTAGCTCGCAACGCCGTGGCTCGGCCGCAGCACATTATTGGAGAGTCCAACGACCGCAATCGTCTTGGCGCTCTTTAGGAGTTCAGTAACGGGGTCGGTGGATGATAAAGAAGTCATTGGATCGCTGCTCAGGATTGCCACTTACTTCTTGTTCGCCGCATCCACTTTCTGTTTGTACATCTTCAGCGCCAGCTTACGCACGGTCTCAGAGACTTCTTTGTTGGCCGAGATGTTCTTCAAATCCTGGGTCTGCAGATGCTTCATCAGACCTAAGCCGAGATCGAGCGGCGTACGAGGGTTAGATACCAGATTCCGCACGACAATGTAATTCTTCATAAACCGGCGTTTCAGCGGAATCTGCCGCAGCACTGCTTCCAGTACATTTTTCTGTAGAGCGAACTTCTCCACCTCGCCATCGGAAAGCTTGGGCGCGTCGAGCACCGCCAGCGCGACTACCTTTGTGCCGTCGCGAATCAAAATGGATCGTTCTTCTTTGTTGCCTTTCATCGCCAGTTGAATACGGCCCTTTACGTCAAGGCGATTAATCTTTTGCACGCTATTGTCACGCTGGCCGGGTTTAGCGCCAGCCGGCGCGACTGGTCTAGCAGGCGCTGTCGCCGCAGCAGCGGGGCCGATGGAACCCGCGACGGCCCCCGTCGTGCTAGCGCCGATCTCCGTCATCTCTTTGTTTTCCGACACCGGGAAATAGTCGGAGCCGAGCAACTCGACAATGCCGCCCACGGGCTGAAACGGTTTATCTTTTTCTGCGGCAATTTCTGGCGCATGCTCGGCCAGGTAAGCGGAAATTGCTTCGTCGGGAACTTCTCCTTCAGAAGATGCGTCGGCTTCCGCGTCGTTCTCCGCTTGATCGAACTCCGCAGCAGGTTCCGAATCAGTCGCAGTTACTGTCCCGCCGCCACGCAGAACCGGTTCTGCAACCGCTTTCGTCGGCGCCTCCTGCCGACCTCCGTTCAATAGTTTTGCAATCGTCGATGCATCTTCGGGCTTCAGGTATGGATTCGAACGCAGTGTGTTCAGAATTCTGGCAGAGGCTCGCACCCGTGGACTCTGCAGCATGGCCGCAATCGACTCTCGCGAAGCCGAAATCGCAAACTTAGCCAACTCACTATCGGCGACAGAAGGATTTTCCAGCAGCGCTGACAGCAGTTTGGGACGCAGATTCTCCGGCGAAATGAAGTAGTCGAGCACCTCACGCGGAGTCTTCGGATCGGCAGCCGCCACCAAAGAAGACTTTTCGTCCCAGCCCGCTAAAGTCATCTTGGCGAGGTCGCCGAATATTTTGTTATGCTTTGCAAGGTAAACTAGAATCTCAATGTTCTCGTCGGGAGGCACCGAGAGCGCGCCCTTCGCCGCAAACTGCATCATGTTTGACGGCAGCTTGGAAGCGCGAATTAGGTCGATCTGGCGCGGCATGAGTTCAACTCCTCGAACCTTGGAGCCCGGCAACGCCCCGAGACTCGAGCTCTCGAATCGCAAGCTCCAGCTCGCGGATTAACCGGTTAGGCTTGCCCCGAAGAAATTCGTCCAACAATGCCCGATAGTACCAAAGAGTGCCGTCGCGTCCACCCTGGAAGCGTGACCAGACTGATTCCCCGACCTCGCGGTGGTCCGAAAGAATCGACCGCACATTGTTTAATTTGTCGGCGGCGGAAACCAGCCTGGTTTCCGCGTCAGCCGTCTTCAAGTGCCGAATATAAGTTTCCTTGCGCTCGCGCCATGGCGGCTTGGGATCCGAGTCGGAATCCGTGCACCCTTCTACGATCTTCGCGACGCGACTTCCAAATCGCCGGCGGACTTCCTTCAACATCGGCTTGCCGCCGCAATCTTCCACCACATCGTGCAGCAGCGCGGCGATGGCCATATCCTCGTCCCCGCCGAATTCCAGCACCAAGGACGCAACCCCCATCAGGTGCGCGATGTAAGGAATCGTAGAAGCCTTGCGAGTTTGCCCCGCATGCTTCTCCGCGGCGAACAGGAACGCACGCAAGAATCGCGGTCCAAGTTTCACGGACGGCTTGCGCTTCGGTTTTGTTGCAAGCGCTTTTGCCGGCTTCGCGCCCACTCCTATTTCTCCCCGCGCCGCGCCAGCAGATATGCCCGGATAAACGGCTGCAGATCGCCGTCGAGCACGCGATCCACATCGCCCACTTCAGTTTTCGTTCGGTGATCTTTGATCATGCGGTACGGCTGCAATACATACGAACGAATCTGCGATCCGAAGTCGTTGTCGAGCTTCGAATCCTCAATTTTCTTGGTAGCCGCGCGCTTCTTTTCCATCTCGAATTCGTAAATTTTCGAGCGCAACATGCTCATCGCACGCTCGCGATTTTTGTGCTGGGAGCGCTCGTTCTGGCAACTCGCCACCAGGCCCGTGGCAATGTGCGTAATGCGCACCGCGGAATCCGTCGTGTTGACGTGCTGTCCGCCCTTGCCGCTCGAACGATACGTGTCTGTACGGATGTCCTCCGGCTTGATCACCACTTCGATGCTGTCGTCGATTTCCGGCGAGACGAAAACGCTGGCAAACGATGTATGACGGCGCTTCGCCTGATCGAATGGAGAGATCCGCACCAGCCGGTGCACCCCGATTTCACTGCTCAGCAGCCCGAAAGCATACTCGCCATTCACCGCGAAAGTCGCCGACTTCAAACCCGCCTCTTCGCCCGGCTGGTAATCATAGAGAATGGTCTCGAATCCCTGCCGCTCGGCCCACCGCAAATACATGCGCAGCAACATGTCCGCCCAGTCCTGCGATTCCGTTCCCCCGGCTCCCGGATGAATGGTGACAATCGCATTCAACGCATCGTTCTCGCCGGAAAGTAGTGTCTCAGTCTCAAGCTTATCCACAAGATCGCGAAGCGAATCGATCTCGCGCCGCAACTCTCCGTCGACGTTCTCGCCTTCCTTCGCAAGTTCGAAGTAGGCAGCAATGTCATCGCTGCGGCGCGCCAGGTCGGCGTCGGTCGCAAGCAGATGCTCAAGACGCTTCTTTTCGCGCATGACCTGCTGCGAGCGCTGCGGATTCGACCACAGATTGGGTTCCGCAGCCTGCTTCTCAATTTCGCTTAGTTGCGGACGGATCTTGTCCGCGTCAAAGATACTCCCGAAGTTCGCGGACTTTTTTATCCAGCGATGTGTATTCCTGCTCGAAGACTTGATTCATGAGGATGACTCTGCCTTATTGCCGAATTTCCGGATTCCCGAATTTTTTGGCCCGCACGAAGCGCGTGAGCAGTGCTCCTGCAGAAATTATCGCACACAGCCCGGCGAACCAATCGCCGTGCTGGGTATAGAAAGTGGTTACGGAAGTGAGCGCATAAGGCGCGACCAACGCAGCGCGCTGCTTGCGTGGAAGCCGCTCCACAGTTCGCCCGTAGGGATCGATCGACGCTGTCACGCCCGTGTTCGTCGCGCTCAAAAGCCACCGGCCGTTCTCGATTGCGCGCATGCGCGTTTGATTCAAGTGCTGCGCGTAAGCGCCGCTGTCGCCGTACCAGCCGTCGTTTGAAAGATTCACCAAAACCTGCGCGCCGTTGTTCGCAAACTGCCGAACTTCGTCCGGAAACACGGATTCATAGCAGATGAACACTCCTAACCGCGTGTCGCCAGCGTCCAGAGGGGCTCGCGATTCTCCCGTACCGAACCCGCCAACTTCTTTCGTGAGGCCTCCCGCAAAGGCGAACAGCCGCGGGAACGGCAGATATTCTCCGAAGGGTACGAGGTGAACTTTGTCGTAACGCGCGGTCCATTCGCCGGCAGGGCTTACAAGCGCAGCGGAGTTGAAAACCTGAGAGCCGGCCCCGCCGTTCTTGGCAGGCGTGCTGCCAATTGCGCCGGTAACCACCCAACTGTGTGCTTCGCGCGCCATCCGGCTAATCGGATCGCGAAACAGAGGATCGTTGGTGAAAAACGGCGCAGGGGACTCCGGCCATACAATCAGATCCCGATGCCAGAGGGTCTTATCACGCCGGAGGAACGAGTCGGCGCTAAGATCGGTTAGTTCGCGCAGCGCTTGCTCGAAAGTGTTCCTCGTCCAATTGGTATCGACTGGAATGTTTTCCTGCACGAGCAACGCGGCGTGATCCGTTGCCAGCGCTGGAGCATCCACCAACCTTCCAGCCTGCAGGACCGCCGCCGCCGCGAATGATGCCATCAGCAAAGTGTTCCGCTTTTTTCTCGGCACCAGAAATGCCGCCGCAACCGCGACGTTCACCAGCGTGATCTCGAACGAGACGCCGTAGACTCCGGTCCATGTCGTGATACGGCTGAGCGAGATGTTGTCCACCTGTGCCGTTCCTAGCAGGTTCCAGGGAAAACCCGTAACCCGCGTCCGCGCCAACTCCACCGCAACCCACAGAAATGGTGTTGCGAGTAATGCGCGGCGGTCGTCGCGTCCCGGACCAACCGCCAGACTCAGCAGCAACCCGAACAGCCCATGGTAAAGGCCGAGATAAAGACAGAAGAGAAATAGCGCTAACAGCGCCGCGGGCGCGCTCAGGCCCCCGTGCTCATGCATCGTGTCATAAATCCAGTAACACGTACCCGCATACCAGAGAATTCCAGAAGTGTACGCCAGCAGAAATGCTTGCCCCGGCTTTGCCGCTTGCAGGTTCGCCGAGCCCTCGATCTCCAGCGCTCCCGCAGGCCGCGCCCGCAAAACCGCCACGATCAAGGGCGCAAACGCCACCCACGAGAGCACATACACCCCTGCTAAAGGAAAAATCAGGACCTGCAACACTGACGAAAGAAGGACCAACAGCCAGGCGCTGAAATGAATTTGCCGCACCCGGAAGGATAACAAAAGAGTCTTGTCATTCCGAAAGGGCTTCAGACTCGAAGAATGGGCGCTAGATTCTTGTCATTCTGAAAAGGCTTCAGCCCTCAAAAATGGTCCTTAGAGTCTTGTCATTCCGAAAGGGCTTTCAGCCCTTTGAGGAATCTGCTTTCCCTGCGGAGGCCAGCGACCTCCGCACAAACTCGACGATCTCCGGCGTCACATAAGGTGGAGGCGTAATCTGAAACACCACTCTGCCTTTGACCGGTTTCAGCGAAACTCTTTGCCATGCCGCTTCCCCGGTCTTCGAATCATGAAGAATCACCGCGCTGGCCCGGTCCAGAAACTCCCGCGCCGAATTTTTGAAATCTTCCGTGCTCGGATCGAGCACCGTCAGATACAAGTCCGGCCGCATAAACTTCAATACGCTGTTCGATTCCATCACAACGTTGCGCGAACCCTCTAGCCTTTTCCGCAACGCCGGCATCGCCTCTGCCAGCCTTCCCTGCTCCGTGCGCACCCACAGCGCCCGCGCCGCCCCAGCCACCAGAAAACGGGAGGTGTCCGATTCACCTACGCGATCTTTCTCCTCTGAAATCGCCCAGCTGTGATCGTCCGTCGCACAGTCGCACGGCGCTCCGTTGGCCGAGCACACTCCGTGTCCATACTGCGTAATTTTCACCGCGGTCCAATCGTAATCGCGGAGCGCGGAAATCAGTCC
>Ga0307478_10000405_pt1 | contig 45841 bp, 37 predicted proteins | sample atmos_gasesECM4C_2_FD_203713 | JGI IMG/M metagenome (GOLD analysis project Ga0307478, IMG submission 203713) | Hardwood forest soil microbial communities from Morgan-Monroe State Forest, Indiana, United States - atmos_gasesECM4C_05 | ecosystem: Environmental > Terrestrial > Soil > Temperate...
CGGCGGTTATATCACGGATGTTACCTCTAAAAAAGCCTGATTAAGAGTTAGTTAAGGGTAGGAACTAGATTCCCCCCGATTCGCCCCGGGTTAAAGTCGCGCAATCCGCTGCCGAAGTAACAAGAGGCGCCATCCGAGTCAAGGCTCCTGGAAAACCGATTCATTCGCCGGAAAACAATGTGAAAAAAACCTCTTCGCATGTGATTCGATCAACGTTTACAGGGTTGACACGCAGTTGCCAGTGATTGCCGCTACGAGGGAATGGTCAAGATGCAACTGACGATTAAGACAAAGCTTTTCGGACTGGCCACCGGCAGTTTGCTGCTGGTGGCCGGCGTGAGCGCGACGGGCTACTGGGGCATTACTTCCGTAACCAAGACCACCGTCCAAGTGGGGGCTCTTGGTATAGCGATCCGCAACCACGTTGAAGCCAGCATGTTCAACGACATGACTCGCGAGGATATTTACGCGGTCTGCACAAAGACCGCAGACGAGCAAAAGGATGCCATCGCAAATCTGGCCGCGCACTCCAAGTTGCTGGCGGACCGCACGGCGGCTGCGCGGGCGATGGTGACGGATCCGAAGCTAGAGGCAACGCTGGACGCCGAGAACCAAAAGGTGCAGGAATATATCGGCGCAGGCGATTCGTTATCGAAAGTGATCGTGAACGACCGGACGGCGGCGGTAGCGACATCGGGAAAAGCTCTGGAACTGTATCAGGCGCTGCAGCAGGAGATTCAGGAGGATGGCGATCAGCTGGCTGCGAGTGCGCAAGAGGCCGAACTTAGCGCAAAGACGAAGGCGGCTCGGGCCACCCGTGCGATGTTTGCCATTTGTGGAGTGGCGCTTCTGATCCTTGTCCTTGGCAGCTTTATGCTGGTGCGCACCATCTCGCTCTCTCTCCGGCGATTGACTCAAATGGTTCAGAATATCGCCGAGGGCGACGGCGACGTCACCCGGCGACTGGAGACCTCCGATGACTTCGCCAACGACGAATTGGGCGAAATCAGCCGCCTGTTCAATCTCTTCCTGGACAAGCTGCACCAAATCCTTCGCGGTGTCGCGGCCGATACTCAAAAGCTCACCGTCGCCAGCCAGCAACTGCTCGAATCCAGCGAACAGATTACTGTGATTTCGCGGGAAACCTCTGTCCAGTCGAATTCGGTTTCCAGTGCTACGCAACAGGTCGCTCAGAATCTCCAGAGCGTATCGACAGGCGCCAGTGAAATGACGTCAACCATTCAAAGCATTGCAGGCAACGCCACCGAAGCTGCGAAGGTGGCAACCTCGGCGGTGAGCTCAGCCAAAACTGCCGACGGAACGGTGGCCAAGCTGGGGCAGTCCAGCGCGGAGATTGGCGTAGTCATCAAGGTCATCACCGCCATCGCGCAGCAAACTAATTTGCTGGCTCTGAATGCAACCATTGAAGCCGCCCGTGCCGGAGAGGCGGGAAAGGGGTTCGCGGTGGTGGCGAACGAAGTAAAAGAGCTCGCCAAGCAGACGGCCAAAGCCACCGAAGACATCGGCAGCAAAATCAGCGCCATTCAGATGGATACAAAAGACGCGGCCACGGCGATCGGTGCGGTCAGCGGCGTGATCAATGAGATCAACAATATTTCTGCGACGATAGCGGCCGCGGTGGAGGAGCAGAGCGCGACCACCAACGAGATGACTCGCAACGCCGGCGAAGCCGCTGTCGGAGCCGGCAATATTGCGGTCAACATAAGAGAGGTGACGAAGGCAGCGGACGAGGCGCTATTGCGCGCGCAAGAGTCACAGAAAGCGGCGCAGGAGTTGGCTTCGATCGCATCCCACCTGAGCAGCCTGATGGGGCAGTTCAAGATCGAGCGCGCCGAAAAGCGGGTCGATATTTCTCTGCCTATCAGACTTGTTGTCACCGATGCCAAGGACGAGCGGTTGGAGGCGGAAGTCATGACCGGCAACATAAGCCAGAATGGAGCACTGTTGACCGGCATTCGCGTCGCGCTTAAGGCTGGAGCTCAGGTTTCTCTCTTCCACTTACACAAGCAGGAACAGTTCCGGATCGCGTGGGTGGGAGGCAAGAACACTCCGAAGGCTGGCCAGATCGGTGTCGCTGCCGTCAATCAGCCTAGTTCGTTCTGGAATGATGTGCTGGGGGCGGAATTCCAAACCGGCCTCACCAACCCGGCAGGAAATTATTCGGAGGCTCCTCCGAAGCGAAGAACAATGGCCCACGGAGCCTAGAGAAGGCTCGCTTAAGCGGAAGCCATCGCCGCTAGAAGTCTGGCACGCGCACGCCGCAGTGAAATTACAATTCCATCACAGTCCGGGGACACTCCTGTGTGGCATTCGTTGGTCGGGGAGAGATAGCCCGGCCGCTTTTAGCCCTGTTCCCAAGCCTGCCTCGGGAACAGGGCGACTTCAGTCGTGCAGATAAAGCCGACGGCTTCAGCTCCCGGGTGTCAGGCCAAACTATTCATTCGATTCGATGCAGAACCAACCTGTATTGGCCGTGCAGGCTTTCAGTTCGGATCCCCTCTACCAATAGCCTGGACAAGAAAGTTATTGGGCAAGACAGTATTCGAGTTAGGAATCAGTTGTCCTCCATTCGAGATGTAATAGCTTTGCACGCCTACATCGCTTGGCTGAGGCAAAGCTCCTCCCGCGGATGGCGCTGAAGGAGGCACGATCGCATCGGTCCATTCGGCGAATACATAATTACCGGTTAAGTCCTCAGTGAAACCGGCAAATGCATCCGCATCGCCCACGGTAAACTCATTACTAAGCGTGACTTGGCCCTTCGAATTTATCTCCAATGGGTTGACAAAGTTTTGCGTTCCCGTCGGTTCAAGGCTCCAACCCCAGAGATAGCGGCCTTCCCAATCTCCCCACAAATTAAATAAGTTGTCGTTGCCACTAAAAGGCGAACCTGAGATTGCCGTAAGCGCTCCGGACGTGGGATTGATGTTATAGCCATAAACATAGTAAGTTCCACCATTATTGACTTCGAGGTAGGCGCGATAGTTATCGGCTACCAGCCCGCCAATTTGAAATTGGGTCGCAATGGAAATCGGCAGTCCGGCAATTGGTGTCAACGCCCCATTGTTGACATTCAAGCTGTATCCCCATAGTTGTCCCTCCGGGGAAGTCGTCAGCACATAGAAGAAGCTGGTATCGACTGCCACATTAAAGTAGTTCGCGAATGGAAGCGGAACCGATTGTCCCGTAGCTGTCAGGGCTCCGCTCGAGCGGTTGATGCGGTAAGTCGCAATCGAACTGGAAACTGCGTAGAGATAGTTGCCGGAGGGATCCATCACGATCTGCGAGACACCGTTGGCCGCGACAGGCGATCCAGAAACTTGAACAAGAGAACCGTTCTCCGGATCGATCTGGAAAGCGTAAATCCCCTTCGTTCCCGAGGCATAAACGAACCATCCTCCTGGATCCACGACAACAGAATTTGCTCCCGCCACCGAGACTTGCGGCGGGTCCGCGGTTCCATTCGGATTGATAATATTGGCCGTCTCCCCTATCTGAAGCTCGCCAACCGAGCCGCTGGAACCATAAATTCCATACAGGTACCCGTTCGGCGCACCCGTGACCGCGCTGGAAATTCCATATGTAAAAACCCCGCCGCACTTGTCCCATGCCACAATTGTCATGCTGTAACTATCCGGTGGCACTGTGACATACGTGTCCAGCGCATTCGAGTCGATCGTATAAACGCCGATGTAGGGTGCTGTGTACAGCCGCATGGCGGCAATCCCGTTATTGCATCCAGTTTGCGACGAAGCGGCGATGTGCACCGGTCCATACGCCACGCCGCCGGATGGCAAATAGACGGTGATGTTTCCGGTCGTTACAGTCAGGGGCACCGCCGTCTTCGCTACCGCTCCGCAATTATCCCAAGCTTGGACCACCGTGCTGTAATTGCCTAAAGGCAGAGCAATAAAGGTTTCTAGATGGCCACCATTTACCGTATAAGCGCTCACTCCAGGAGCGGTGTAGATGCGCATGGCGGCAATCCCTGACGCGCATTCCGGGCTTGTGGCATAAGCCTCATAGAATACTGGCGTTCCACCCGAAGCTGTTCCTTGATAGCCAATTGACGGGGAAATGACATTCACAGATAGGGTTGCAGAAGCTGTTCCGGCAAGAAAAAATGCCAAAGCACAGCAGGCGAGTTTGTCCCAAAGCTTTTCGACGAAGTAACGCATGGCAATCACTCCTTAGCTGATCCGTGTAAGCACGGAGGTCGGAAAGAGGCTGACTCACCTCAAGCCAGACATCAATCGAGTATCACCCCGAGTTAGCCGAGGGAATCTATGTATGTCAGTCCGAGCCGCAATTCGAACCAACAATTGCCGCTACGATGCGGAAGCGTGATCTTTGCCCTATCCCAAATCACCGAAGCGTTTTCGGCCGGACAACCGGAGCGCGCGTGGTACCGTCTGAAGAGAGCTTTTCCCAGGAGAGCTATCTCATGCCCGGTCAATTTGTCTCCCCAACGCGCGCGAACCGTTGGTCGCGACGCCTCATCGATTACACGATCGTGTTTTTTCTGGCTTCAGTCCCGTATCTGACGGCGCAGCAGCAGCCGGCGCAGAAGTTGCCCAATCCAACCCCTGCTACCAAGGTCATCGACGGAAAGTCGAAGCCGAACGTAGAATCTCCGGCCGCATCGGCGGAAACTCTGGCTCAGTTCAACGACGCGCTGGAAAGCCTTGCGGCAAAGGTGTCTCCCGCAGTGGTGCAGATTCTGGTTACCGGCTACGGACCGCTGCACGACGAAAACCGTACGCAGACCGCGCTGATTGTGCGGCAGCATGCGGTCGGCTCGGGCGTGATCGTCGATTCCTCGGGCTACATCATGACCAACGCGCACGTGGTGGAAGGAGCGCAGCGCATTCGTGTGGCTTTGCCGCTGCCGGGAGATTCCAGCCGTCCTGTGCCGGTGGGGAAGCGGCGCATTCTCGAAGCGCGTCTTGTGGGAGTGCATAAAGATACGGATCTGGCTTTGCTGAAGGTCAACGATAAGGACGAGAAAGACCTTCCGACTTTGACTCTGCTTTCGCAACAACGTCCGCGCGTGGGGCAGCTTGTGTTCGCGATCGGCAGTCCCGAGGGGTTGCAGGGATCGGTCACGATGGGCGTGGTGAGTGCGGTCTCGCGCCAGCCCGATCCCGATAAGCCGCTGACTTACATTCAGACCGACGCTCCCATCAACCCCGGCAACAGCGGCGGGCCGCTGGTGGATATGAATGGAGCGGTGGTGGGGATCAACACGTTTATTCTGTCGACCGGTGGGGGCAGCGAAGGGCTGGGGTTCGCCATTCCCGCGCGCATCGTGGATTTTGTTTATCACAGCCTGCGCAAGTATGGGCACGTTCACCGCGTGGAGATTGGCGCGGTGGCTCAGGAAATTACTCCGACTTTGGCCGACGGACTTAAGTTGGCGCAACATTGGGGAGTGATTGTTGCTGATGTGAAGCCGGATGGCCCGGCTGCCGCCGCGGGGCTGCAGGTGCAAGATATTGTGCTTAGCGCGGATGACCGCCGCATCGAAACGCTTCCGGGGCTTTCTTCGGCGCTCTACCTGCACCGGCTCGATCAGGTATTGAAGCTGGAAATTCTGCGCGGCGACCAGAAGAAAACTCTTTACGTTCCGGCCATCGAACATCGCGACCAGATGGATCAACTTTTCGATGCGGCCGATCCAGAGAAAAGTCTTGTGCCGCGGCTCGGGATTTTGGCTACCGATCTCACGGCGGATTTGCGCAATCTGATCGGCACGTTGCGAATTTCTTCGGGCGTGATCGTGTTGGGGCGCGCTGCGGACCTCATCACTCCCGACACCGGGCTGCAAACCGGCGACGTGATCCACGCGCTGAATACGACATCTATCACTTCTATGGACGAGTTGCGTGCGGCGGTGCTTGCATTGAAGACGGGCGATCCGGTCGTGCTGCAAGTGGAACGGAGCGATGGGCTGACGTATTTAAGCTTTGAGATGGAATGAGTGACAAGGAAAAGGAACATGTGGGGACAGCCGCCCTCGGCTGTCCATCGAGCGAAGCTCGATAGGTTTTTTGCACTGAGGCGACAGAGCGTGCGTGAAAACTGGTGTCGTCCCTCCGGGACTCGCTTTATCTTTCTATTTTCACCCGGCACTGACGTGCCGGGCTATCATATGCCGCCCCTTCGGGGCTGGAGCCTGATGATAGCGTCCCACCTCTTCTCCCAGAATTCAGTTCTCACGCACACTCGACTGCCATAACTGGTTCGACGCCGTTCTATGCCGTAAAATGTTCTCGATGCGCCCGTAGCTCAACTGGATAGAGCATCTGCCTTCGGAGCAGAGGGTTGGGAGTTCGAGTCTCTCCGGGCGCACCACTATACTCAGATCCTTCGCCGAAATACGGCTCAGGATTTCGGTTGCGGGCTCCCGCTCCGGTCACGCCCGCAATGCGCCTCAACTAGAACGCGCTGCCGCCACCGCCGCCGAAGCCGCCGCCGGAAAATCCTCCGCCACCGCTGAAGCCGCCACCGCCGCCGAATCCCGATCCACCGGAACTGGCGCGAGGGGCGGAGACGAAGACCTGATGCATATCCGTGGCCATGCCGTGCATGGAGGATGAGAAGAGGATGGGATTGAAAAACATTCCTGGACCGTAACCATAGCCCGGTGGGCCGGCATACCAACTGGGCGGATCTTTTACGATGCCGTCGAAGGCCTGCGCCCAATGATGTTCCACGCCCAGCGCCATCGCGTAAGGGAGAAATTTTTCGAAGGTGTCTGGCGGCATCGCTTTGAGGCGGTCGGCGTCGACGCGGTTCATGAATTCCTGAAATCCAAGTATGGCGATGTGAATGCGCGCGCCCTTCAGGGTCTTCGCCGTCATGACGCGGGCGAACAGCCACCAGATGACGGCTGAGATGAGCAGGCACACGATGAGTACGGGAACCGAGCTGAGGAAATCGGCCCATCCGAAATATTGCAGAATTGCGAACGGAACGAGAATGGCGAAGGCCGCGCCGATGCTGTAGCCGTTTGCGGATTCGGGGTCGAGCGTGTAAATGCCTTTCTGTTTCAGCGCCGACATGATGTCGGTGCGGACGACGGGAATGGTGGTATAGAAGCGGTTCTTCAGGTTTGAGAGCCGAGTTTCGGGGATATCGCCGATGAAGATGTTTTCGAGCATGACGCGCTCGTGAGGTGCGAGGCCGCGCCAGTCCTGGCGTTTCTGCAGCAGGTGAAAAATGTAGTCCTTGTGGTGGAAGAGGAGGCCTTTGTCGTCGGTTTGTTCGATCTTGAGGAAACCGCGCACGGCAAGATCGACGATGGTCGATGTAATGTCGCGAGGATGAATGCGATCCTCGAGCAGGGTTCCGGCTTCGGCCGGGGAGATGCCGGGCGGCGGTTCATACATCGGCGCCACGGAGACGCCGGGATCGGGATCACGTCCGGCGAACCACCACAGGCCGAACATTACGACGAGCGTGACGAGCGGAAGAAAAACCGCGGGATTGCCTCCAATGAACCAGAAGAATTTTGTGAGGCTGCCGGGCTGGTTGAGAATGCCTTTCGGGATGTAAACGTCGATTGTCATCCCTCCGCGCATGGGGAGGGGGTTTGTGGTTTCGAACTCGGCGTTGGGTCCGTTAACTGTTGCGGTTGCGTTGTGTCCAGTGGAGCCGTAGACGCCGGTGAAGGCTTGTGCGCGCAGTGAATCGTTGGCCCCGGCAGGGAAGTGAACGCTGGCGCTGGCATGCTCGATGGGAACGGGCCAATCGTTGCCGGTGACGTTCCAGTAGAACTCGTCGTATTGGTCGAAGAAGCGCGTGCCATTGCGGACGCGATAGGCAAGTTGAACTGTGCACGTGGTGTTAGTGGCGTTTGGGATATAGATTTTCAAGTCGCGGTCGGCGCCCGAAGTGGATGAGTCGTATTTGAGGGCGGTACCATTTTCGTCGGTGACGCTGGTGACAGTGACGAAGAGTTGGTAATTTGTGCCGTTTGGGCCGGGATACTCGATAGGGATGGTGCGGTGAATGCCGTGCCACTCTCCGACGAAGACCAGAGAGATGGTTTCGTTGACCAGGGCGCTGCCGTCGGAGTTTACGGTGATGGCGTCCTGGAAATTTGAGATGTGCCAGGATTTGGCGGAGAGCGGGGCGGCGAGCGTGAGGATGAGGAGGAGAGAGTTCAGAACGGTGCGGCTGAAGCCGCGCCGTTTCAAATATTGGCCCGGCTGACGCGGCGCTGAAGCGCCGCTCTTCCACGTTAACGCCGGCATTCTCGATTCTGCTAAGAACCCTAACTTTGCCATCAATCCTTAATCTTTGCCCGCGTTCTCAATCCCGCAAGCCATTTTATTTGTTGTTGCCAGCTCCGCTCATAGGATCAGAATTTTACGGCGACGGGTTCGCGGTCGGCTTCGGTGGTTTCGAAGAACTGGCGAGCCTGGAAGTTGAACATGCCGGCGAGAATGTTTGTGGGGAAGGATTGGATCTTGGTATTGAGATCGCGCACGACGGCGTTGTAGTAACGGCGGGCGTTTTGGATGGAATCTTCGGTCTGGCTGAGCGAGCCTTGCAACTGAGTGAATTGTTCCGAGGCTTTCAACTCGGGATAGTTTTCGGCGACGGCGAACAGGCTCTTGAGGGCTCCGGTGAGCTGATTCTCGGCGACGGCTTTGCCTTCGGGAGTGGTCGCCTGCATGGCCTGGGAGCGGAACTTGGCGATGTTTTCGAAGGTGCCTTTTTCGTGCGCGGCATAGCCTTTGACCGTCTCGACGAGGTTGGGGATGAGATCGTGACGGCGCTTGAGTTGGATATCGATGTCGGACCAGGCGGAGTCGCAGCGTACGCGCAGCTGCACCAGGCTGTTGTACATGCCGATGAGCACGACGGCGATGACAACCAGGATTACGAGGAAGGCGATGCCGATCATGGGCTTCTCCTGGGGGAATGTAGAAGGCTAGCAGCGCGAATCTTGATTTCGTAAGTCTGCGATTCGGAAATCAATGGGACGTTAGCACAGGGAGGGCGCGGGCGCAAACGGGTGCTGTGCCTAATGTTCGCAGGATCAGCCCATCTGGGCTACAACGGCGACATCGAGCTTTGAGTAGTATTTCTTTACGTCGCCTGCTCCATACTTGTCCCGAAATTTCTTGACGACGGATGAGACCTGCGCCGCGTCGGTGACGGGAACGACTTTTAATTCAGCCTCCGTGCCGCGCGCATCGACTCGGATCGAGGGCTTCTTGAGCACATTCTTGTACCACTGTGTGCTCGATCCCTGAACCGGTAGCAGATAAAGTTTGTCGTCTTCGAATACGAACCAGACCGGGATTGAGATGGCGCGTCCTGACTTTCTGCCGGTGACCGTGATCTTAATTTCCTGATACCGAGAAAGGCGGCCTTTGAGAGCATCGAGAGAATCATTGCGCGCGGGCATGTGTACCTCCAGCATCTGAGTTTAGCTTGACTCCTAAGGTTTCAGCTTTTCGATAACACCTCTTTTGCGACGCTTAACTCTTTCCCGCGTATTGTTCGTCGGTGACTTTTTCCATCCAGTCGACCACCTTGCCGTCCTTCTTTTCCTGAATGGCGATGTGGGTCATGGCTGTGGTTGGCGCGGCACCGTGCCAGTGCTTTTCGCCGGGGGAGAACCATATCACGTCACCAGGGTGGATTTCTTCGATCGGGCCGCCTTCGCGCTGGGCACGGCCGCAGCCCGCCGTGACGATGAGCGTCTGACCGAGCGGATGAGTATGCCAGGCTGTGCGCGCGCCGGGCTCGAACGTTACGCTGGCACCTTGAACAAACGCGGGATCGGGCGCCTGAAATAGAGGATCGATGCGCACTGTGCCGGTGAACCAATCCGACGGACCCTTCGCGGAAGGTTGCGAGCCGATTCTTTTGATCTCCATAATTTGTATTCCTCACTTATGATTTTTAGGCATTTGCAGAGTCAGTAATGTTCCCACGCAACTGACCAGTGTTCATCTGAGCGTGACGACTTCATGATCAGGCGGTCACCAGAAAACTGGTACACGCGCGTGAGGTCTTTGCCGACGAGCCCCGCAGTGATCGATCCCTGCACGTGATGGGTTATGGTGTGCGCCTCTTCGTTCACGTCGTAGCTGCCGAAGGAAGCTTCGTAGCCGTTCTTCACGTAGTCATTGGACAGAGCGTACTGTGACTCCGGGAACATAAGCTGCACCGACATGTTGCCATCACGGGTGTAGAGCAGCATGCCTTTGACGTTGGTGACGCGGGTCAGCTTTCCGTCGGCACCTTGGCTTTCCATCCAGGCAAGATGCCAGGCTCCTATGAATTTTTCCCTGGCAGAAGCGGAGTTTGCGGATTGTGACAGAGAGGTTCCTGTGAGGACCAGGACGGCGGCGAAGGTGTAACCTAGCAGTGTTTTCATGATTGAATCTTCCGGTACCTCGGCGGCTGAAGCCGGCTGGTTTTCTAGCCGTTTGCGGCGCAGCTAAAGCCGCACCCTTTCAAAGCGGCAGCTCTTGTTATTTGCTCTCGTCTCGACGGCGTTCGGTGTTTGCGCCTGCTATGTTCACGAGCACATGGTAGGCGACGTTGTCCCAGGCGTTGTGGATGCCGATGAAGAGCAGCAATAGTGCAGCGCCTCCGACGGCAAACAAGGCGTCGTGCGCGTGTGACGACGCGGCGAATGAAGACAGCGCGAGGATCGCGTACGCGAACAGAGGCAGCGCTACGTGAAATAGCCAGTCCTCGAAGACCGGTCGATATACGGATTGCTTGCGCATGCGCCTGAAAACAATCACCGAGTAGACGACGCCACCGAAGCCTAAGAGTCCCCAGAGAATGGCCGTGATGGTGATGGTTTGCCAGGGAGCGTGCAGAAGCGCCGACAGGAATAAAACGGCTCCGAAGTGAACGATGGTGGGGCTGCCGAATGCGGCGCCGGCCTCTGCCAAGCCCGTTGGGGGCCTCTCGGCGATGAGCGTGAGGACGACGAACTGCAACCCGATCAGAGCGCCAGCGGCTGAGCCCACGATTACGTAGAAGCTATCCCATTTGGCGATCTCGATCATGGCGGTTTGTGTGATGGCGATCTGTGTTGCGGCGAGTTGTGTTATCGCGATCGTCGTCATTATGACTGTCATTTCCCAAAGCGCTCGAAGCGATAGGCCAGTTCTGAGCCGCCTTCGCCCTCGTAGGCGAGTTGACCGACGAGTAAAGCGAACGGCTCAGTGTAGCGCGCGATGCCAAGAGGGCCGCAATCGACTGGATCGAAACCTACGTCTTCGATCAGCTTAGCTGCGACATCTTTAGCGGTCTGATCATCGCCGCAATACACCAAACTTGGGCCCATCTGACTCGGGCGAATTTCTTTGCGCTTCGCTTCGAAGACATCGAAAAGGACTTCGCTCGGCACGGTGTTGAACGCGCAGACGACTTTGGCCTGGGGAACTTTTGTTGCAAGTTGTTCGGCTCCCGATGTGGTGGTGCCGACGATGAGTTTCGTATTGTCCGCATTCATGGGGAGGGAGCAGGTCACGATCACTTTGCCTGAGAGATCACCGGCCTGCTTCAGCACATCGTCGATGAGGGACCAATGCACGGCGAGGAGGAGAGCGTCGGACTGGGTTGCGGCTTCGGTGGGCGTGCCGGCGCGGGCGTTGCCTTGGGCGTCGCGCGCCAGCTTCTTCAGCTTGTCGGTGCTTTGCGAATAGCTGAAGACGACTTCGTGTCCGGCTCGCGCAAAGATGGTTCCGAGCTTCGCGCCCATCAAACCGGAACCGAGAATGCCGATTCGCATGCTGTTTCTCATCTTTCGCTCAACATCCTGTCCCAACTGTCGTCCGGTCTATAAACAACGACGGCGAAGTGAGGGACCTTGGTCTCTGCTCATGCCGCCAGATTTGCCGCTGTGAGCAAAACCAAGATCCCTCGCGTTGCTCGGGATGACAAGCCAGGTACGCAACAAGCTCGGTTTTCACAGCCCCGTCATCTTCTCCAGCCGCTCCGGATATCGATCTCCTTCGATCGTAATTTTTGAGGCGGCGCTAGCGATGTCACGGAGATCGGCAGGGGTGAGTTCGAGTGCGACCGCTCCGATATTTTCGTCGAGGCGATTCAGTTTCGTCGTGCCGGGGATCGGAACGATCCAGGGCTTTTGCGCAAGCAACCAGGCCAGCGCGATCTGCGCGGGAGTTGCATTCTTCCGCTTCGCGATGGTGCCGAGAAGATCGATCAGCGCCTGATTCGCCTTGAGAGCCTCCGGCGTGAAGCGCGGGAGAGAGCTGCGGAAGTCGGTGCCGTCGAACTTAGTGTCTTCTTTGATCGCTCCCGTGAGGAAGCCTTTGCCGAGAGGGCTATAGGGCACGAATCCGATTCCGAGTTCCTCCAGCGTTGGAATGACCTCCGCTTCTGGCCGCTTCCACCACAGCGAGTATTCGCTTTGTACGGCGGTGACGGGCTGAACGGCATGGGCGCGGCGGATGGTTTTTGCTCCGGCTTCCGACATGCCGAAGTGTTTCACCTTGCCGGCTTGAACCAGTTGCTTTACCGCGCCGGCGACGTCTTCGATTGGCACGTTGGGGTCAACGCGATGCTGATAGAGCAGGTCGATGGTCTCAAGCTTGAGCCGATTGAGCGAGCCTTCGACTGCCTGCTTGATGTGTTCGGGCTGGCTATTGACACCCGCCGTTCCTGGCCGATGATCGCTGCCACTCAGATCGAAGCCGAACTTGGTGGCGATCACCAGCTTCCCCCGAAACGGAGCGAGAGCTTCGCCCACAAGCTCTTCGTTCAAGAATGGGCCGTAGACTTCGGCGGTGTCGAAGAAAGTGATACCGCGATCTACGGCAGCGTGGAGAAGAGTAGTCATCTCCTTCTTGTCTTTGGGCGGGCCGTAAGAAAAACTCATTCCCATGCAGCCCAGGCCAAGGGCCGAGACTTCTAGATTGCTTTTTCCTAGCTTGCGCTTTTGCATAAGTGCTCCTTTGAAAGTATGGGGATAGTCTTTCATAATTTCTGGGGACGTGGGGTGGCGCGGTTTGGCTGACGCTCCGCTTCGGTTGAGCGGGAGATCCTTCACTTCGCCTGAAGAACGGCTACGTTCAGGATGACAACCGGGAAAAGGGATGAACTGTGTACACTCTGGACGTGTCGTGGCGACTGAGGGCTCTCCCTCGAGACGAATATTTAGCCCCGAGGCATAGCTCTCTGTCATTTGTTTGTATCAGTTTTCTTTGAAGCTAAGTGCCGTTGCCTGAGAGACGAACTGCTTCTTCGGTTCCCGGCGCATCGAAGTGGACTTTGAGTTGCGCGGATTGCCCTCCCAGCGCGGTTGGATCGAACGTGACCTTAATTGCGCAAGTGCTGTGTGCGGGGAGGCTCGTGCCGCAGTTGTTGGTTTCCGCAAAATTCGTTCCGCCGGTGATACCAATTTCGGTGATGGAGAGAGCCGTCGTCCCAAGGTTATACATCGTGACCTTCACCGGTGGGCTCACTGTTCCAACCTTCTGGTCGCCGAAGTTGATGGAGACAGGGTTGAGCTTTACGGGCGTTCCGGTTCCGGAGAGCGGGAACAGCTGCGGGCTTCCGATATCGTCGTAGTCGATCTGCAGCGAAGCGTTGAGCGTGCCGGAAGCTTTCGGCGTGAAGGTTACAGGCAATGTGCATGCCGCGTACTGGCTGAGCAGCGCGACGCACTGCTTGGACGGGACCGAGAAACTGCTCGCCTCAGCGCCGACGACTTTAATTCCACTGATCAGCAGGCTAGGACTGCCGACATTCGTGAGTACGACGTTCTGAACCTGGCTGTTTCCCAAGGGCACAACGCCGTAGCTAAGACTAGAGGGCGAGATGCCGAGGCGTGTCTGAACAAGGACTTGAGTCGAGGTGACACCGGGGACAATGAAGTCCACGCGCCCATCATCGTTGAAATCTCCCATTCCAAGACTGACCCCGTAGGAGTCCCCGACAGATACAGGGAAGGAAATGGCAGGGTTGTACTCTCCGTTGCTGAAGCCGGGATAGATGAGCAGGCTGTTGCCGGTCAGCATGGCAACGTCCAACTGATTGGTGCCTCGAGTATCCTGCAGCGCAAGGTCGATGCTGTTCGTGTTCGCCAAAGGAGTGGCTGCGGTAAAAGTTCCGTCGCCATTACCGTGCCAGATATGGCCATTCGTCAACACGACATCCAGGTTACCGTCGCGATTCACATCGCCAATCGCGGCATTGCCGCTGTCCGCTGGGGCGAGCGGGCCTTGAAAGGTTCCGTCACCGTTGCCCAGAAATGTGGAGCCGGTAGTGTTGTCGGCGCTGAAGAAATCGAGCTTGCCATCGTTGTTGAGGTCACCAATGGCAGGATTCCAACTGAAGTTGGAGAAACCCGCATAGGAGAACTTGAAGTCTCCATCTCCGGTGGCTATGCATACCGCCGGGGAAATATTCCCCTGCGCGCCGCTCATCCAAATGTAGTCGAGCAAGCCGTCGCCATTCAGATCGCCGGTTGCTCCAACAACGCCGTAATCACCGTCGCCACAGGTGGTGGGAACCGAGGTAAACGTGCCATCGCCATTGCCGAAAAAAACCTGCGGCCATGCCGCCTCGAACCCGGCATTGTTATTCTGCGCTACCAACAGGTCGAGTTTTCCATCGCCGTTGAAATCGCCGATCAGCATTTTCCCAGGCTGAACCGAGGCATCGGTGAAAGTGGGGGTTGAACGTGGAGTTTGAAATGTGCCGTTGCCGTTTCCCAGATAAACCTGAATCGTACCCAGGGTCGAGCCGGCGCCTTGTTGGGAGATGGCTATGTCGAGCTTGCCGTCGCCATTGAAATCTCCAACCGCCACGCCGCCGGTATTGGGTAAGACGGGTCCATTCACCAAGGCAATCGAAGTGTAGGAATTACGAACATAGAAGTAGGTCGGCAGCGAGGTTCCGCCGGCGGGAGCGGGGTTGGTGATGGTGATCGACGCGGTATTGGGCTTCGCGATATCGGCGGCGGTGATGCTGGCTTGCAGACTGCTGCCGGAAATAACCGTGGTGGTGCGCGGGGAGCCGTTCCAGTTGAGCACGGCGCCGGGGACGAATCCAGTGCCCGAGACGGTGAGGGTGAACGCCGGACCTCCGGGAGCGGTGGAGGATGGACTCAAAGGCTGATTTAAGAACGGCAACGGATTGTTCTGAGCCCACAAGGTTGTGGTCAGGGAAATCAGCAAGAGGGAAATGCGAGTGAAGTGCGACACGGGAAACCTCCACGGATGTTCGTTACCAGCGTGAGCGGACACGCTGTGGGAGCCCGCAGCGCCGAAGCACCACTTCAGAATCGGAGCGAGGGCAAACTAATGATCGGCCTAGTTTCGTTGAGGCGAGCGGCGGTGTCAAGGTGAAGGAACTGGCACGGTGCAGCATGGTACCCTCGTCGAGCATGTCCGCGCCGCTTCCATTCACGTCTGCTGCATACAGTTTGGCGGCTGTGCTGGCGTGGGGCACCAGCGATTTTTTGGGCGGCTACGCGACGCGGCGAGCGAATGCCTTCGTATTCACGGCGATCGTGAACCTGGGCGGATTGATTGTGGCAGGCACGCTGGCCTCGACCAGCCATGCGGCTTTTCCCTCCGGACGAAGCCTGGCGTGGATGCTGGCCGGCGGCATCTCGGGAGGGGCTGCGCTGGCGATTTTCTATCGCGCGCTCTCTTCGGGAAGAATGGGACTGACCGCGCCGGTTGCGGCTGTTCTGAGCGCTGCGATTCCGACTTTGTTTTCTATTTTTACGGAGGGGCTGCCGGGCACGATTTCGATACTTGGTTTTTTTTGCGCGGGGGTTGGACTGTGGCTGCTGACGCGCGCTGAAGATGGCAACACTCCGCAAGGCATTGGAATGGCTGTGATCGCCGGAATTGGGTTCGCGGGATTTTATCTTTGCGTTCGCCAGGCGGGGGACGAGTCGGTGTTATGGATCGCGTCGTTTACCCGGACGGGCGGGTTGATCATTACTGCGAGCATTGCGGCCATTCTGATTGCCTTGCGGCCCGCGACGCTTCGCGATATTACCGCTGCGGGAGTACGCTGGGGCGTGCTGACCGGCTGCCTTGACTCGCTGGGGACGATCCTGTTCGTTCGCGCGAGCCAGACGGGACGGCTCGACGAAGCCGTGATGATCTCGTCGCTTTATCCTACGATTACGGTATTGCTGGCGCGCATTGTTTTGAAAGAACATTTCACTCGATGGAGATTGGTTGGGCTGCTGGCGGCGCTGGCATCGGTGCCGATGATCGCGGCAGGAATGAACGCGGCGGGATAGAGGCGATCTGTTTCGTAGTCGAGAATTTAATAATCTCGAATTTTCGTAAACTTGAATTCAGAAGAGTCCAATGGCGCTAGTTGAAATCCGCAATCTGAGCAAGATTTATCCGCAGGGCGAATCTGCGCTCGGGAGAAAATCGAGCGGCCAAGGTGAAGTCCGCGCTGTGGACGATGTGTCGCTCGACATTTTTGCCGGGGAAACTCTAGGACTGGTCGGCGAATCAGGTTCGGGCAAGAGCACGTTGGGGAGACTGATTTTGCGGCTCATCGAACCGACTTCGGGGAGCATCCAGTTCGAAGGGCGCGACTTGCTTGCGGCCGGCTCCGGTGAAATGCGCCGGCTGCGCCGCGATATGCAGATCATCTTTCAGGATCCGTTTGCGTCGCTCGATCCGCGTTTTCGGGTGGAGGAGATCGTTGCCGAGCCGCTCATCATTCATGGAGAAACGGGAGCTGCGGGTTCTGCGAAGGCGGGGAAAGCAATTGCGCGTCGCGGCCGCGTGATTGAACTGCTGCGCGCGGTTGGGCTCGATGAATCGATCCTGCGGCGCTTTCCCCACGAATTCAGCGGAGGGCAGCGGCAACGCATCGGCATCGCCCGCGCCCTGGCATTGCGGCCCAAGTTTATTGTGGCGGACGAGCCGGTTTCCGCACTCGACGTCAGCGTGGGTGCGCAAATCGTCAACCTGCTGGCGCAACTGCAGCGCGAGTTCGGACTGACGTATCTTTTTATTTCGCACTCGATGCCGGTGGTGCGCTATCTCTCGACGCGCATTGCGGTGATGTTTCGAGGAAAAATTGTGGAGGTAGGTGCGGCGGAGCAGATCACGGAGCGGCCGCAGCACGCTTACACTCGGAGTCTGCTCGAAGCTACGCCGGAGTTGGCGTTGTAGATGGGCAAGGCTGTGTGTGTGGGGGAGATCCCCTTCGGCAGGCTCAGGGCAAGCTCTCGTCCCGCTGGTGAAAACGCGGGACTCGGGTGACGCCGGAAGTTTTCTCTGTGCCATACTTTTCTAATGTCTGTTGTTCAGCCTAGCCGCTCGCGCGATCTGATCGAACTGATTCTTGGCTATGGAGCAATTGTTGGCGTCATCTGGACGCCTGAGCCGCTGCAGCGAATCCTTTCGCCGATCGCACTTGTGCTGACGCTGGTGGTGGTGCTAGCACGGCGGCAAAGCCGCGAGGAACTGGGACTGGGGCGGCGCGGCTTTATTGCGTCGCTGTGGATTCTGCCGGCCGCCATCGCTCTCGCGGCCCTAAGTATTTTTGTAGCGGCGAAGATCGGCACGTTGCATCCGCTCTACAAAGGCGATTTCGCGCACATCTCCGGCTACGTGCTTTGGACGATTTACCAGCAATTTCTGCTGCAGGATTATTTCATGGACCGCCTGCTGCGGCTGGTCTCGAGTGAAGCTGCGGTGGTGACTATCGCGGGCACTCTGTTTGCCGTAGCGCATCTGCCGAATCTTGTGCTGACTGCGGCCACGCTGGTGTGGGGCATCGTTTCATGCGCGCTGTTCCGGAAATATCGCAATCTGTGGGCACTGGGATTGGCGCAGGGATTGCTGGGACTGTGCTTCGCCATCTGCGTACCGGATGCGCTGCATCACCATTTGCGCGTCGGGCTGGGATACTTACGGTATCGCGCTGTGCGGTAGAGGTCCTGAGTGACAGATCTTGGGTCTCAGGTTCATCCAATGCGAAACTTCATTTGAAACGGTTCAAAATCCCAGCGCTACTTCATCGCACTGACACGTTTGCCCAAGCGAGACTTGTAGCGCGCGGCGGTATTGCCGTGCAAGGTGCCCTTCTGAATCGCCTTGTCGAGCGCGGATACGGTCTCGCGGTAGGTTTTTTCGGCGGCTTGCTTGTCGCCTTTTTCGATGGTCTCGCGCAGGCCGCGCAACGCGGTGCGCAGTCGGGAGGCGTTGGCGCGGTTGGTGGCAGTACGCTTGGTGGTCTGACGGGCGCGTTTGAGCGCCGAAAAATGATTAGCCATGTGTGCTTCGTTACCTTCGTGTCTACAGCGAGATATTCGGTGAGCACCGAATTGCTTATTATAGGCGAGTAAGTCTCGACCGGTCAAACACATGGCATGGCCTGCGATTCCCGATCCACTGGCTCGTCTGAAAATTTTGCTGGATTCCTCGACTCCGATCGTTGTGATGGAGACGATCGAGGAGACCCGCGCGGTTCGCCTGGTTCGTGCGGCTTGCGCGGCGTTGAACCTGGCTGCCTTTGAGTGGACGATTGCCAGCGGCTTGGCGCGCTGCGGCAGCGATGTTGGCGAGGTTGTGCCCGACACGCACGACTCGGCGACAGGCTATGGCGCGGCGGCGCAACAGGCGCTGGCCAACTCGAAAGCCATCTACAACAGTCAGGATCCGGCGCAGATGCTGGGTAACCTCGAGGGAATTTCAATTGGCGCGGCATTCATCTTAAAAGACCTGCACCGCCATATGGACGAGCCGATCGTGGTTCGCCGCCTTCGCGATGTGGGGCAAAAGTTCTCCGAGAATCGACGCACCGTTGTCCTTACTTCGCCGAAGATTGAAATTCCTGCCGAACTGCGGGGACTGGTGGAGTTTCTCGATTTGCCGTTGCCGGACCGGCGGCGTCTGCGGCAGATTCTGGATGAAGTCGTTGTTCGCATTTCGAAGAACCACACGCTGCAGCGAAAGCTCGATGCGAAGGGAGTCGATTCGGTCGTGGAAAGCCTGCGCGGGCTGACCGAGGAAGAAGCAGAGCGGGTTCTTTCGCAAGCGCTGGTGGCGCGGTATGCGCTATGTCCTGAAGTTGCGGACGACGTGCTTGAGGCCAAGAAGTCGCTGTTGCGGCGTTCCGAGATGCTGGAGTTCGTGGAGCCGGACGAAAGTTTTTCGAGCGTTGGCGGGATGGAGAATCTGAAGAGCTGGCTTGGTCAGAGACGCGGCTCATGGGAGGATTCGGCGCGCGAGTTCGGCTTGGAGCCGCCTCACGGCGTGATCATTCTCGGTGTGCAGGGATGCGGGAAGTCGCTGTGCGCAAGGGCCGTGGCGGGAGAGTGGAATTTGCCGCTGGTGAAGTTCGATAGCGCGGCGGTCTACGACAAATACATTGGCGAAACGGAAAAACGAATTCGCAAAGTGTTCGAGGTTGCTGAGGGACTTTCGCCGTGCGTGCTCTGGATCGACGAACTCGAGAAAATCTTCGCAGGCAGCGGACCGGATTCAGCGTCGGTGGATGCGGGAGTTTCTTCGCGGCTTCTGGCGTCATTCCTCTCCTGGATGCAGGACCGCAAAGCGCCAGTATTCGTCGCCGCCACCTGCAATAACGTAACTGCATTGCCGCCGGAATTGATTCGCAAAGGATGTTTTGACGAGCTTTTCTTTGTCGATCTACCGAACCAGGCGGAACTCAGGCAAGTTTTCACGATTCAACTCACCCGGCGCAAACGCAATCCTGCGGAGTTTGATCTCGACACAATTGCCGCTGCCGCGAACGGGTACTCGGGCGCGGAGATCAACGCGGCGGTGCAGTCTGCGTTGTATGCGGCATTCTCTCAGAAAAAACAATTAACGACGCAGTTCTTGTTGGATGCTCTGGCGCAGACCGTGCCGCTTTCGACCACCCGGGCCGAAGAGATTGAGAGCCTGCGCGAGTGGGCGCGAACGCGAACTGTTCCTGCATCGGCGCCAGAAGTCGCTGGATAGCCTCCCATTGACTCGGACTCCGGCGCGGGGTAGGCTTTAGTCAATGGTAGTGACTTGCCCTGTGGGCATGCGCATCCCGGCTGATCCCGTCTCAAAGCATAATCCTGTTTTGTCTGCGAAGTGGCTGAGGTGTGAGCTTTGTGATTGTCCCCGACGTGGTTATCTCCTGTCCAAATTGTTTGTAGACGAGTCAAAAGAGATTGAATGAAGAAAAGTATCGGGATTAGTCCTAACATCGAGACGCTTTTTGGTACGCGCGACGAGAATGTGCGCGTGCTGGAAGATGGCCTGAACGTTACGATCGACCTTCGCTCGAACGCAATTGAACTTGAAGGAGCGGCGCGTGACGTGGCTCGCGCTGAGCAGGTTTTTGCCGATTACGAGACGCTGCAGCGCTCCGGCTACAGCTTCAATAACGGCGATCTCAACAGCATGCTGCGCGTGCTGACGGCGGATTCGACTGCAACTTTGCGCGGACTCGCCGATGCCGGCCGGCAGCGCTCCCTGGGCCGCCGCATGGTGCAACCGAAGAGCGTGAACCAGCGTCGCTATGTCGAGGCGATCGAAAAGCACGACATGGTTTTTGGCATTGGGCCGGCGGGCACCGGCAAGACGTATCTCGCGGTGGCGATGGCGATTTCGGCTTTGCTGGCCAAGCGGGTGAATCGCATCATTCTGGCGCGCCCGGCGGTGGAAGCGGGCGAGCGCCTGGGATTTTTGCCGGGCACGCTGCAGGACAAAATCGATCCTTATTTGCGGCCGCTGTACGACGCGCTTTATGACATGCTCGATCCGGAGAAAGTGGATCGATATCTGGAAAAAAATGTGATCGAGATCGCGCCCATCGCGTTCATGCGCGGACGCACGTTGAACGATTCGTTTGTGATTCTCGATGAGGCGCAGAACACGACCTCGGAGCAGATGAAGATGTTCGTCACCCGCCTTGGATTCAACTCCAAAGCCGTGATTACCGGCGACATCACGCAAATCGATTTGCCCAACGCGCGGCGCAGCGGCTTGCTGGAAGCGATCGATATATTGAAGCGCGTGGAAGGGCTGACGTTTGTACACTTCGACGAATCCGATGTTGTGCGTCACCACCTGGTGCAGCGCATCATTCGCGCCTACGACGAGCACAAAGCCCACGTCACCGAGCAGCAGATGCTTTTGCTTGCCGGCGGCAAGAGCGATGTGAGGGCCGAGTTGAAAAGCGCGCCGGAGACACAGAATGCACACGATAGATCAAGAGAAGAAGCTTCTGGAGAATAAGATTGAGAGTGGGCGGGAGGGCTGAAGCCATGGCCCTCCTCTTTATTTGTGTAATCAGATCTGCAATGTGATTTTGTGATGCGCTGGTTTTAGTAACCTGGCGTGAAAGCGAGCTTGGTCAACATTCGTGGTTATTCTTCAAAGAAGAATCGCAGGGATGAGCCGCTCAAGTCTCGAACGTTTTGTTCTGCGGGCTCGGCGAGCGGCAGGTTTGCGTGACGTGGTCAATGTGCTGGTCACAAATAATTCCGAGCTAAAGTCGCTGAACCGGCAATTTTTGGGCAAAGACAAGCCGACCGACGTGTTGTCCTTCCCGGCGGCTCCGGCCGCGCACAGTAAGTCGAAACGCGTTGCAGGCGAAGTGGCGATCTCGGTGGACATCGCACGGCAGAACGCGGCACGCCTCGGGCATTCGGTGGCGGACGAGGTGAAGATTCTGGTGCTGCATGGCATCCTGCATCTGGCGGGCTACGATCACGAGCGCGATAATGGCGAGATGGCGCGCAGAGAATTGCGATTGCGGCGGCAGCTGAATTTAGAGGTCGCACTGATCGAGAGGGCACAGCCGCGCGCCGGCGGGGTTTTAATTCGCAAACGGCAAGATCGTCCGCCGACCGCAAGGCCAAGAACCGCATGAACTGGTGGGTCGCACTCGCGCTGATTCCATTGCTGGGCCTTCTGGCTTTGGCATCGTATGTCGATCGCGTTTACCAGGAAATCGGCAAATTTCTTTCGCGCGAATTTCAAGACAACATCGACGTCTTCGAGCAGAAGGTTGAACCCAAGCTGCATGTAAGCCGCGCGCGGGCATCGCTCTCGATGTCAGTGCTCAAGCAGTTGACTACGGCGACGATGGCATTGCTGGTGGGCTTCGCGCTGTTCAGCGACCAGCGCTGGAGCATGTATGAGATCGTGCAGGCCGCCATCAGCCTGATTGTGATCATCATCGTGTTCAACCAGTTTCTGCCATTTCTTTTTTTCTCGCGGACAAAGGGCACGTGGCTCATCCGCTGGACGTGGCTGTTGACGGGATTGATTTACCTGGTGCTGCCGGTGACGATCGTACTTGGCTTCATGCAGTCGGTGGCGTCGCTCACCCGGCAAAATACACGCGAGCAGCCGGAAACCGCGGCCGAGGCCGTGGACGCCCTGATTGAAGCGGGACAAGAAGAAGGCATCATTCAGGAAGGCGACCGCGATCTCATTCAGTCCGTTGTGGAATTCAGCGGCAAAACGGTGCGCGAGGCCATGAAGCCGCGCCCTGAGGTGTTTGCCGTGCCGATGGAGACAACGGTTGAGAGATTCATTCAAATGCTAGGCGAAAAGCATTACTCTCGCGTGCCCGTGTATGCGGAGAGTATTCACAACATCAAAGGCATTGTCTATGCCCAGGACGTGTTGCAGGTGCCCGACAGCGAAGCCTCCAAACGCACGCTCGAAACGCTGATGCGTCGCGACGTCTATTTCGTGCCGGAGAGCAAGCTCGGCAGCGATCTTCTGCGTGAGATGCAGAAGAACAACATTCGCATGGCGATTGTGGTGGATGAATACGGCGGCGTCGCGGGTCTGGTGACGATTGAAGACCTCGTGGAAGAGATCGTAGGCGAGATCAGAGATGAACATGAGAAGCCTGAAATTGTTCGGGAGAACGATCAGTCGTTCATCGTTTCAGGAGGCATGGACGTCGACCGTTTAGCCGAACTATTCGGAAGCAAACCGGAGGGCAAGGAGTCCGCGACCGTTGCGGGTTTGGTGAGTGAACTGGCGGGCCACATTCCGCGGCGCGGCGAAACCGTGGATGATGAGGGCCTGCGCTTCGAAGTTCTGGAGTCGACCGATCGCAAGGTGGAGCGCGTGCGAATTACCGCGATGCAGCCGCGGCAGTTGAAGCTGATATAAAGCAGCTTCTAGCTGCTAGCTCCTAGCTTCCAGCCAAAACAGTTTTGCGCTCGTACGACGACTCGCTCTGGTTTTCATCATTCGTGAAATACTCTGAGAGGTGATTAAGTCTGCTTCGCCAAAAGCTAGCAGCTAGTAGCAAGAAGCTTCCTTATGCCATTCCGCTCCGGTTTCGTTTGTATTCTCGGCCGCCCTAACGCGGGCAAGTCCACGCTGCTCAATGCCCTCGTCGGCGAAAAGCTCGCGATCATCTCACCCAAGCCGCAGACTACGCGGAATCGTATCCAGGGAATCGTGAATGTTCCCAAAGGCCAAGGTAAGAGTAAGGACCAAGGCGGGGCGCAGATTGTTTTGGTGGATACTCCGGGCGTGCACAAGCCAGACAGTTCCCTCGGGCGCAAGATGATGGTCGAAGTGCGCGAGGCTTTGGAAGGCTGCGATCTGATTTTGCTGATCATGGATGCGACTCGCAAACTCGATCAGCGCGACGAGTTCGCCATTCAGATGCTGAAGAATTCTCAGACGAAGGTTTGTCTTGTCCTCAACAAAGTCGATCTGCTGCGCGGCGGCAAGAGCATGCTGCTGCCGTTAATTGAGGAGTACAAGAATCTGCACCAGTTCTACGAAATCATTCCGATCTCGGCGCTGAAGAAAGATGGGTTGGACATCCTGCTGAAACAGGTGACGGCTGCGTTGCCGGCGGGGTCAGCGTTTTTTCCGCCGGACCAAGTCACCGATCAGCCGGCGCGGTTTATGGCTGCGGAGATTATTCGCGAGCGCGTCTTAATGGAAACCGAAGAAGAGTTGCCATACGCAACCACGGTGATCGTCGATAACTTTGAGGAGGGCTCGAGGCTGACGCGTATTGCTGCCACAATCTACTGCGAGCGCGATGGGCAGAAGGGTATTCTGATTGGCAAGAAAGGCCAGATGCTGAAGCGCATCGGCACGTCGGCGCGGTTGCAGATCGAACGCATGATGGGAACGAAAGTTTTTCTCGAACTTTACGTCAAGGTGCAGGCCAACTGGCGCGAATCGCGCGGGTTTGTGGAAGAACTTGACTGGAGAAGGCAATTGGCGCATCTTACGGGCGGGCAGGTTGACCCTGCCAGGGCGCTGCCAGAAACGAAGCGGAGGTGATCCTATGAGTAATGAACTTTATATTGCTTATTGGAGCGGTGAAGAGCCTACCGGAGCTGGGAAATCGCCAACTCTCGACATGACGCCGGATTACGTCGATGTCGTTCCTCTCTTCTATGTAATTTTGAATCCCAACGGCACGCTGAATTTCGACCGTCTGATTTTGCATAACAGCCAGGCAACCATCAAGGGCTGGATGCAGGATATCCGCACGCGCCAGAAGAACCAGCCAAAGAAGACGAAATTCACGCTCGGCATTCTCGGCGATTCTTTCCCATCACAAGATCCGGCGACGTTTTCCAAAACCGTGAAGGCCGCAGTAGACGATTGGGGCGTGGACGGCGTAACTGTCGATTACGAACCGCCGAGCAGAGATGCGAACATTGTCAAAGTGGTCGCGGCAATACGCAAGGAAGTTGGTAGCAAGGCGATCATGACGGCCCCGGTCTATTCTGCGTGGTACGGCAGGGACCAACTGCTGCACGACTATGCCGCTGTGTTTGACTATATAGAGACGATGGATTACAGCCCTTACGTGAGCCTGAAGGACACAACCGACTCCTATGTCGGCTATGCGCAGGCGATTGGCACGGCTAAGAATCCCGCGTACAACAAGATTGCCATCGGCGTCAGTTGCATGCAGCCCTCCACTGGTTACTACACGCCCCTCAACGACGTGATTTCTCTTTGCAAGTACGAGCCGTCAACCGTAAATAAGAAACTTGGCATTATGCTCTATACATTGTCTTACGACGTGACCAGCCACGGCAGCGGGTACCCTGACGGAACCTTCACAAAAACGATTCACACAAATCTGCCGTAGGAAGTTCGCGCGCTGCGGTCGGTGAGTTTGTCGTTCTGAGGGTTAGCAGCTAGAATCAAGTGGCTGCGAAACTGTATCGCAACCAACGAGCATAAAAATGCCATCGGCGGATTCTCCCGACCAACCCCTTCCCGAGAAAGATTTCGATCCGGATCAGTTGACTTTGGTTTTGCGCGTCACGCTTGCCGCCGACCGGAAGGCTGTGGACCCCGTGGTTCAGTCGGTGATGGAGGTTGTGCGGGAGATGGAAGGCGTGGACGGCAAGGAAGATGCAATCGAGCTATCGCTGCAAGAGGCGCTGGCCAACGCCGTGATTCACGGCGCCAAAGAAGATCCCAACAAGGTGGTGGAGTGCATGGTGGGCCGCGACCGTGAGCGAGGCATACTGATCGTGGTGCGCGATCCGGGTACAGGCTTCAATCCCGGGACGATTCCCGGTTGTACGGTTGGAGAGAATGTTTATTCCAATCACGGGCGCGGAATATTTCTGATCAACCAGCTGATGGACGAAGTGGAGTTCAGAAAAAACGGCACTGAGATTCACATGGTGAAAAGGTAAAGCGCCGGCAATTGTTGTATCAGTCGCAATCGACCTGGCAGTCGGTCTTCGCAATGATTTCTCGTCAGTCTTAGCAATCAACTTTCCTGGGGCCACCTATTCCTTCGCGGCAATTCCCAAGGTTTTCATCTTTCGGTAGAGGTGGCTGCGTTCGAGTCCAAGCACCTCAGCGGCGCGGCTGACATTGCCGTGATTCTCATCGAGCTTCTTCAGAATAAAATCGCGCTCATAGGCGTCGCGGGCCTGGTGCAGCGTGGAAAACTCGCTGCGCGGAGAGCGCCGGTGGCCATCGCGGTACACCAGCGGGGGCAGATGCTTGCGGTCGAGCCGCGTAGTCATGGGGTTCATGATTACGATGCGCTCGATCACGTTGCGCAGTTCGCGCACATTCCCCGGCCATGAGTAGCGCATGAGAGCCTCGATGGCATCGTCAGTGATTTCGCGAGGCCGCCGTCCGTAAGTTGCCGCAAGATCTTTGAGGAAGTAGCGCGCGAACAGCGGAATATCTTCCTTGCGGTCGCGTAGCGGAGGCACGAAGAACGGAATCACGTTTAGCCTGTAAAAGAGATCCTCGCGAAAATTTCCTTTGGAAATTTCCTCTTCCAAGTCTTTGTTTGTGGAGGCGATGATGCGCGCATCCACGACAATGGTTTCGTCGCTGCCTAACGGGGCGACGCGCTGTTCATCGAGAGTGCGTAACACCTTCGACTGAGTTTTCAAGCTCATGTCGCCCACTTCATCGAGGAAGAGCGTGCCGCCGTGAGCCTTCTGAAATTTCCCATCCTTATCTGTCGCAGCACCGGGGAATGATCCTTTATAGTGGCCGAACAATTCGCTCTCGATCAGATCTTCGGGAATCGCGGCGCAGTTTACCTCGACAAAGGTTTCGTCTTTACGCAGGCTTTGCGCGTGGATGGCATGGGCGACTAGTTCTTTCCCCGTACCCGATTCGCCGTAAATCAGAACGCGGCCGTTGGTGGGCGCCATCAGCCCGATCTGCTGGCGCAGAGCTTTCATCGGAATGCTGTCACCGACGATTACGCTGCGTGCGAGAAGCTGCTTTTTGAGGTCAACATTCTCGTGCCGCAACTTCTTGGATTCGATTGCGTTTTTGACGACGATCAACGTCTTGTCAATGGAGAGTGGTTTTTCGAGGAAGTCGTAAGCGCCGAGTTTGGTGGCGCGCACCGCCGTTTCGATGGTGCCGTGCCCGGAGATCATAATTACTTCCGGCGGGTTATCGAGTTCGCGAATTTTTTCGAGCGTCTCCAGGCCATCGATGCCAGGCAGCCAGATATCCAGAAGAACAACTTCGTACGTGTGCTCGCGCCGCAGCAACCTGAGGCATTCTTCGCCGCTTTCCAGCGACGAAGTTTCGTAGCCCTCGTCTGCAAGCACTCCCTGCAGCGATTCGCGAATTCCAGTTTCGTCATCGACGATGAGGATTTTATGCATGCTGGACAGTGACCGGAGCAACGACGGGCTCGGGAACGACGGGCAATTCCACCACGAAGCGGGCTCCAACCGGCTGGTTTTCTTCTACGCGAATCGAGCCATGGTGTTCTTCGATCACGCGGCTCACAATGGCCAGGCCGAGTCCGGTGCCGCGCTTTCGCGTGGAAAAATATGGCAGGAATAGCCGCTCCTTCAACTCGGGAGTTACTCCGTGGCCGGTGTCGGCAACGCTGATTTCAACAGCCTCCCGGCTGGCGGCGAGGGAAGTCGAAATCTGAATCTCGCGGACCATCGCCGTTTGCAGAGACTCGGCCGCGTTGTCGACCAGGTTCGCGATCGCGCGTTTGATCGCTTCGGAGTCAGCCATCACTTTGGGAAGATTAGGCGCAAGCGCCTGATGAACATGGATTCCGTCCAATCTTCCATTGAACATGGAAAGCGCATTTGCGATGATTTCGTTGATATCCGCAGGATGCGGATTGGACGCGGGAAAGCGCGCCAGTGTTGAGAATTCGTCGACCAGCCGGCGAACCGTCCCGACCGCGCCAGCGATAGTTTCGGCGCAGGAGCGAATGATCTCGAGCGAAGGCGGATCGGTAGGCGTAGCCCGTTCCAAATGACGTTGGATCCGTTCTGCGGAAAGAGCGATGGGAGTAAGAGGATTCTTGATTTCATGCGCTACGCGGCGCGCGACCTCCCGCCATGCCGCTTGTTTCTGAGCTTTCAACAGATCGGAAAGATCCTCGAACACCAGCACGTAACCCGAGCGTTCGCCCTGGCGAGGCAAAGTCGCCACGGTGACGGCCACATTCAGAGATGCGCGCTGCAACGGCATCTCCATTTGGCTGGTCGTCATGCCCATGCGATCGGCGCGGCGCAGCAAGGGTTCCAGATCGAGTAGCACTTCCAGTGGAAATACTTCTGCAAGCCTCGCTCTCAGCAGCACATGCTGTCCGTCGACGTAGCCTTCGGGATGGAACATACGCAACAGCGCGTGATTGGCGTGAGTGACGCAGCGGTCGCCATCGAGCGACAGAACTCCGGTTGGGATGCTCTCGAGGATGGTTTCCATCTGGCGGCGCCGCTGATCGAGTTCGGCGTTAGCAGAACTCAGATCGCGACTGGAAGCTTCGATCTGCCGACGGCTGGTTTCCAGCTCTCCCGCCATGCGGTTGAACGAGCGGACCAAGTCCCCAATTTCATCGGCGGCGCTCACTTCGATGCGATAGTCGAGACGGCCCCGCGAAATTTCCTGCGTGGCTTCGGCTAACGCCGCCAGAGGCCGCGTTACCAGCTTCGAAAGGAACAATGCGAGCCAGGTGGTTACGAACAAGACCATCATGGTGAGCAGAAGAAGCAGACCCATGTAGGTCTGACGCACGTGTCTGCGCTCGCGGCTCAGTTGCAGGTAGCGCTGTTGACTGGCCTCGATCTGTTTCACCGTTCTCGAAAACTCCGGGGGCAGCGGCAGGGCGACCAAAATTAAGCCATGATTCCCCACCGGCGCTGTGCCCAACGCGTATTCGGTTTGTTCCCAGGTGAAGCGAGCAGGCTGATCTGCAGCGTTCTGAACGAGCGGCAGCTTCTCCTTCAATATCGGCCAGGGAGCCGGTGCGCCGAGGCTGGCTTCGGCAATTCCGCTTTGAATCGCAAGGGCAAAGCCGCCTTGCAAGGTAGGTTCGTGCCGATGAAATTCCTCGACCGCGGAGGCGAATCCGTGGCCTTCAAATGCCCGCTGAGTTTCTGGTGAGGCCGCGATCGCAACCGCCTCCGCACGCGCATTCTGGTCCGCATAACTGGCCAGCAGAGAAGCCATGGCATCGGTATCGGCGCGAACTTCCTCCACCGGAGTGGAGAACCAGATGTTGATGGAGCGGTTCATCAGCCCGTAAGCGAACCAATACATCACCATGACGGGAACGAAAGAAAGAAGTAGCGCACCAACTACCATCCGGGTGCGGAATTTCGATCCGAGCACGCCCAGACGCCGCTCGGCAAACAACTTGAGCAGATTGCGCGCCAGCACAAACGTGAGGGCGACGAAGAGCAAAGAAATCAGCAGCGAGAGGGCGTAAAAGACTACAACCTGCTGATTGGTATCCGGTCGCAGAATGGTTTCGTTAAAAGCGGTTTGAGAAATCAGAATCGCGAGCAAAATAAAAACGGCAATCGCGAGCGTGATAATGAGCCGCTTGCGATTGGAAGTTTTCGAGAGCCGAGTTGGAACCGTTTGCACCACGCGAGTTTGGGGGCCCAGAGGATGCAGTTCAGTCGTGAGCCTGCAGCGATAGTGGACCGGAAGCCATTATAGATGCAGATACAGTGGCTGGAGACGCCTGTGCCGGAGTAGGTCCTCAGCCGCACCTTGATGCCAAGCGTCAGTGTGATGCGGGACGGCCCGCAGAGAGTTCTTCGTAGATCGCGCGATAGGCGGGCTTGGGTTGGTAGGTTCGATCAAAAAGAAGCGCATGGCCGCGTGTGCCGCGGGAGTGCGATCCGATCCAGGAGTATTTGTCGGTGAATCCCCAGGTTTGGATCGCGGTGCAACCAGGGTTGTTCAGGCATGCGCGGATGATTCCGCGATAGACATCGGACTGGCGGATTAAATCTTGATCGTCTGCGTGGCCGCTGGAATTCAGCGGTAGAGAGACGTCGAGTTCGGTGATGTGAACCTGCACGCCAAGCGCAGTGAGCCGCGCGATATTGGCGGCGATGGCGGTAATATCGACATCGAGCGCAGGCACATGCATCTGCAAACCCATGCCATCGATCGGAACGCCTCGTCGCTTGAAGTCCTTGATCATGGCATAGATTACGTCTGACTTATGATTCATTCCTTCGCTTTCGGCTTCGTTGTAAAAAAGCAGAGCTTGCGGATCGGCCTTGTGCGCCCATCGGAATGTCTGCTCGATGTACGCCGTCCCTTTCTCAGCGAGTCCGATGCCGGGCTGGTTGTACCAGATGGAATCGCGCACGTTTCCGTTTTCATCCAGAGCTTCGTTGACTACGTCCCACGCGAAAACTTCGCCGCGATAATGCCTCATCACTCGTGTGATGTGTTCATGGAGACGTCGCGACAGTTGCTTCGTGGTGAAATGGCTTTGTGTGAGCCAGTCCGGGTTGTAGCGCCCCCACACCAGGCAATGGCCCCGCACCTTCATCCGATTGGCACGCGCGAAGCGAACTACATCGTCGCCTTGGCGGAAGTCGAAAGTAGTCTTGTCCGGTCTTAGCGTCAGCCATTTCATGGCATCTTCAGCTTCGACCATGTTGAATTCGCGAGCGAGCGTGGAGGCGTACGCGGACTCCGAAAGTTGAATGGGACGGACGGCGGCGCCGATCAGAACCCCGGCATGGTCCGCTTCCTGCCGCATGGATTGGGCGCCGGAGACACAGGCAATCGCTGTCACAAAAATCGCAGTCAACCAAAGACGCGTATTCAATAGGGAACCTTCGAAGAGTGTTTTTTTCTGAGACCTGAGACTGAGGCCTGAGACACGCGACCTAACACCTGACCGCAACTCAGACTGGACCTTTACTTACATCGAAGGCAGGAACTTCTGTAAAGGGCATTGGTCACAACGGGGCTGTGATTTTCGGCAATAGTTTTTGCCGACGCCCACAATCAGGCCATGCATCTCGTTATAGACCTGAGTTAGAACGGTGTGCTTTGCTGTGCTCATGGCCGAGGGAGGGTGTGCAGCGCCACGAAAGCCGGCCTCCAAATGCGGCTTTCCGTTTTCTGTGGAGGCCTCGACCGACTCAGCCAGAGACGTCAGCGCTCGTTCAAATAGCTGCCGAATCTCTTCATAAGTAGCGTCCTCGCTGAGAATCGCATGGCGAACAAGGATTCTTCGGGTGTACGCGTCGACTACGAACACCGGATGATTCCCAGCGTAGAGCAGAATGGAATCTGCGGTCTCGGGACCAACGCCGTTCAGATTAAGGAGTTCTTCGCGAAGCTGATTCGTAGGGAGGGACAATAACTTCGTTAAGGAACCGGCGTAGTGCTTGTCCAAATGCGCGATGAACTGTTTCAGTCGATTTGCTTTTTGGCGGAAATAGCCGGAGGGTCGAATCAGACGCTCGAGTTTCGCCAGCGGAACGCGGCGTATGCCGCTCACGCTAAGCAAACGCGCCACGCGAAGGTTTCCCAGAGCTCTTTCAACGTTGGTCCACGCGGTGTTCTGGGTAAGAAAAGCTCCAACAATTACCTCTAACGGAGACTGCGCCGGCCACCAATGCTGCGGTCCCCACGCATGAAATAAGGTGCGGTAGTAGCTTTGAATCTCATCCTCTTTCATATCAGCCCGCAAGGTTGGAGTTCCTCACCGCCCAGTTTACGCTGGCGGCGAGCAGTGACACGGGTGCCTTGGACGGCCTCCGCCGGGACTTACCGAAGTGCATGTACTTGAAGTTGAGATTCGCTATGCCTCACGAAAAAAGCTCATCTGGCGCGGGTTTTGTGGGCTGCTTTGCGGATAGCTGAATTTACGGCGAGTTCAAGCACTACGGTAACTGGTAAGGTAATCGACTTGCGTTGACAATTTGTGTCAACGCAAAGACGTTGCTCTCCCTTCTAAGCAAACGCAGCGCTTTGGGTTAAATGCCGGATTGTTGTCGGGCATCGTTCCACTCAAATGGATAGGAGATCGACGTATGTCTCAACGGCTGGGCGACCTTCTCGTCAAAGAGAAGATCATTACCCCAGAGCAGTTGGAACAAGCAACTAAGGCGCAGAAGGAGCAGAATGTACGCCTTGGCTCCGCGCTGGTGAAGCTCGGCTTCCTCACCGATGAGGACGTCACGAATTTCCTCTCCCGACAGTACGGCGTTCCCGCCATTAACCTTTCTTACTTCGAGATTGACCCCGCCGTCGTCAAGCTGATTCCTTTCGAAACCGCGAAACGATATCAGATTCTGCCGCTGAGCCGTGTGGGCGCATCGCTCACCATCGCGATGGTTGACCCCACCAACGTCTTCGCGATGGACGATATCAAGTTCATGACCGGCTTCAACATCGAGCCGGTGGTGGCTTCTGAAAGTTCCATCCTGCAGGGCATCGACAAAGCGTACGGCGCGGGCGGAAAGGAAGAAGATCTCGAAACCGTGATGCAGTCGATGTCGGAGATGAACGAGAGCGACATCGAGGTGCAGGCTGAAGAGCAGGAGATGGAGCTCTCGCAGCTGGAGAAAGCTGCCGACGAAGCTCCGGTCGTAAAGCTGGTGAACCTGGTGCTCACCGACGCGGTGAAGCGCGGAGCCAGCGACATTCACATCGAGCCTTACGAAAAAGAATTTCGCGTCCGCTTCCGTATTGACGGCGTGTTGCAGGCGATCATGTCGCCGCCGATGAAGTTGAAGGACGCAATTACTTCCCGCCTGAAAATCATGGCGAAGCTTGACATCAGCGAGAAGCGCTTGCCACAGGACGGCCGCATCATGCTGAAGATGAACATTGGCGGCCGCAAAAAGCAGCTCGACTTCCGTGTCAGCACTTTGCCGACGCTTTGGGGCGAGAAGATCGTGCTCCGCTTGCTCGACAAAGAAAACCTGCGCCTCGACATGACCAAGCTGGGCTTCGAGCCTGAGTCTCTGGTCAAGTTCGAGAAGGCCATTCTCAAACCTTACGGCATGGTGCTGGTCACCGGCCCCACGGGTTCAGGAAAAACCAACACCCTCTATTCATCGATCTCGCGCCTCAATCAGCCTGATACCAACATTATGACCGCGGAAGACCCGGTCGAATTTCAGTTGGGCGGCGTGAATCAGGTGCAGATGAAAGAGCAGATCGGATTGAACTTTGCCGCGGCTCTACGCTCTTTCCTGCGTCAAGATCCCAACATCATTCTGGTCGGCGAAATCCGCGACTTTGAAACCGCAGAAATCGCGATTAAGGCCGCGCTGACCGGCCACCTGGTTCTCTCTACTCTGCACACCAACGGCGCGCCCGAAACCATTACACGTTTGATGAACATGGGTATCGAACCGTTCCTGGTTGCGACGTCAGTTCACTTGATCTGCGCGCAGCGCCTGATTCGACGCATTTGCAAGGACTGCTCGGAGGCAGTGGATGTTCCAGTTCAGACTTTGATCGAAGAAGGATTCAGTCCGGAAGAAGCCAAGACGATCAAGATTCAGAAGGGTAAGGGATGCGGGGTTTGCAACAACACGGGCTACAAAGGCCGCTGCGGTTTGTATGAAGTGATGGAAGTGGACGATGAAATCAGGGAACTGGTTTTGGTCGGCGCATCGGCTGTGGAATTGAAGAAGAAGGCGATCGAGCGGGGAATGATCACGCTCCGGCGCAGTGGTTTGATCAAAGTGGCGGCGGGCATTACCACGTTGGAAGAGGTTGCCCGCGAAACGATTCACTAATTCTCGAAAGGTCGAGGAAGGATCACGAACATGGGTCTGTCGCTCAGTGACTTACTGAAAAGAATGTTGGAGATGAATGGCAGCGATCTTCACATCACTACGAATTCGCCGCCGCAAATCCGGGTCCACGGACACCTGGTGCCGCTCGATCTGCCGCAGTTGACGCCAGCCGAGACCAAGCAACTGGCTTATAGCGTGATGACAGACTCGCAGAAGCACCGCTTCGAAGAGTCGCTCGAGCTGGATTTTTCTTTCGGATTGAAGGGGCTGGCTCGCTTCCGCGCCAACGTGTTCAATCAGCGTGGCGCCAGCGCAGCCGTCTTCCGTCTGATTCCTTTCGAGATCAAGTCCTTCAACCAGCTGGGCCTGCCCGCAGTGGTGAGCAAGCTTTGCGACAAGCCTCGCGGCCTGGTGCTGGTGACGGGACCGACCGGCTCCGGCAAGTCTACAACGCTGGCGGCGATGATCGACAAGATCAACAGCGAACGGCACGATCACATCCTCACGATCGAGGATCCGATCGAGTTCGTGCACATGAACAAGAACTGCGTGGTGAATCAGCGTGAGTTGCACGCCGACACCAAGAGTTTTTCCGACGCCTTGCGCGCCGCGCTCCGTGAAGACCCGGACGTGGTGCTGATCGGCGAAATGCGCGATCTGGAAACCATCGAATCGGCGCTGCGTATTGCCGAAACTGGCCACTTGACCTTCGGCACGCTGCACACCAATTCGGCGACTTCCACGATTAATCGAATTATTGACGTATTTCCGGCACACCAGCAGCCGCAGATTCGTGCTCAGCTTTCGCTGGTACTCGAAGGCATCATGTGCCAAAGCCTGCTGCAAACCGTCAGTGGCAAAGGGCGAGCCATGATTATGGAAATTCTGATTCCGAATCCGGCGGTGCGCAACCTGATTCGTGAAGACAAAATTCACCAAGTGTATTCGGCCATGCAATCCGGGCAAGATAAGTTCGGCATGCAAACGTTCAATCAGGCGTTGGCCACTGCCTACGCGCAGAAACAAATTTCCCTGGAAGTTGCCATTCAACGCTCGAGTAATCCAGAGGAACTTCAGGAAATGATTAACCGCGGCGCCACTTTGACCAACCGCGGTGGAAGCACGAGTTCGCCGATGGCACGGGCAGCGGCGCCGGCCAAGCGCTAGGGTTTTGACGGGGCCGTAGCTGGTTGTTGCACGAGGCAACGGCGCCCGCGAGTTATTTGCAAGGTTATTGGGAATTAGCGACGACACTAAGGGAAAGGCTAAAACCATGCCAGTTTTCACATTTTCGGGCAAGGACGCGTCCGGACAAAAAGTTTCCGGAGAGCGGACAGCGGCAAACAAACAGGTAGTGACTCAGCAATTGCGCCGCGAGCGTATCACGCCTGGGTCGGTCCGGGAGAAGGGCAAGGAATTCTCCATGCCCACTTTCGGTTCGACCAAAGTCAAGGTCAAAGACATCGCCATTTTCTTTCGGCAATTCTCGGTCATGATCGACGCCGGACTGCCGCTGGTGCAGTGTCTCGAAATCCTGGCAGCGAATCAGGAGAGCCAGTCATTCCAGAAGACTTTGAACGGCGTCCGGACAACGGTGGAAGGCGGCGCGACTCTGGCTAACGCGATGCGCCAGTATCCCACCGTTTTCGACGACCTCACCACCAACATGATTGAAGCTGGTGAAACCGGCGGTATTCTGGACCTCATCCTGCAACGTCTGGCGACTTACGTCGAAAAAGCGGTTCGCCTGAAAGCTGCGGTGAAATCGGCGTTGATCTATCCCATTGCAGTCGTAGGCATCGCCACTCTGATCGTCGGCGCTTTGCTCAAGTGGGTCGTGCCCATCTTCTCGAACTTATTTGCCGGCCTGGGTGTCGCCCTTCCTCTTCCGACTCGTATCACGATGGGGCTGAGCGCATTTGTTCAGAGTTTCTGGTGGCTCTTTCTTGTGGTTGGAATCGGATCGGTGTTCGGGATTAAGCAGATTCGCAAGCATCCGACAGGCCGATATTACTTTGACAAAATGCTGCTCAAAATGCCGGTCGTCGGTTCGCTGTTGCGCAAGATCGCGGTTGGCCGGTTTACGCGCACGCTGGGCACTCTGATTACCTCAGGTGTGCCCATCCTCGAGGGTTTGAGCATTACGGCGAAGACTTCCGGTAACGCGGTACTCGAAGAAGCGCTGATGAAAGTGCGGAAGGCCATTGAGGAAGGCCGCACGATTGTGGACCCGCTCAGAGAATGCGGGGTGTTCCCCAACATGGTGACGCAGATGATTGGAGTTGGCGAAGCCACCGGCGCGATGGACAGCATGTTGCAAAAGATCGCCGACTTCTACGAAGAAGAAGTCGACGCGGCGACGAAGGATATGCTGGCCATGCTGGAGCCCGTCATCATCGGCGTTCTTGGAGTCACGATCGGCGGCATCGTAATTTCACTCTACATGCCGTTGTTCGCCATGATTGCCAAATTGGCTGGCTAGGAAGAACCGGGTCTTGGGTCTTAGGCGTCAGGTCTTAGGCCTAAGACCCGAACGCCTTACATCGTATGCTGCACACCTAAGACCTGAGACCTGAAACCTGAGACCGGGATTGCATGCAATCGACTTTTGACGAGCGAAATTGGCTGGCTTGGCTGGTCAAAGTACGAATCCTGATCCTGACCTTTCTGCTTGGAATCCAGGTGACCGTGGCGGAATTGACGCCCACGGCTTTGCCGCTGCGCCTCTTCATCAGCACCATTATTTTGTGGTTCACGCTCTCGCTGTGCTACGTGTTCCTGCTCTCGTTGTGGCACGAGCACCGGCTGCAGGCAACGCTGCAGATCCTCACCGATCTCGTGATGGTTAGCCTGGTTGTACATGAGACCGGTGGTTGGGACAGTTCGCTGAACTTCCTTTACCCGCTCGTGATTATCGTGGCCGGCATTCTGCTGCCGCGAGTGTGGGCTTACCTGGTGGCTGCGTTCGCGTTCATTCTGTATGGCACGGTTCTCGAACTGAACTATTACGGCGTGGTTCGCTCTTACTGCAACACGCATCCGGGATTGAAGGCGCTGCAGGCGATCATCTTCGTGAACCTGTTCGCGTACCTCGCGGTTTCCTATCTGGCTGGATTGCTTTCGGCGAAGTTGCGGCAGGCGCGAGTGCAACTCAAGGACGCCAGCGGTGCGCTGGAAGATCTTCAAGTGCTGCATGAGAACATCATCCAATCGATCAGCAGCGGATTGATTACGACCGGTCTCGATGGGCACATTACGCTGGTCAATAGTGCCGCGCAGAAGTTGCTCGACCGCCGCCCCGATCAGTTGCTGAAAACGCCGGTCACGAAGCTGTTTCTGGATCCGTTGCCCAATGCCGAGTCGGAGCAAGCACATGGAGAGATTCGTTTCGAAACTCGTACCGAGACCGACCAAATTTTCCGCAAGACATTTCGCGTGAGAGTTGCCCGGCTGAATGTTCCGGAACGCGGGGTGATCGGGTTCGTCTATGCCTTCGATGACCTTACCGAGATCCGGCGTCTGGAACGCGAAGTCCGCATGCAGGACCGGCTGGCAGCCGTCGGCCGCCTCGCCGCAGCTATCGCGCACGAGATCCGCAATCCGCTGACTTCGATTGCCGGATCGGTCAGCATGCTTTCGGGTGTTCCGGAGATGAATGAGGAGCACCGGCAGTTGCTCGGCATCGTAACCCGCGAATCACAGCGGCTGAACGGCATCATCACCGATTTTCTAGCATACTCGCGCGGCAAGCAATATCACTTCGATAAGGTCGATCTGGTGCGATTGCTGGAGGACACGCTTACTCTGGTGCGCCACCGCATGACTGCAGAAAACACCGGCATCGTAGTGGAGAGTGATTTTGATGTACGAGAGGCGTGGGTCATCGCCGACGGCGACCGGCTGAAACAGGTTTTCTGGAACTTCAGTGAAAACGCGGTCCGCGCCATGCGCGAAGGCGGAACGCTGAGAGTGGGCGTTGAAGCTGTGGGAGAAGATTGGCAGATCAGCTTTGCCGATACCGGCACCGGCATGACACCCCAGCAAACAGAGAAAATTTTCGAGCCGTTCCAATCGAGCTTTGAGGGCGGTACCGGCCTTGGATTGGCTGTGGTTTACCAGATCGTTCAAGCGCATGAAGGCAAAGTCTGGGCGAGGTCCAAGCCGGGGCAGGGCACTACCTTCATTTTGAAGTTGCACAGGCTTGAGGCGGAAAGACAAACGGCAAAGCGCGACTTGGAGAAAGTCAAATCAGCTGGTATGGGCAAGCCCGAAGAGCTCGGTGCGCCAGAGTTGATGGCATCGCAGACAGCGGCTCTGGCTGCGTCTGCTTCTTCTTCCACTGCCGCGGAAGGGAGGGCTCGTGGCTAACATTCTGGTTTGCGACGATGAGCGCTCCATCTGCGAAATGCTTGACATCGCGCTGCGCCGCGACGGGCACCGGGTTGAGACCGTGCAATCCGGGCAGGGTGCGAAAAACAAGATCGACGGCGCACTTTACGATCTGATCATCACCGATATCAAGATGCCGACAATCGACGGCGTCGAAGTCCTGCGTCATGCTCATCGAGTTTCGCCCGACACTTCGGTCATCCTGATTACCGCAGTCGACGACTATGAAGCCGCGGTGGAAGCGGTGAAAGCCGGAGGCGCCTCCGATTACATTCGCAAGAGTCCGGGCCTAGTCGACGAAATCAAGTTAGCGATCAACCGCTCGCTGGAAAAACTGGTTCTGAGCAAACAGAACTTTGCCCTGCGCCGCGACGCGGCTACGCGCAACTCGCTCGATAACATCATCGGCTCCAGCGCCGCAATGGAAAAGCTCAAGCAGACCGTACGCACCGTGGCATCGACTGCCAGCACGGTTCTGATTCATGGCGAGAGCGGGACGGGCAAAGAGTTGGTGGCCCGAGCCGTGCACATTTGCTCACCGCGCGCGACTGAGCCGTTTGTATCGGTAAATTGCGGAGCGTTTCCTGAAACGCTTCTTGAGAGCGAGCTCTTCGGTTATCTCAAGGGAGCGTTCACCGGCGCTTCGCAGAACAAGCGTGGCTTGTTCGAAGTGGCAGACGCCGGCACCATTTTTCTCGACGAAATCAGCGAGATGACTCTTGCGATGCAGGTGAAGCTGTTGCGTGTTCTGCAGGAGCGGAGCGTGCGGCCCGTGGGCAGCACCAGCGAGATTTCCATCGACGTGCGCGTCATCGCTGCGACAAATCGCGATCTCGACAAAGCAGTCGCCGAGAATCTCTTCCGCGAAGATCTTTACTACCGTCTCAACGTCATTCCGATTCGCGTGCCGAACTTGCGCGAACGCCGCGACGACATTCCGCTGCTGGTGAACCATTTTCTAAAAAAGTACGCAAGCGCTGCGGGACGCAGCATTCTGCGCGTCGATAAGAATTCGTTCGACTCCCTATGCGGTTACGAGTGGCCGGGCAACGTCCGCCAGTTGGAGAATACGGTGGAGCGCGCCGTGGCCCTTGAGACCAGCGATGAATTGCACGTAGAGTTGCCCGCGGAGCGTCCCAAGGCTCGCGCCGCAGCCGCGGGTGTCGGCGGTCCGGGAGGCATGGACATCGCCCCCGATGCCGTACTTCCGCAAGGCATGGGTATGGAGAACTATGTCGCAAACATTGAGCGCACCCTGCTGCAAAATGCTCTCGACCGCTCGAATGGCGTGCAAACCAAAGCCGCCGATTTGCTCAGCATCTCCTACCGGTCGTTCCGGCATTTGATGAAGAAGTATGAGCTGTAAGCTGCGCTCCTAAAATCTGCTACAATTCCTCGCCGTGCCGTCTAAGAAGAGATCCAATCTCGCAAAAGTGGGCTTATGGATGGCAGGTGTTCTCTTCGCTCTGCTTCCTTTGTGTTTTACCTACGTTAATGGCCGCCTAGACCAAAGGACGCCGACTTGGATAGATTTGCTCGCTGGCGGCGAGCTATTTTTAATTTCTGCCGCCGTTGCAGCCGATGCGATTGGCAATGCTCTGCTGGGAGGAGAAAGATTCCGCGGGCTTCGTGTTATTTGTGGGCTGAGTTGCTCGTTTCTCTTGGCAGCAAATTCTGCCTATTTCGCGCGTGTCGCCTATTCATTGGAGGAGCACCGTTTACTGCTCGAACAAGCGATACGGTCCCAGAATCTGCCGCTCGCGTTGCAAGTTATGGCAGATCGCGGCATGGATCGCCTGATAATTGCTAAGGATTCGACTTGGCTTCTAGTATTCACTATCGCAGCTGCTGCTGGAGTTATACTAGTTGAGGAGGACTAACAGCTTGTCGAGCGGAAGCGGGGGCATAGTTATCATCTTAGCGGGTGCAATTGCAGCGATCGGTTCTCTAGCCGCCGGCCTCATTAAGACGTTGATTAGCTCCAGAGAAAAAAACTCCGAATCTGTTACCGTTACCGTGCAGCGAGGGGGGGACACCATCGAGAAAAAAGGGATGCTGAAGCCGGATGATGCTTCAAGAATACTCGACATGGTAGATACAAAAAGGAGCACGACTGCGAATTCGAAATAAAAGCTTTTCTTCTGGCATCCCGTCTGCTATTGACCTTTCTTCAACTGCTGCTTCCATCCCAACACTCTGGCTTTCGCTCCCTCGGCCTCGGCTTCCGGGATCATTCCTTTTTTCTGGTACAGCACGGATAGGCTGGTGTGCGCGAGCACGTCGTCGGCATCGAGCGCAGTAATTTGTTGCGCGACGGCGATGGCCTCATCGTAGCGTTGCAGGTCTTGCAGAGCGCGGGCCAGGCCATGCATCGCTTCGGTAAAAGTGGGATCGGCGGCGATCGATTCCCGATAGGCTGCGACCGCCTCTTCGAGCTTTCCATCCGCCATTAAATCGAGCGCGGCATAGTACTGGTCTTCGGCTTTTTGGCGGGCGTTTGCATCGGACATGAATGGAAATCCCCGGCGGAGCGAGAATTCTAACACGGGACAAGGAACGTGCACTGCGCACAAAAACCAAGGTCCCTCGCTTTGCTCGGGATGACAATGACAAATGTTTGCCTGAAGCGAACAAGCGCGGCGAATAGTAGAAAGCTGCGATCCTGTTTATGATGCTGGCATGCGCTATTCGCTGCGGTTTCTGTGGAATGCTACGAAGGGGCATCGGTTGGCTCCGTGGCGCAGCCCTTATCTGCTTTGGCGGATGGAGACTTACTGCGGGGTCAAGATGACACAGATCGGCTTCATTGAATTTTGGGAATTTCTGTGGCGCGAGCGCTCAAATTTGTGGCGCTTTCTGAAGTGGACCGGCGAGATGGAACGCTATGCGCATCCCAAGCCCAAGAGCTTGTAAGGACAGGTTTCAAAGTTTCATGGTTTCAGAGTTTCAATGTTTCAGAGTTTCAAAAGCGTGGAGCTGAGCGGGCGTCTGTGAGCCTTGAAACCTTGAAACTCTGCAACTTTGAAACCTTGCCTCTAAGCGCCTTTGCTTTTCGCCGCCGCCTCGCCGAGGATGATGCTGACTTCGTTCCCTTTGCCGACGCCGGTCAACTGAGCAGCCGCTCCACGGTTCGCGGCTATTTCCAGAAAGCCCATGCTCCCGAGAATTGCAATGACTTCTCCCGGAGCGCCTTCGGCATAGGCATTGTGGACTTCTGTGATCTCCCGGCTGCCGACCACGATCTTGAACGGGCCGGCCTTGGGCCCGAAAAGCATGGGCGCATCTTGCGGCGTGATGTTGGTGATGAGGTTTCCGAAGCGGTCGACTTTCAGGACCACTCCGCGGAGGCGATTCTCCTCGACCTTCTTTGGTTTGGGCGCGGCGAACTTCACGAAGTCTTCGATTTCGTCGCCGAACTTGAGCGAATCGACCTCCTTGGCCAGGTAGGCGGCGACGGGAGAAAAAATATCCCGCCCGTGGAAGGTGTTGCTGACCGGCTGCAGGAAATAATGCTCGGCGGTGATGTGGCGCACGTGCATCCGGCTTTCCTTGGCGTAAACCAAAGAGAGCACGCCGTTGTCCGGCGCTACGAAATGGTATTTATCGCTAGAGGCGAGAATCGGCCGTCGCGCCGTGCCCACGCCCGGATCGACGACGACAATGTGTACGGTTCGGTTGGGAAAGTAGGAGTAGGCCTGAGAGATCGTGAGCGCGCCATCAAGCACGTCAAAGGCCTGCACGGAGTGGCAGATGTCGACAATCTCCGCCTCGGGCACGATATCGAGAATGACGCCCTTCATGACGCCTACGAAATGGTCGTTGCTGCCGAAGTCGGTGGTGAGAGTGATAATTGGACGATGCGCCAAAGCTGCCTCGTGGGTTGAAGACGGAATCTTCCCAAAGAATCGAAAGTAATTGGTGGAGAGTGCGGCGTCAAGGCACGGAGGTAATGAGGGGTGGGGCGGTGACGCTTTAAGCTTGGTTAGCTGACGCTCCACACCGGTTGAGCGGGAGATCCTTCGCTCCGCCTGAAGAACGGCTGCGCTCAGGATGACAATGGGTGAGTAGCTATCTACTGCTACTGGATGTGTATGTCGCCCGAACCAGTCCGCACGGTCAGCATCGGTCCGCCGCCATGGACTTTTCCCTGGATCGACTTATGCTCTTGCTGGACACGTCCCTGGACGGTCATGGTGACCGCTGGGTCAACCTGCACTGTGCCAGAGCTACTGGAAAGGTCCACGTCGTAGGTTGCACTCGCGGGCAGGCGCACGTGGACGTTACCCGATCCGGTGCGAATTTCCCAGGCTCCGCTCTGGGTGCCTTCGGCGGTAATGTTGCCACTGCCGGTTTCGCCGCGAAACGATCCTTGAATGCCATGAGCCTTGATGTTGCCGGAGCCGGTGTGCAGGACGACGTCTCCCGAACCGATTTCTTCTACCTCAATTTCCCCGCTGCCTGCGCTTCCCCGCAGCGAGCCGGCGATCTCACGCGCGCGCACGTCGCCCGAGCCGGTTTGCAGACGAATCTCCCCAGTAAGCTGCGTAAGCTTCAAGTCTCCCGATCCACTTTGCAGGTCGACGTTGCCGCGCGTGCCTTCGATGGTCTGATCTCCGGAGCCGCTACGGGTGCGGACTGTGGTATCGACCGGTACGGTGATCTCATAGTCAACTGAAATGTCGTGCGCATTCACATAGTCGACGTGAATACTATTCCCGTCCTGCCGAATCGGAGGGTGCTGCTCAATGTCCGATACGTCGGTATGCCGGTTTCCAAACAGCCAGTGGTCGCCGACAAAAATCCTGCCGCGAACCGTGACCGAGCCCGACGCGCCGCTGTGGATGATGATGTCGCCCGAATGAGTCTGCACCTCAAGATCCACCGGGCCGCTGCCTACCTGAAATGTCTTTTCAAATGAGCCTTGCGGGGTGGAAGCGATCGCAAGGCCGGTGGCAAGCAGCACGACCACTGCGGTCGCCAGGAATGAAAATCGCGCTGATGGGGATTGGTTATTCATGTCGGCTCCAGGTCTTAGGTCTCAGGTCTTAGGTCTCAGGTCTCAGGTCTTAGGTCTTGGTAGTCAGGTCTTAGGTTTTGGTGTTCGGTCTTTGGCTAATAGAAGACTACGCCTATGCCTGAAGCCCAAGACCCAGAACCTAAGACCCGAGACCTGATACTCAACCCGCTTCCTTACTGCAAGACCACTTCCTGGCCTTCTTTCAACCCGCTTAATACTTCGGTTTTTGCGCCGTTTGAGATTCCGATGTTGAGCGCGATTTTATCCTTACCATCTTTGGCCTTCGGATTCGGGATCTCCACCGAAGCTTTCTTGTCCTTATCGTAGAGGATCGCGCCTTCCGGAATTTGCAGCACATTCTTGTGTTCTTCGAGAATGATTTCCGCGTTGGCCGTCATCTCGGCCTTGAGTTCGCCGCCGGGGTTCTGGATGGATACGCGCACCTCAAACGTGGTGACGTTGTCTTTTTCTACGCCCATCGGCGAAATCTTTGTGACCTTGCCGGTGAAAGTTTTGTCCTTGAACGATTCTACTTTGATCCGCGCGGGCTGCCCGAGATAGACGCGGCCGATATCGCTTTCATCCACTTTGCCCTTTACGTAGACTTCGCTGGTATCACCGAGAGTCATCACCAGCGTAGCCGACGAACCCAACACCAGGATCGAACTTACTGCATCGCCCATTTCTACGTCACGCGAGAGAACAATGCCGTCGATAGGAGAAATAATGTCGGTGTAGCTGAGCTGCTCCTCCAACTGCTTGAGGTTGGCTTGATCCTGCGCCACCTGCGCGCGCGATTGCGCAATCTTCGCCTTCAGCACCGTCATCTGTGCCTTCGACACGTTCTGTTTGTTCAGCGACATCTCATAGTTCTTTTCCGCATCATCGAGAGCGGAGGCCGAAACCACGCCGTCCTTCGCCATACCGACGGCTCGGTCGTAGGCCCGCTTCAACAGAGGAACGTCCGGACCTTCCGCATCCACCTTGGACCGCTCGAAGTCGGCCTCGGAGCTGCTGAGGTTCGCCTGGGCCGCGTCCAACGCCGCGCGCGACTGCGCCACCTGGGCTTCAATCTCAACCTTGTCGAGTTGTGCCAGCAGTTGGCCCTGCTTTACCCGATCGCCATAATCCACCAGCAACTTTTTCACGATGCCGCTGGCCTTCGACTTCACCTCGACCTTGGTGATGGGCGTGACTTTTCCCGTGGCCACCACGCTCTTGGCCAGGTCGCCACGCTCAACCTTCGCCAGCTTGGTGGGGTCGATCTTGGTGCCGCCGCGCGTGGCCGCGAACACGCCGATTGCAATCAGCAGGACGATTGCCAGCCCAATACCGCCATAAATAAAGAGCTTGCGACGTTTCTTCTTATTATTTCCGTTTCCGTTCACGGCCGCCTCCTAGAATCGAAAAACCCTTTGCGCACGGGAGACCGAATGAGCCAGTCCCGTGCCCTCACTTCCATGTACGCAACCACAAATGCTTTTGTTCCGCTGCGTTTGTTCCGCCCTTGGCTTAGATCTTGGGAAATGAGCTCGGATCGGCTCGTTGATTTCGACCCGCCCGACTAAAGCAATTACCTTCCGTTACTTAGACCGCGCCTCGGAGCAAATGGTTAGCTCTGCGGAGGCAATTTTTCTCAGAACTTTTTCATCCCGCCCTTTTGCGGCGCGCGCGCTCCCGCCGACCAGAGATCGCTGCGCCTCGCCACTGCCTTTAGGATGCTAGAATTACCCATCCATGATCGCCTTTGTGCTGCTCCGGGTGTTGTTAATCCTTCTCCTGGTGGCGGCGAATGCGTTTTTTGCGGCTGCGGAATTCGCCCTGATCAGCGTCCGCGACACCCGCATCCAGCAGTTGATCGAATCGGGCCGCATCGGCGCCCGCAACGTCCAGCGCCTTCACCTGCACCTCGACGAAGTTGTGAACGGCGTGCAACTGGGCATCACCATCGTCAGTCTCACGCTGGGCTGGATCGGCGAACCCATGGTCGCCGGCCTGGTGGGAAATCTCCGTTTTGTGCATGAAGTTCCCCACGCGGCCGTTTACGCGAACGGCATCGCCATCGCCATCGCGTTCACTTTGATTACCTACATGCACGTGCTTCTCGGCGAACTGGTTCCGAAAACCCTGGCTTTGCAGCGCGCCGAGCAGATCGCCCTGGCCGTGGCCCCTCCCATGGAAGCCTTCATCACCATCGCGCGCCCTGTGCTGTTTTTCATGCGCCGCTCCGGAGGTCTGGTCCTGCGCCTTTTCGGTGCGCGCGATACGCGGCGTGGCGGCGCGGTCCACTCCCCTGACGAACTCAAGCTCATCGTCACGGCCAGCCGCCAGTTCGGCCAGATTCCCGAATCGCAAGAGGAGATGATCCACAACGCCATCGAACTCGACAGCATCACCGTGCGCGAAGTGATGGTCGCGCGTCCCGATATTTTTTCGCTGCCCTCCGATCTCTTTCTCGACGATGCTGTGAACCGCGTGATCGAAGGCCAGCACTCCCGCATCCCGGTGTACGACCCGCAGCGAGGGCCCGAGCATATTGTGGGCGTTCTTTATTACAAAGAATTAATTCGATGGGTCCGCCTGCGGCTGATCAATCTGAATCAGCCGCTGGCCGCGCGCATCGCCCGCATGCAGATTGGCCAGATCATGCACGACGTGCTGGTGGTTCCGGAAACCAAAGTCCTCGCGGAACTGCTCGATGAATTCAAACAGCGCCGCCGCCATCTCGCGGTTGTCGTCGACGAGTTCGGTTCGACGGCGGGTGTAATCACGGTCGAGGACATACTCAAGCAATTGGTCGGCGACATCGAAGATGAGTTCGACGTGGCGACGCCGGAGCCGGCGCTCGAAAACGAGTCGGTCTTGGTGCTCGAAGGCTCGGTCAACATCCGCGACCTCGAAACTCAGCACGGCCTGCTTCTGCCCCG
>Ga0307478_10000406_pt1 | contig 45802 bp, 44 predicted proteins | sample atmos_gasesECM4C_2_FD_203713 | JGI IMG/M metagenome (GOLD analysis project Ga0307478, IMG submission 203713) | Hardwood forest soil microbial communities from Morgan-Monroe State Forest, Indiana, United States - atmos_gasesECM4C_05 | ecosystem: Environmental > Terrestrial > Soil > Temperate...
TGGGACCGATATCTGATTACGCCGGCCTAACGAACATGGTTGCCGGCGCTCGCACGTTCACCCTCGAAGATACTTTTCTCTCCCCGCAAATTCTAAACCCGCCGCCCACCCGGCACGCTCTGCTCGCCTTTCTCCTGGCGCTCGCCGCCGTGCTCCACATCGGCACCGCCGGCTGGGGCGATCTTTATGACGGGGAAGAAAGCCGGCTCGCGGGCGGCGCGAAAGAGATGGTGGAATCGGGCCAACGGCTCGTCCCGACCAGCGATGGCGTTCCGCTCCTCCAAACGCCGCCGCTGGCTTATTGGCTGGTGGCGTTCTCCCACAAAATTTTCGGCGTGAGCGCAGCGGCGGCGCGGCTGCCGATCGCGCTGGCCATGATCGGATCGGTCGCGCTCACTTTTCTCATCGGCGAACGGCTCGCCGGCTACTGGCGCGGATTCGCAGCCGGTCTCATTCAGCTTTGTTCCGCCGGCGCATTTCTGTCCGGGCGAATGGTCGCGCCGGATTGTATCTCCGCGCTCTTTATTTCCGGCGCGATTTACTGCGCCATCCGCGGCTATCAGCACCGGAGGTTTCGCAGGTCATGGTTCGCCGGCTTTTGGTTTTGCGCCGGCCTCGCCAGCCTCACGGAAGGCCCGGGTGCAACTTTCCTGCTCGCCGGAATCCTCGTCCTGCCGGCGATTTTCCTTCGCGAGGCGCGGCTCCGCTTCCGTCCGCTCCTTCATTGGCCAAATCTCGTGCTCTTCGCCGTCATCGTTGCGCCGTGGTTTGTCTGGGCGCACCATTACTTTCCCGGATTCATTTCCAGCTTTCCGACGTGGATCCGCCCGGCCCCGGACAGATCGCTCTCGCCGGTTCTGCTTTCGCATCTCGCCTGGGGTTTCCCCGCGTTGTTTCTTGTTCTGCCCGGCGTGATTTTCGCGCCGGGAAAAATTCTGCGGCCTGACGAGATCTCGTTTGCCGAGATCCTGCCGCTGGGCTGGATCGTCGTCGCCCTGCTCGCCGCAATCGTGATCGGCGGACAAAACGCCGCGGCACCGGCCTTCGCGCTCTTTGCCGCTTGCGCGTGGGAGCGGACATCCCGACCGCTTCGCCTCGCCGGGATAACGCTCGCGCTGATCATTGGCCTCGGCGTTGGCGGGCTCGTCTGCCTCCGCCCCGCAACGGTCGCGACCCTTCTGGATCGCTCGCTCAGCGACGACGCCTGGTCTTCCCTGCTTCGTCTCGCGCAGATCGCCCTTGGCTCACTGTTCATTTTCAGTCTCGGAGCGATCTTCTTCGTCAAACAGCGCGCCGAAATCACGCTCGTTCTCGCTCTCGCGGCGATGGTGCCCATCGGTCTCTGTCTTATTGAAAGCCGCTCGCTCGCCGCCCCGTTTTTTTCGCTCGCCGACGCCGCGCGATTCTTGAATCCCCGTCTCGGCCGAGATGGCCAGGTCCTTTATGAAGGATCGTTGCCGAGCGGAAACAGCCTGGGTTTCTATCTCGAAAAGAAATTCTTTCTCGTCAACCAGTCGCCCGATTTCTTCGAAGAGGACGCAGCCTCCCGGAACAAATATCTGGACGAACATTTTGTCCTCGAAGCCTGGGACCGATCGGACCCGATCTATCTCATCATCGACGAGGATCGCGTGACGTATTGGCGGCGGTTGATCACCAATCGCGTTCACATTTACCACCAGGTCACCACCTGCGGTTCGCGGGTGATCCTGAGCAATCAGTTGTAGTTATTTCTTGAGCGGCGCGCGCACGTCGTCGTTCAGGAGACGGCCCCAAAACGTGTTGTAAGGGTGAACGGTGCTGACGAGTTCGTGTTCGCGAATCAGTGGGCGGTGTTCGTTGGCCCACTGAAAAATCGAGCCCTCGAGATTGTGGACATTGGTGAACCCGGCGGCGCGCAATCGGTCCGCCATCTCGCCGGATCGATAACCGACCGCGCAATAGGTCACGATGGGCGTTTCTTTCGACAAACCGGCAGCGACACTTTCCGCCGCGGCATTCGGCTCCACCCGGCGCGCCCCCGGCAGATGGCTCACATTCCATTCTTCCGGCGTTCTCACGTCGAGAAGGACGGGCGCGGGCCGGCTCTTATTCGCGAGCCAATCGGCGAGCTCGCTCGTGGAAATCCATTCGACCTTCGTGAACTTGTGCCGGAGCGATTTCTTGAGCAGAAACCAATCGACGCTCCGCATCCCCAGCAGCGCGATGGCAAGGACGATCAAACCGGTGATGAACAAGCCGAGCCGCGCATTCGGAAAGCGTGATCCCCGCGTTGGGCTGATAATTTCCATCGGCAAATCGCGTCGGATTTTCCGCTCTAGCTTTGCACGGATGTTGATCGCATTCTAACGGCTCGTGAACGTTCGCGGCCAACATTACCGGACCATCTGGCCCAAGCCGGGCGACGAGCGCGCGATCCAACTGATCGATCAGCGGTTTTTGCCGCATCGGTTCGTGATCGAAGAAGAGCGCACAGTCGCGGAGATGGCGGCGGCGATTCGCGAGATGCACGTGCGCGGCGCGGGCTTGATCGGCGCGGCGGCGGGCTACGGGATGTATCTGGCGACCTTCGAGCCGGACCTCATGGCGGCGGCGCAGCAATTGAAAGCCACGCGTCCGACGGCGGTGAATCTTGGGTGGGCGATCGAAAGGCAGTTGAAGAATCTCGGTGCGGCCAAATCAGACGAGGAACGACAACGCGTCGCGTTTCAAACCGCCCGCGAAATCGCGGATGAAGATGCAGAACATTGCCGGCGGATCGGCGAACACGGCCTCGAGTTGATCCGCGGCCTGAGCGAGAAAAAAGGCGGCGCGCCGGTCAATATCCTCACCCATTGCAACGCCGGCTGGCTCGCCTTTGTCGATTACGGTTCGGCGACCTCGCCGATTTACGCGGCGCACGATGCCGGGATTCCGGTGCACGTCTGGGTGGACGAAACCCGGCCGCGCAGCCAGGGATCGAAGCTCACCGCCTGGGAGCTCGGCGAACACGGCGTGCCGCACACCGTCATCGCGGACAACGCCGGCGGCCACTTGATGCAGCGCGGAAGAGTGGACGCGGTCATGGTGGGAACCGATCGCACCACTTACACCGGCGACGTCGCGAACAAGATCGGCACCTATCTCAAGGCGCTCGCCGCGAAAGACAACGCCGTCCCGTTTTACGTCGCGCTCCCGTCATCCTCGTTCGATTGGAGCATTCGCGACGGCGTGAAGGAAATCCCGATCGAGGAACGCGGGTCGGAGGAAGTGAATTTCGCGGATGGCCTGCATGAAGGCCGGCAAATCGAAGTGCGCGTGACTCCGGAGAGCAGCGCCGCGGCAAACTTCGGATTCGACGTCACCCCGCGGCAACTGGTCACTGGCCTGATTACCGAGCGCGGGATTTGCGAAGCGAACGAGGAGAGCATTCTCGAACTTTTCCCAGAGCGTCGCAGCAGTTGACCAGAAAGCTCCAAGCTCCAGAGAAACATCAAGCTCCAAACAGCAAACTGAGCGACTTGGAGCTTGGGAGTTGGAGCTTCTTTGGAGCTTGGATCTTGGTGCTTGGAGCTTTGAGATGACGGGTTGAAAAAAGAACCGACCGTTGTAACCTCCCGGCTCTCAATTCGTGAAGAAAACCTAACCATTCTTATGTCGCAACATCGCAGTCTTAAAGGAGCCAGCACCATCACGGCGAAGCGGAACGTCCTGAAGCGTTTCGAGCGCGTCGAACTTCTAAAGAAGCGCGGCCAGTTCAAGGAAGGCACGAAAGTGCACGGCCTTCCGAAGACCAAGCCGGATGTGTAAGAAGTGATCGGTGATGAGTGATCAGTGACCAGTAATCAGTAAAGACAACAACTGATCACTGGTCACTTGTCACTGGTCACTTCCTAATGCGCCTGAACCGTTTCCTCGCCGCGGCCGGGCTCGGTTCGCGGCGGTATTGCGATGAATTAATCGCCGCCGGCCGTGTCACGATCAACGGTCGGGTTTGCACCGATTTCAGCGCGCAGCCCACGGAACGCGACCACGTAAAGGTCGACGGCAAACTCATCCGCGGCGAACGCCGGCTCGACATCATGCTGCATAAGCCGGCTGGCTTCGTTTCGACGCGAAGCGATCCCAATGCGCGCGACACGATCTTCGACCTGCTCCCGCCCCACTTGCCGCGCCTTTTCAATGTCGGCCGGCTCGATACCCAGACGGAAGGTCTGCTTCTGCTGACGAACGACGGCGATCTCGCCCAACGGCTCACCCACCCTCGCTACAAGATCGAAAAGGAATATGAGGTGACGCTCGATCGTCCGTGGGAGCCCGCGCTCGCGCCGAAATTACACAAAGGCGTGATGCTTGACGGCCAACGCGCGCGAATCGATTCCGTGCATCTGATCAAGGCGACTCGTCTGCGCGTGATCTTGCGCCAAGGAATCAATCGCCAGATTCGCCGGATGTTTTATGCAGTCGGCTACGAAGTGAAAAAATTGGTCCGCGTTCGGATCGGCCGGCTGCGTCTCGGCGATCTCCCGCGCGGCCATTGGCGGCCGCTGAGCAAGGGTGAGCTGAAGTCGATTCAACCGCCCGCTTCCAGATAACGCCTTGTCATCCCGAGGCTGGCGCAGCGCGCCGAGGGACCTCTCAAGCGCTCAATCGCTACCGCGAAACAACAGGGCCACTCCGTCACTGGACGCTTCCATCTTTCGCGGAAGCGTTAAGTTGCAACTGCGAGGTCCCTCGGCGCGCTTCGCCAGCCTCGGGATGACACGCGTTGAGTAACGCCAGCGTCACTCAGCTTCCGCGCGCAGAATTTCCAGCGGCGGCGCGCTCCCTACTCCGCGGCTCGCGATCAGCCCGACGGCAACCGTTAAAAAGCTCACCGCGCTGGCCGCCACGAATAGCGGCCAGACCGACGGTGCGTAGCCAAGCTTGAACACAAATTTCGCCAATCCCCAGCTCGCTCCCACTGCGAGCACGATTCCAGTCAGGCTCGCGAACACGCCGAGCAGGAAATATTCAGCGCAAAGGATCTTCCAGATTTGCGCGCGAGACGCGCCGAGGGTGCGCAACAGAATGCTTTCCTGCAAACGCTGATACCGCCCGCTCCAGATCGTGCTCGCCAGGACAATCACTCCGGCGCCTACCGTGAAGAGCGACATCACCCGGATCACGAGCGCAACTTTGCTGAGGATCGAATCAACGGTTTGAATGACCGAAGTCAGATCGATTGCCGAAACATTCGGGAACCTGGCGACGATTGCGTTCTGCAATTTCGCCGAGTCGGCCGGCGTCGGCACGCGGCTCACGAGGACATGAAAGGTCGGCGCGCTTTCGAGAACGCCGGCGGGAAAGACCACGAAGAAATTCGTTTGGAAGCGTTTCCAATCGACGGTGCGCGTGCTGGCGATCGTCGTTTTAATGAGAACGCCCTGGACGTCGAAGACCAGTTCGTCGCCGATCTTGGTGCCGAGATCCTTGGCGATATCGGCATCGAGCGAGATCGGGACGGTGTCGCCCGGATGATAATCGACGCGTCCGATCCATCGGCCGGCGCTGATTTTCTCGGTGTCGGTGAGCTGGTCGCGATAAGTCGTCCGATATTCGCGCTCGAGTTCCCACTCCGGGGTTTTCCGCTTCGGATCGAGCAGAATCTCGGAAGTTCGCCGGCCCTTCACCTCGGCGAGCCGCATGGTCACAATGGGCGCTTCCTGGATCACCGGCATGCCCGAGGCCCGCACCAGCTCGGCCACGCCAGCTTTCTGGTCCGACTGAATATCGAAGAAGAAAATGTTCGGCTGATTATTCGTTCCGACCGAGCTGAACTGCGCGAGCAGAACATCGCGGGTGAGATACAAATTCAGGAGCAGGAAAGTGCCCAGGCCTAACGAGAGCGTCAGCAGCAGCGTGCGATTGTTCGGCCGGTAGAGATTCGCCAGGCCCTGCCGCAAAACGAAGCTCCAGCCGTGCGGGAAAAATTTCCGAATGCCGACGATCAGGAGCTTGGCCACCCCGGCGAAAATGCCGACTGCCAGAAAAAGCGCCGCGGCGAAAACCAGGCCGCGGCCGAGCGTGTCTGTCTGCGAAATCGAGAAGCCGGTGATCCCGGCGACGATCAAGGCGTAGATCGCCCAGAGAACCGGATCGCGTTGGCGCGAGGCCGATTCGACTTCCATGGCCGCGCGAAAAACGCGCAACGGCGAGAGCCGGCGAAACCGCAGGAGCGGCGGCAGGGCAAACAGGATGCAGATAAAGAGACCGATGAAAACGCCGGCAACAATCGGACGCCAGGCGATCGAGGTGGAGATCGCCAGCGGCAGGAACGACATGAGGATGCGGGGAAAGATTCGTTGCATCGCCGCCCCAAGCACGGCGCCGAACCCGGCGCCGAAGAGTCCCATCGCCACGGTTTGCACCAGATAGACCAGGACCGTGCCGGCGGCCGACATTCCCAGGCAGCGCAGGATCGCGCCAGTCCGCGTCTTTTGCTGCAAATGCGCCTGGATCGCGCTCGCGACTCCGACCGCGCCGAGCAACAGCGAGATGAAGCCGACCAGATTCAGGAAGCGATAGAGATTTTCCAACGACGTGCCGAGATCGCGCTTTCGTTTCGCAACGGTGTCGAAATCCATCCCCAGCCGCTTGATCTGCGGCCCGAGCATTTCGATCCGCGTTTCCACGTCGGTGTTCTCCGGGAATTTCACATAGGCGCGGTAACGCGCGAGGCTGCCGGTCTTGAGCAAATGCGTCTCGCCTAAATTTTGCAGCGGAATGTAAACCCGCGGCGCGAACGAGCCGGCCGCGGACGCTTCGCCCGGCATTTTCTTGAGCGCGCCCGCGATCGTGAACTGGAGGTCGCCGATCTTGATCGGGTCGCCGACTTCGGCGTGGAACTGCAAGAGCAGACTTTCGTCGACGACGGCTTGGGCGCCTCCGCGAAATTCCCTGGCGGCCGCCGGCGGCAGCGTTTCCATCCCGCCGTAGAACGGGAAGTCGCCGCCGAGCGCGCGAACGTGAGCGAGCCGGGTTCCGTTGCTTTTTGGAAACGAAGCCATCGTCATGAACCGGACTTCGCGGGCTTGCAGTTCGCCTAACGAATGGAGCAGCTCTTCATCTTCCGGGCGAAACGGCCGGGTCGATTCGACCACGAGATCGGCGCCGATCAAACTCCGGGCCTGATCGTCGATCGCCCGCGCCAGGCTTTGGCGAAACGAGCCGATGCTGACCAGCGCCGCGATCCCGAGCGTGATCGAGATCGAGAAGAGCAAGAGCCGCCGCCGGCTCGACCGGCTGTCGCGCCACGCCATTTTCCAGATGAAGGAAGAGGTCATTGCTTCACGAAAATCCACGCGCGTTCATTGGCCCTCACCCAGCCCTCTCCCACGGGGAGAGGAAGGCACGACCTAACCCGGGCGCGTTGGCAAAGTTCCTTCTCCCTGAGGGAGAAGGTTAGGATGAGGGTCATCGATCCGGCGTTCGATTGGTTCATTTGCATCCGCTAAACCATTTCGCCGTTCCTCAGCCGGATGGTGCGTTCCGTAAGCCGCGCGACATCGGGATCGTGCGTGACGAGGACGAGCGCGGTCCCAGCGCTGCGATTCAATTCGAGCATGACCTCGATGACTGACGCGCTCGTCTCGGCGTCGAGATTTCCGGTCGGTTCATCGGCGAAAAGAACTTTCGGGCGATTAATAAAAGCACGAGCGAGAGCCACCCGCTGTTGTTCGCCGCCGGAAAGCTGGGCGGGATAATGATCCACGCGTTCTGCCAGGCCGACCCGGCCTAACAAGTCGAGCCCGAGCTGGCGCGCGCTGCGATCGCCGCGCAATTCCATCGGGACGGTAACGTTTTCGAGCGCGGTCAGCGTCGGGATAAGCTGGAAGTTTTGGAAAACAAAACCGACGTGTTCGTTCCGGATTCGCGCCCGCTCGTCTTCATCTTCTTCCCCGAGCGTGATCCCGTTCAACAAAACCGAGCCGGAAGTAGGCCGGTCGAGCCCTGCGCACAGACCGAGCAACGTCGTCTTGCCGCTCCCGGAAGGCCCAAGGATCGAGCAGGTGCTCCCGGCGGGAAGAGTGAACGAAATATCCTTGAGAACGGTCAACTTGCCCGCGCCCGTGTCGTAGGTTTTCGTCAGATGCTGAACGTCGAGGATCGAAAGGGCGCTCATTAACGATGAAATCGGTTTGTGCTTACGAAAAGTTGAAGCAGACAATGCCAGCAATTTTCGCAATTGCTCTCGGCCTTTTTGCTTTTTCACCGGCCCTGTTTGCGGAGACTCCGGCGCCGGGCGCGACGAAAACGGTGGTCTTTCTCGGCGATAGCCTCACCGCAGGACTCGGCGTGGAACGGTCGGAAGCATTTCCGGCCCTGGTGGCGGAGAAAACTCGCGCGGCGAAATTGCCCTTCGAAGTGGAGAACGCGGGTTTGAGCGGCGATACCAGCGCCGGGGGTTTGCGGCGGATCGATTGGCTGCTGCAGCGCCGCATCGATCTGCTCGTCATCGAACTCGGCGCCAACGACGGATTGCGCGGCCTCGATCTGAAATCGATGAAGACGAATCTCCAGGCGATCATCGACAAGACGAAAGCGAAGAATCCGCAGGTGAAGATCGTGCTCGCCGGAATGCAGGTGCCACCCAATCTCGGCCCGGAATACGCCGCCGGATTCCAGCGCGTCTACAACGAGCTGGCCACGGAAAATAAGGCAACGCTCATTCCATTTCTGCTCGAAGGCGTCGGCGGCCATCGCGAGCTGAACCAGCCCGACCAGATTCACCCCACTCCGGCCGGGCATCGCATCATCGCCGACCTCGTATGGCGAACGCTCGAACCGATCCTGCGCCAGTCATGAGCGGATTCGATATCACCGGTTGCAGCACGCTCATTACCGGCGCGTCGGCCGGGATCGGCCGTGAATTTGCGCGCCAGCTTGCCGGCCGCGCCGGCTCGCTCGTTCTCGTCGCTCGCCGGCTCGATCGCCTGGAAGAGCTTCGCCAGGAGCTGACGAAGAAGGACCCGAACCTGAACGTCCATTGCCGCGCCGTCGATTTGTCCCAGCAAAACGAGATCGAAGAGTTGAGCGCGTGGCTGGCGCGTGAAGGAATCGCAATTGATTTCCTCATCAACAATGCGGGCCTGGGAGACCGCGGCTCTTTCGCGACTGCCCCGCCGGAGCGCGTTCATGAAATGCTCGCCGTTAATATCGTCGCGCTCACGATTCTGACGCGCGCCTTGTTGCCCGCGATGATCGAAAAGAAACGCGGCGCGATCCTTAACGTCAGCTCGAGCGCCGGATTTCTTCCCATCCGCAAAATGGCTGTTTACGCCGCGAGCAAAGCGTATGTCACGAGCTTTTCCGACGGCATCCGCGGCGAAGTGTTGAAACAGGGAGTTGTGGTGAGCTCGCTTTGTCCCGGGCCGGTCGATACGGAGTTCAGCTCCGTCGCGCGCCGCAGCATCGGGAAGCAACCGTATCCCAGCCCATCCTTCATGCACATGCCGGTAGAAGGTGTCGTCCGCGCCGGCCTCGCCGGCATTGAGCGGAACAAGCCGCTCGTCGTTCCCGGAATCGTGATGAAGATCGCCATGCTCCTCGTCCGGCTAACCCCGATAGCGATCTTGCGACGGGTCTGACCTAACGAAACCCAAGCTGAGCGACTCCTGACGTTTTCGGAGTTCGCTGCATCGGCTGGTTAGGCTGCGGCTTCATTAGTTGCGGTCTACCATGGGAAGAAGCTTCCATCGCTGCGCCTCGGTGGGCATCACGAGTCCTATCTTGCCAGGAGTTATATCATAATAATAAGCGTGTTGCCTCGCATCATAGTAGCGCCGGCTGGCACCGGAGAGTGAGATGTTGCAGCGTGCGACTACCGTGTCGGGGCGAAGAGCCAACTTTCTCTCTCGGGGTTGTAGTGCGACCGAAGCAGAACCTTCTTCTATCGCGGTATCGCCATACTCGCCCGGAGGAATGCCAGTCATGTAGCAGTAAACAGAATCGCGACGGCTGTAGAGGCGTACCTCAACGGTCTTGGACAGGCTGTTGTGGAAAACGCCGATGTCCCTGAGGAATCGTCTTTCGCGATCGCCCGGCAACGCTTCAACTCGGTCGAGAATGACTCCAAAGGGAATATCGCCCCACCGTCCATGGAAACGAGTATCCACGGTGCCGCTGATCCGCACTGGTCGAAGATTAAGGTAGCTGTAGTGAGCGATGTTGCTGCCGGGCGGGTAGTTCGGGAGGCGCATGTCCCAAAGTACCCAGATCATACGCTTCAAATCTTTGTGACGTGTATCCCGCAAATCCCACACGTAGAAATCGGATCCAGCGACCTCAGCTAAGCCGGTGAATGTGATCCGTCGACCGGTGAAGCGTCGGTAGTTCTGCAGCGCTTCGTCAACCGAAAAATCAGCGGCGGTGCATACACAGGCAGACACCAGCAACAGCATCGCAATGAGCTTTGGCGTTCTTCTCACGGGAGACGTAGCGGCCTAACGAGAACAAGATCAGCGACGACTGGCCGGGCGGCGCGTGGCGGCGGGTTGAGGGTGGAATTTCATAGAAGGTGCGAAACCAAAGCTGCCAGCCGTTCGCTCCATCGCGGGGTTAGGCGTTACGGGCCTCGAGTTTCGGGTCGTCCTGCAACGGGAAAATCGAGACTAAATCGTCTTCCGCGCTGAGACCGTACGACTGCGCAAGAAGGAGAAGCTGAAAACCGAACACACCACGCAGTTCGCCAAGCGCAGAAGAAAAAGTGAAGTCTGAGAACATACCGTGCGGTGATCCGAGGCGCGCGTGGATGCCATGTTGCTGCAATGTGTCGAGAAACTTGCGGCAGGCGGCGCGTAGAGTCGCAAGCCGGAGCGCCATTTCGCTGTCGCGCTTGAGAGTCTGAAGCTCCTTAGTGAGAAAAGCGCGAATCTGGATGACTGAGTCAATGCAGTGATCCGGTTCCTCCCAAGCGCACGGATTGTAGAGGACGCGACGATCCTCCAAAAACACCATGACCCGCTCGGCACGAGTAACCTCGGGTTCCGGTGGATTCCATGATACGCCGAAGATCGGCACACTGACGCCAGTAACTCTCGAAGCGAGCTTTTTGAAGTTCATCGCAGTGAGCGTATAGAACGCCTAACGAGAATTAGACGTAACTACGTCTTTAACGGCGAACATTTTTACATCTATCACGGCTACGAGGGAAGAGGTCTGGAAGGGCGGCATCACGGGAATTGTAGAGGGGTGGGACGAATGGCGCAATCTTGAAAATGGAGAGTCCTTCTTTCGTCCTTGAGGGGACTTCGAAGGGGCGACGATCGCGTTGTCCCAGCGCTGAAGGGCTGGGCTATTGTCAGGTGAGAAGCATTTTGTGGCATGTCGCTAAGAACCAGATGGACAACAAAAGGAGAGGCTTGAAAGCCCACCAGTCCTTTATCAAACAACTTCCAGAAGTAAGTCGGCCAGTTCTCGCGGCATAGTGATCATCGCACAATGGCTCGTCGGTATCTGCCGCAGACGCCACCCCGCTTCCGTTGGAGGAAGTGCTCTCGGCGCCAATAGGCGCCGCAGGAGTGCGCGGAAGAAACCGCCGCCGGTGCAGGCGATCTGCGTCCGGGGTTTCGCTGATACGATAGCTGGATTCTTCAGATGAAGAGGTTGCTCTAACGTCTTCAAGGGTTGTGGCGTCACCTTCGAGCGCACCCAGCTGAGATCTGGCTCTGTAGTTACCCCGTAGGTGCCTCGAGGATCGACTCTCCAGCCATCCCCGTGGGCCTGTGCTTGTTTGCGGAGCACCCAGAGAACAATCGGTGAGCTATCGGCCAGCGACTCGCCATCACGTGGCACGAAGGTATCCAGATAGACCAGGTGAGCAATGCGCTCCGGCACCTGATCAACCACGCCGGTGATGACCATCGAGCCATAACTGTGACCCACCAGGATGACGCCATGCAGATTCTTTTCCTCCAGCAAGCCGACGATATCCTGGATATGGGTATCTAATCCGATATCGGGTGAAAGCTCGGATGCACGTTCAGCCAGACCAGTGAGGGTGGGTGCATACACCTCATGGCCGGCGGCTTCCAGGAAGGGGATGACCTTCTGCCAGCACCAGCCCCCAACCCATGCCCCATGCACCAGCACAAATGTTGTCATGCTCGCCTCCTTTTTAACTGATTGGGCGCTCACTGAGTTGCCGGGACAACGGCATTCCAAACAGAGTTTGGGAACGAGGGCGTGAAATTATGGTTCGGCGGCGGGGACGACGCGGGGTTTGAGGGCGTCCTGGATGAAGGCGTCAGCGTCCTTGCGAAATTGGAGGAGTGACGGGTGATTGATGTAACTCATGTGACCGGCTTCATAGAAGGTCATCCGGACGTTGTCGCGGATGGTCGGGTCGAGTTGCATGGCGTGCAGCGTGTGGTAGGCGGCGTAATAAGGCGTGGCGAGATCGTAGTAGCCGCAGGAAACCCAGAGTTTCAAATAGGGATTGCGGCTCATCGCTTTCTTCAAGTCTTCGGCGACGTCGAGATATTGGTTCTGGGCCACGTTGGCGTAGTTCCACGGGCGGACGTCGGCGATCATTTCGTAGGGCAGATCGCTCTCGAACTTTAACTCGCGCCGCAGATAGTCGTTCATCATCGCGCTGTAAGGACCGAGGACGGCTTCGTAACTCGGATCGAAATCCTGTTCGTCGGTCCCCGGCTCGTAACGAATGCCGGTGAAGCGGGCGTCGTAGCGGCCGATGGAACGGTTCTTATCCTTGAGCAAGTCGAAGAAGAAACGTCGCGCCGGGATGCGGAAATTCTGTTGGGCGATCGCGTCTGCCGGCAAGCCGGTAAACCGGGCGAGGTCGCCGGCCAGTTCCTTGCGCTGGTTGTCGTCGAGCTGATCGCCGCGATTGAGGGCGAGCAGGTATTTGTTCGACGCGAAATTCTCGCTCTCGGCCAGGACGTCCTTCAGCGATTTACTTTGCAGGTCCGGCGGTAATCTTTTGTGGTACCAGGCGGCGGCTGTGTAGGTGGGGAGGAATAACGGATACGGCCGATCGTTACCCGGACTAAAACGCGCCGTCGCGAAATCAAGAATGCTCGAGACGAGAATGATGCCGTTGACATAGAAACCGTAGCGCTCCTGCAAGTAATCGCTCAAGCCGGCGGCCCGGGTGGTGCCGTAACTCTCGCCGATGATGAACTTCGGCGACGCCCAGCGCGCGTTGCGCGAGGTGTAAAGCCGGATGAAATCGCCGACGCTGGCGAGGTCTTCCTTGAAGCCGTGAAACTGCTTCGGGTCTTCACCCGGCGCGCTGCGGCTGTAACCGGTGGAAACGGGATCAATGAAAACCAAATCGGTGGTGTCGAGCCAGGTCGCTTCATTGTCCACGAGGTGATAGGGCGCGAGCGGCGCTTCGCCGCGTTCGGTCAGTTCCGTGCGGCGCGGTCCGAGGGCGCCGAGGTGCAGCCAGACGCTCGCGGAACCCGGCCCGCCGTTGAAGGAATAGGTAATCGGCCGTTTTGCAGGATCGTTGCCGACGTCGGTGCGCGTGTAAGCGACGTAGAAAACCTTGGCCTTTTGTTTCGGCTCGTCTTTGTCTTTATCTTTCGATTTGTCGGCTTCTTTCGTGGGCGAAGGCGACGGCGATGAGGCCCGCGGTCCGGCCTCGCCGTCTTCGGATTTTTTCTTTTCGCTCCAATCGCGCATCACCATGTAACCGGTGGTCGCGCGGTAGCGGATCGTTTTTCCGCCGACGGTGAGCGTGTGCTCGGTCACACTCGGCGGCGGCTCTTTCTCTTCGTCTTTCTTATCCTTGTCGCGATCCTTCGGGTCGTTCTTGCCCGGCGTGGTGGTATCAGAAGTTTGCGTCTCCTTGTCAGGATGCACTTTCAATTCGCCCGGCACCGGTTTGCTCGTTTGGGCGCGAGCAAAGGGCGCAGCGGCAAAGCAAAGAATGGCGAGAAGCGCGGCCGCAGAGGCGGCGGCCCGAAGAGATTTGAGCGTGATCATAAGCGCGAGGTGTAAGCGCGCTTACATCACTTGTATTTCACCGAGCAGCCGTACGGTTTCGTATTCGCATTGGTGACCGTTTTGCCGGCGAGCGATTCCTCGAGTGCGACCTTCACATAGTTCGTCGAGTTGGGAATGTCCGCTGGATTTGGCGACGCCTTACTGTCGATGGCGCCTTCGTAAACGATCTTGCCCTCGGGATTGATGACAAACATGTGCGGCGTGTTCTTTGCGCCATAAGAGCGGCCGGCTTTTCCATCCGGATCGAGCACGAGCGCGGTTTGCTTCGTTTTCCACTCCGTCATTTTCGCGTTCGCCTGCTCGGCGGTGAGATTGCCTTCGAGTCCCGGCGCGGACGAATCGATGCTCAGCCAGACGACACCCTTGGCGGTAAATTCCTCCTGCAACTTCTGCATGTTGCCGCTCCCGTAATGCTTCTTCACGAACGGGCACTCCGGGTTGAACCATTCGAGCACGACGTATTTGCCTTTGTATTGCGAGACGGTCTGGGTTTTGCCCTTCGAATCGGTCAGCGAAAAATCGGGCGCGGTAGTGCCGACGGCGGGAGAATCGGCGGCGATGAGCGCGGTGGAAGCGGCGAGGGTGACAAGCGTGACGAGCAGTTTTGTTTTCATATTTTATTCAGCAGCGACGTGGGGCGAAACGGTTTCGAGTTTCTCCAGAATCATGTTTTGAGTGAGCACTTCGGGGAACAAAATCGGTTCCGCGTGGTTGCCCGGGTAAAGCACATACATTGGGACACCGGGCCGGCCAAATTGTTTCAAAATTTTCGTGATGGCCGGATCGGCGTTGGTCCAATCGGCCTTGATCTTGGTGACGCCGAGGCGCTGGAAGGCGTCGCGGACAGCGCCGGCCTCCAGGACATTTGCTTCGTTGAATTTGCAGGTGAGGCACCAGGCGGCGGTGAAATCGATGAAGACGGCGTGGCCTTGTTTAAGTTCAACCTCAAGCAAGCGCGGGGTGAATGGCTGCCAGCCGCCTTGCATTTGCGTTTCGGCCGAGACGACTTTCGCAGCGGCGAATTTGTCGCCGATGAAATAATAGCCGCCGCCGAGCACGAGGACGAGCACGAGCACGAGCGAGATCAGACGAGACGTTAACGACGCCGTCGGGACGATGAAGGCGCCTTTCATCCAGCAGGCGAGACTGAGCGCGAGCAGAAAACAGGAAGTCCAGACAATCGCGTCGACGCCGCGTTCGGCGCCGAGGACGGCGAGGAGAAACAGCAGCGTCGCCAGAAGGAAGAAGCCCATGAGCTGTTTCACGCGCAGCATCCACGGACCGGGCTTTGGCAAAAGCCGCAGCCAGGCCGGTTGCGCCGAGAGCAAAAAATAGGGCGACGCCATTCCGGCCGCGATGGCGAGAAACATGAGGAGGATCGTCCAGCCCGATTGGGTGAAGGCGAACCCAAGCGCCGTGCCGAGAAAAGGCGCGGTGCACGGAGTGGCGAGAACGGTGGCGAAGACGCCCTGAAAGAAAGAGCCGGCGTCGCCTTCGCGCGCGGTCCAACCGAGCACGCCGCGATTCGCAAATTGCGGCAGCGAGATTTCGAAAACGCCAAAGAGATTGAGCGCGAAAACGAGGACGACCGCGCTCATCAGCACGACGAAATATGGATTCGTGAATTGAAACGCCCAGGTGATCTCGCGGCCGGCGGATTTCAATCCGATGAGCAGAAGCGCGAGGCCGATGAACCACGCGAAGATGCCGGCGACGAACGCCAGACCGCTCCGCAAAATTCTCCGCCGATCCTGCCCGGCGTGCTGGATGAATCCGAAGATCTTGAGCGAAATCACCGGCAGGACGCAGGGCATCAGGTTGAGAATGAAGCCGCCGATAAAACCAAAGAGCAGAAATCTCGCGAGGCCTTCGGAGAGCCGCGGGGTCGAGGCGGTGACGGCCGGCGCGGCAACCGACCAGGCGTTACGGTCCGGGCCGTTTTCGTTCGGGCCGAAGACGACAATTCCATTGAGCGCGCCCACAGTCTTGTCCGCGGTCTCAGTCGGGATGTGAAAAGCGACTTTGCCGCCGGCGCCGCGCTCGATCTTAACGTGGCCGACCACGACGTTGGCTTCCGGCGACGGAAAGAAATCGGCGGCGGGATAGTTCGCCAGCGCCGCACTCTCAACCGTAAGACGAAGCTCCGCGCCCTCGCGCTGCCAGGTTGTCCGGGAGACTTCCTGGTCCGGCCAATTTTGTGGAAGCGCCCGGCGATAGCGGGAAAAAACTTCTTCGTTGGCTGCCGCAGTCTGCGCAGCGACCGGCAGATCCAATTTCAAGTTTGCACTTCCCGGGATGCAGATTTTTTCGCAGACGAGCCACGACACTTCGGCCGCGAGCTGCACGGTGGAATCCTTCAGCGACGCAGGCGGGGTGACTTCCTGAAGCAGCAGAACTTCATCGTGGTAACCGAAGATTTGGATATCGCCCGGCTCGGTGATCTTCAGCGGAATGGGCCATTGAATTTCGCCCACCTTCCAGTCGGCCGGCAGCTTCCATTTGATCTCGGTTGGGATGCCGGCGTCGCCTGGGAATTTCCAATAGGTGTGCCAATTCGGAACCATGTGCAGCAGCAACCCGACGGTGAACGGTTTTCCGGGCACAACGGCGGTGACGTCCGCAAGAAGCTTCGCCTGGACAAGCTCGCGCCCTTCGTATTTTTGGGCACGTCCCACGCACGGCATCGCCAGGAGTAAAGCAGCCACCAAAAAGAGCCGAGGCGCAAAGGCCCCTCCCACTTTGGCTCCTGGATTCATGGCGTTACTTACCATCGAGGAATAGCGGCGGCAATGCGGCCATCCCCATGGCTCGCGCTCTGCTCTCTTTTTGGGATGCGAAAGTTCCTCGTGATCGCCATTCTGGCTGGGCTCGCCTGGCTCTTCGTCGTGCAGAAACGAAGCGAGCCTCAGAAAGTGGCGCCGGATGACAAGAAGGTGGCGCAAACGGCGGCATCACCGCGGCCGGTGAGTGAGCACGACTGGATGAAGCGTTCGCTCGATCGAACGAACGAGGTGAAGCGCAAGGTGGCGGAGCAACGCAAGGAAGACGGAACGCGATAACGCCCGCTATTTCGCGGCTTTCTCCGCCAGCTTCTGCCGGATGGCCGCTTTGAATTCCGCTTTCGAAAGGGCGGTCCCCGTGACCGCGGCCTGTTCGTCCTGACCGAGCTTGGTTACGTCAGCCACAGTCGCGCCGTTGTCCTTCGCGATCTTTTCATTCGCGCCGGTTCCGTCCGACTGAACATGGAACCGCCCATGCATGATGCCGACGAGCGGGATGAATTGCGTCCCGTTGTGTTCGACGAAAAGGATATCGCGATCGCCGATCTTGAACCGGGGCGCATCGGTCACTTCTATGGTCTGGCCATCGATGGTGCCGCCGAACATCCGAATCGTGTACTCAGCGCCGAGCGCGCCTTTGATCGCATCTTCGATTTTGAAAGTCACATAAGTAACGATGTGTCGGTCGTTCCCCTGGCCGGCCCAATCCGGTCGCATCGCGGTGACCGTTCCTTCGAAAATCATCTCAGCGTCGGTCACGAGCTGATCGAACGTGGGCGGAATGACGGTCGTCGCGCGCGCCGCCGGGAGCATCAGGGCAAGGCAGGAGAGAATAAGGAAAGAGCGAAGCAGTTTCATAAAACGGTTGTCTGGTTATCTATTCGAGCCGACCTGCCCCTGGAACACCGACAAGTTCGCATAATTTTCACTGAACCTCCACTCGTTCGGGCACAAAACATCACGGGTCTAGATCGTACACTTCCACGAGCGCCACGCCCGGCGTCCCGTCCACGCTCCGGACAATCGCGGTGTAGCTTCCGGCGCTGAGGGTCGCAACAATCGCGGATTCGAGCGGGTTCACCGGCGGAATGGTGCTGGCCAAAATCTCAGCGACCTGGTCGCTATTGCCCCAGTCGTCGTTTACCGCGAGCAAATTGCCGAAACTATCGTGCAATTCCAAAACCGGATCGGCGAGCGCGCCGGTGATTGCGTTACTTCCGGTGCCGAGCGAGGGGCCGAGAGCGCGGATGATCACTTTCTTGGGGCCGCCCTGCGCGATCAAGCCGCCGATCATCGGTTCATCGGCCGTGCCGACTCGGCCGCGAGTGGAGATGTTGACCAGGCGGGTGGAATTCGAATCGATGTCGTAGGCCTCGACCAGACCATTGCCAGTCGCGCCCCCTTGGCCGCTTACGACGACGGTGTAATTGCCCGGCGCTAACGTGACGAGCAAAGCGGATTCGCGTGAGTCTCTTGGCGCGAGGCCAATCTGTTGAATCTGCGAGGCCTGCGGATTGTTCGTCGCCCAGTCGTCATTCGACGCGATGATGGCGCCGGTGGCGTCATGCAGTTCAAGCACCGGATCAGGCAGGACATTGGTCACGCCCGCAGATGTCAGCGAAGGCCCGATTGCGCGCAGGACCAGCGTCTTCGATTGCGTGCCTTGGACGATGAATCCACCGATCAGAACGTTCTGGCCGGTCCCGACCGTCATTCGCGTAGAAATATTCACGAGATGACTCGCGCCTGTTCCGGGGGTTGCGGACGCGGTAGCGGTCGGAGTTGCCGTTGGTGTCGCAGTCGGAGTCGCGGTCGGAGTCGGCGTGGGCACAACCGCGGCGCCGTAAAGATATTGGCCGCCGGCGATGTCGTCGGGAGAAAGAACCTCCTGGTCGCTTACGATTGAATTCATCACCGCGGTAACGTGCTGTCCGCCGGTATCGGGATGACCCAGACCAAGGGTGTGACCGGCTTCATGAAGAAAGACCCGGCGAATATCCGGAATGGCCGCGCCGTGGGGAATAAATTGCAACGGGCCGCGATACGAATCGAAGGTAACGGCGCGGTTAAATAGCGTGTCGGATTCCACCATGGTGCCGCCGGAGCTGGTGTAATAAGTCACCGCGAGCGTGCTTGAGCCGAAGGATTGACCGAAAATCGAATTGGCGAAGACAACCGAGTTGATGTGGTCGCCCGAGACGGACGGCACCAGCGGGTTTACGACGGTGGTGATCTGCGCGCGCAGGATCGTCTGGTTCCACATACCGGCCACAGGCAGGACGGCGTCGTCCCAGGAAGTGTTGCCATCCTGGAGGGTGCGCCCGGCGCTGCCGAGGCCCAGCTGCATGACCACGACCGTACCCGAGGGCCAGCTTTTCCCCTCGAGGACGTAGGCCTGCGCGGTACCGGAAATAACGCCCATCAGCGCGATCGCGAACCCGACGGATCGTACATGGAGACGTAGATGGCGGAATGAAAACATGGTTTCGAAAAATTGGTGAAGCGACGGGCCGAATCGGCTCATGAATATCAGGGAGCAGATACCGTACGCGTGGCGCAAACTTGCCGAATTATTTTCGCGGTCCTCCGTAAAAACACCGACGGGCCGATACCGGAGAATACTGCCCGGTCAAACGAGCCCAAATCAGGGGACGAGAAAGATTTTTCCCGAATAAGGATCCTTCACTTTCTGGCCGGAGGCGTAGCCGGTGACGTCGACATAGCCACCGCTGGGATCGAACGGGCTGAAAACATATCCGGGCTTGCCCGGCACCGGTTTGGCTGTGGGAACTTGTGTAGATTGCGTGGTGGCACTGCGCGACGGACTCGGGGACGGCTTCGATTTTTCCGTGACCGTGGCGGGCGAAGGTTTCGGGCTTGGGCTCGGCTTGACGGTGGAGCGCGGCGGATTCTGGGTGGTGGTCGTGCGACGCTGGGTATTTGTCGTGGAGGGCGTAACGGTTTTTCCCGGCGTTGTCACGGCGTCGGAAGCAACCGTAGTCGTGGTGGTGGTCGTCTCGGTTTCTCCATTGATGTGGCGGCGAACATAATTGGCCGGCGCGTCCAGGACGCGGAACGAGGTCACGGCAACGTCGTGCGCCGTTCGACAACCGCTGAGCACAAGAAGTCCGAGCAGAAGGAATCGGACCCGTTTCACGCTGTATACTTATCCGCCATTCTTTTCGCCGCCAGAGATTTCGTCACGTCGGCGACGAAGTCATCGATTTGTTTTTCGGTCGTGGACCAGGCGCACATTAATCGGTAAATGTCCGGGTCGACGAACTTGTAAAAACGCCAGCCGCGGTCGTGCAGCTGGGCGACGAGTTGCTCGGGCAGGCGGAGGAACACCGCGCTGGCTTCGCAGGGGAAAACAGGTCCGGTTCCGAGAACGGCGCATAATTTCCGCGCGAGCAATTGGGCGCATTTGTTCGCGTGCCGGGCGTTCTCGATCCACGCGTTGTCACTCAGCAATCCAACCCAGGGCGCGGCCAGGAATCGCATTTTTGAAGCAAGCTGTCCGCCTTGCTTCGCGCGATAATCGAACTCGTGGGCGAGCTCTTTATTGAAGAAAATTACGAGCTCGCCCCCAGCCGCTCCATTTTTGGTTCCGCCAAAACAAAGGACGTCGACCCCGGCCTGCCACGTGATCGATTTGGGCGCGGACTCGAGAGCCGCCACCGCATTTGCAAACCGGGCGCCATCCATGTGCACGAAAAGCGAATGCTCCCGGGCGAATTCGGCGATCGCTTCGATCTCGCCGCGTTGATAAACCGTCCCAAGTTCAGTCGCCTGGGTGATACTCAGGACGCGCGGCTTCGGCGAATGAACATCGCGGTGGCGCAGCAGGGCCGCTTTGACGTTCTCCAGCTCCAGCTTTCCGTTCGCGCCTCGCGTCGGAATCAGCTTCGCGCCGCCGGAAAAAAATTCGGGCGCAGCGCACTCGTCTGTCTGGCTGTGCGCATATTCATGGCAGATCACGCCATGGTAAGAGCGGCAAAGCTGGGCCAGCGCGAGCGCGTTGGCGGCGGTGCCGTTGAAAATCAGAAAAACCGCGCAGTCGATTTCAAAAATCTCGCGGACGCGTTCGATCGCGCGCCGCGTCCATTTGTCGTCGCCGTAGGAAACTTCCGTGGCGGCGTTTGCTTCCGCGAGAGCGGCCCAGGCCTGTGGACAGATCGCGGCGGTGTTATCGCTCGCGAAGTCGTAACGCTCTTTCGGTGAAGCCATCTCCGCTTTCCCTAACCGACTTCACGCAGCGGAGCAATACGGCGCCAGCAAGATCCGGCCGAAACTTCGCCTGCCTCGCGCCCTAACTGCTTATGTGCAACTGCGCAGCAGAAAGAACAAAAGCAACACCGGAATCGGCACCCCAAGAAGCCAAAGCAGGATGTAACCTATCGCTCCCAGTTGCTCGATTTTCTCTTTTAATTTCATACCCCTTTTTGACCCTTTCCTATCGTAATAATTTCGTAAACCGCGCCGCGAACGAGCGTCTGCCCGCGTGATTTTTTTTGTCACCCACGAGAACCTAACGAACTCGAGGGGGAATGGCGCGTCGCTAGCGATCGAATTGCGTCTCGAGCACATCGAGATAAACCGAAATCGGATCGCGTCTGGATTGCGGCAACTGGGCGGCTCGTTCCGCCGCTTTCATGTAACCCGCGAATTCCCCGCTGGGCCGCGCAAGACTGGTTGCTTCGAACCAATTCAGATAATCATCGATCCCTCGCATTTGCGTGGCGATCTCCTGGCGCGCGATCTTCAGGCGATCGAGACGCTTTGCGACTCCCCTGGTTTTCCCTTGCAGCAAAAGGCCGGTGACCTGGGCGTACTCCGCGACGATCGGCGCGAACGCCGGATGGGCGCGAGTCGCGAGCGCGCTCAGTTCGTGCACAAGCGAACGCAAAATGTTCGACGCCGATTTGCGCTTCAGAAAAATCGCGAACTCTGCCAGCTCATAATTCTTTCCGATGCCGTGATCGGAAATCCTGAGCCGTAATTTCTCCCGAAGCAGCCGTTCGGTTTCCGCATTACTCATCAACTGGTAGGGCTGATCGGTCGAGAGACGCGCGACCTGTTCTTGCCACGTTTTCTCCGCGGCGTCCGACTCAAACAATGATGGGAAGTGGTTTCGCAAATCCGCCATGGGATCGTTTGACGAAGTTGGCAAATCCGCGATGAATCGGGCCAGGCCGCCCGGCCCGTCAGGTCCATGGCTGAGCAAATCGACCAGAGCGAACGAATAGGCACGATGAAGAATCTGGCCCGGCGCGTCGAGCAACTGCGGCCGTTGCGCCAGGAATTTCTCCAGCGGCAACACATTTCTTGCCGCCACTGGCACGGCCAGGATCGTCGTTACGCGGTCCCGCGGCAAATCCGATTGCTCTCCCGGCACTCCGTCCAACAGCCAATCGGGCGGCGAAGTGTAGACAGCGCCCGCCGGAATATTTGGTTGCCCCCGATAAATCATTTCGAGAACCAGAGCCCGAAGAAGTTCCCGCCGTATTTCCGGCCGGCTCAACTCGGAATCGATCACGAGATCGAGCTGAAGCTTCAACCCGAAGCCAGTCTGGGCGAAGTCAACTTTGAGCCGCGGCAATTCCGGAAGATTCGCCTGAGGATATTGCGCGTTAATGACGATCGCAGTCGTCCAGTCGTCGCGCTGGCCGAGCAAGGTAAGCAATTCGCGTTTCGTACGCTCGCCGAAGTCGCAGATCGCGCCCCGCACCGCGAGGTCGGTCCCGTAAACGATGAACTGCCGCGACGTGCTGATGCTTCGCTCGACGGCCGCCGCTGAGATGAGCTTCAGCGCCGAGGCAATCACCAGGAACCCGAAAACGACGGCACGACCCACATCCTTGAGGCTTCCAAAACGCGACGGGCGAAGCGAGCCGAAAAGGGCCAGAAATTTTGCGGTTTCGACGTAATTAAATCGAAACTTTTCCCACCTGCTGGCGTCTAATCAAGAGGAGGGTATAAAATGAAAACAACCAAACTTCTTATTATCGCTCTCGTGCTAGGCGCGATGGCTGCTTCGTCCGCCGTCGCCCAACCTGTCATGAGAACAAACGCCCGCACCTCGATCAGCGGCCCCCGGACGTTCAGTCATTCGAGTAATCATCGGCATTTCCGGTCGCGTGTCTTTTTCGGCTTCGGGCTCGGTTATCCGTATTACGGCTACCCGTACGGCTATGGATATCCGTACTATGACGGGTATCCCTACGATTACGGGTACTACGCGCCGGGCACCACCTATTACACCGAGCGTGGCATTACGGACGATGCGACGGTTGCCGCGGTACAGCGCCGGCTCGCGCGCGGTGGTTATTACCACGGCGCGATTGACGGTGTGATGGGGCCTGGGACCCGGACCGCGATCCGCGCCTTCGAACGGAATAATAGATTGCCGGTCGATGGCGTAATCGATCGCGAGTTGCTCCGGACAATGGGCCTCGCTTAAGGCCACAACCTTCAGTTGAGTTGGGTTGGCGTTTGGCCGGGTCGCCAATCGGCGGCTCGGCCAGCGTTCTTTACGGCTTCGGAGTCAACACCACGGCTTGGGGATGGAATTCGATCGCATCCATCTTCGTGACCGATCTCCGTTCCAGGTCCAACGCCGTCCAAAGATCGCCGAAGAGCGGATCGGCGTATTTCATCAGGAGCGGATGAACTGGCAATCGGCCGATGCGGCCGCCATTGTTTGCCGCAATCAGGGTTCCGTTTTGGATGGACACCTTCGAGGACGTTGCTATGAAAAACGAAAAGCCGAAGAGGGATCGCTCGACCGTGACGCGGCACACGCCCTCATCGAAGTTCACGATCGCCCGCTCAAATTGGAGCAGCTTGCTGAGCGCGGCCTGCTTGCTCCTGAGGGCGCTGCCGAGATAGGCATTCACCTGCGCCTCGGTATATTGTAAGGGCGCGCCGCCATGCCTCATGGCCGCGTTCTCGAGATCGAAACCTATTTGCGGCGGAGAGTCACCCATCTTGGGGCGTGGCGGGACCTCCGGCGATAGCAGCATCTGCACGACGGCCGCCATCGCGGCCGCGCCTAAAATTAGTTTGCTCACTTTGAAAAACAGGAGCCGCACCTTCCCGCGCCGCGGATCCAGCATTGTCCGCAAGCGCCGCTGCGTCTCCTTTGCGTCTTCGCCCTTCGGCGCGACTTTCGCGAGCGCCGTCCGATCGAGCCTCGCACCACAATCGTGACAATAAATCCGCTCCGGCTCGTTCTCGCGCCGGCACTCCGGACAAATGAGTTTGATCATTCCGCGGCTTGCTTCTTCGGTTTTGGTTCAGCCTTTGCTGGAGTTGTCGCCGCAGCAGAGGGCTTGGCTTCTTTTCCCGCCGCAGGTTTATCGGCGGTCGCCGGAGCGGCGGGCGCGTCTTTTTTCGCGCCTTCGCGATACGAATCGGTCCGATAATCGGTGATGTAGAACCCGGAGCCCTTGAAGATCAGTCCCGCGCCGGAGCCGATTAGCCGTTTCACTTTCCCATGTCCCCATTTTTTCTGCCGGCAAAGTTCTTTTGGGCACTCCTTTAGCGGCGCGTCGCGCATCGATTGCACGATCTCGAGGACGCCGGCGCACTTCTCGCACAAATATTCGTAGGTGGGCATGGCAGAGTTGCAGGCGGCGAACGGTCGCAATTCTCTGCCAGAAAAAGCAGAATACAAGCCAGTGCAGCCCGTCAAAGTTCGCGGCGCGCAATGCGGGTGGTCACCTTGACTTTCAACTTTGCGCACCGTAGAGGCCCCGTTCTAATTTCGTTTATGTCGTATTCAATTTTTCGCCGCTCATCGCTTGTTCTCACGGCTTCCTTCGCGCTTTTCCTGGTCGGTTGCGACGGCGATGATCCGCGGCTGGCACAATCGCAATACCTCGGTGGTGTTTACGGTAACCAGCCGGTTTCCAGTTCCGCTCCACAGGACAGCGTCTCCTATTGGGATGGCGACGGCGTCCCGGGCAAGCCTTCGGTCAAGATCAAGCTGGCCGAGCAAAGAGCATATTTTTACAAGGGCGGACAGTTGGTCGGCATCTCTCAGCTCTCCACCGGCCGCGAAGGCATGGGCACCTCGACCGGTTCATTCTCGATCATCCAGAAAGACCAGAACCACGTCTCGAGCCAGTTTGGCGATTACGTGGACTCCGCGGACAACGTCGTCGTCGCGAATGTGGACGTGGGCAAGGATCCCAAGCCCCCCGGGACCCACTTCAAAGGCGCCCCGATGCCTTATTTCATGCGCATCGTCGGCGGGACTGGAATGCACGCCGGTTATTTGCCGGGTTACCCCGCTTCGCACGGCTGTATCCGCATGCCGGAGTTCATGGCGGAAAACTTCTTCCGATCGGTCTCCGTGGGCACACCGGTCACGATCACTCATTAACGGCTGCTACGGCAGTGAACGCGCCGCCGCTCGCGGCTTGCACTCTGCGCTTCCGGGCGACATGATCGAAGTCCCGCTGGATCCGCCATGATTATCATTACGCAACCGAACGCGACGGAGGAGCAGATCGAACGCGTCGTAGCCCGTGTCCGCGAGTTTGGGCTCGACGCGCAGATCAGTCGCGGCGCCTCGCGTGTCATCATCGGCGTGATCGGCGCCGAGGATCGGATTCGCGAAAAACCATTGGCCGCCATGCCGGGCGTGGAAGCTATCGTGCCGGTGGAGAAGCCGTACAAGCTGGCTTCGTACGAATTTCGGGGCGCGGCTTCGCCGGTCGCGATCGGCGGCGTGAAAATCGGCGGCGATGAAAACGTGGCGTTGATCTGCGGTCCGTGTTCCGTAGAAAGCCAGGAACAGATTTCCTCAATCGCACGGATCGTCCAGGATCTGGGCGCCGATATTCTCCGTGGCGGCGCCTTCAAGCCGCGCACTTCGCCCTACAGCTTCCAAGGTTTGCGCGAAGATGGACTGCGCTTCCTGGCGGAAGCGCGCCGCGAGACCGGTTTGCCGGTCATCACCGAGATCATGGACGCGCGCGACCTGGCCATGGTCGAAAAATACGCCGATTGCCTGCAGATCGGCACCCGCAACATGCAGAATTTTTCGCTGCTGAAAGAAGTCGGCCACAGTCATCTGCCCGTGCTACTCAAACGCGGCTACAGCGCGCGGATCAGCGATTTGATCATGAGTGCCGAATATATCTTGAGCGAGGGCAACATGAACGTGCTCCTCTGCGAGCGCGGCATTCGCACCTTCGAAAACGCCACGCGCTACACGCTCGATCTCAACGCCGTTCCGCTGCTGAAATCGAAGACGCACCTGCCGGTCGTGGTCGATCCCACGCACGGAATCGGCCTGCGCGATTTCGTTCCGCAAATGGCCCTTGCCGCCGTCGCGGCCGGAGCAGACGCAGTGATGATCGAAGTCCACGATTCGCCCCAGTTCGCCAAGAGCGATGGCGAACAAGCCATCCTGCCGGACGTCTTCGCCGATCTGGTCCCGCGTTTGCGCGCCGTCGCGGAAGCCGTCGGACGGCGAATGTAATTCATTTCCTGCTCCTGATCATGATCTTGCTCATGATCCTGGCCTAAGACCGGGATCAGGATCACGATCAGGAGCAAGAGCAAGAATGGAGATGCAGTCCGTTTGATGTTCGCCGCGTTCCGGCGAAACATGGACGGTGGAAGAATCGTCGAGCGATCACCTTCCCTCCATCGTTACGCACACCGAATCGATCTCGCAGAAATTACGCGAGATCGCGGAAGGGGTGTGCCCGGTCGCCTTTTCCCACGTCGCGGAATCAGCGCACGCCTTTCTCGTCGCGACGATCGCGCGTGAAATCCGAAAAACGCTTTGGGTGTCATGCCCCAATGTCCGCTCCCAGGAACTCGTCTACGAAAGTTTGCTGAACTGGCAGCCGGGCGCGCTCTTCCTTCCCGAAGCCGAATTCGCGGCCGTCGAGAATATTCTCCCCGATCCCGAGATCGCCGCGGAACGGCTCGCGTTGCTGAACCGCGTCCAGCGCGAGAAAGGCGGACACCTCATTGTCGCCACTCGCGCGGCGCTCGATCAACCCGCGCCAGATCCCGCCGCGCTGAACGCAGCCGTTCTCGTCCTGCGCCGGGGGAAACGCAAACCGCTCGAACGCACGATCGAAGGTCTGGCCGCCGCCGGCTACGAACGCCTCGCCCAGGTCACGACGCGCGGTCAATTCGCGGTGCGTGGTGGCATCCTCGACCTGTTTTCCTGGCAGGCGCCGCGGCCGATTCGAATCGAATACTTCGGCGACGACATCGAATCGCTCCGTGAATTCGACGTCGATACCCAGACCTCGGTTCGCAATCTGCAAAACGTCGAGATCCTGCTCGAGGCTGCAGAAAATCAAAGCGCCTCGGTCCGCGATTATGTCGCCGCGGACCATCTCCGCATCGAGATCGAACCCGAGGATGAAAGCAGTGACACACAGGTTCTGATCGGCGAAGGCTGGCTCGGCGGGAAGGAGCCGGAGGATTTTCGCGGCGCCTTCGACGAATGCGACATCGGCGATTTTGCGGTCGGCGATTTCATGCTGGTCGAGGCGAAGCGTTCCCAGTTTTCCGCGCGTCTCCGCGATTGGCGCGCGGCCAGGTTCCGGATCGTGATTTATTTCCAGACCGAAGGCGAGATCGAGCGGTTCCGCGAAATCATGGGCGATGCGATCGCGGGCATCGAGCTGCTCGAAGGCACGTTGCCGCGCGGTTTCGTTTTTCCCGATGGCCGGCTCGTCGTTCTGTCCGGCGCGGAGTTGTTCGGCCGCTACACGACCCATGGGCGGCGCCGCCTGCAACGCGCGGAACAACTGAGCCGCAACCGCGCCCAAATCGATTTCAGCGAACTGAACGAAGGCGACTTCGTGGTCCACGTCGAACACGGCGTCGGCCGTTTCCTCCAACTGACGCGCGTCCCCTCGCCGGCCGGCGAGATGCAGGAAGCGCTGGCCCTCGAGTTCGCGAACGACGCCCGGCTTTACGTTCCGCTCGAACAAGCCTGGCTCGTCTCGCGCTACGTCGGCGTCGGGAAAAAATCGCCGCCGCTCAGCTCGCTCGCGGATGCAAAATGGGCCCGCGCGAAAAAGAACGCCGCCGCTTCCATCTTCGATTACGCCGGCAAGATGCTCGCCGTCCAGGCCGAGCGCGAGACGCAGCTCGGCCACGCTTTTAGCGCGGACACGAAATGGCAGCGCGAATTCGAGCACTCGTTTCCGTTCCGGGAAACGCCGGACCAACTCACCGCCATCACTGCCACGAAAAACGACATGGAGCGCGCCCGCTCGATGGATCGCCTCATTTGCGGCGACGTCGGCTTCGGTAAAACCGAAGTGGCGATCCGCGCTGCGTTCAAGGCGGTCATGGAAGGGAAACAGGTCGCGGTCCTCGCGCCGACAACGGTTCTGGCCCAGCAACATTTCGAAACCTTCCGCCAACGGATGCTCGATTATCCCGTGCGCCTCGAAATGCTCAGCCGTTTCCGTTCGCCGGGTGAGCAGCGCAAAGTGCTCGAGCTTCTCCGCGAGGGCGGCGTCGACATCGTCATCGGCACGCATCGCCTCATCTCGGGCGACGTCGTTTTCAAAGACCTCGGGCTCGTGGTGATCGATGAAGAGCAGCGCTTCGGCGTCCTCCACAAGGAGAAATTCAAGGAGCTCTTCAAGCTCGTGGATGTCCTCACCCTTTCGGCGACGCCGATCCCGCGCACGCTTTATCTTTCGCTCGTTGGCGTCAAAGACATGTCTACCATCGAGACGCCGCCGCTCAACCGGCTTCCCGTCGAGACGGTCGTGTGCGGTTACGACGAGCGCCTTATTCGGGATGCGATCAATCGCGAGCTGGATCGGCAGGGCCAGGTCTATTTCCTCCACAACCGCGTCCAATCGATCCAGAAAATGCGCGACAAGATCGCGGACCTTTGTCCACGCGCGCGCGTTGAGTTCGGTCACGGCCAGATGAGCGCGGACGAACTCGAATCCGTCATGGCGCGTTTCGTCGCGGGAAAGATCGACGTGCTGGTTTGCACGACGATCATTGAGAGCGGCCTCGATATTCCGAACGCGAACACGATCGTTATCGACCGCGCGGACCGCTTCGGCCTGGCGGACCTTTATCAGTTGCGCGGGCGGGTCGGCCGGGCCGAGCACAAGGCCTACGCGTATCTCATGCTGCCGCGCGAGATGATGACGGTGGGCGCCGCGCGCAAGCGGATCAACGCCATTAAACAATACAGTTCGTTAGGCGCCGGGTTCCGCATCGCCATGCGCGACCTCGAGATTCGCGGGGCGGGCAGCATCCTCGGGACGGCGCAGAGCGGTCACATCATGGCCGTGGGGTTCGACCTCTATTGCCAGCTTCTCAAACAGGCAGTCGCGCAGTTGAAGGGCGAAAAAACCAGGGCGCGGCTCGAGGTGGAACTCCGTTTCGATTTTGTCGCGACGAATGAGGCCGAGTTTGTGAAGACCGGCCCGGAAACGCGGGTGCCGGCGTTCATTCCCACGAGCTACGTCACCGACCCGACGCTGCGCATCCAGGCTTACCGCCATCTCGCGGAAGTGAACACCCGCGAACAGCTCGATCGCCTGCAGAAGGATTGGCGCGACCGGTTCGGGAAATTTCCGGGGGCGGTTGACAACCTGCTCCTTCTCACCGAAATCAAGCTCTCCGCCGCCAGAGCAGGCCTCACTCGAGTCGAGGTCCGCGAAACGAAATTGATGCTCACCCGGCGGGGGGATTTTATACTTGTGGGAGGCAGATTCCCTCGCATAAGTACCGATAGAATCGAGCATCAACTCGCGGAAGTTTTGGAATTAATCAGGAAGCTTTAGATCGCATGATTCGACCTTTATTTGCGGCAGTTTTGGCCGGGACGATCCTGGTGGTTTCGCCGCTCTGCCACGGTGCGCTCGCGGCGGAGGACCAACCGCGGATCATCGATGGGATCGCCGCCATCGTGAATGGCGACATCATCACCTACTCCCAAGTGCGCGGGCTTTCGGGGCCGCGGGAACGACTGCTCCGGACCCAGTATCACGGCGAAGAGCTGGAAAAGCAGATCCAGGCGGCGCGCGGTGCCGCGCTCCAGGACCTGATCGATCGCCAACTCATCATTCAATCTTTTCACAAGGAAAAATTCGAGTTGCCCGAGCATTTCGTGGAAGAGCGGGTCAACGATATCATCCGCGACGATTTCGGCGGCGACCGCAGCACCTTCATCAAAACGTTGCAGGCCCAGAATTATTCGCTGACCGAGTTCAAGAAACAGGAGATGGATAAAATCATCGTCTCGGCCATGCGCAGCAAGAACGTGAAACCGGTCACGACGATTTCGCCGACGAAGGTGACGGAGTATTACCAGAAGCATCGGGCGGAATTCACTGCCAAAGAGGAGGTGAAATTGCGGCTCATCATGATCCCGACCCGCGCCGCGGAAGGAAATTCGGCCGCGCAAAAAGCAATTGCTGAGGAAATTCTCGGAAAACTGGCCGATGGCGCGCCGTTCGATCGCATGGCGCAGATGTATTCCGAGGATGCCACCCGTGATGTGGGCGGCGACTGGGGCTGGGTCGAGCGCAAGACGCTGGCCCCGCCGCTGGAGAAAGTGGCGTTCAACCTGCCGCCCGGCCGCGTGAGCCACGTTATCGAGCTGGCGCCGAATTTTTATATTCTAAAAGTCGAAGAGAAACGCGGAGGCGACACCCCGTCGTTTGCCAAGCTGCGGCCGGAGATCGAGAAGAAACTGATGCAGGAGGAAACCCAACGGCAACAGGAAATCTGGCTCGCGGGTCTCCGGCAAAAGGCCTTCATCCAGAAGTTTTAGTCCGCCCGCTTCCTCACTCTCCGCGGTGGCAATCCACCTTGCGGCCCGCGGCCTCGTTTGTGACAATGCGCGATGAGCTGTCGCGTCGGCATCACCCTCGGCGATCAGGCCGGCATCGGGCCGGAGATTGTTCGCGCTGCTCTCGCCTCCGGCCGCGTGCCGCCTGACGCGCATTACTCGGTTATCGGGTCGGCGATTGATTGCTCGCTAGGCGAACCGACCACGGAAACTGCCCGCGCCGCCTGGGACGCGCTCGAGCAAGCGGTGCAACTCGCAGCGCGCGGTGAAATTGACGCCGCGGTTACAGGACCGATCAACAAAGCCCGCATGTACGAGATCGGCTTCAAGTTCCCGGGCCAGACCGAGTTCTTCGCCGACCGTTGCGGTGTCCGGAACTTCGCGATGCTTTTAACCGGCGGAAAACTGACCGTGGCGCTGGTCACTGTTCACGTCCCTTTGCGCGAAGTGCCCGGCACCTTGCGAACGGAGGAAATTGTTCGCGTTGGTTTGTTGCTGGAGGATTTTCTGCGCCGCCGCGGAATCAGTAGACCGCGGATCGCCGTCGCCGGTTTGAATCCGCATGCCGGCGAATCCGGAAGCATCGGGCGCGAAGAAACCGAGACGATTGCGCCGGCCGTAGGCGAGCTGGGGCGATTATGCGGATCGGGCGCGGTAGTCGGCGGCCCATTTTCTCCGGACACAATTTTCCATCACGCCGCGAACGGCGACTGGGACGGCGTCCTCTGCATGTATCACGACCAGGGCCTGATTCCGCTAAAGCTGCACGCGTTTCATGAAGGAGTGAACGTTACGCTCGGCCTGCCCTTCCCTCGCACAAGTCCGGACCACGGCACCGCCTTCGAGATCGCCGGGAAAAATATCGCCCGGCCCGATAGCATGATCGCCGCGATCAATCTCGCCGTGGAGCTCGCGCGAAAACCGCGAGCCTGACGACATGAAGAACATCCCGCGGTCGCATCTGGCGCTTTTGGGAACTGTCGCGGCCGTCATTTTCTGGTCGGGTTGGCGGCCCTACGATCGCTTCACCTGGTGGCTTGAAGTCACACCGGGATTGGTCGGCCTCGCCCTCCTTCTCGCGACCTACCGGCGGTTTCGCTTTACGACATTCTGCTACACCCTCATTGCGCTCCACATCTGCGTGCTCTGTGTCGGCGGCCATTACACTTACGCCCGGGTGCCAATCTTCGACTGGCTGCGCCCGATCTTCGCCTGGCAGCGCAACAATTACGACCGCCTCGGCCACCTGATGCAGGGACTCGTTCCGGCGATCATCGCGCGCGAAGTTTTGCTGCGACTCAATGTTCTAAGCCGGCGGAAATGGCTGCCATTCCTGATAATATCGATTTGCCTGGGGATCAGCGCGTTTTATGAATTGATCGAATGGTGGACCGCTCTCGCCGTCGGCGGCGCCGCGAACGATTTCCTCGGCAGCCAGGGCGACGTCTGGGACACCCAATCGGACATGTTCCATGCGCTCATCGGCGCTGTCTGTGCGCTTGTCTTTCTTTCCACGCTTCATGATCGGGCGCTGCGAAATCTCGAGGAGCCCGCAGGGTGAAAAAGTATCTCACGGTTTTCAACCTCGGACTCCAGAACACGTTCGTTTACCGCTGGAATTATTTTCTGCGCGCGGTCTTCGGACTGATCCCGCTGGCCGGCACCGTCTTTCTCTGGCGCGCCGTTTTCAAAGAACCCGGCGGCGGCATGCACGGCTACACCTACGGGTCGATGATCTACTATTATCTTCTCACCATTGTCGTCTCGAACCTCGTCACGCCCACTGAGGATGAATGGCAGATCGCCTCCGATATTCGCGAAGGCCAGATCAACTCGTTCCTGATCAAACCGCTGAACTATCTCGCTTATCGCTTCAGCATTTTCCTGAGCGGCCGTCTTGTCTTTACCGCCGTCACGATCCCGCCGATCGCGCTCATCCTTTTCTACTTTCGCGATTACCTGACACTGCCTTCGCACACGATCACCTACTTCTGCGCCTTCCTGTCGCTCGTCATGTCCGCGCTCATCCAGTTCTTCATCACCTACACGATCGCGCTCTTTGCTTTCTGGATCCTGGAGATTTCCACGATCGTTTTCATCATTTACTCCTTCGAGTATTTTCTCGGCGGCCAGATGTTCCCCGTCGACATCATGCCGGCCGGCATCCAAGCCGCGATGAAATGGCTCCCGTTTTACTACGAGCTCTTTTGCCCGATCGCGATCTTCATGGAACGCCTCCGCGGCGCGGAAATGGTCCAAGCCCTCGCCATTCAAAGCGGCTGGCTGTTATTGATGTGGGCTGCCGCGCATTACATGTGGAAACGCGGGCTGGGGCATTACCAGGCCGTGGGAGGTTGAGCGAGTGAATCGTGACCGGTGACTGGTGAATGGATTGCTCTGCCGCCATTCACTTATCACTAGTCACCATTCACTCCGTCGAAGACGGCAACCCCGCTTCTTTCCAGGCGCGGAACCCGCCCACAAGCGAGCGCACGTTCTGGTATCCCATCTTCTGCAGACTCTCGGCGACGAGCGCGGACCGGCTCCCGCCGCCGCAATAACAGATGATCGGCGTTTTCAGATCGGGGACCTGCTCTTCGATTTCCAGCTCGATCACGCCGCGGTTCAGATGCTTCGCGCCAATCGTCGTCCTCGCGGACATCGATCAGGACCGCGGCGCCGCGATTGGTCTGTTGTTGCGCGTCACCCGGCGAAATCTCGGTGATGTGCTTCTTTGCTTCGGCCACCAGTTTCTGAAAACGATTCGGATGTGACATGATCGAGCGTCCGATAGCGGCAAGGGATGGTCAATGTCGGCGTAGGGCACTGCGCCAAACGCCGGCACAAATTTCGGTTCCGTATTTGGCTTCGCCTCCGCTACGTTGCGCGGACATGAACACTCGAAAGCGCGTCTGTTGGTTCTGGTTGCTGTTGTTGCTTTCGCTCCCTCGCGCCGCTCCCGCCAAAGATCTCGGGTGGCAGCCGCAAAAAACCTGGGTTTTCGTCGTCGGCGTTTTGAGTTGGAAACATTCCGAGATCTACGGCTCGTTCCCGGTGAAGAACCGGCGCGACAACGCGCTCGTCGACTTCTTCAAGCAAAGCGGTGTGCCCGAAGCGCAGATCGCTTACCTCAAGGACAAACAGGCTACCCAGCAGCGAATCGACAGCGCGTTCACCGAACAATTGAAGAAGCTGCGCGCGGACGATCTCCTCATCGTTTACTACGCCGGCCACGGCTCGAAATCGGATGACGGCAACGACGTTTACCTCGCTTCCTACGATGCGGGAGATGATGACGTCGATGGCTGGTCGGTTAATTCGATCCCGGGGAGAATTAACGGGAGCAAATGCAGCCGCGTCCTTTGGTTGATCGATTGCTGCTATTCCGGGCAGGCGGGGCTCGCCATCACAAAGCAATCGAAAGGCCCTGCCTACGCCGCCGTGACTTCATCGGCGGCGAGCGAATCGTCCACCGAGCATTGGACTTTCACCGAAGCACTGCTCGACGCGCTCCGTGGCGTTTCCTACGTCGACCTGAATCACGACGGCGTCGTCACGCTCGCGGAATTCGCCGCTCACGTGGAAGCCGACATGAACGCGGCGGAAGAACAGCGCTCGACGTTTGCCCACACCAAGGGGTTCGACGCGGACATGGTCCTGGCGCAGGCGAAACCGCTGGCGAACCCGAGAATCGGCGAACGCGCAAAAGCGCGGGACAGCAACGGCGACTCGTACGCCTGCCGAATCATCGAAGCGCGCGGTGAAAAGCTAAAGATTCATTTCATCGGTTACGAAGATGATGAAGATCTCTGGGTCGCGCCGGAAGATCTCGAGCCGATCAAAAAGGTCCGCTACGCGACCGGCACGAAAGTGGAAGTGCTTTGGAAAAAGCATTGGTATCCGGCGTCGGTTCTACAAGCCAAGGACGGTGTGCACCTGATCCATTACACCGATTACGATGCGAAGTGGGACGAGTGGGTTCCGTCGCGCCGGATCCGCGAGCCGAAGTCGTAGCGACTGACTCCGACGAGGAATTATTCGTAGCGCAGCGCGTCGATGGGATCGAGCTGGGCGGCTTTTCGCGCGGGATAAAAACCGAAGAAGACGCCGACCCCGGCACTGACGATGAAAGCGAGAATGATTGACCCAGGCGAGATGAGCGACGACCAATTCTTCATCACCGCGATGATCTTCGAGGCGACGATACCGGTGATAATGCCGATGATCCCACCAATGACGCTGAGGGTCATCGCTTCGATCAAAAACTGAGTAAGAATATCTCGGCCGTGCGCGCCCACGGCCATGCGCGTGCCGATCTCGCGGGTTCGCTCGGTCACGCTCACCAGCATGATGTTCATGATCCCGATGCCACCGACTACGAGCGAGATGACGGCAACACCCGCAAGCAGCGCGGTCATTGTTTCCGTCGTGGCCGTGGCGGCGGCGGCAATTTCTTCCTGGTTTCGGACGGTGAAATCATCGTCGCGCCCTTCGCGAATGTTATGGCGCTGTCGCAACAGCGCGATGATCTGCTGCTGGGCTGGCGCGAGATCGCGCGAGCTCGCGACCTGCGCGTTGATGTTGCGCAGGGTGGTTCCACCGCCGAGCACGCGTTTCATCGCACTCGTGTAGGGCATGATCACGATGTCGTCCTGGTCTGTGCCTTGCGAGCTCAATCCTTTCGTAGTCAACACGCCCGTGATCTGGAATGGGACGTTCTTGATGCGCAAGACCTGCCCGATGACATCGTCGTTGCCAAAAATCTGCGTTGCTGTCGTGCGCCCGACCACGCAGACTTTGTTCGCGCTCCGCACATCCTGGTTCGTGAAAGGCACACCGTCGGCCAGGGCCCATTGCCGCAGGTCAAAGTAATCGGCCGACTCGCCGTAGATGCGGGTGAACCAGTTTTGGTTTCCCGCGGCGACCTGCGCAGTCGAGACAACTTCCTCGCTCACCAGGGTCACCGTCGGCACTTCGCGCCGGATCGCCTCCGCATCGTCGATCTTGAGCGTGCCCGCGCCGCCCCAGCCCGTGCGAATGCCGCTCGCCGTCGTGCTGCCGGAAAAAATCAGGATGATATTCTCGCCCAGCCCGGCGATCTGCGCTTCGACTTGCGCTTTCGCGCCGTTGCCGATGCTCACCATCGCGATAACTGCGCCGACGCCGATGATGATGCCGAGCGCAGTCAGGGCCGAGCGCAATTTGTTTCGCCGCAAAGCGCGCGCCGCGATCTTGAAAGTCGAGCCGAGCCGGATCGGGCGCGCAAGATTTTTTCCAGTCATATTATTGCCTCCACCGCGTCACTCGCGCTGATTCGTTGAAGTTCAGCGGCAGCGTTCAAACGATGATCGGGGCGAGAATCGCTTTGCACGAGGCCGTCTTTCATCACGATGTTGCGCCGGGCGTAGGCGGCGATGTCGGCTTCGTGCGTGACCATGATGATCGTGATGCCTTTCTCATTCAGCCGCTGGAAAATTTCCATCACCTCGACGCTGGTGCGGCTGTCGAGGTTCCCGGTCGGTTCGTCCGCGAGGATCACTTCCGGATCGTTGATCAGAGCGCGCGCGATCGCCACGCGTTGCTGCTGGCCGCCGGAAAGCTGGCTCGGCGTGTGATCGCCGCGGCCTTGCAAACCGACCGCGATCAAAACTTGTTCGGCTTTCTCCCGCAGTTGCAGGCCGGTCAACGCAATCTCGGAATAAAGCAGCGGCAACTCAACGTTTTCCAGGGCGGACGTGCGCGAGAGGAGATTAAAGCTTTGGAAGACGAAACCGAGCTTGCGGTTCCGCACGTTCGCCAAATCGTCGCGGCTTAACGACGAGACATCTTCGCCATCGAGAAAGTATCGGCCGGAGGTGGGCCGATCGAGGCAGCCGACAATATTCATCAAGGTGGATTTGCCGGAACCGCTCGATCCCATCAACGCGACAAATTCTCCCTGGTCGATCTCGATCGAGACACCGCGCACCGCGTGCACTTCCACGTCGCCGGTGTGGTACGTTTTTCGGACCTCCTCGAGGCGGACCGCCGTCGCATCAGACGAATTGCTCATAATTAAGGTCGTCTCGGGCCGCCGCCGAATGGATTACTCGCGGGCGTCTGCGTGGCGCCGCTCTCCGTCATTCCGATCACGACCCGATCGCCTTCCTTCACGCCTTCGAGAATTTCGGTGGTAACGCCGTCGCTGATTCCAGTCTTGATCGTCACCGCCGTCGGTTTCGATGCGCCAGGAGCCAGGACGTAAACCGTGCGTTCGATCCGCCGTTCCTGGCGATTTCCTCCCGGCTTGCTGTTGCCGGGCGGCCGCGCACCCGGCGATTGATCACGCTTCGGCGCCGGGCTCGGAGTCTGGTCCGGCATGCGAAAACGCAGGGCGCTGTTTGGAATTTTCACCGCATCATCGCGATGCGCGGCTACGATGGAAACATTCGCCGTCATGCCAGGCTTCAGTTTTTGGTCCTGATTGCTGACGCCAATCACGGTGTCGTAGGTGACGACGTTTTGCACGGTGATCGGCGCGTTGCGCACCTGCACCACTTTGCCTTGGAAGGTGCGGGTCGGAAATGCGTCGACCGTGAAGTCCACCTCCTGATCGATCGTGACCCCGCCGACATCCGCCTCGGCGACATTGGCGTCGATCTGCATTTTGGAAAGATCATTGGCGATGGTGAAAATGACCGGCGCCTGCAAACTGGCCGCGACCGTTTGGCCAACATCCACATTGCGCGAAATCACGATGCCATCGATCGGCGACGTGATCGTGCAATGGTCCAGATCGGCCTGGGCTTTTTCCAACGCGCCTTGCTTGATTTTCACGTTGGCTTCGGCTTGATGCAGATTCGCCGTCGCCTGGTCGAGATCGGACTGAGCGGAATTCTGTTTCGCGACCAGCGCCTGGGTGCGCGTCTCATTGATCTGGGCGAGCTCGAGCGCGGCGCGCGCATTCGCGAGATCGCCGTCCGCTTGATTGACGCTCGCCTGAAAAACGACGGGGTCGATCTGGGCGATGACTTCACCTGCTTTCACGGTCGAATTAAAATCGGCGAAGAGCTTCTGGATATTGCCGGAGACCTGGCTGCCGACCTGGACGTTCTGCACCGGATTTAACGTTCCGGTGGCCGTGACCGCCTGCGTGATCGGGCCGCGCGTGACCGGCACCGTTTGATAGGTCACGCCCGAGCTGCTGGTGCATCGGTAGAGGAGCAGCGCGGCGGCGATCAGAACAACCGCGGCGATGGTGAGAGGTATGGGTCGCTTAAACATCGATAGGGACAGGAAGAATGATGATCTGGGTTGAGGTTATTACAACCGCCGGCCGGTTTTGAAGTTGCGTTTCCTGTTGCCGCTTCGCTGTACGAAGCGCTTTGCTTTAGCAGATTGACTACGACAGTTGGCACGGAAAGCATTCTGTCCATGCGCCGCTACTTCGAGATCTGGGGAATCATGCTGCGCAACTCGCTTATTCGCGAGTTGAGTTTCAAGGTCAACTTCATCCTCTGGATGGTCGTCGAAGTCCTCTGGTTCTGCGGCCAGATCGTTTTCTTCAGCATCATTTTCGGGCAGGTCGATCGGATCGGCGATTGGTCGAAATGGGAAGTGATCCTGCTGGTCGGGACGCACCAGATGATCGCGCAATTGTTCCAGGCGTTTTTTTTTGTCAACGTTTCGAATATTCCGGAGCTGGTCCGGACCGGGCGGCTCGACTCCCTTCTCGTCCTGCCGATCGACAGCCAGTTTGCCGTTTCCACGAAACAATTCGGCCTCGACAGCGTCTTGAACGCCATCCTCGGCAGCATCGTCGTGATCGTCGCGCTGACGAAGCTCCAAATCATGCCGGGCCTGGGCATGATCGCGCTTTATCTCGTCGCACTCGGCTTCGGCGTAGCGGTGCATTACTCGATCATGCTTACGCTCGCCGCGATCAGTTTCTGGATCGTTCGCGCGCAGGGCCTCGTCTACGGCTACTTCAATTTCCTCCACATCGCCCGCTATCCCGACGCGATCTTCCCGAAAGTTTTTAAGATCATCTTCGGCTGGATCATTCCGGTCGTGATCGTGGCGAACATTCCCGCGCGCCTGTTGATCAAGCCGCTCGGACAACAGGCCTGGCTCATGTTCCACCTCGTGGTCGCGGGCTCGATTGCGTTCTTTCTTTCCCGCGTTTTCTGGCGATTCGCGTTGCGGCATTACTCCAGCGCCAGCTCGTAAAACGCCCGGCAAGAGAGAGATTTTCTGCTCGCATTTAGCGGGGAAATCTCCTCTTGCGCCCCGCCTGAAATGCTCCAAAGTAAGCCTCCGCTCGCGCCCGGCGAACCAAGGGCGTCTCCCAAATATGGCCAGTTCCGCGAAGAAAAAGAGTTCCAAGGCGCCTGCGAAATCCAAAAAGCCGGCGAAGAAATCGTCGCATCCAAAAGTGACGAAGGCGCGGGCCACGTCGTCGAAGCCGGCCAAAAAAAACAGCCGCCCGGCCAGGAAGCCGGCCGCCAAAGCACCGAAGAAGGTGGCGGTTCGCTTGGGCAAATCTCCCCGGGCCAATGGCGCCCGGAAAAATTTCGCGGCCAATAACGCGAAGCAGGAAATTCTCGCGACCAGAAACAACCGGCAGCGAAAACTCGATCCGTTCGTTCGCGGACAGAAGGACAAGCTCCTGCAATTGCGCGACGCGATGGTCGATTCCATGGCTGGGGTCGCGAAGGACAATCTTCGCTCGCGCGCCGAGGGCAGCGAAGCTTCCGCGTTCGGCATGCACCAGGCCGATGCCGGCAGCGATGCCTACGATCGCGATTTCGCTCTCAGTTTGCTTTCACAAGAACAGGACGCGCTTTATGAAATCGACCAGGCGCTGAAACGAATCGAGCTCGGCACTTACGGCATCTGCGAAATGTCGGGCAAACCAATTTCCCATGCGCGCCTCGAGGCGATCCCCTTCGCGCGCTTTACCGTCGAATGTCAGTCGCAGCTCGAAAAGCAGAATAAAGCGTCGCGCGTCCGCCAATCGGTCACCTCGCTCTTCGGCCTGACCGAGGAGGAGGGCGCAGAGGGCGAGGAAGAGGAAGCCAAGCCGGAAGACACCAAGGAATAGTTCATGGCGCAGGAAATCATCACTCTCGAATGCACGGAAGCGAAGGCGCTCGGCCAGCCGGTTTCCCGTTACATGACCACGCGCAACAAGAAAAGTCCGCGGACGCCGAACCGGCTCGAGAAGAAGAAATACAATCCGTTTTTGAAGCGGCACACGCTCCATCGCGAGACGAGGTAACCAGCCATGCAACCGAAAACCGCCAAACGCCGTTCCGCTTTCCGCCGCGCCAATCGCACCATGCCGCGCCGGCGCATCGACATCGCCACCGAGGCGATCGATTACAAGAACCCCGATCTGTTGAAGAAATTCGTGACCGAGAGCGGCAAGATTCTGCCGCGCCGCGTCACCGGCATGCCCGCGCACATGCATCGCAAGATCACGCGCGAGATCAAGCGCAGCCGTTCCGTGCTGCTAATGAAGTAGCGGCCGAGTTATCGCGCGCGCTCGAATGGATCGGGCGGCGGCGGTTCGGTTTTCGGCGGGCCTTTCGCGATTGTCGAGGCTGTTGTCGACTCGACGTAGAATTCTGTTAGCTGGTCAGCGCGCCGAACTGTCAGCCCGGCGATGAACTCCGTGCCGAACGGACTGTTTGCATCCCGATATTCGATCCAGGCCCTTTGCGCGTCGCGTAACGCAGCTTTGCCTTCAGGAGACAACAGAGCGAGGCAGCGTTCGTAGACTGCGTTCAAGTCCGCGTCGACGCGCTGAAAGTGGGCTTTGAGTTGCGCGCCGGCGCTGGATTCATTCGAGGAACCGAAATCCATCGACCGGTTTACCACTTCTTTCACTTCAACGTCCTGACATCTCGCGGGAGGAATGCCGAGCGGTTGCGCCGCCACTCGCATGGCGGCGGAGTTTTTCTCGACAAACGCCAGCCAGGCTCGCTGCGCTTTCCGCAGCTTCTCGCGCGCCGCGGGGGTCAAGGTGCGAATCGCTTCTTTATAACTTGCGTTGAGTTCCTGGTCCGCTTCCCGTGGAGTTTGCGCGGCAGCCATCCGCAGACCGACCGCGAAAATCAGCAACGCGAGACATCGTGCGAAGCGTCTGGAGTTACTCCACCTTGAGCGCACGCCGCCATCTAACCCATTCTCGACCGCCGAAACAATCACGATCTGGCGTCAGGTCTGCCCTGTCGGCATTGCTTGACGGGCGCGGTCCCTTCAGATGGGATAGGTCTCAAATGGCGGCGGCCCGGGCTCGACTATTTCTCGTATGGGCATTCGCGTTTTGCTGTTTGCTCGCCGTGAACCTACTCGCAGCGCCACCGCCGGCGGAAGAGCTGCGCCGTGCCTTCGCGGATATTCGCGAGGACAATGTTCCCCACAATTGCGAACACGCCACGGAATGGCTCCTCAAATACGGCGACGAACTAAAAGACGATCTGCTGGCCGAACTCTACCGCACCGATCGCCAGGGGCGGGATGCCATTCTTCATGTGCTTTTTAACACCGCGTCCTTTGAGCCGGACGAACGTTTCATCCGTTTCGTGTTCGCGCGGATGGCCGAGGAAGATCGCTACGTGAAGTCGAACATGATCTTTAAGGATCCGCTGGACCGGCTGGCGTGGAGCGGGGCGCATTGGGAGGCATGGCGCTATATCGATGATCATTTCCAGCTCTTCGAGCCGTATGTTAAAGCGGAAATCGGGACTACGGACAGCGTGTTCGTTCTTTGGGCCACGGCGTGGCTGGTGAAGCGGCGTGGCATCATGACGGATTTTGCTCCTTTGTTCACGCCGGAGGTGTTGCGCAGAGCAGCCGCCAACCTGAAGCAGGACAAGGTTCGCTATAATGCATCGCGAACGGTGAGACTCTTCCTTTTGCTGGGCGATCAAAGCCTGCCCGCATTGCGCGAGATCAGCACGGCCGGCGATCCGCAGGCAAAAATGTTGGCGAAGGCAACGATTGATGCGCTCGCCGGGAAGCGCAAAGCTTTCGGGTACCTGGTGGCCAAGCTGGATATTACTCAGGTGCTTTTTGGTCCGGCCGTCAACGAACCGGATTGGGTGAGCGAAGCGGCCGAGCCCTATATCGAGAACGATCGCCCGTACCCGTGATCATTGCGGGCGCTCGGCATTTTTCCAAAACATCGCTTCTTCGCTCGCCGCGGCTGAGTTTTCCTTCAGGCGATTGTCAATGAACGCGCGCAAATTAATCGCGGCGAACGGCGTGAGGGGCCGCTCCAGTTCATCGCTGACGATCCATTTTCGAAGCAGCGCCACCGCGCCTGTCCCATCAGGATCGCCTGATCCCATATCGGCCGTCGATTCGACCATTCGAATCGCGGTTCGGCCGGAAGCTTGGAGTCCCACGGGTGAAATTGCGCGCGCCAATCTCACGAGTGCCTTCCGTTCGGCAGCGGTGAGGCTGGCGTTTACATCCCAAATTCTAACCGTTCGATCGCGGGACCCGGAAAAGAGCGTCTTGCCGTCATGACTAAACACCAGTGCGGTCGCGGCCTTTTCATGGTGCAGCGTCTCCGTGATCGGCTCGCCTGTCGGGCAATGCCATACCCTCACCATCCCATCCTCTGCCGCAGTGGCTACGCGATGGCCGGCCGGATCGAACGCGACCGCATTGATTGGCGCTGCGTGCAAGAGCGGGTCGCCTAACGGACGCCCCGTCGCCACGTCCCATACCGAAGCAGTTCCGTCCGCCGACCCGGTGACGAGATATTGTCCGCCGGGATTGAAGGCGAGGTCGGTAACGACTTTCTTATGCGACATTCGCTGAAGCAGCTGGCCAGTAATCGACCAAACGTTGACCGCGCCGTCACGATGGCCGGTCGCAATCGCGTTACCAGCGGGGGCAAAACGAGCGCAGGTGATTTCTTTGTCCGTTCCGAAGGCAGCTCCGGTGGACTCCGCGGTGGTCCCGTTCCACAAGTGGACTTTGCCATCCCATCCCGCCGTCATGAATAATTTTCCATCCCGGCTGAACTCGATCGCGCTGATGCGCGGTTCATGCCGGATTGGTTGGCCGACCCGTTCTCGCGAGGCCGTCTGCCAAAGTTGCGCGATGCCCGTCTCAGTGGCGGTGGCAAACAATTCTCCATCCGGGCGAAACGCGACTTGGGAGACTGTCGTCGCGTGGAGAAGCGGAGCACCCACTGCGATGCCGGACTGAGTTTGCCACATTCGCGCCGTCGCATCCGCGCCTCCAGTAAGGACAAATGTACCGTCTGGTTTGAACACCGCATTCAGCACGGCCGCCTTGTGAGGCAATACAGCCTTAGGCGTTACCGTCTTAGCTAAATCCCAAAGGCGCGCCTGGCCGTCATCACCAGCAGTCAGAATCATCCGGCCGTCTGGCGACAGATTCATCGACTCGATCGCGCCGGGATGAACGAGGCGATCGGCAATCGGGTAGCGCGGCGGAGGTCGCCAAACGCGAGCGGTGCCGTTCGCCGTTCCCAAAACCAGACGGCGCCCTGACGGATCGATGTCCATCGCAACAATACCGCTATCCTCCTGGATTGGTTCGCCCACGGTCTTGCCGTTCGCCAGGTTCCATTCGCGAACTTTTCCGTCGGCCGCGGCGGTAAAGAGGGCAAGATTGTCGCGGCTGAATCGCATGGAAGTAACGACGGTCTCGTGCGCGAGTTTTTCCTTGAGAACTCCCTTGTCGCGCAATTGCCACACCCACACGTTTGTTCCGACGATCGCGGCGGCGAGCTCACCGTTCGGGCTAAGACTTGCCTTCACCACCGGACCGTCATGCAGCAATTGCACACCGGTGAATTGTCCGGTCGCCGCGTCCCAAAGACGGCAGGTGTGATCGTTGCTGGCCGTAAGAATGTGGCGGCCTTCCGCGTCGAATTCCGCGGAATTGATCTCGTCGTCGTGGCGGCATTCGAAAACGGGAGCGCCCCCCGGGATTTTCCACAGAGTCGCGACCTTGGCGCTGAGTCCAAGCAGTAGTGTTTCGTCGAGCGGATGGAAGACCAGCGTGTGAACGTTCTCGGCTTGTTTGATTTCGCCCAGAGATTCTCCGCTCTCGGTATTCCAGAATCGGACCGTTCCATCGGCTGAGCCTGTCGCGAGATAAAGACCCTTGGCGCTTACGGCCACGGCGTTGATCGAATCCGGATTCTTCAACTCCAGCGGCCGGCTCGATTTCCACGATTCCGGCTCGCCCACCCGCACAACGCCATCGAGGCATACCGTGATGATGCGCCGGGCGTCGGGGGTGAAGAGGGCGCGCCGGAGAGCTCGTCGATGAGGCAGCGGATCGCCCGCGGGCTTCCCGGTCGGCGCATCCCACAAACGCGCGGTCATGTCCTGCGACGCCGTTAACACTTTCGAGCCGTCGGGCGAAAAACAAACACTCGCCATCGGACCGGCGTGGCGCGTTGGGTCGCCTGCTGGGAGCGGCCAGGACCGTTGCGTTAACGCAAACCAAAGACGTTCGGCCACGACACTAGGCTCATCCGGATCCTGTTCCACCGCGCGAGCGAGGTACGCTACCGCGGTCGCGGCATCGCCACGGTCGAATAATTCCTGAGCGCGAACACTGTCGGTCGCGACCAGCAACCTTTGCGTTTGTCTCCTTTGCCGCGCCGCTTCCTGCGCGGCCAGGATCGCCCAGAGAGCGAGGCCGGCGAAAATTGTTACGAGAATGAGGGAGACGATCCCAACTCTGCGCGCGCGCCTCAGCCGCCTTTCGTGCTCACGCTGTTTGAGGTCGTCATAGTTAACCCCGAGCAACCCCGCCAGGAGCTTCAGCCTGGCGTTGTTCTTTCCATCTTTCCCTTCGCGCGCATCGGCCGCGATCGGTTCGCTCGGCAGGTCCGAGATCTCTCCCGTCTCCGACCAGCGATAACGAAGCGCCTTGTGAAAGCATTCGTCCTCAACCTTGAAGCCCGGTTTCCCATCGCTCGCGTTTGGTTCTCCATCGACGATCAACGCGAGGATTCGAGCTTCCCGGCCGAGTCGTTTGAATGTCTTGATTTCCTCGCCGACCCAGCGCGAGGATGCCGCGCGCGGCGAACAGACGACGATCAGGTAACGTGATTCGCGCAGCGCTTCGTTGATGTTGCTGCCCAGATCCGAGGAGACCGGCAGCTCTTCCCGGTCGCGAAAAATCGGATACAACCGCGGCGGGATCGTTCCGTCGCGCGATTCACGTCCGATCAGCCGGCGCGGGACTCGATAGGTTTCCAGGACCTTGTGCAGCCAGTCGCCCCATTCCCTGTCCGAGTGGCTGTAGCTGATGAATGCCCAGTATTTCACGGAGAGCGGAGAGCCCTAGGCCCGAACTACTCGAGCCAACGCTTCGGCCAGTCGCTCCATCTCGGCGGCTGTATTATAGAAATGCGGACTGACGCGCAGCCAGCTGCGGTTTGCGCGATCGAAACGGAGCGAGACCACGATATCGTCTTTCGCTAGGGCATCCGCGAATCGCTCGGAAGCGATTTGGGAATGGCGAAAGGTCAGAATTCCGGAACGATTTCTTTCTTCGCTCGGGCTGAGAATCTCGAAACCGGCCGGCTCAATCTTATCGCGGAGCAATTGCGTCAACGATCGGATCTGATTGGAGACCTCGTTCGCGCCAACTTCCAGGAGAAGCTCGACCGCCGCTCTTAACCCGGCGAGCACGCTGTGGGTATAGGCGCCCGGCTCGAATTTCCGGCCGCCCGTTTCGAACTCGACTTTGCGTTGCGCGATGAAGTTCGGCGACACGACGTTCCAGCCGCCGATAATCGCCGGCCGCAAGAGGTCGCGCCGGCTTTCTTTCACAAACAGGATTCCGGCGCCGGACGGGCCGAGCATCCATTTCTGCGCGCCCGCGCTGGCGAAATCCACATTCCGCAACGGAACTGGAAAGGCGCCCATCGTCTGAATGGCATCGACGGAAAACAGAATGCCGCGCTCCGCGCAGAGCGCGCCGATCGTTTCGAGATCGATCCGGTAGCCGCTGCAGTAGTTTGCCGTCGAGAGCGCGACGAGTTTGGTCCGTTTCGTCAGCGCTCGCTCGACAATTTCGGGCGTGATCTCTCCGATCGACGCCGTTTCGAGCAGGACCGGTTTCACGCCATGTCGTTCGAGCGCGAGCCAGGGAGAAACGTTGGCCGGATAATCATCGAGATAACAGACGACCTCGTCGCCCGCCTTCCAATCGAGGCCGTTTGCGACTGCGT